>ENA-OUOG01002990-OUOG01002990.1-marine-metagenome-genome-assembly--contig:-NODE-2990-length-16515-cov-4.378817_pt1 | contig 16515 bp, 14 predicted proteins | sample MGYA00248635_ERZ508505 | MGnify/ENA primary metagenome ERZ508505 (study PRJEB26176, sample SAMN06267871) | marine metagenome | isolation source: Saanich Inlet, British Columbia, Canada | place: Pacific...
TTAACAAGAGCATGCGTATTGTTTCCACCAAGCCCCATAACCAGGGGAACACGACCGTCTACTTCACGTACAAAAGTGGCAAACACTTCCTGACGCTCTTTTGGCGATAGGGTTACAGACTCGCCAGTTGTTCCTAAAGCCACAAGAAATTGAATACTGCTATCCATTAAAAACTGGATAATAGTTGAAAGTGAAGCATGGTCAACAGCACCCTCTTCATTAAATGGTGTAATTACCGCCACGCCAGTTGCTGCCCCGTTAAGTACGCTCATTGGGATTGATTTTTTTAAAATATTGTTTTATATCTGAAAAATAAGTGCCAAAATCTACAGTTGGGGGAAGAACCAAATCATTCAATTGATTGTCCATTGACGAAGGTCCGATACGAAATGACGCATTGAGTTGTGCTGAAAAAGAAATTAACGGAAGTGTAATTTGTCCAACATAGTGCACCAAAAGGTCATATGGTTGTCCAAGAACAAAAAGTAAATCATCTGCGGTGATACGTCCTCGCCAATCTAAGCTTTGAGGATGCAAATGCGGCGTTGCAATACCCTCTAACATTTTTTTATTGATGTTATAATGTATACGATCTATGCTATCTATTTCGGGAGAAAAAAAACGACACATTTCGTCAAACTGTGCTTCGGTAATATCCAAATCCGTGTCGTGAATAAATATCAAACTACGAATCGATTCCGGCTTAAAAGCTGAACGATTTTTCAACGCATTTAGCTGTTGAGATACCGCACGTTTGGCAAAAAACTTCATAGGACAAAAATAGCACTTTAAAAGGACGTGGGCACCTGTAAATGAACGAATCTTATAAAAAACTAACGTAATGTTTTAAATATAACAATTACATGCCTAACAACTTATCAAACTCTTGTTCTGATATGATAGAAACCCCCAAAGATTCTGCTTTCACTTTTTTGGCAGGCCCCATATTCTCGCCCGCAACCAAGTATGTCGTTTTGTTGGAAATTGAAGCGGATATCTTACCGCCATGCTGCTCAATAACAGCTTTAAGCGCATCTCTAGAGTAGTTTTCAAAAACACCTGAAACCACAAAACGCATTCCCGAAAAAATAGTTGAGCTAGGCGTGTTTGATTTTTCTTGCGTGAGTTGCACACCAGCGTTTCGCAATTGCTCAATAATTATACGATTTTCCTCTAGGCTAAAAAACGCCATGACACTTTGCGCAATGCGTGTACCGATCTCGTTAACAGTCTCCAACTGCTCGATTGTTGCATTGGCTAAGGCATCAATCGAACCAAATTCTTGTGCCAGTTTTTTGGCAACGGTTTGCCCTACATATCGGATTCCTAAGGCAAATAACACTCTAGCAAAAGGCACTTGCGTAGAGGCTGCAATTGCCTCAACAATATTGTGTGCTGATTTTTCGGCAAGTCGCTCTAATGGAGTCAAATCGGCTACTCTTAAATTGTATAAATCTGCGTAAGAATTGATAAGCTGATGTTGGGTAATAAGCTGAATGGTTTCTGAACCAAGCCCATCAATATCCATTGCTTTTCTAGAGATAAAATGTGCCACACGACCCACACGTTGCGGCAAGCACCCAGAAGTGTTAGGGCAATAATGTTGGGCTTCTTCGGGATTACGAACCAAAGGCGTATTACACTCAGGACAATGCGTTGCATAGCGTATACGATTGCTACTAGCTAGGCGTTTATCAAGGTTTACAGTAGTGATTTTGGGGATAATCTCACCCCCTTTTTCTACCGATACAGTATCGTTATAGTGTAAATCCAATCCGGCAATAAAATCGGCATTGTGAAGGGAAGCGCGCTTTACTATCGTTCCTCCAAGCAGCACTGGCGTAAGTTGCGCAACAGGGGTAACTGCACCTGTTCTACCCACCTGATACACGACATCCTCGAGTTGTGTTTCAACATTTTCTGCTTTGAATTTATACGCCATTGCCCAACGTGGTGATTTCGCCGTATAGCCTAACTGTTCTTGATAAGCCAATACATTCACTTTTATCACAACCCCATCAATCTCATAAGGCAAGGTACTGCGCTCTTGCGCCCAGTGGTCGAGGTACGCAAAAACATCTTCCATAGTGGGCGCGTGAATATAGTGCTTGGGTATATAAAATCCCCAGTTGGCAGCCATTTGCAACGACTCTAATTGTGTTTTAAATAAAGGACGGTCAGTAACAATTTGATATAAAAAACAATCTAAGCGGCGTGCAGCCACCAAACTACTATCCTGTAGCTTCAAACTCCCCGATGCCGTATTTCTAGGGTTCATATAAGGCTCTTCCCCTTGGGTCACACGCGCATTATTCATCGCTTCAAATCCGTCTAAAGGCAATATAATTTCCCCACGAATGGTAAATTCTTCAGGAACAGCATCATGCGTAATCTGCAAAGGCACGGTTTTAATTGTTTTTACATTATTGGTAACCTCATCTCCTTGAATACCATCACCACGGGTAACGGCTTGCGTTAGTTTTCCATTTTTATATGTTAGGCTAATGGAGGCACCATCGTATTTTAACTCACATGTGTAATCGAGGCTATCTACGCCCAGATTTTTACACATCCGCACCTCCCAATCCAATAAATCTTGACGGTTGTAGGAATTGTCTAGGGAGTACATACGATACTTATGAACCACCGTTTTAAAGTTTTTGGTTACTGCACCCCCAACACGTTGAGTGGGAGAGTTGGGATCAAAAAACTCTGGGTGTGCATCTTCTAATGCTTTTAACGCAGCTAGCTTTTCATCAAAAGCCTGATCTGAAATAATGGGAGCATCTTCAATATAGTAGCGCTTGTTGTGCTCGTGTAATTCCTTTCGTAATGCGTCAATCTGTGTTGCTGGATTCATCAATTTTTGCCCGTATAAATCTTGGATTTTCTCTAAAATCTTTTCGAAGTACAATATCGGAAAAACCTGCTTTTTGCAAAAGTCCTTTGACCGATTTCATTAAGGGGGCGTGCCCCTCAAAAAAGAGTACGCCATTGGGAGCTAAGTTTTGGGTGGCATAGGCTGTAATGTGCTCGTAAAACAGTAGTGGCGATTTATCGGGAACAAAAATGGCATGATTGGGCTCATAAACCAACACATGTGGCGCCGTATTCTTTTGCCATGCCTCAGGCACATAAGGAGGATTAGAAACAATGATATCCCATTGCTGTTGTGGATGTCTTTCAGCCAACACATCCACCTGTTGAAAATGGACTTCTAACCTATTGATTTCGGCGTTGTGTTGCGCAACCGAAAGCGCATCTCCATCTAAATCCCAAGCGAAAATTTCCCAAAGTGAGCACGCCTTTTTGAGCGCCAAGGCAATACAACCACTTCCGGTACCTATATCAAGGATACGAAGGGGTCTATTGTTTGGCATTGTGGAAAGCATCCAATGTACAAGCTCTTCGGTTTCGGGGCGTGGAATTAGCACCGATGCATTTACCACAAGAGATACACCAGCAAAATCTACCTTACCTATTATATATTGTATTGGAGTGTTCCTTTTTAACGCCTCTAAATCGTTTGTCAACAACTCTATTTTTTGAGAAGACAGGGATTGGGGTAAGCTTAACACTACTTGGGCAGGCGTATATCCAAAACGGTTTTCACAAAGGACTGCAAAGTGTTGCCGAATTTCATCAACTCCGTATATAGCACGAAGTTCTTTTTCAAATAAATTTCGTATTTCTCCTAAGGTCACACTAATGATTTTGTCATCCACACCGGACATGAATAATGTCCTGTATTTCCCATTGGGGCATCTATGTAATCAAAGCCATTTGCTTTGTATCGTTGTTGGGCTGCGGTCATGTTGGGCATGGTTTCCAAATAGCACATTGCAAATCCAAAAGACCGTGCCACATCAAGTAATGCGGCAATCATTTGTTGCCCCAATCCTTTTCCCCTAGCCTTTGGGTCAAAATACATTTTTTGAAGTTCACAAATGTGTGGCAAACCGCTTTGCAAAGGGGCGATTCCGGCACCTCCTAAAATTTCACCATCACAAGCTACCACCCAGTAGGCATGCTTGGGTTTCGCATAAGCCTCATACATGGCATCCAACTCAGGGTCCGCGTAGGCTGTACCTTTTTTGGGAACACCAAATTCGACCAAAACACGACGTAAAACCACTGCAAGGGTTTTGTTATCGGTGGGTATAATAGGTCTAATGACACATTGCATTGCCATGGGGATATTTGATATTTTTGCTAAAATAAACAATCCCTGTGCAAAGCACTCACCAAACATTTATCAAGCGTTGCTTGACCTTAGCTCAAAAGGGCTTAGGCAATACCTACCCCAACCCACTAGTTGGTGCTGTGGTGGTAAGTAATGGAAAAATTATTGGAGAGGGCTGGCACAAAAAAGCGGGCACGCCACATGCCGAGGTACATGCACTAAAAGGACTTTCTGATGAAGAACTTGCTTCAGCAACTTTATATGTGAATTTGGAACCCTGCTCACATTATGGCAAAACGCCTCCCTGCTGCGATTTGGTTATTTCTAGAGGAATAAAAAAAGTAGTTGTAGGCGCTATGGACCCCAATCCAAAAGTTTCTGGAAGGGGAATTCGCGCTATGGAAGCCGCTGGTATTGCAGTTACGGTTGGGGTTTTGGAGGAAGAGTGCCTGCGTCTTAACAAACGGTTTTATTGCTTACATAGCAAAAAGCGTCCTTATATTATATTGAAGTGGGCGCAGTCAGCGGACGGTTTTATTGCCCCAGATAAAGATAAAAAAGGCGATGTATTTTGGATTAGTGACACACATAGTCAGCAACTGGCACACCGTTGGCGCGCAGAAGAACACGCTATATTAGTAGGTAGAAATACCATTACACAAGATAATCCTAAACTCACCACTCGGCATTGGGCAGGAAATCATCCTATACGATTGGTAATTGACCCCATGAATAAAATAGTAAAAAATGTAGCAGTACTGAATCAGGAGGCAGAAACTATTGTGTTTAACACCCAAAAAAAAGAACAATACCACAATGTGTGTTGGGAAAAAATAGAAACAGCAAACATATTAAGTGACATTTTAGAAAAATGTGCGGCAAAAAACATTCAATCTATATTGGTGGAAGGCGGATCAACTACCCTTATGCATTTTTTAAATCAAAATTTGTGGGATGAATGCCGTATAATTCAAAGCAAATTCAACTTAAATTCGGGCGTTAAGGCACCCACAAAACCGGTGGGCATAAGCAACGAAAAAGTACTTGTAGGGGATAACTTACAAATTATTAATCGCTAAAAATAGCCATCAGTTCCTCGGGGCATTTCATAGCGCGTCTTGTAGTGGCATTAACAAACACCAAAGAGGTTTTTGCAGTTGACAAAATATTACTCTCTTTGTCTTCAATCTGATATGAGAACTCAACCAAAGAACCTTTGAATTTTTCCAATGATAAATGACAAAAAAATGAATCATCAAAATGTAAAGGGCGTTTATAATCAATAGAAAGGGAAACCACAGGGAGTAAAACACCTTTTTTTTCTAGGGCAGCATAACGAACGCCATGATTCTCTAGCCATTGTATTCGTGCCTGCTCCAAAAAATAAACATATTGCGCATGGTGCATTATCCCCATTTGGTCAACTTGATGATAATGTACTTTAAATTTAAATGTAGCTTTTTTCTTACACATTGTAAGATATTTATGTCAAAATTGATTTTCTTGTTGGTGTTTAAGATGCATAAAAAATTCTAGAAATTCAATAGTCAAAATACTTTTTTATAAAAAATTTAACGCACATATTTGTAGAGCAAAAATAAGCATGGATTTCGATATATAAATGTCTTGTTTTTAGCAACACAATCAATAACAATCAACGTAACGACATGCAACAAACCGCTATAAGCGTCTGGGAAAATTGTTTAACATTTGTTAAGGATAATATTCATAATCAGGCATTTAGAACGTGGTTTGAACCTATAAAGCCATTAAAGCTTAACGAAGAAGTACTGAGTATTGAAGTGCCTAGCAAGTTTTTTTACGAATGGCTTGAGGAACATTACCTCAAAATATTAAAGGTTGCATTGATCAAGGAATTGGGACCCAACGCAAGGCTTGTTTATATAATCCGAATGGAAAATACCTTTGGTAACAAACAGGCGTTTACTGAAAAGATTCCTAGTCAAAACAAAGGACGTATAAAAGTACAGGACGTAGAAGCTCCATTTCGGGCTTCAACCGCCGAGTTGAAGAACCCTTTTGTGATTCCGGGGATTCGAAATCTGAAAGTAGAATCGCAGCTAAATCCCAATTATAACTTTGAAAATTTTTTAGAAGGTGATGCTAATCGGTTGGCAAGATCGGCTGGAATCGCTGTAGCAAATAAGCCTGGTGGAACATCTTTCAACCCACTACTTATTTTTGGTGGTGTTGGATTAGGAAAAACACACTTGTCTCATGCAATTGGGGTTGACATAAAGAAAAAATATCCGGACAAAACAGTCCTATATATTTCTGCTGAAAAATTCACACAACAATATATTGAAGCGGTAAAGAAAAACACGCGCAACGACTTCATCCATTTTTATCAAGTGATGGATGTGCTTATTATAGATGATGTTCAGTTCTTTTCGGGAAAATCTGGGACTCAAGATGTTTTTTTCCATATTTTCAACCACTTACATCAAAACGGCAAGCAAGTTATTCTAACTTCTGACAAAGCGCCTGTTGACATGCAAGATATTGAGCAGCGTTTGCTTTCACGTTTCAAGTGGGGATTATCAGCAGAACTCATGCGTCCTGATTATGAAACGCGTGTTTCTATTCTCAAAAACAAATTATACCGAGACGGCGTCGAACTTCCTGAAGAAATTGTAGATTTTGTAGCCAAGTCCGTTAAAACGAACGTGCGCGAATTGGAAGGAGCGATTATTTCGCTGATTGCACAAGCTTCATTTAATCGCAAAGAAGTTACATTAGAGCTAGCTAACCAAGTGGTTGAGAAATTTGTGAAAAACACCAAGCGTGAAATTTCTATCGATCACATTCAAAAAGTAGTGTCAGATTATTTTCAAATGGATGTCTCAACGCTTCAATCGAAAACGCGCAAACGCCATATTGTACAAGCCAGACAACTTGCCATGTATTTTTCTAAAAAAATGACAAAAGCTTCGTTGGCAAGTATTGGAGCAAAAATTGGACACCGCGATCACGCTACTGTACTCCATGCGTGTAAAACTGTTGATAATCTAGCATTTACAGACAAGCAATTCCGCAAATATGTGGAAGACTTAAACAAGAAACTCACCCACTAAGAATGGCTAAAAAAGTGCTTATGGTGTGTTTGGGCAATATCTGTCGCTCACCATTAGCAGAAGGTATCTTTCGCCATCTTGCCAGCGCCAAAGACTTTGTTGTAGCTTCTGCTGGCACAGCAAATTACCACACAGGCGCACAACCCGATACCCGCAGTATTGATGTGGCTAGAAAAAACGGAATTGATATCAGCAACCAAAAAGCTCGTCAACTCACCGCTCAAGATTTGGAAGACTTTGATCACATTTTTGTTATGGACGAGCAAAACCTCATCAACGCTCATGCACTTTCTACTTCCGAAACGCAACGCCAAAAGATCAGCTTGCTTACCGAAGCAAGTGGAGTAAACGCTGAGAATGTTCCCGATCCGTATTATGGCGATGAGAAAGATTTTGAATATGTGTTTGATTTGGTGTATCATTGTTGTAGTGCTTGGTTAGCAAAACAATAAAAATGGAAACACCACCCAAAGGAACGCTTTACCTTATCCCCAACGTATTGGGTAACACAGCTCCGCTGGAGGTCATTCCCATGTCTGTAAAAAAAATTGTTGAGCAACTGCGCTATTTTGTTTTTGAAAAAGAAAAAGCAGGGCGTGCCTTTGTTAAGCGTATATGCCCAACGGTTCCGCAAAGCAGTTTTGAGGTTTTTTTACTAAATAAATTTACCACTCCTGAAGCTTTACATGAAATGCTTATCCCCCTACAAAAAGGGGAAAACATTGGACTTATTACCGATGCCGGTTGCCCTGGAATTGCCGATCCAGGTGCAGACTTGGTAGCCATGGCACACCAACATCATTTCAATGTAGTTCCACTGGTGGGACCTTCGTCTATTCTTTTGGCAGTAATGGCGTCGGGCTTAAATGGACAATCTTTTTCTTTTAATGGATACTTGCCTATTGATAAAGCTGAACGTAAAAAAGCCATCAAGCAGTTTGAAAAAAAATCGAAAGAATTGCAGCAAACACAGGTTTTTATTGAAACCCCTTACAGAAACAACGCATTGTTAGAGGAATTGTATAAAAGCTTAGCCCCCAACACTAAACTAAGCATTGCTTGTGACCTTACTTTACCCACCGAATTTATTCGAACTGCACCCGCTGCCGAGTGGAAAAACAGCAAGGAAGACTTGTTGCGCCGACCTGCAGTATTCTCTTTTTTAACGTCTTAGCGGTAGATGTTTTTCTGACGTAACCAGCTTGTGTAGCGTTTTTTGTTCTTGTTATGTTCTGCTAAGCTTGTTGCAAAAAGATGATAGCCCGTGCGATCTGGATCTGCAACAAAATATAAATACCTATGCTTTTCGGGGAACAAAACAGCTTCTATAGCGCTTACATCAGGCATGGTGATGGGTCCAGGGGGAATTCCTCTGTTCCGATACGTATTGTAAGGGGATTTTATTTTCAAATCGGCATAGAGCACTCTGCGAATGTCTAAATCAAAATTATTAGCTTTACGCTTTAGGACATAAATTATGGTAGGATCTGCTTGTAATCGCATGCGCTTTCGCAAACGATTTAAGTATACTCCTGCCACCGTGGGACGTTCAACTTTTCGATAAGACTCCAACTGAACGATAGCTGCTAAAGCAATCACTTCGGTGCGTTCAAGATGCATACTTTTACGTGCAGCTTCGCGTTTTGGTGTCCAAAATCGGTTGTATTCCAACAACATGCGGTCACGAAATTGTGTGGCTGAAGTATTCCAAAAGAATTCGTACGTGTTTGGAATACAGATTGAAAACACATTTTCAGCATTAAATCCATTTTTTTCTAGAAAATCCGGATCCAAAAACGCTTGCATAATCGCGGTGCTGTCAGCTTCAATTTTGTTAGCCACAAATCCAGCAAAATGCCTCAGTGTTTTTTGGTTGTTAAACGTGAGTTTTAGGGGAGCATTATCAACACGTAAACGGTTAATTATTTCGTTATTGTTCATCCCATTTTCCAACACGAAACGTCCCGGAATTGGATGATATCCTTTTCTTCTTGCGGCTTGCTGAAACAAATCTATACGCTTGACTACTTTTGAAAGCGTATCGTATGCAGCGATTTTGGTGTCCTCTGAAGGAAAAAGAACTTCTTTTGTTGGCGTTTCAAACGCAGTATTGGAAGCAAAAAACACGCGGTAAAAGTGCGCTACAAAAACACCTCCAACAAGTATTCCCAATAGTATGGTAGCTAATAAAACGCGTTTAATCATCTTAGTTGATTTCCCAATTTCCCGTAAATACTGGAGCTGCCGGACCTTGCAAGATTATAGCGGTATACCCATTTAGGGTAGGTGAAAAGGACACCGAAAGATTCCCTCCACGGGTTTGTATATAAATTTTTTCTGATGGTGATTTCTTGGCAATATGCATGGCAAGAGCAGCTGCGGTAACACCTGTGCCACAGGAAAGGGTTTCCGCCTCTACACCACGCTCATAGGTGCGCACCTTTATCATATCAACGCGAAGCTGCTGTACAAAATTTACGTTAGTGCCAGCTTTAAAATACGGAGCACCATGAGCAATTTCCCGCCCTAAAGTAGCAACATCGACATGATCAACATCCTCTACAAAAACCATATGGTGTGGCGATCCAGTATCTAAAAAAACAGTGTTTTCACTTTGTTCCCATTGCAAAACATCGTGAAGTTCAAGAGCAATTTCGTTGTTAATAAATTGTGCATGATGCACCCCATCAGCAGCAGAAAACAGCACTTTTTCAGCAGTCAAACCTAGTGTTTTGGCATAGTGAATGGCACATCGCGAGCCGTTTCCGCACAGACTGCCTTCGTGACCATCAGCATTGAAATAACGCATGTAAAAATCGGAAGTGTCGTCGGATTCTATGCAAATAAATCCATCTGCGCCAATGCCAAAATTACGGTGGCAAAGCTGTGCAATAGCTTCATGATTGGCGATAGGAAAGTTTGCTTCTCGATTGTCGATGAGCACAAAATCGTTTCCAGTTCCCTGATACTTTACAAACGAAAAAAGCATATGCAAATATACGGCTATTTCGCCTCTAGCAGAGGTGTTAAAAATGCGTTAAAGCACTTTTTACTAACAAAATCATGCTGTATTTTTGGATTGAATATTTAAAAACAATGCTATGAATACACTAAAAACAGTTCTTAAATATAGTGCAGTGGCTTTTGGTGCCGCTTTTTTTGCCGTTTGGGCATTTACAAAAATCCAACCGCAAAACCTTGTTTTAAACAGTGCTTCACCACAAGTAGTACATACAAATTACGCTACCCCGACCACCACGGTAAGTGCCCTAGATACAGATTTCACGGTAGCAGCCGAAAAAACCATCGATGCCGTAGTGCATATCACCAACACCAGCATAGGGCGCTCCCGTCAACCCAGCAATATTTGGGAGTTTTTTTACAGTACCCCAAGCAGAGAATACCCCAGAATTGGCATGGGATCGGGTGTTATCGTTTCCTCAGATGGCTATATTATTACCAATAACCACGTGATTGAAAACGCCACGGAAATTGAAGTTACCACCAACAACAACAAGGTTTTTGAAGCCGAACTTGTGGGTACCGACCCTAGCGCAGACATCGCCGTACTCAAAATCAAGGGCGAAAATGCATTCCCTTATGTGCGCTTTGCCGACTCTGACCTGACTCGTGTTGGACAATGGGTGTTGGCAGTAGGAAATCCGTATAACCTTAATTCTACCGTCACTGCTGGAATTATTAGCGCAAAGTCGAGAGATTTAGACCGTTACGACAGTACCAATCAGTCCTTTATTCAAACCGATGCCGCAGTGAATTCGGGAAATAGCGGGGGCGCACTCATCAACCTTGATGGTGATTTGATTGGTATTAATACCGCAATAACGAGTAATGGTATGGGTACGTTCATCGGCTATTCGTTTGCAGTGCCCAGCAACATCGCGCGTAAGATTTACGAGGATATTGTAGAATTTGGGAACGTGCAAAAAGCCCTATTGGGCGTTAGTGGTAGCGGACTAAACGCGCGCATTGCCGAAGAACTCGGCATTGAAGAAACCGAAGGGTTCTATGTTGCTGGGCTCGAAGACAGCATGGGTGCCAAAGAAGCTGGAATACAGGAAGAAGACATCATCATTAGAATTAACGATGCACCTATTCGTCGCTTTGCCGACCTTACGGGCTATTTGGGCTCTAAGCGTCCCGGAGACCGAGTAAACGTAACGTTTCTTCGTGACGGAGAAGAAAAAACGCTATCAGTTGAACTCAAACGCACCCCTTTTGTAAACTACTACGGCATGCGCTTGCGTGACCTTGGTAAGAATGAAGCTAAAGACTTGGGCTTAAAAGAAGGGGTGCATATTTCTGCTGTGGAAAACAGTCGATTGTATCATCGTGGTATTCAGGAAGGTGATGTACTGCTTTCCGTTAATGGTGAGAAGATCAATTCCACAGCTGATATTTTAGCACTCGACGAGGACAGCATCTACGAATTGGAGTTTATGAACAAAGACAAAGAACGTATGCGTTTTATTTTTGAGTAAATCGTTATACGTTATTAGAGAATAGGTTTCCACATTAACTATCAACGATTAACTTTTAACAATTCACTTCTGCCTATTGCCTATTGCCTTTTCTTTATCTTTACCCCATGCGAATAGATATCATTAGCGTAGTGCCCGAACTGATGCGAAGCCCATTTGAAGGCTCTATAATGAAGCGTGCGCAGGACGCGGGATTGGTCGAAGTGCATTTTCACAACTTACGTGATTACGCCGCGAACAATTACAAACAAGTTGACGATTACCCTTATGGTGGGGGTGCTGGTATGGTACTTATGATCGAACCCATTGATAAATGCATGAGCGCCCTAAAAGCCGAACGCAACTATGATGCGGTGATTTACATGACCCCCGACGGAGATGTCTTAAACCAAGGGGCGGCAAATCAACTATCGTTGTTGCAAAATATTATTGTATTGTGTGGTCACTACAAAGGGGTTGACCAACGGGTTCGGGACTTGTTTGTAACCCACGAGATTTCCATTGGTGATTATGTGTTATCTGGAGGCGAATTGGCAGCTGCCGTACTTTGCGATAGCCTTATTCGCTTGATTCCAGGGGTGTTAGGTAACGAAACCTCTGCCCTTACGGATTCGTTTCAAGATGGATTGCTTGCGCCTCCGGTCTATACCCGCCCTGCAGATTACAAGGGATATAAAGTTCCTGAAATTCTCACCTCGGGGAATACGCCTAAAGTGGATGCGTGGCGCGAAGAAAAAGCCCTTGAAATTACCAAACAAAAACGCCCAGACTTGCTATAAAGTTAATTACGAATACGTTAATTACGAATACTTTAATTACGAATTACGAATACTTTAATTACGAATACGTTAATTACGAATACTTTAATTACGAATGAGTCAATTACCAATGAGTTAATTCATAATTCCCCAATTCGTAATTCGTAATTCCTTAATTCATAATTCCCCAATTCGTAATTCGTAATTCCTTAATTCATAATTCCTTAATTCGTAATTCCTTAATTCGTAATTCGTAATTAACGTATTCGTAATTCCTATTCTCTCATAGTTTTTTGAATACTCCCAATAATTCTAAGTAGTTCCTCACAGCTTTTTAAGAGGGGATTTCCGCGTTCTTTCTCCAATATTTTCGATTGCATCAAAAGGCGTAGCCAATAATGTGTTTCTCGAGCTTCTTTATAGGAAATGGTAAGCTTGGCAAAAAAATCTCTTTTAGATTGACCACCAATAGCTTCTTCAATATTAGCTCCGATGGAAGTACCAGATCGCAACAACTGCCGACCGATATCAAATTGCTTTTTATCATTCAATAAAAATTGGCATAATTCCACTATAGCTACTGCAAAAGCGAAACTCTTTTCTTGAACAATATTATTCTTCTTCAAAACTTTATATTCGCAATTATTTCATTCGTAATTCGTAATTAACTTATTCGTAATTCCCCAATTCGTAATTCGTAATTAACTTATTCGTAATTCATAATTCCCCAATTCGTAATTCGTAATTAACTTATTCGTAATTCGTAATTAACTTATTCGTAATTCATAATTCCCCAATTCGTAATTCCTAATTAACGTATTCGTAATTCCTTACAACTTTATACGTAACTCCCCATCGACGGTTTTATACATATCGCCAGTGGCAAGACCTCCTGCTATTGCAGCAGCCTCATCGGCATAGGTGGGCAAGCCCGTAAAGTTGATGTCTGTTGCTTTGATGGTACCGTCAATCTCCAGCTTTTCTGTTGGGGCGGCTACGCCAATGCCCACATTTCCTTCACCAGTGATGACCATAGATTGCTGTTGTGCTGTGCCCGTATTGGTCCACATGCGGATGGCTGTGTTGGTGCCGCTTGCCGCAGAACCCGCCACGAGGTCTAACTTACCGGTGTTGGCCGTAGCCGTGTTGCCGTGTAGGTCTACACTGGCACCCTCGCTATCGTTGCGGGGATCGCTATCGCCAGCCGTAAGGCGCAAACGCCCGTGGTCTGTGCCTTCTATGCCCACAACTGTACCTGCAGCAGTTCCTGTAAAATCGCCTTTGTTGGTCAGTAGCATGGTACCGTTGTTGTCGGAAGCAAAACTAGCTGTACCTTCTTCTTCTAAAACACCGCCCTCCATTCTTGCAGCAAGCGTACCACCTTCATCAAATCTTAACTTACCGTCAAGAACTTGTAATATTACCGATTTACTAAATGGGAATGCCATGGTTGCAGTATATGGGTCTGCCGTAGTGCCCGTACCACTAATGGTCATCGGGCGCTCGCTATAAATTTCCTTGAAGCCCTGACCCGCTTTATAATGTACCTCAAAGTAACCATAAGACCATGAAGAATAAGCTCCTTTGTGCCCTGCTCTTGCTTTAAAAGTAAACGAATCTGGTAGATTATCAAAGACATCAATTGCCCCATAGTATTCAAAGTCAGGTACCACACGTCTAAAGTTGTCATTAAGTATACTTCCATAGCTGTCCGCAAATAGTGTATGTCCAGCACTAAGACGAGGTTCATTAATCCTGTCATCCAACAAACCGCTGCGCATATAACCATCACCTCCACGGATACTGAACAGCATTTTTTCTGCAGCATTTTCAAAAATAAAACCGTTTCCATTGTTGTTGTTAACCCTAAAGCGTATGGCATGACCAGTAAAACTACTGCCGCCAACAGCCGTACCGCTGCTTAAGGAACGTCCATCCCCAGAACGTGACATATAGATCCCCCAGTTGGTGTCTGAATCATCCCACATATAGATTCCCCGTTTGGGTGCGCCACTGTCTGGGGTAACGGTATTGGCTACATCGTCGTCCACGCCACCCATTACAGAGAGTAAGCCATAAGTTGTATTCCTAAAACTACCGTTAACGTCTAGGTTATATTCGGGCACATGGCGTTCGTTAATCCCTACACGTCCATCGGCACGGATGGTCATGGGCGTACGGTCCACGTGGTTGGTATTGTTTAAGCCCATGGTGATGTCCAAACGCGTACGGGCAGAGAGACTGGCCTCATAGGTCCCTAAACGAAACTCCACATTTTGGGAATATTTGCTACCACTTGTTCCATCCCTTTGCATACGGAAAATAGGATCGACAACATTTACTGCCGTACCGTCTATGGCATTGGTGTTTAGCACATGTAAAAAAGTACTCGGATTTTGTTGAGATACCCCAACACGTCCTCCTCCAATGGTCATCCCATGTAGGGTTGGGCTGGCTTCGGAAGCATCAGTTCCGGCATCCCAAGTATAAAAGTCAATCGTGTTGTGTGGGTCACTCGAGCCATGGTGTCTGGAACGGATGGCGTTTTTGTGTCTTAATCCACCAGCGTAGCTAAACAAAATTTGGTCGCTATCATAAACAGTGTGTAATACCCCTTTTCTAAACAGTGCTGTACCGTTAACGTCAAGGCGTTGTGTGGGGTCGGTCACGTTAAGCCCTACTTGCCCCATATGGTAAATGTCTTCGGTATTGGTGGTGGCTCCGGCATCGTCGTCGTCGCCAAACCAAGGTTCGTTGGCAGCGGCTAATGCACTGGAGTGTAGTTTTAAGATATCGCCATCGGAGTTGCGTACCATGACGCTATCGGCAGCGGTACCGTCGCCTACTTCGGTAATGCGTGCTTGTCCAACCACATGTAGTTTTTTAGCCGGTGTTGTGGTGCCAATCCCTACATCGCCAGCGCCCGTAATCACGGCAGCAGTTTGCTGTGTACTGCCATCGGTGTTTGTCCAAAACTTAATGGCAGGGTTGGCAGCACTAGCGGCATCGCCCGCCACAAGGTCAAGCACACCTGAGTTAGCGGTGGCATCGTTTCCGTGTAGGTCAATGCTAGCGCCTTCGGAGTCGTTATAGGTTTCTTGCGTTCCAGCCGTGAGACGTAGTCGGCTGTGTGTGGTGCCGTCTATTCCAATCACCGCAGAAGTAGACACGCCCGGTGTGGCAAAATCGCCTGGGTTGGCAAACAAAAAGCGTTGCCCAACAGATTTAAAGCGTCCAACTTCGTTGTTGTTCGATCTAAAGAGTAAATCGCGTCCTTCTTGGAACTCTATTTCGTATTGGTTGTTGGTGGTGGGGTTAAAACTACCCACAGTACCGTCACCAGAGAAAATCAGTTTTGTAGGGTCCAGTACACCTTGTATGTCCACATCCCCAGCAAAAGTGGCTACTTTACCAGTACTTAGTGTAGAAGTTCCTACACCAATATTGCCCATCACATACATGTTTTCGGTATTGGTGGTCGCCGCCGCATTGTCGTCGGTGCCAAACCAGGGTTCGCGCGCAATGTCATTGAGAGCTACGGTTTTAAGTCCACCGCCGTCTTCTACTTCCAACTCTAAATTATCACCGTTTACTTGGAAGGTGTTTACCGCTTGGTCGTCGGTGCCGGTGCTGGTTAGGGTAATCGTTCCTGTACCTGTGTCTTCGGCAATGGTGAGTCCTGTACCCGCTTGTATCGTTACATCCGTACCGTCTTCCATATCAATAACAGAAGTGTCGGCTGCACCAGCAGTTACCGAGAGGTTTTGGTCGTCGGTGCCGGTGCTGGTTAGGGTAATCGTTCCTGTACCTGTGTCTTCGGCAATGGTGAGTCCTGTACCTGCTTTTAGGGTTACATCTGTACCGTCTTCCATATCAATAACAGAAGTGTCGGCTGCACCAGCGGTTACCGAGAGGTTTTGGTCGTCGGTGCCGGTGCTGGTTAGGGTAATCGTTCCTGTACCTGTGTCTTCGGCAATGGT
>ENA-OUOG01002992-OUOG01002992.1-marine-metagenome-genome-assembly--contig:-NODE-2992-length-16507-cov-2.479671_pt1 | contig 16507 bp, 16 predicted proteins | sample MGYA00248635_ERZ508505 | MGnify/ENA primary metagenome ERZ508505 (study PRJEB26176, sample SAMN06267871) | marine metagenome | isolation source: Saanich Inlet, British Columbia, Canada | place: Pacific...
CACCCATTTGTTTAACCTAGCTGATGATGTGACGATTTATCCAGGTCATGGTCCTACTTCAACGATTGGCCATGAGAGAAGAACCAATCCGTTTGTGGCAGATGCTAAATTTGGTTAGTGGCACAATTTAGGTAAAACAGCCTCAATCTGTTTGGCTTCTATTTCAATTAAAATATCTTATAAATGTGACATATTTATCACAAAAAATTTAACATTTAAGAAGTTAAATATTATAGATAAAAAATATGAATTTTCAAAATCGATTAATTAAAGGGAGACTTATCAAAAGATATAAGAGATTTTTTACAGATATTGAGTTAGATGAAGAGATTGTAACTGCTCACTGTCCAAATACAGGGTCAATGAAGGGTTTGCTAGATAAGGGGAATGAGGTTTATATATCTAAAAATGACGACCCTAAAAGAAAATTAAAATATACTCTTGAGATAATTAAAGTTAAAAAAACCATCATAAAGCGAATTTACATTTATAAGCTCTAACTTCATAAAATTACCAATAAGTAAATCATCGAATATTCTGTAGTCTATAGCTGTCATAAGGGAGTTACGAGGACAATGAAATCGAAAACCAGATTTTTTCCTTCTATTCAAATCAATCGTAACTTCTTTACCCCCAACACAGAATTTAATAAAACCTATATTTTTCTCTAACAAAGGAATCTTTTTAAAATAATTCGTGAGCTTTTGGATATCTTGGTTTGTTAGCTGATCAGCATAATTATCACCAAATGTTTCTGGTTGAATAATTTTTCTCTCTACTGGTTGATGGAAAATTCGCTGTGGCTTATCGACATGTACATCAATCGATACGAACGGCGGTAAGCACTCTAAACCGGATTCATTATGTTCCTGACAAAATTTTTCATAAACTTCTACCGAAGTATTATACGGCTCCGCCCAGATTGAATCTGCCCTAGCAAATTGATGAAACGAAGAAAACGGAATTAAATGAGTAGCACCTAAAGAGCGAGCCATAGACACCAAGTTGGAAAAAAAGTCAGGTTTGGACGCAGCCTTTGGGAGAATTCTTGAGCCCTCAGAATCGACTAAATTGATCATGTCAGTATCGCCATAACCACCCAGACACAAAAAATATCGGCGGTTGAAACGAGCGATCTCTCTCTTGACGATTTGCCAGATTGTGCGACAACCAGTGTCGTTTAGATTTATCACGACGTGTTCGCCAATCCTAATCAATAACGCTGCGTCTTGCAGGAATGTCGGCATACAATAAATTTCAATGCTGTCCGCGAGCTCGATCCACTGAAAAGATGGGATTACCCTTACGTTTAACCCGTCGTCTAACAAACCAGACGCTATTCTACTGCCGACATGATCAGGCAGCAGTATAGTATTTCCCGTAAATCTCCGAAAACTCAATGGATTCAAATGATCAGGATGTCCATGGGAGTACCAGATGTACCTACAATCGGCGATATCATCAAGCAGGCTCTTCGGAATATGATGGCTCCCCCGCCAACTTCCAAAATATGCGTGGTCTTCAGAACCGACCCAAGGATCAGTGGCTAGTATCGGAACCGAATTTGAGTAGGCTACAAGAGTAGCATTCCCTGTAGTTGAAAAGCCAAGATCAGGAACCACTAAAACATCTCGCGTGAGGCTTCGAAATATGTTTCAAGATCTGTTACGACGCTGGATTCCCTGAATTCGCCGATCATAGTCAAGCACTTACTGCTGTCAAGACAACTGCTTTCCACAATTCTTGAGGAAACGGACGCATTATCTAAAACCCCTATTTGCTCGGCTAACGTATTAAGACAAACAGGTTCAACACCGCCCACATTGAGACACGTAGGGGAGTTATGGTGCGTTGACACATCTTGTACTTTCAACAATATTCGCCATAGACCCAACACGAAGTCATCAACGCTTAGAAAATCGCGCCACTGGATTCCATTAATGGAAATTTTTTTCCGCTCAATTCTCGCTTTCAACAAACGACCGATCCACCCAACACTCCTTGGATCAACAAGTTTTACTCCATAAATTGAGCTAGGTCTGACGATAATCAACCCGTTTCCACAGAATATCTTTTTAATAGACTGCTCGAGCATTAACTTAAACCGACCATACTGACTGTGAGGCTCACAAAATATATCCTCTGAAACACTTTGTACACAATCACGCGTGCCATATACCGAAGCCGAGCTCACCATTAAACAGGATCTCCAATCCGCATAGTCATGTATTCTCGACAAAACTTCGATGTACTCACTCACTTGATCCTCGACGTAACTGCCCTCATTCACTGGCCCGCGCGGATTCACCCTACAACGAAACAAAACCAAGGCATCGAATATTGCGCATTTACCAACAGCTTTCGAACAAAAATTATCCAAATTGTTGAATTCAACATTTGGGATAGATTTGTATGTAGTGCCGAAATCAGTCAAACACACAGCCGACCCACCAAGCTTCGATACCAGATTCAAAAAATGAAGTGAAATATTCCCACCACCTAATATTAACAGCCTCATAGTTTAAGCCCAACCGATTTCAAAAATAGTCCAAAAGCTTGGCTGACCCTAGGTTGTGATTCCGCTTTGTAGGAAACATCGGCCTCCAGCGCATGAAAAAACGTCTTCTTAAAAGAAGAAAAGGAATCGTTTGAAAATAAAAAATCTTGATTAACAACCTCTCTAAACGACGGAATGTCACTACAAATCAGCCGCCGACGCAAGGCTAAAACTTCGGCCAAGGTAATGCTTCCTGCTTCTACTCGTGAAGGGACTATAACCAAATCAGACCGCAAATAGATGATCTTTAACTCATCAGGTTTTAGTCCGACTCGAAAATCAATATCTAAGAAATAAAATCGAGAACTGATGGATTTAAGCTTTTTGAGGAAACTCGCGGAAGGAGCACCACCAACTGCAATAACTTTCATCGGAAAACCTAAAGACGAAAGCTTATTAAGATATGCCAGAATTTCTACATGACATTTATGATGTAAAAAAGTTCCTGTTACTACAATATTTGCTGTCTCGGGATATCTAGGTGCTGGCGCGAGCGGTAGCCTATCGAACCAAAAATCAGAAACTGGATTCCGAACAACCACGTGAGTGCAGCCAGGAAATTTTTTTTCCAAAATCTGTTGCGACCAATGACTCGTGTGGACCACAAAAGCACTTCCTCTGATATTACTATTCAAATAAAAACGCATAACAAAAAATTTCAATCTGGTGTAGAAATCAAATTTTTTTCCAATATGAATCCAAGGAAGAAGATTATGAACCCAAAATATTTTTTGGAATTTCTTATCTGTTTTTATTCTATAACCTCTAAAACCAGAGCAAATGACAATGATGCGTTCGTATGGCTCAATAATGGCTTTATATTGTTTTCGAAATTGCGAAGTCGACAACGAGAACTCTGCTTTTTCTAACTCACTTTTCTCATCCCTATATAAACTCAAAACCCTGAATGAGCGCTCGTTTTGTGGGCTTAACCTTAGATAATTATAAAACAATTCATATAACAATAATCCGCCCCCGTCCCGCGACGCCGACGAGTCAACGATTAAGAGCACTGTCATCGTATAAAAATTCCAACTCTAAAAGATCATTGTGGAAAAAAATATTATAAATTGCCTTAAAGTTTCCAAAACAACGGCTTAAAAACCTTTTATCAAAAGATTTGGCAAATAAAATCAAACTTTTTGTACACCTTAATCCAACAAATATATAAAAATATGCCCTTGAAAAGTATTCACTCGAACGAACTAGGTAATATCGATTCAGGACCTCCTCGTAACCAAAGGAAAAGTTTGATTTTTCCCAGGATCGAGTTGTCACTAAAATCTCGCTCTCTAACACTATCTTACCCTTTTTACCGAGCGCTCTTGTGAAGCAAACATCTTCCAGATATGACCCTTTTTTAAACGGGGGAAAGCGAATGCAATTGTCATCAGTTATTTCCATGAGTATTGACTTTTTAATAGCGATACAGCAACAAGACGCCCACTCAACTCTATTCTCTTTCGGACCGCCGTTTACATATGGTACTTGCCATCCGCAGCTGGAAACTGATCCAGGTTGGAACAATTTTCTTAACCGTTTGACTGTCCGCACGCCCGGGCCTTTAGTCAACACCAGACTAGGAATAGCTGCTACAACATCGGCTCTCTCATAAAGACTTTGTACAAGGGCTAAAATCGATCCGGAAGCAACGTCCATGTCGTCATCGAGCAACACAACTGCTTGACTCTCGATATTTAAAATCGACTTATTTAAACCGAGATTCCTTTGCATTGCCGCAGATAACCGGTTAGGTGGGACGTAAATATACTTTATGAAATCAGAATATTGAAAAACTGGACGAATTGGTCCCACCACATAAGCAGTATCTAGCAGTCGAAGATTTCGCAGTTCGTTAAACACGTCGTGATATATCGCTGGGATATCATCAACAGCGGGGATTACGATGTCAAATTTTTTACAACGCATAGATGCCAGTCTCTTGGATGAAATTTCTGGCGTTTTTAAATCCGATATCAGGTCGATTTTTTGCAGCAGTATTTTTAATTTGTCTTAGTTTTTCTGCGTCATTTAAAAGTAGTGCTAATTGCGCACAATAATCTTTAACTAATTGGGAACGGTCATCTAAGAGCTGAATTTCAATAAAGTTATCGCGATTAAAAATTGATTGCATTTCCCCGACTTTAAATCCGAATGCTGGCGTTCCGAGACAAGCGGCTTCCGCCATTGCAGAGGACGTAAGGTCATGTAGGCTCGTACTCAGCAAAAGATCGGAATTCGAAATTGCGTTCATTACTGCAGCCCTATCGGCACCCGTTATGATGTCAATAGCAATATTTTGATTGGAAAATCTTTTAATTCTGTCCGCAGCAGGAAAATAATCGGATACAAAGATTGAGAGGACCACCGATACTTGTATTCGATCCGCCAAGCACTTGATGATCAGCTCTAATAGCGCCCATCCCTTTAATTCGGTAGTTCTTCCTCCGGTCCATATTAACCTAATTAAATTGCTCGAACTCAATTTTCGTGTAGCTTTCGGTTTATCTAGCTCAATTTCAGGCAGAAAAGGATGATTTTCACCGGTCACGCAACCCAACGCTCGGCTTGTCAACTCACCTGCGCAGAAAATTTTTCGGTCTTGGTAGGATCCATTGTTTTTATTTTTTTGTAACATCCGACTGATGTACATATTTCTTAAACGCAGATGGCTCTTTGTGACGAATGATGAGATCAGATTAATAACTACTGGAGGAGTCGTCAAAATACCACCAATGGGACCCCAAACGAGTTTTCCTGAGAAATCCAATGGTCGGGGTAAGGCTTGCCGGCCGTTCGCAAAAGTAACATGATGAATCACCATCGCTGTGCTATGAAACTCTGAAATCAGCGCAGAAGCACGCGATAACCAATACCCGTAAGACCACTCAAGACCCGGTTTCAACGGCAGTTTTTCGACAAATCGCCAAAACTTATATCGTCTGTCGAAACAAAGTATCGATCGCGACGGAGCCACGAAATCAACATGCCACAAACTATCGCCCGCTTTACAGGCCGATAAATTTTCATCTGATGTTATGACTACAACCTTCTCAAAATGCTCAGCCGCAAGCATTACCCAGCTCCATCCCACTCCTTCTTCACTGCCTTTTACCGGCGAACAAGCAAAACAAACCAATACAGCGAAGTGATCTCTCATTAAAATCTCCCTATCATAATTAAGATAACAATCTTACAAATGAGACGGATTCTACCGGCGGTTTTACGTGGTTCAGTAACCAATCGATGGACCCACTCTATACCAAACGTTTGGAAAAAAACCGGTGCTCTCGGCTTAAGTGAAAAGAAGAAATCAATCGCAGCCCCAACGCCAATAAACGCAAAGCCGACTGGATATTTCTTGGCCAGAGTAGTTGATAAATAATCTTGCTTAGGACAACCCACGCCTACCCATACGATGGAAAATTCATTACCAACAACGTCCTCATCAAAAGAATTTATCACAGAAGAGAATTCAATCTCGAGGTCGTGTGCAGTACCCATGCCTCCAGCGATAACTCTCTCATTAAATGAGTTTTTTTTCGAGATCTCTGGATTGCATCCAAATATAATATCCTCACCTTCACGATAATTCTGGGAGAACAGAGTTGGCCCCGGGAATCGAGGCACAGATATGCCACAGATGCGCATGAAGAAAAAAGCAAAAATGGAGTCGACGTATAAATAGTCTAGATTCTTAAATGAATTACGATATCTGATATCGGTGAGATACAAGCATATAGAGTGGGCCCCTAGAGCGCCCACACTAAAAGATGAAACGTCCATCTTCGAAATCAGAAGGCGCTCTTCGTCATTCTTGAGAAATGATTTTTCCTTCAAAAGATAAAACAAACTGTTAAGAAGGGAATTATCTGACGACTTGCTCAAATTTGTTAAAACAAACAGTATCCACAACAAAACGAAAAACTCTAAACCCCGAAAATAGCTGACAGAAGTTACAATGTCGAAACTAATATCAGGTAAGCATTCAGCTTTTGGTTCCGATGAAAACGAGTTTATTCGTGGAGGCATACTTCCACAAGCCTGAAGCGTCTCAACCCAACCGGGGAAAATCAGAGCATTTGCAAGTATCCTAGACTCGAGTATACCATCAGTATCACCCGACCAAAAAACCTCGATCTTCCCAGAGGACAGTTTTCGAGCATGTCCCAACTCAAGGTCGGCTATTCCCTCAACGGGGACATCGATTAGTTGTTCCAAACCGGTTATTTCGAGGCCAACACAGTCAGAGCAATCGAAGGAATAAATAGTTTTATTATCATTTAATGAAAAATGAACAACAGCCTTTGAGTCAGGAGTCCATTTAACCAGTACAAATAGACTAAAAACAACGAACAAGAAAAATTTAATCATTGAGTCGGACCGAATCACAGGACAGACAGAGTTTTAGCGCGCATGTACTTAATATACAGAGATCCAACCCTGGGCTAAAAAACGAATTTTCGGTTAAAGAACGAATGATAAAAAAAACTAAAATAGAGGCGAAGGCGATCGACTCGTCAGCGAAATCAGTAGAGGTTCTTATGAACTCTCTCCAAACTAACTCGATAAGCATGAGGTATAGACCAATCCCGCAGACAATCCCCACTACACCATGTGCAAAATAGCCAAATAGCAAACCATTGGAAATATTAAATCCCACTAAAATTTTTTCCATAGAAGGTCCGAACCCAAAAATACTAGGAGATGATAGAGAAATGACCTCTCTCCAGATTTCTAATCTTCCACTTCCTGTTATAAAACTAATTTCATTAAATCGCCCAGATTTGAGAATGAAAAATAAACTTCCGACCGCGCAAATAACACCTAAAGAAAAAATAAAAAATTTAACTTTCCTTGGCATACTGATTCGTTTCACGATAACGAAAAAATAGAATAAAATCGATCCAAACAATGCAAGAATAACACCGCGACTTTGAATCAAACTAATTAACACCAAAAGAACAATTAGAAAGGCGATCAATCCAAACAGTGACCTATCAAATTTAATAGACTTCAACAGTAATAGTGGGATAAAGGCTAAGAAAATAACGGCCAGTATTCTCGCTAATCCCGTTGACCGAGGCAAATACTTTTGGTCGTCGAGTATCAGGCCATAGTAACCCGAAAAATAATAAGAGGCTTGGAAGGCGGTAATTAGTTCTTCCTTTGCCAAAAACGCAGTGGCCAAAGCGGTTGTAATCAAAAATATTTTGATACCGAAAAAGTATTCCCCACCATCTCTTAAGGATAATCCGCAAATCACAGTAAATGCGAACACCATAAAAAAGCTGATTTCAAAATTCGACAGAAAACCAAAAAATGGCGGTATTAAGAATAGTAAAAATAAGAGTTTTGATCGTCCATCAATTTTTCTTGTAGATCGTTGAATGAGCAGAAACGAAAAATAAGAACACACGACAATAAGAAGAATTGCATACAAATAATCAGCGTTTTTAAAAAATCCAAATCGCCAAGTTATTATCTGTAGAAGAAGTGCTAAGAATGCCGTATACAATTCTTTCGGGCGACGCTCGTTATCGAATCTGACACTGTATCCATTCATATGTTTTCCTCAAACCCTGTTCTAATGTGATAGAGGGCTTCCATTTGAGTTCTTTCTCAATCAGTCGATTATCTGAATTGCGCCCGTTTACACCGGTCGGGCCAGGAACTGACTTGATAGAAACGGACTTTCCAGCAATCCGGCCAACGAGTAAGGCCAAGTCTCGGATTGAAATCATATCAGTGGAGCCGATATTCACAGGGCCAGGAAAATCCGATTCCATCAGCTTACGCGTAGCTTCCACACAGTCGTCAACGTACAGAAAAGAACGAGTTTGATTGCCGTCCCCAAAGATTTCAACCTTCTCTCCTTGATTAAGCGAAGCCACTTTTCGACACAAGGCTGCTGGAGCCTTCTCACGTCCTCCGGCATAGGTTCCATAGGGACCGAAAATATTATGATAACGAGCAATCCTCGTTTCTAACTGATAATTTCTTGAAAACGCGTCATACAATCGCTCTGAAAAAAGCTTCTCCCACCCATAATCAGAATCGGGGTTCGCCGGGTATGCGCTAGATTCGAGACATATCGGGTTTGCTGGATCCATTTGATTGTGCTCAGGGTATATACACGCAGATGAAGAATAAAATACTCGTGGTCGCTTGTTACACTGAACCAGCGCGTGCAGTAGGTTTAAATTGATTGTCGCTGAGTTATGCATAATATCTGCGTCGTGCTCACCCGTAAAAACAAACTCCGCACCGCCCATATCTGCGGCCAGTTGATAAATCTCATCGAAATCGTTTGATGCTATCAGTTGTCTTACGCCGATTGGATCTCGAAGATCTAACTGATGGAATACGTCGGCTTCCCCAAACCCATACTCAACATCTTTCAGATCAACAGCATGCACCACATAATTATCAGCTTTCAAAGAACTAACGAGATGAGATCCGATAAAACCTCCCCCTCCACATACGAGAACTTTTTTAGTCGGCATTGGTAAACTCCATCAGTGTAGTACGTAATATATTTTCTTCTTTAGGAACAATATCTTGACGATTGAACCACAGACCACTATCGTTCTTAAAATAAATTGAAAGTGCGGCGGGAAGTGGTATAAATCGAACACCATTAAGACTGGCAAAACAAACTATATATTTATCCGAGATAATATTTACTTTTGCTGGGATTTCTATGTCCTTTATGATTTCTCGTGGGATAACAACAGAACTCCATTCATAAAAATAATTATGCAACCGGTCCTCGATAAATATTGATAATAGAATTTTTTTCCCTATACTCCACAAGCCAGCTTTTTTGAGCGACCTATTGTCACGTATATGAATAGCTGAGTGCAGGCCAATACTTTTACTTGCCATAAATAACATCAAAATCTTAATCGCCCATGCACGAACCTTTAATGCATTTTTTACTAGCTCATCATCATCATCAAGAAAACATACCCAAAGCCCAGCACAATTTTTTATAGCGTACTCTCGCGCTGCCCCCAAATCGATTGTCCGATCAAGGACCAAAACTTTTATCCGGCAATCTTTGTATTCTTTGAGTATTTCGATAGTATTATCGGTGCTACCGTTGACGACCACAACGAGTTCAAAGTCTTTAAATGACTGGTTCAAAATTGAATCGATAGCTCGTTTAATAAACCGATCGCCCTCAAATGTATTCATTATAACCGAGAAAAAAGGTATTAATTTGACCAACGTTAAGTTCTCATATATCTAAACAACATACCGGAAAGTTGCAGGACATCGCGAGACCGCAGGGACGACAGGATTCCTCTTCTCCACAACCAACGATAACCTCCATTTAACCGGTAGTCTTTGTCTACAAACTGAGTCAAAGCTGGCAAGTAAGTCGCTTCGGAAACATGCCCTAGTGAACCTTCAGAAACTGAGTATGAAGCAACAATATGAGGAATAATAATCGATCGCAATTCCCTCCGTTCCGCTAGCCGATACCATAAATTAAAATCCTCCGCTCCAATCCAATCAGAGCTCTCAACGAACCCGCCAAGCGTGTCAAAAACATCTTTTTTTATCAATACTGTTGAGGTAACGACTAGATTCCCGTGCTCTCTGAACAACCGCTTCTCAAGGAATTTTTGCTCGTAAACGTACTTAAGCTGCCAGCATACATTTTTTCTTTGCGATTCGATCAACACCATGCCTGAACAAAAATCGCCGCTATAATCATTTAGACAACAAACCTGCAACTCAATTTTAGCAGGGTACCAGTAATCATCTGAGTCCAGAAATGCTAACCATTTTCCGGTAGCCATCTTCGCTCCGAAATTACGACTAACCGCCACCGATCCAGAATTTTCTACGCGGTAAATAGTGATCACCGCATCCAGCCCCTTCTCTGCTGCAAAACCGTCGCAAATACTAAGAGTCTCATCAACGGAGAAGTTGTCAATGATGATTATTTGGGTAATTAATGAAAATTTAGTCTGGTTAAATACAGATTCCAAAGTGCGGCGGATCGTACTACTTGAATTATAGGTTGGAATGATCACAGAAATCATTTTTGTGCCAATTTTTCGAACATTTCATGGATACTGAAAATCAATCGATCTGGTACATTTATCAGATCGTTGGCAGCAATATTGGGCCCAATGCGCTCTTTACTACCCGACAAATGCAGTGAAAATTCTTTGCCAGTATTCAACGCGCCAATTTGAGCAATGATTTTCCCTAAAGTCGCCAAATTTAATCGACAACCGTCAAGTTCTTTGGTGAGAAATTTAGAGTCGTGGTAACCAAAATTATTTACAACTCCTAGAATGTCTTGGCTTACTTCAGATATTGGTTTGAATTCACGAATTGTTAGAGGGTTTTCAATTTCTATTTCACTAGTCTTAATCGATTCCATAATCAAACTATTGACTAAAGGCCCTTTCAACTTTTCAAAGTTACAGTTAGAAAATCCAAAAACGCTCGGCAGACGAATGACTACAATGCTGAGGTTCGATTCCAAAATCGATAAGGATTTTAAAAATTCCTCCATTAGCATGTGGGATGCGCCGTAAGCATTGTCAGGGCTATAACTTCTAGTGCAACGATCATCATCAAGTGGAACATAATCGTTACCGAAGACCTTCACGGAGGAGAGGTAGATCAACCGAACCCTTTTATTCTTCACTAATCTTGTTAATAAATGTATGGAGTGAGATAAGAGCTCACAGCCTTCGCATGCATTATGTTCCCATACGTGAGACGAAGAACCAACGCCCCAAATGACATCGCATTGTGAATCTATAATAACATTCTTATGTGGGAACGATTCACAGATTATTTTCACTCGCTCTGGCACGATTAAAGGTAAAGACTCCGCACTTCTGATGTAGGCTATGACGTTCTCATAGCGCGGCGCGATGTCCAAGAGAACTCTCGAAAGCAAATATCCGGAAGCGCCGAAAATATATAGGGATCTATGCTGTTCTATACTTTCCATGGGTAGGATAACGGAGCGTTAGCATAGAGTTCGTTTAGGAGTTGATGGTCTCGCTTTGTATCCATACATTGCCAAAATCCATGATGTTGATAAGCGAATAAACCATTTATTTTCAACAGCCGGTCAAAAGGCTCTCGTTCTAGCATTTCATCGTCAGACCGAATGAACTGATGAATTTCCGGTTCACAAATCATAAACCCGCCGTTGATCCACCCATCTTGAAGTTGCGGTTTTTCCTCAAACACTTGAACCATCGAATTACGCTCACAAATGACCAGCTCGCCAAACCTGGCTGGAGGTCTTACGGCCGTTAGTGTACAGATAGGGTTACCATCGCTCGATTCGTGCGCTTCCTTTAATTTACTGATATTGATGTCAGCGACCCCATCGCCATATGTTAAGAAAAATGGTTTTTCACCTAGCACCTCTTTTAACCGAGCTATACGACCGCCAGTCATGGTACCAGCACCAGTGTCTATCAAAGTTACATTCCAATCCAACCCAAATCGATTAGAGACAGTCATTTCGCCTGATTTCAAATTTATAGTAAAATCCGAGTTTACAGATGCGAACTGCTTGAAATACTCTTTTATAACAAAACCCTTATATCCAAGGGCGACAACAAATTCTCGAAATCCCTGTTCTGCGAATATCCGCATTACGTGCATTATTATTGGAAGCTTACCAACCTCTATCATTGGTTTCGGGATGCTAGCACTATATTCTGAAATGCGAGTCCCATAACCACCCGCTAAGATAACTACTTTCATTTTTACTTAAACCTTATGCCCCATTCATATGGTATTGAGGGATCCTCAGGGCTCAATCTTACGATCTCTGACTCGCAATGCGGGCTAGAGGCACAATTCGCAAGAATTGCCAGTTCACTTCCAATACATTTGAAGCCATTCCAAACACCTGGAGGAATTTTTATAACTTTTTTTTCCTCAGCAGATAAAAACAATTCTTCAGTCTGACCTCGAGAAGGGCTGTTAGCTCTTTGATCATGCAACACAAGCTTTAAATCACCGCGCAGCAACATATAATTTAAAAACATCCTTTTGTGGAGATGCCAAGCCTTGATAACGCCCGGATAAGTGTATGAAAAATATATTTCGCCAAAATCTTCGAAACTAATATCGTCACGTCTAAGCATGCACACAATCTTTCCACGCTCATCCATTACCTGCCTGGAAGGCCAAATTTCTAAACCATCAATCATTTATAATCTCTTTAGATTTTCGGACACCTGCGTAAGAGTAACGTCTAACGGATCACCGCCCTCGAACACGACCATTCGATACCAATCAGAAGTGAGACGCAACGTCTCTGATGACGAAAACATTGGTGACCACCCAAGCGCCAAAAGCTTATCGCAATTTAACTGCAACAACTTCGCCTCTCTATTTCTAAATAAGCTTGAATCTTGCGATCTAATGTTTACATCGACTTTAAGTTGTTTGATTAATAATTTAGCCAGATCAAGAACTGATATTGGATTAGAACTTGCGGGCCCAACATTCCAAGATCCCGAAAAGTCTCTTTCATTCGCATTCTTAATAGCTAATAGCAAGTATGCACCAAGCGGATCCATGACATGTTGCCACGGTCTCGTTGCCGCGGGAGATCTAACTTTCACATCCTCACGCTCAATCGCTGATCTTATAAGATCTGGCACTAAACGATCTTGGTTCCAATCACCTCCTCCGATAACGTTTCCTGCTCTTACTGAGCATCTTCCGAATTTAGCATTGGACGCAAAATATGAACGCTCAAAGCATGAAAAAATTAATTCACTAGCGGCTTTGGACGCGCTATATGGATCTTTCCCACCAAGAACATCGGTCTCTCTGTAGCCCCATGTCCACTCTTGATTTTCGTAACATTTATCAGAAGTCACAAAAACAAGACTCATAAAGTCTTTAGTTGATAAATAACTTAACAAGTTTGCCGAACCCATAACATTCACTTCAATCGTCCTGACTGGATCCTTCAAGGAATTTCCCACAAGCGCTTGAGCTGCCAAGTGAAAACAGTATTCAAAATCGATTGATTCAACCGCCTTTCTAAATCTCACACCATCTGCAATGTCACAAATTATCTCTTTATCCAATAAAGGCGACACATCTATCGCGAAATCATCATGCAAATATCCGGCTTTTTTATCAGAAACTCCTATGATCTTAGCTCCAAGCGAATGAAGAATGCATACCAGCCAAGACCCTTTGAAACCAGAATGTCCCGTGACCAGAACTCGTTTACCTGCAAATGCCGATACAAGATTTTCGTAAGTCATCACCAAGATAATAATTCCCTATATTGCTCAACAGCGACAACCCTAGAGAACCGCCGTTGAAACCGCTTAACACCAGCAGACCGCATTAATTCGAAGCAATTAGACTCGGCCACCCATATTTCAAATAGTCTTCTGAACGCAGCAATGAAATCATTCTCGTCACCGGCATTAAATAAAAACCCGGTCTTCCCATCGATAATTTGCTCTACCGTTCCCGCGACCCTGCTCGCCAGCACAATTTTCCCCAATGCCATTGCTTCCGATATAACGTTCGGCAAATCTTCTCCATACACTGAAGGGAAAACGAGACAATCAATGTTAGAATAGAATGAGTATATGTGCGAACTCTCACATAGCTCGACGACATCTTCCAGGTTTCTCTGAGTCACGAATGAGCTCAAATCATCATGTCCATCGCGATTGACATCCAGCAAAAATCTGACTTTGGTATCTAAACCAAACCCTATAACATCTCGCAACCTATCTATAGCATCGAGTAAAAACAGATGTCCCTTACGCTCCTCGAATAGACCAACCATTCCAATGCGCAGCATTCTATTCCGACTAATCTTCGGCAATAGTGTTGCCCCATTCATGGGGTTTATGTGCTTGACTGAAGGAAGATGTCCGTCAAACCGATCAATATTGATACCATTAGGAACATTTGTAACAGAAAATCCAAAAACATTTGAAAACGGCCCAAATACCCGCCTGTTATATCTCGAACCGGTCACGATCTGATCAACGCTTACGAAAAAAATCAAGTCGATCAGAATATCGATAAATCGTGAAGCCCTAGAATAGAACACAGGCTTATTATTACAAATAAATAATATTTTTTTTACTCTACAAATTCGTGCAGAAATACAAAAAACACGACCGGTTAACGACGCTGGGAAGCCACCTGAGTTAACTATCACTGAATCAGGCTTAAATTTTTTTATCGTAACCGAAAAACGTATTAATAAGTAAATAGATATCGGAATTAGGAATAAGAGCCGGCAAACTTGATATATGATATTCCCAAATTTCAATGACCGAAGAAATCGAAAACTCCTATCGGATAATAGATATGACATTTGAACTACCGCTGATATGTCGTAACCGAATTCCTTCACTCCTTCCAGATAATCCTGATTTTCAGGAATTAAAACCTTATACCGAAAATCAGTTGTGTATTTTTTCTGATAATTCAACACAGAGAATAAGTTATGCTCCGACCCCCCAAAAAAATCACATTCAGAAAAACATAGGACTTCATGGTCAAATTTCATTTATCACTCGCGCAACATTTCTAGGATGGAAAACATCGCTCGCCAGGTCCTTTTTAAACCGCAGATAAGAATCAGAAACTTGCGCCGCGAGCAACTTTCGTCGAAGGACGTCGTTTTTGATCTCAGCACCGATGGAAGCCAGGGTTCCAGAATCCTCAATATAATTAATTATTCCTACATCTTGAAGACCGTCGTATATCTGGCGTACCTTACCTCTAACGAAAGACATCTCCCATTTAGAGGTTATGAGAATAGCAGGTATATCAGAGCTAATACACTGTAAGAAACCTGTACTATCAAAAAGAAATATGACCACTGAGTAATTTGGCGCACACCTTTCAAAACTCACTCGACTCCCATCCATTAGATCGCAATTAAAACGCCGAGCAAGTTTTAAAAATCGGGCGTCCATTAAATCACGAACACGAAGAATATAATCATCTGGATCTAAATAGTGCGCTAGCTTTTTAAACTTCACATACTGAAACCTTTGCGCAGCAAAATCATTCCATATATTTTCGCGATGTTGCATATTATTCACGACAACTAAAATCTTGTTATCTCGGAATATGGGCAATCTCATAACAGGTAATAGGCGTCGACGGGACATTCCAATCGTGAAACTATCCACCCGACGCAACGACCCCCAATATCCAAAAGCGGACGCAGTTTTTTCCTCAACCATAGGCGAAAATGCCGCGTGAACAAGATAATTATTACCGTGCTGTAAAATCAGATTTCTAAATTTCTTTTCATTTGAATTTCGTGCAGTTAGCATCTTGTAATCTTCATCGGTATCGTAGGAGTTATCTGTAACAAAGGTCTCAAATTTACCCAACGACGTGGCATAGCAGGATCTCGCGTGAAACTCTTCGATCAGACACATTGGCGTAAATAACAGAAGGCCTAATGCCTGATCATAAGAAATGCGTTCTGCTTCCATTTCGGAGATTATTAAATTCAAAAATTGACGTCTTTTCACGTAATCCGGTTTTCGACAGCAAATGTAATCTGGGAACGGCTTGAAAAGTATGAACGGTCTCAAGTGAAACAGAAATATAATTTTATCAATGACATTAAAGTTGAGCGCGCCTACCATAACATACGTCCTCTCGAAAAAATCATTCCTTGGCAGCCACCTAAACAATCCTTCGATGCAAAAAATAACGTAAGCTTTAACTCGGGACATTACTGACGATTTTATATTTTCTATTCCTTTAGAATATCTATAATCGATATCTAACTTATTCAAATCGATCTGACATTGGACCGCAAATAAATACCTTTTATTGACTTCATGTGAATTGAATAGAATAGATTGAATATCGCCAGTGGTATTCACTAAATCGACACCCAGGCGAAGAGTGTCTTTTCTTACCGATTTATGCTCCGCT
>ENA-OUOG01002994-OUOG01002994.1-marine-metagenome-genome-assembly--contig:-NODE-2994-length-16502-cov-5.326088_pt1 | contig 16502 bp, 19 predicted proteins | sample MGYA00248635_ERZ508505 | MGnify/ENA primary metagenome ERZ508505 (study PRJEB26176, sample SAMN06267871) | marine metagenome | isolation source: Saanich Inlet, British Columbia, Canada | place: Pacific...
GGCGGCGTCTACATCATCCACGTGGACGTGCCCGGCGTCGGCGAGAAAATCCTCAAGTGGTTCGGCGTGATGCGCCCGACCGACTTGGACAACTTCTAATTAGAGAACCTGAACGATCATGAACAAGGCAATCCTACCACTTTTCGCGCTGCTCCTTGCAGGAACGACGGCGCTGGCAGGCAATCCGGATCGCGCTGGCTCCGCTGGTGCTGGGCAGTTGCTCATCAACCCATGGGCGCAGTCCAACGGGTTGGCCGGAACCAACATGGCCACCGTGCAGGGGCTGGAATCGTGCTTTTTGAACATTGCGGGTTTGGCCTTCGTCGAGAAGAACGAGCTGTCGTTTGCGAACACGCAATACTTGAGCGGCTCGGGCATTTCCGTGAACAGCGTCGGCTTCGCAACCAAAGTGGGTGGCGAAGCGGTCCTCGGCATCACGGTCATGACGATGGGCTTCGGTGACATCGACATCACGACAGTGGACCTGCCCGAAGGCGGCATCGGTACGTTCTCGCCCTCCTTCTCGAACATCGGTGTCTCGTACTCGAAAGCGTTCTCGAATTCGATTTACGGCGGAATGACGGTGCGCATCATCGGAGAAGCCATTTCGAACGTTCGTGCAAGCGGTGTGGCGTTTGATGCCGGCATCCGGTACATCAGCCCAATCGACGAGCGCTTGACCTTCGGCATCGCCCTGCGCAACGTCGGCGCGCCCATGCGGTACGCTGGAGATGGGTTGACGGTAACCGCCACCCCGCAAGGGTCGGCAACCAGCCTGACCGTGCTCCAACGTGCTGAACGCTACGAATTGCCTTCGTTGGTGAACATCGGCTTTGGCTACGACGTCGTCTCCCTCGAGGATGTGAAGGGAACTTTGACGGGACAATTCGTCTCGAATTCCTTCACAAAGGACCAATTCGGTGCTGGATTTGAATTCCAATACAAAGAGTCGTTGACGCTGCGCGCAGGCTACATGTGGGAACAAGGCCTCATCGGATCCGAAGCCATCACCACCGCTTACACGGGGCCCGCAGCAGGCTTGACCGTCAGCGTGCCTGCTGGGCAAGACGGCGGCCGCATCGGACTCGATTACGGTTACCGCACCACGAATCCGTTCGGTGGCAACCACAGCATCGGACTCCACATCTCGTTGTGAAGCAACCCGGCTCCCTTGCGGAGCTTTGATTCAATTTGATTACTTTAGTGCAAGAGAAAGCCCGTGTTGCGGGTTTTCTCTTTTTTACGTGAAGTCTCCCTTCATGTACTGAAACCCGCCATACCATGTCGAACTTTTCATACTTCACGCCCGAAGGGCTTCAAAAACTCAAGGACGAAATTCACCACTTGAAAACGGTGGAGCGTCCCCGCATTTCACAACAAATCGCAGAAGCCCGAGACAAAGGGGACCTCAGCGAGAATGCGGAATACGATGCGGCGAAGGAAGCGCAGGGCATGATGGAAGCGCGTTTGGTGAAACTCGAAAACACCCTCGCGAACGCACGGCTCGTCGACGATTCACTCATCGACAACACGAAGGTCTACATCCTCAGCACGGTCAAACTCCGCAACCAAAAGAACAACGCCGAAGTGACCTACACCCTCGTTGCCGAGAACGAAGCCAACCTCGCGGAAAAGAAAATCTCCGTGGAGAGCCCCATCGGCCGTGGGCTGCTCGGTAAGGCCGTCGGCGACGTCGCCGAAGTCCAGGTTCCCGCAGGCCTCATTCCCTTCGAGGTCCTCGAAATCACTCGGTGATGCCGTCCATTTTCAGCCGCATCGTCGCGGGGGAAATTCCGTGCCACAAGGTGGCGGAGAACGACCGGTTTTTGGCCTTCCTCGACGTGTTTCCACTGGTGAAGGGCCACACGCTCGTCATCCCGAAGCAGGAGGTCGATTACTTCTTTGATCTCGATGCCTCGACGCTCGCGGAAATCAATGCCTTTTCCCAACAGGTGGCAGACCAAATCCAACGCGCCATCCCCTGCAAGCGCATCGGCGTCTCCATCATCGGCCTTGAGGTGCCCCACGCCCACGTTCACCTCATCCCCCTCAATGCCGTTGGGGACATGAACTTTGAGCGCCCCAAGCTCAAAATCAGCCCCGAGGAACTGGCCGAAATCGCGGAACGCATCCGCCTCGCCTGATCCTCACGGCGCAAAATCCAGCAGCGCCGTCCAAATGCTCAGCACGCCCCGGTCTTCCCGCGTCCAAATCGGTCGCACCACCCCCCCGTGTGCGGAAATGTTGTTGTAGTCCCCGAAAAACGAGGCTTGACCCGGAACGAAAGGCGACTCGCTCGCCACGACGTGTTCCCAGGTCAACCCGCCGTCCCACGAACTGGACACCACGACCTCGGTGGCCACGTCACCCGTGGACACGTTTCCGCTCCGGTCGTAATACACAATGTGCACCCCTCCCGTCACCGGATCGACGGCCATCCACGTAAAAAACTGGTCCGTCGCGGTGTCGTCAGCATTCACCCGCACCGGCTCCGACCACGTGCGGCCCTCGTCGTCGGAATAACACAGGTAAACGTCGCTGTCCCCCGTGCGCAAATCCGTCCAGTTCACGTAAATCCGCCCCCGATGGGGTCCCTCACTGCAATCCACATCCGTCACCGGCATGCCATTCGCCCGTCCGATGCCCGGCACTTCCCGGTCCCATCCCCCCACGATGTCCGCGACCGCCAGCTCCGACTTCAACCACCGCCGCCCCCCGTTCACGGAACGGTTGAACCAAAGCTGCTCACCCCGCGCCCACACCACGTTCAACGCCCCATCCGGTCCGTAAGCCGGCACCGCGCCCTCCACCGTCTCATCGCTGTCCTCGCAGTCCCCCGCAACCGCGCTGACGCGGACCGGCTTGGACCACCGCCGCGCCCTGCGGTTGGAAGTCGAACACAAGATGACGGAACTGTCCTGTTCCGCCGTGCTGCCGTACCGATCGAATTGCGTCCAGCACGCCGCGATGCCTTTGCCGTCCAGCGTCACATCCGCCCATTCCTTGTCCTGGTCCTTCGCGCCGTTCAGCCCCATGAAGCTCCCGCGCGACCACGACTGCCCGCCGTCCTTCGAGCGCTGGCAAACAATGCGGTCCAACAGCCCCGCATCCGACCACCCGCGACCTGAAGGATCGCTGAGGTGCAGGTAATAAAAATCGCCCGATGGACTCGCCACCACACACGGATCGCCGAACACCCCATGGGGCGAAGTCAGCCGATCCGCTGTCCACGAAACCCCACCATCTTCACTCCAGTACACGTTGTCGAGGATGGCTCCAGCGACGATGCGCTGCGGATCCGCGGGGCTGATTGCAATCGACGGCTCACACGGCGCGTAACCCATTCCAGCGTACCGGTGAATCTCCACATTCGCGGGCCCTTGGGCCGCGACCCCAGCGAAGAGGCCACACGCCAATCCAGCGAGCACCCTCCTCATTCAGCCGACCCTTCGAGCGCCCTAAGCTCCGCGCGAATGGCCTCCATGCTCTCCTTCAACGCTTGCTGGATCTCCAAAATGGCCTCATCGCTCAGCCCTTCCAAACTAGCGGCGCCATGATCATGGGAATGGTCGTGGTCATGCCCGTGGTCGTGGTCGTGCCCATGTTCGTGGTCGTGCCCGCAATCGTGCGCGTGACCCGGAACCTCCACCACCGCCTCCGACACCTCGTGAAACCGCATATCCAAAGCGCTCAACTCCGCCTCCAGCCGTTGAAGTTGCCGAGCCAGCGCCGTATCTCCTTCCGCGAAAGCCGCTTGGATTTCATCCGATTTGGCTCCCAGCTCAGCCACCAAGGACTCGTGCAATTCATTCGACAAGCGCACCACCTCATCGTGAACGGAAATGGCCTCCTTCAAGGTGGCCGATTGCTCTTCGCCGCATCCCGCAGCGAGCATGAGGACTGCCACAGCAGCCGCAAGGAGGAAAGATTTCATGGATTCTGTGTTTTCGTGGATGGAATTTTCGGAGGAACGGGGTCGTAGCCGCTGTCCCCCCAGGGGTGGCATTTGCTGATGCGCTTTGCCGACAAGGCCAAACCCCGCCACGCCCCATGCACCCGAAACGCCTCGATGCTGTAGGCCGAACACGTCGGATGAAAGCGGCAATTGGACCCGAGAAGGGGGCTCAAGAGGATTTGGTAAGCCCGCACAAGGGCAATGAACGCATGGCGCATGGCCTAAAATTACGGCATCCGCTCCAGCGCCATCATGAGCGCGACCGCAAACGTCCCCGCGCAAACGAAGACTTGTTGCTCGCGCTGCGTGACGCCCAACGCGCGGAGCAGCGATGCAACGGCAAGAAACGTCAACAAGAAGGCCAGTTGGCCAATCTCCACGCCCAAGTTGAACCGCAGCAACGGCATCACAATCCCCTCCCCCGGCTCCCGTGTGATCCGGAAAAACGACGAAAACCCAAGGCCGTGAATGAGCCCGAACGCCACGGTCACGAAGTACAGCCACTTGCCCGGCCGGTACCCCTGCCCCTTCGCCGCCGAGCGCCGCAAATTCAGGAGCGCCGTGACCACAATGCTCACCGGAATCAGGAACTCGATCCATGCGCTGTTCGGCCGCACCCAGTCCATGCCCGCCAAAAACAGCGTCACGCTGTGCCCCACCGTAAACGCCGTGGCGAGCAACACGAGCCGCCCCGTCCCCTTCCAATCGGCCCACGCCGCGAGCGCCAGCAAGTACAGCATGTGATCGTAACCGCGCCAGTCCAGGATGTGCTGAATCCCCCGTAAGATGTCGTCCATGACGCCAAGTTAACGCCGGCGCGTGTAAGCCCAAATCTCAAAACCGTGCTCATTCCGCTCATCCGCCTCTTGCCCCCCAATCCGCTCCGCAATCCAATCCGATTCCTCGAACGCCGGGTAAAACGCGTCCCCCTCCGGCTCCGCTTGCACGTGCGTCAACAATTGCCGGTCCACGGCGCCGGCCTCCAGGGCGAGTTGGTAGATTTGGCCTCCCCCGATGATGAACGCCTCTGCTTCTCCCGCATTCCGAGCCACCTCCAAGGCCGCCTCCAACGAGGCCACCACGGTGGCTCCCGGTGCTGCATAGTCCGGGTTCCGCGAAATGACGATGTTCGGCCGATCCGCCAGCGGCCGGTACTTCGCGGGAATGGATTCGAAATTGCGCCGCCCCATGATGACGTGGTGACCCTTCGTTGTGTCCATGAAGAACCGCATGTCGTCCCGCAGGCGCCACACGAGGTCGTTGTCCTTCCCGATGACGCCATTCGTCGCCACCGCCGCAATGCTCGTGACCCGCATCAGACGCTCACTTCAGCTTTGATGTGCGGATGCGCCACGTAGTCGACCAGCTCGAAGTCCTCGTACCGGAAGGCGAAGAGGTCGGTGACGTCGGGGTTGATGCGCATTTTCGGCAAGGGGTACGGCTCGCGGGTCAGCTGTTCCCGGGCTTGGTCCACGTGATTCAAGTACAAATGGACGTCCCCGAAGGTGTGAACGAACTCCCCCGGCTCCAATCCCACCACCTGCGCGACCATCATGGTCAGCAGCGCATACGACGCGATGTTGAACGGCACGCCCAGGAACGTATCCGCTGAACGCTGGTAGAGCTGGCAATTCAGCCGGCCTTCCGCCACGTGAAACTGGAACAAACAATGGCACGGCGGCAACGCCATCTCGTCGATGAAACTCGGGTTCCATGCGCTCACGACGTGGCGGCGGGAGTACGGGTTGTTGCGCAGGCCGTCGAGCAGCTTGGCGATTTGGTCCGTGTGCGAGCCATCGGGATTGGGCCAGCTGCGCCACTGGTAGCCATAGACCGGCCCGAGATCGCCATTTTCGTCCGCCCACTCGTCCCAAATCCGCACCCCGTTCTCCTTCAGGTACGCGATGTTCGTGTCCCCTTGCAGGAACCACAGCAACTCGTGGATGATGCTGCGCAGGTGCAGCTTCTTCGTCGTGAGCACGGGGAAACCTTCGCTCAGGTCGAAGCGCATTTGGTAGCCGAAGCAGCCGAGGGTGCCGGTGCCGGTGCGATCTTCCCGCTTCACGCCGTGGGTGAGCAGGTGGTTCAGGAGGTCGTGGTAGGCGCGCATTGGGCCCAAAAATAGGCCACCCGGCCCTTAACTCTCCATCACCCCCACCACCCGCCGGCCTTCGGCCCACCGATAAATCGCATTGACCACCACCAAATGCGCAATCAACGCCACGTGCAACGGCGCCAAATACCCCGGCCATCCCCAATCCGCCCGCACCAGCGGGTTGTCCACTTTCGGCGGCTCCCACATGTACATGTAATTCGCCACTTGGTGCGCCGGCACAGGCCAGTACGTATTCAACCCCCAATTCACCCCCGCCATCAACGTCGACACCACCGCGGCCATCCCATACGTCTTCAGCCACCCCATCCTAGGAAACCGCATCCCAAAATGCCGCGTCATCACGATGGGCATGAAGATGATGAAGCCGTGGCGAATGCAATAATCCACCAGCACGATGGGCGCATCGCCGACCGTCAACTGGGGCGTGATGAACGAATGCAGGCCCCCGATGGTCCCGAGGAAGGCAGAAAACGTGTACACCCAAGTGTTGCGCCAAAAACAATTCAACGCCACCAACACGAAGTTCAACCCACAAAAGTGCAAGGGCAACGACCGGTGCAACGTAAACTGCTGCTCCGGATGCACCGTCGCATAAATGGGCAACAGCAAATTGAATGCGATGAGCAGCCACCCCAAACGCGGCAACATGCGCTCTCGCTGTTCCGCATCCAACCGGTCCAACACCTTGACGAACAGCAGCCCTCCGACCACCGTGGCCCCCACCATCGCCCAGTACCGCGGCTCGTCCTGGTGTATGATCACATCGTAACGCATGGCGAAATGCATAGGTTTGACCCGCCCAAGATATTCCCTTTTGCGGTCGGTGTGGTTCGGGCCGGGAGTGAGGATTTCGCGTGAACTGGACAAAACCTAGCCCGACGACGAGAAAATTCGCACCGCTCGAATTGAAATCCCCACTTTTTCGGGCCGACCCCTGGCGAATTTGGGGATTTCAATCCCAGCGGAACGATCAAGTCGGTTGCTGCACGAGCACCGTCTGCGTGGGGAAGGCGAATTCGAGGCCTTCGGCGTTGAACCGCTTCAAAATCTCCAAGTTGATGGCGCTCGGCGTCAGCGTCACATCCGCTTCCTTCAGGACGAAATACACCGCGCTCACGTTGAGGCTGAAATCGCCGAAGCCACTGAACCAAATGGTGGTGTTGTCCTGGGTGCCCACATGCGCCACGATGATTTCCTCCAGGATGCTCAACGCGAGTTCGATCCGCTCCGGGGTGGTGTCGTAGGTAAGGCCCAAATCCACCCGCACCTTGCGCGCCGGCTCCGCCGTAACGTTCTCCACGACGCCGTCCGTGAATTTGTGGTTCGGGATGGTCACCATCCGACCGGCCAGGGTTTTGATGCGCGTGCTGCGGATGCCGATTTCGAGGACTGTGCCGTCGATGCCTGCCACCTGGACGCGGTCGCCGACCACGAAGGGCTTGTCGACAAAGACGGTGATGCCGCCGAAGATGTTGGCCACGAAATCCTTCGCCGCCATCGCCATGGCGAGGCCGCCGATGCCGACCCCCGCCAACAAGGCGCCAACATCGTAGCCTGCGTTGTTCAGGGCCATGATGGTGCCCAGGACCCAAATCGTGGCCCGGAGCGTCTTTTGCAAAATGGGCGTGACCTGACCGACCATCTTCGACTCGGACCGCTCGGTCACCCGGGCGAGGAAGTTGCCGACCAGGGAATCGATGAGCCGGGCGGCAAGCCACGTCACGTCGAGGGCCACCGCGATGCTGAAGACGTGCTCCATGAACGTGTCGACGCCTTCGCCGAAACGAAGGTGGTCGTAGCCGAACCAAGCGCCGAGCAGCACGACCGCCAGGGCGATGGGCTCTTCGATTTGGTCCACGATCAAATCGTCCACCTCCGAAGACGTGCGCGCCGCCAAACGCTTCAAACGGCGGGAAAACCAGCGGTAAACCAGGCGCCCCACGACCACGCCGCCGAGGAGCCAAACCAAGGCCACCCCCCACTCGCGCAGCGGATTACCCAGGAAAATGACGTCGAAAAATTCCATGCCGCAAACTTCGCAAGAATACCTTTGCGGCATGCGAAACGATGTGGCTTTTGGCGCGGAACTGCGCGTGGGCGTCCTCGGCGGCGGACAGTTGGGACGGATGATGATCCAAGCGGCGGCCGATTGGGACCTGCGGGTTGAGGTGATGGACCCCGCGGCCGACGCGCCCTGCCGGCACTTGACCCACCGGTTCGTGCAGGGCGACTTGCAGGATGCGGATGCGGTGTTTGAATTTGGCAAGGAACTCGACGTCATCACCATCGAAATCGAACACGTCAGCGTGGACGGCCTCCGGCGCCTCAAAGCGGCCGGCGTGGAAGTGCACCCCGACCCCGAACACCTCGCCACCATCCAAGACAAAGGGCTGCAAAAGCAGTTCTTCGCCGCGCACGGCATCCCTTCCGCCCCCTTCACGCTGAGCGACGCTCCCCCGACCGCCTTCCCGGTGGTCCAAAAACTGCGCAAGGGCGGCTACGACGGCAAAGGCGTGGCCATCCTCCGGAGCGCGGAAGACTCGGCGTTCGACGGGCCCTGCGTCCTCGAACAGCCCGTGGACATCGCCAAGGAACTGAGCGTCATCGTGGCCCGCAACCCGTCGGGAGCCACCGCCACGTTCCCGGTCGTGGAAGCGGTGTTCGACCCGGTGGCGAATTTGGTGGACTACCTCATCGCCCCCGCCGATGTGAGCCCCGAAACCGCGAAAGAAGCCGAAGCCCTCGCCCTGCGCGTGGCCGACGCCATGGGCTTCACGGGCTTGCTGGCGGTGGAACTGTTCCTCGACCGGGAGGGCGTGCTTTGGGTCAACGAGCTCGCGCCCCGCACCCACAACAGCGGCCACCACACCATCGAAGCGAACCACACGTCCCAATTCCAACAGCACCTCCGGGCCATCCTCGACTTGCCCCTCGGCGACGCCTCCGCCCGCAGCGCCGGCGCGATGCTCAACCTCGTGGGGGCCGCGGATGCGCACGGCAGCCCCGTCTACACCGGCTTGGGTGCGGCCCTCGGCGCCCCCGGAGTTTACGCCCACATCTACGGAAAATCCGCCGTCAAACCGTTTCGGAAAATGGGCCACGTCACGGTGACTGGGGCAACGGTCGAGGCCGTGAAAGCCCGGGTGCTCGAGCTGCGGAACGCCTTGCGCGTGGACGGAACCCGCGTATCTTGACGCCCTGAGATGAATGCGCCCAAGCTTCGTTTGGCCGTGGTGTGCGGGGGATACTCCGCCGAGGCCGCCGTTTCGCGGAAGTCCGCTGCCAACGTCATGGAACACCTCGACCGGAAGCGGTACGAGCCGACGTTGATCCACATCGACGCCGATGGGTGGTGGGCCGAAGTCGCGGGCGAACGCCGCGCCGTCAGCCGCGAAAAATTCACCGTGCCCGGGCTCCCGCCCTTCGATGGGGTGTTCATCATCGTCCACGGCACGCCGGGTGAAGACGGGCGCCTGCAAGGCTACTTCGAGCTGCTCGGCATTCCACATACCACTGGCAACGCCCGCAACATGGCCCTCACCTTTCACAAAGGATGGACCACCGGTTTGCTCCGAGCGAAGGGCCATCCCGTGGCGCCCTCGAAGGAGATTCCGAAAGGGGCTGATGTGGAGGGATTGGATTTGGAATTGCTGCTGGTGGGCATCGACTTGCCGTGCTTCGTGAAGCCCAACGAAGCCGGATCGAGCGTTGGGGTGCACCGGGTGGACCGCGTGGAAGAGCTCCGGCCCGCCATCCGGGCCGCATTGGCGGCTGAATCGTCGTCGGTGCTCGTGGAAGGCTTGCTAGACGGACGTGAATTCACCGTCGGCGTGTTGCCCGATGGCGCAGGCGGCGTCATGGCTTTGCCCATTACCGAAATCATCTCGCACAACGCGTTTTTCGATTACGCCGCGAAGTACGAAGGCGCTTCCGACGAAATCACCCCCGCCGATTTGCCGGTGGAAACGACCGAACAGCTGCAGGAACTGGCGGTGGCGGTGTATCGGGATTTGGACTGCGCAGGCATGGCGCGGGTGGACATGATCTTGATGGATGGCATTCCGCGGATCATCGAAATCAATACGGTGCCGGGGTTTTCGGCGGCGAGCATCGTTCCGCAACAGGGGGCGGCCATCGGACTGAGCAAGCAAGACATCCTGACTCGGGTGGTCGAGGCGACGGTGGGTTTGGCTAAAATATAAGAAGGGCCGCCCCGTTGGACAGCCCTCCCCAGTTGAATGAAAACAAGTAAACTGTTATTGAAGCCGAAGCTTCAAGGTCTTTAACGAGGCCAACTCCGCGAAGGTTACGCTTCGGTGAAAAAAATTTCAACGCACCCGATCCGGGTTGTCGGCGATGAAGGCCTTCCACCCGCTGTGGCCCGTCTGCATGCGCGGCGTAGCGAGCTGAAACGCGTGGCACAACGCCACCGCCACCCCATCCGTCGCATCGAGCTCCTTCGGCATCGACGCCTCCGGAATCTTCAAGGTCCGCGCCACCATCGCCGCCACCTGCTCCTTGCTCGCCGCGCCCGATCCCGTGATGCTCTGCTTCACCCGCCGTGGCGCATATTCCGCAATGGGCACGTCCCGCGACAACGCCGCCGCCAACGCCACGCCCTGCGCCCGCCCCAACTTCAACATCGACTGAACGTTCTTCCCGAAGAACGGCGCCTCCACCGCCAAATGATCCGGATGGTGCGTCTCGATCAACGCCACCACCCGATCGAAAATCCGCTTCAACTTCACCGCGTGGTCCTTGTACTTCGACAAGTGCAGCGCACCCATTTCCAAAAGTTCCTGCTGCTTGCCGACCACGCGGATGACGCCGTACCCCATGATGGTGGTGCCGGGGTCGATGCCGAGGATGATCTGCTCTTTGGGGGGGGACATGCTCGGCTAAGGTACATTTGGGAGCATGAATCGGCGGCTGCTTTCCATCGGGATTTCACTGCTCGCGCTCGGGTGGGTGGCGTGGGAGGTGTGGCGGCATGAGGTTTGGGCCGTGGAGTGGCCGGAGCCGAGGTGGGCCGAGGTGGGGGGCGTGCTGGCGTTGATGCCCGTGAATTGGGGGGTGGAGGTGGCCAAATGGCGGTTCCTGAACCGCGGGCTCGCGTGGGGGACGGCGGTGAGGGAGGTGCTCATCGGGGCCGGTTGGGCGTTCGTGACGCCGAATCGGATCGGGGAGGTGGCCGGGCGGGTGGCGGCGGCGCCGGCGGACCGGCGGGCTTCGGCGGCTCGGGCGTTCGCGACTTCGGGGGCGGCGCAGTTGTTCGTGACGGTGGCGGCGGGCGGCGTGGCGCTCGAGGGGCGCTGGGGGTGGGCCGCGGGGCTGGCGGCGGGCTTGGGGGCGTTCCTGCTTTGGAGTCCGCGGGTTCCGAAGCGGTTCGGATGGGCGGACGCGGAGCCGATGTCGGTGGGCGCGCGCCTCGGGACGTTGGGGCTGAGCGCCGCGCGGTATGCGGTCTTTTCGGGGCAGTTTGTGCTGGCGTTCGCGGCGATGGGGCTGGCGGTGCCGTGGCGGAGCGTGGCGCTGATTTTCCTCGGGAACACCGCGGTGCCGAGTGCGGCCTTGGGGGAGCTGGGCGTGCGGGAAGCCGTGACGCTGGCGGTGTTGCGGCCGGAGGGGGGCGCGGTGGGGGCGGCGGTGGTGGCCGCGTTTTTGATTTGGGGCGTGAACTTGGCTGTGCCGGCGGCGGTCGGGGCGGTCCTTCAGGGGAAGGCCAAATGAGTTTCCTCCTCACCGCCCTGTGGCTGACCTTGTACGGCGTGCGCGTGGTGCGGTGGGGACGGGATTTGGCCCGGCCCAGTACCCCGCTTGCGCCGGTCGCCCGCGACCTCACGGTGGTCATCCCCTGCCGCAACGAGGCGGCGCGCCTCGGCGACCTGCTCGACGACCTCCGCGGCCTCGACGTGCTGGTCATCGATGACGGCAGCGACGACGGCACCGCCGCACTCGCTCGGCAGCATGGCGCCCGCGTCCTCCCCAACCCCGGCACCGGCAAAAAATCCGCCCTCCGCGCTGGATTCCAAGCCGCCACCACCCCCTGGGTCGCCACGCTCGACGCCGACGTCCGCATCGGCCCGGACTGGGCAACGGCCCTCCTCGGCGCGGCCTCCGACGACATCGACGCCGTAATCGCCCCCGTCCGGCTCGCTCCCGACCCCAGCGCCCCGTGGAGCCGCGTCCAAGCCCTCGAGTACGGCTGCATGATGGGCTGGGCGCTCTCCACCGCCCGGCGCGGCCAAGCCGAAAACGGCTCCGGCGCGAACCTCCTTTGGCGCCGGAGCCGCTGGCTCGAACTCGACCTCCGCGAAGACGAAGCCTCGGGGGACGACCTGTTTGCCCTCGAAGCCCTCGCTGCCGAAGGCGGTCGGACCGCAGCTGCAACCGGCCCCGCGGCCTGGGCCACCACGAACCCGGTGAGCACCTGGCGCGGTTGGATCCACCAGCGCGCCCGCTGGGGCAAAAAGTCCCGGAAGTACCGTTCAGCCGGTGCGCGCACGGTCAGTGCCCTCGTGGCCGGCTACGTCCTGCTCCTCATCGGCCTCCCCCTCCCTGCAGCCACCACCCTGTTCCTCGGCAAAACCCTGCTCGACACCTGGTACGCCCACCACGCCGCACGGGCCTTCGACCTCCCCTGGAACCCCGTAGCAGACGACCTGCGGCTCGCCCTCGGCTACCCCGTCCTCATCGTGGCAGCCGCCGTCCGCATGCTGCGCCCCATGGAGTGGAAGGGCCGCCAAATTTGACCCGGCCCTTGCGTAACTTGCCCACATGAAGGGCCTTTCCGCGATCCGTCAACACCCCTTGGCTTCCGCCGGAGCAGCTTGGATTGCGCTGTGGACCCTCATCGCCCTCCTCGGCCCTTGGGTCCGTCCCGACGGCAGCCGCTACGCAAACGACCAACAGCTCGAACACGCCCTGCTCACGCCCGGCAGCACCTCCGTGCGCGCCGACGGAACCGAGATGACGCACTGGCTGGGGACCGACCGCTACGGCCGCGATTACCTGAGCCGCCTCATGGCCGGGGCCGGCATCAGCTTGGGCGTCGGGGCGGTGGCCGTGCTGATTTCGCTCTTCATCGGCGTGACGATCGGGGCGTGGGCGGGATACCGCGGCGGGTGGGTCGATGCCGTGTTGAGCGGCTTCATCCAAGTCGTTTGGACCCTGCCGACCTTGTTGATGGTGCTGGCCATCACGCTCGCGTTCGGAAAGGGATTTTGGCAAGTGTTCGTGGCCATCGGACTGACGATGTGGGTAGATGTGGCGCGGGTGGTGCGGGGGCAGTTCCTCTCGTTGCGCGAGCAGGATTTCGTGGAAGCCGCGCGGGCGTTGGGCCTGCCGGAGCGGCGCATTTTGTTCCGCCACATGTTGCCCAATTCGGCGGGGCCGCTCATCGTGGTGGCGGCGGCGAATTTCGCGGCGGCGATCCTCATCGAAGCGGGGTTGAGCTTCCTCGGAGTGGGGGCCCAAATCCCGATGCCCTCCTGGGGCAACCTCGTCCAAGAGCACTACGCGCTCATCACGGGCCGACACGCGTGGCTCGCCCTCGCACCCGGCGCCTTGATCGTGAGCGTGGTGCTGAGTTTCACCTGGATCGGCGACGCCCTGCGGTCGGCGGTTTCGAAGTAATTTTGGCGCATGAAGGCTTTCACTCCCAATCCCGAACACCGCGTTTTCGTGGCCGGACACCGCGGCATGGTGGGATCGGCGATCGTCCGGGCGCTTGAGGCGCGCGGGTACCGGAACATCATTGCGCGCACGCGGGCGGAATTGGATTTGCTGGACCAACGAGCGGTGCGGGAATTCTTCGCCGCGGAGCGCCCGGATTTGGTCTACCTCGCAGCCGCAAAAGTCGGCGGCATCCATGCGAACAACACCTACCGCGCGCAATTTCTGTACGAAAACCTCATGCTCGAGGCGAACATCATCCACGCCGCGCACGAGGCCGAGGTGCAGAAACTGCTCTTCCTCGGATCCAGCTGCATTTACCCGAAGCACGCGGAACAGCCGATGCGCGAAGACGCCTTGCTGACGGGGCCGCTCGAACCGACGAACGAACCTTACGCCATCGCGAAAATTGCGGGCATCAAGCTCTGCGAAACCTACCGCGAACAATACGGCGACAACTTCATCAGCGCCATGCCGACGAACCTGTACGGTCCCGGCGACAACTACGACCTGCAGAACAGCCACGTCTTGCCGGCCCTGTTGCGCAAAATGCACACGGCGAAGGCCGAAGGAGCGGCTGAAGTGGAAGTGTGGGGAAGCGGTCGCCCGAAGCGGGAGTTCTTGCACGTGGACGATTTGGCCGCTGCCTGTGTGCACCTGATGGACACGTTCAACGAGGCGGGCTGGGTGAACATCGGAACCGGCGAGGACTTGAGCATTCGGGAACTGGCCGAGCTGATCGCCGATGTGGTGGGATTCAAGGGCGCGTTGCGCTTCGACCCCAACATGCCGGACGGCACACCGCGGAAATTGCTGGACGTTTCGAAAGTGAATGGACTGGGATGGAAGGCCAACATCGGATTGCGGGAAGGCATCGAATCCGTGTACAACGAGGTGCGCAACCTGTTCTGAATGCGCTGCCTCCTCCTGGCAGGGATGTGGATGAACTTACTGGGTGTTTGCGCTCAGGAAGCCGATTCGACGCGTTGGTGGGAGCGAGATTTGCTGGACTTTTCAGGGGATGGGGCGGTGGTGGTCGTGAACCCGTTGATGGACCTTCGGCTCGGCGGAGGGTCCAACGGCACCGTGTTCGAAAACAACCGAGGTGCGCGGTTTGAGGCGGTCATCGACGGGGAGTGGCGGGTGCGCGGCACGTTGCAAGAACGGCAAGGTGCGGCCGATCCGCTGACCTCCTATTGGGCGCATGCGACGTCCGATTTGCAAGCGGGAACAGTGGCCCTGCCCGGTTGGGGACGGGCCAAATGGATCGACCGGACCAGCTACCAGCCCGGAACTCCCTTGCGCTTCGACGCCTCGCGCGCAACGACAACGCTGGAGCGCCAAGTGGAACGCCTTGAATTCCGCGCCGGGCTGGATCACCAGCACGAAGGGAGCGGCAGGGGCAGCACGTTTTGGAGCCGGCACGCCGCGCCGTTACCGTTCATGGGGCTTTCGCACGAGGGAAAGAAATGGCACGCGGGCGGTTGGGTCGGGTCGGCCATCGGCTCAGAACGCGGGCCCATCGGTGCCACAGCAGAATCCCTGTACGCGCGGCAACGAGTGAGCCGCTTCGGCGTGGGAATGCATGATGGCCAAAGCTGGTCCACGGACGTGCTGTGGTACCGGATGGCGCGCGTCCCCTTCGGATCGGAAGCCCGGCACGTGCGTCACTGGGGAGGGGTCCAAGGCTCGTTTTCTCGTGGACCCTTCAGCGGATACGTCGGCGTGTCCATGGATTGGGCGGCCTGTTTCCGTGCCGATGGGAGCCCCCGGTGGATGGGTGAAATCCTGAATGTGAATTGGCACCGGCCGAATTCCCTTATTTGGGCAGAATGGCATCGGGCCCGGGCCGGATCGGCGAGTTCCATCCGATTGGACGGCTCGTACCAGCTCCCCTTGCTTCATTCGGCAACTCCACTGGCTCACTTTTGGGGTGATGGCGTCTCCACTTTGTCATGTGGTTGGTCGGCCAAATTCTTCACGCATTGGTCCGTTCACACCCAATTCGAACAGGTCATCCCGCACCGCAATTCGGGAAACATTGGCACCGAAAATACGTGGAGTAGCACCAAAGTATCCATCATGACACTGTCATGCTCACGCACCTTGTCCACCCATTGGCCCATCGCTTTAGTAGCTCAAATACAATATGTTGAAGGACATGACCCTTCACTTGAAAACGCACCTTACTTCGGCTCGATAACGCATTCAGTCGGATTGTCACATAAAATTCACGGGCGATGAACCCCCATCTCACAGCGCTTTAGGGTACTTTAGAACCGTGGATTCACTTACAATCTTTTTCAAATCCTTCTTGCTCGCTGGTGGCTTGGTGCTCTTCTCCATGCCCACGTTGATTGCGGTGGCACGCCGGAAACGGCTGGTGGATGAACCCGAAGGGGAGCGCAAGCTTCACACGCGCGCCGTGCCTACGATCGGCGGCGTTGCGGTCTTTTTTGGCTTGCTCACATCCGTGACCCTCTTTCTGCCTGATGTCATCCAGTCCGCCCAAACAGGCGAGCACTGGGGAGCCGCCATCGCCGCTTTCGTTGTGCTCTTCTTTGTGGGCCTCAAAGACGATTTGGTCGGCCTGTCACCGAGTAAAAAACTGCTGGTGCACCTGTTGCTTGGTGGTCTGCTGATCTTCGAAGGCGGCTTCCGCATCACGACGTTCAACGGTCTGTTCGGCATCGAGGAGATTCCCTTTTACGTTTCGAGCATCTTCAGTTTATTCGTCTACATCGTAGTGGTGAACGC
>ENA-OUOG01002998-OUOG01002998.1-marine-metagenome-genome-assembly--contig:-NODE-2998-length-16481-cov-6.023287_pt1 | contig 16481 bp, 28 predicted proteins | sample MGYA00248635_ERZ508505 | MGnify/ENA primary metagenome ERZ508505 (study PRJEB26176, sample SAMN06267871) | marine metagenome | isolation source: Saanich Inlet, British Columbia, Canada | place: Pacific...
AAAAGTTAGACATTAAACTATACAAGGAATTAACACATGAAACTATCTCAAGCAATGACAGCAGTAGAAGCAACTATTAAGCACAATCTTGAATTAGGTGAAAATGCATCAAACGCATCTTATCTTATTCCAATGCTATGGTCACTACCTGGCGAAGGCAAATCTACAGGTATTGAAGACAAAGTAAAAGAGCTTGGTATGGAGCTTATTACGGTTATGTTTGGTCAGTTCGATGCAGGCGAACTTGGCGGCTTTCCTATCGTAAATCATACAACAAAAGAGTACGAACGCGCTCGTCCATTTTTCATGCCTACTAGCGGTACTGGCGTAATTTTTCTTGACGAATTACCTCAAGCACCTGTGGCTAACCAAAATATTGCAGCTCAATTAGTTAATGAACGTCGTATTGGCGAACATAAACTTCCAGCCGGATGGTCTGTAGTTTGTGCGGGTAATCCTATGTCAGCTCGCGCAGGTACTAACGCTATGCCTGCTCACTTGAAAGATCGACTTACTCATCTTGATATTGAAACTGATCATAAAGGCTTTCGTGAATATGCGCTTGGCAAAGGCTTTCTTCCGGAAATTACTGGCTTTATTAATGAGCGTCCTGAATGGCTACAAAAGTTTGATCCTAAGCAAAACGCATCACCTTCGCCACGCTCGTGGGAACGCGTTAATTCTATTATGAAGCTAGGACTTGAACCTGCTGTTGAAAATCAAATGATTAAAGGTCAAATTGGTGAAGCACCTCTTGCTGACTTCAGTGGATTTCTACAGATTTGGCGTGATCTTCCTGTATCAGAAGAAGTAATTCAACAATGTGAAACGCATGCAATTCCTTCTGATCCAGCTATTCTATATGCCTTGTGTTCTTCACTTGCGCATAAAGCTACTAAAGGTAATATTAAAAATATTATTACTTTTATCAAGCGGTTTATCAGTAAAGAGTTTGCAGCATTCTTAATGCGTGATGCACTTGCTCGTGATCCAGAGCTTAAAAAAGAAAAATCTGTGCAAGAATGGTTTTTAACTGAAGGTAAGGAGCTTTTGCTTTAATGAAAGTTAAAATTAATGAATTTGAGCTAAACGAAAAAGATATTCTTGGTTTTATGGCTGTTTTTAAAACAACTAAAAAAGAACACAAATTTTTGGTTGATGCTTTATTAGAGCAAGGAAATTTTAAAGATTCAGAAACTTTAGAACGAGAAATCGAGTTAAAACGTATGTTTCACAAAATGGATGTATGAATTATATGGTAGATTATTCAGAATTAATGAAACAAAGATGGAAAGGTTTAGCTGAAACGTTTTGTGAAATGGCTGTAGGACCTTTTAGCAATGATAAACAGATAGCCGAAAAAATTATTAAAATGTGCCAAACACGTGCTATTAGAGATAACGCTTACGAAACGCCTAAAGAAATTGAAGAATATGTAATTTTTAAAATTATAGAACACAAAATGGGCGTATAATATGGCCGGATTTAATCATGAAGCTTACGCTAACGCTTGCGTATCAATGGCAGTTAGGCATAAGAATGACGGTAATTGGGAAGCAATACCAACCAACGTAATGGGCGCTTGGATGCACGGCGAAGAAGATCATATAAATGAGCTCTATAATCGTATAGGTTTACCAGAGCTTACTGACGAACTTATTGAATATATAAGTAGCTGGGATCGACTCGATAGCAAAGAGCAAGTAGCCGCGATGACGTATATTGGTATTATATTGTCTCAAAGTATAGAACCAGATAATGCTGTTTGGCATGTGCTTATGGATAACATAGGCTGGCAACCAGGAGCAAGGAAACATATTGCAGAGTACATCGAGCTCGAGCAAATGTTTAAAAAGATGAATATAGGGAAATCATAAAACATGGATCCACAACTTAAAGTTTCACGTGCAGTTACTAAAGCTGCGTTTGAGCATCCGTTTTTCGGTTCTTGCGCGTTATCTCTCGGTGTTACCTGTGATAATAGTATTTCAACCGCGGCTACAGACGGTAGAAAAATTATTTACAACGAAAACTTTGTAGATAAGCTATCTGAAAAACAAACATTAGGCTTAATATGCCACGAAGTAATGCATGTTATTTTACAGCATTGTCAAAAATGGGAGCATAAAGATCCACAGCTTTGTAATATTGCTATGGATTATGTTATTAATAATTCACTAGTTCGTGATGGAAGCTTTGAATTACCAGAAGATGGTATATTTGATGAAAAAGGCGAATTTATAGGTATGACTTGGCAACAAGTCTATGCTATATTAGATGATGTTAAGGACAAATACGAAAATGGCAATTTTGAGAAAGAAGGCGCTGCTGATAAATCGGGCATGCCTAAAGATCGTCAAGAAGAGCTCGGCAACCAAATCTCTAGCGCATGTAGTAGCGGCGTCGAGGCGCATATTATCCCAGGAAATCTTTCAGAAGCAGAGGCAGAAAAGCTAAAGCTTGATATTGAAAGATTGGTTGTTAAAGCCGCAAATGACGCTAAAAACTCAGGAAGACCAGGAAGTATACCTGGCGCAATTGAAGAGCTTATTAACCAAATAAGAGAACCTTCAGTTGATTGGACTGAAGTATTGTTTACAACAATGCAAAATAGCTTTCCAGAAGATTATACAATGCGTAAGCCAAATCGTAAGTTTTTCGGATCATATGATTTGTATATGCCATCTATGGAAGGTACTGAAATAGGAACGCTTGCTGTTGGTCTCGATACTTCAGGCTCTGTAACTTATCGTATGAAAGAGCGTTTTCTTTCAGAAATAAATTATATTGCTGAGCATTTCAAGCCGCAGCGGATTATTTTGCTTTATGCAGATTATGCTTGCGCTAATGTAGAGGTATACGAGCAAGGTGAGCCTATTGATGTATTAAATTCAAGAGGTGGAGGAGGTACTTCTTTTGTTCCAGTGTTTGATTATATTAAGGATAATGATATACACGTTGATCAAATGATTTATTTTTCTGATATGCTTGTGAGTGACTGCTGCTTTCCTGATGAAGAACCAGAATATCCTGTATTGTGGGTTTCTACAGATAACAAGTATGATGTGCCATTTGGCGAATTAGTGGAGGCTAAAGATGACGCTTAACTTAGATGAAGTAATAAATGAGCTTGAAAAGTCTAAAAAAGATTTAATAAAATCAAGTAGTCTTTTAAGCAAAACTTACGAGCTGTACGATATTCCTGAATGCGTGCAACATAGTATTATAGAAAATGCTAAAGACGAAGTAAACGGACAATCTAATGAAGATAAAATGGAGCTATTACATCGTTACAGTAGCTGTCATATTTATCGTTTTTGTGCCTTAAGCAGGCGCACGCTCGAAAGCTTAAAAGATAACATTCCGGCATTTATTATAGACGAAGTTGGAACTACGCTACTACGCTTGTCTATTCGTAAATACGCTTGCGAAAAAATAATTGACCTTTTGTCAGATGTTACAGAAGATGAAATTAATCTATCAGCGGCTAAAGCTTCTATTAAACGCGCTGTTAAAATAATTGATGGTAAATGGAATTGGCGCTGCACCATCGATTATTTAGAAGGAGAATATGGCGGTGTCGAAATAAAAGAAGAAGAGCTATATAGTGTTAAGGTAAGAGGCGTTTTAAATTTTAATTATTCGTTAAATTATTTAAACGATGTTGTTGCAAATGATTTAAGTGTAGTGCTTCTTAACGGCGACAAAGCAGCTGTAACTTTAGCAGCTGAACCTTTAGAAGTAGCTGATGGTGAGCTGTTTAAGCTAAAAGTTTTTTATAGTAAAGTACCGCGCGATGTAACTACATGGAGTTTATCTCCTGGAGACTTTAAAAAAATATGCCATGTAGAAGAAATTTATTATGCTCGTAATGGAGAGCATTTTGCATCAGGAAATACTGCAGCAAGGGCTTTAAGCACTCTTGGTCGCCGTATGCGTAAAGATATGTTCGATATAATGGGTATTTAAATGGAAATTAAAAGAGGTAGAGTTGACAGTTACTGCTTTACTGTAAAAACAAAAGATGATCCTGCATTAATTAAGTTAAGACAAAAAGTAAAAGCTCAAAATCGTCTAGTTAAAGACAAAGCAAATAATTTAGAGCCACTTACAGAAGCTGACAGGTTATGCCGTGTACTGCTGATGGGTCGTGGCCCTAGAACTAAAAATGGAAAAGTATTGCACAGCTCGGCAAAAAGCAATTTAAGGCATGAGCATGCAACACATTTTGATGTTTATATTCAAGATCACCAGGAGCAATCTTTAATAAACAGGGCTGTAAGAGATAATATTACTTTAAAAGAAGTAAAATTACAAGACGAAGTTAATTATTTACTTTGGGCTATTAGAAGATACGTACAATTTGGAGACTGTTATGGTCGAGAAAAATATTGATTTGCATAACGTAAGTGTTGCAGAATTAGCACAAGAACTTTATAATCGTTTAGGCGATTACATTTATGATCCAGAACCACGTAGCGAACCTTTATTTGAAGATAATAATATTCGAAACTTAGAGCTTTTACGTGAAGCACTAGATATTAATATTGAAATTCATAATGAAGCAGAAGATGAACGTTTAGCAGAGGATTCTGATGGTAAACAAGCAGATACTTAATGATAAAATGTATATCGACATTGCAAAAGTAATTGCAAAAAGATCATATGCTGAAAGATCAAAAGTAGGAGCTGTTTTAGTTAAAGATACAAATATCTTATCTTACGGCTTTAACGGTACACCTTACGGTTTTAATAATATTTGTGAATATACTGATTTTCATGTTATAGGTGGAGTTGGTTCAACCAAACCAGAAGTATTGCACGCTGAAACAAATGCAATTGCAAAGGTAGCTACAAGCACTCAAAGCAGCGAGGGATCTACTTTATATGTAACTTTATCACCATGCTTTGACTGTGCTAAACTTATTATTCAAGCAGGAATTAAGCGCGTAGTTTATTCCGAGCCTTATAGAAATAGTAACGGCATACAGCTGCTTAAAGAGGCAGGTATATTAGTAGAGGAATTAAAATGAATACACATAACGCTTTAAAAGAGCTTATCGAAAAATTTCCAAATGGAATTGATGATCCTGAAACATTTGAAGATTACGCTTATATGTACGCAGCAGATATTGTTCGTGCTAATGATCCTCAAGTAGTTAATGATGAAAAAACTTTTGTTTATCTTACAGAGCAAACAGCTACCGGTCTTAAGCACGATTATCTAGTATTACAAAAAGAAGTGCTTACAGAAACTTTTCATAATACAGACAGGCGCGCTGTAGAGGTTTTGCAAGAATGCATTAAGCTTATGCGTGATAAAGGAAAAGACTACAATAATCTTCCTCAAGCGCGATACTACGAAAACAATGGTTTAAATGATATTTATTGTATGATGCATCATAAAATGCTTCGCATTAAGTCTGTAATGAATTCTGATAAGCAAAACTTTGAAAGCTTACAGGATAGCTGCCGAGATTTAATTAACTATACTTCTTTCTTTGTCGAATATCTTGAAAACAAAATGGATGGCCAATAATGGATTATCGTATACAGTCTATTTTAGCAATGCAAGCAATTGAGCGTGTAATGATTACTTTACCAAATGCAACAAGCAGTGTTACAGCTGCGGAAAAAGATGCTATTATGTCAAAAATTCAGCTACTGCTAAAAGAAGCTGGTAAAATACCGGTTAAAAGATAATGTCAGAAATTAAGCATGAGGCTTTTGTTTATAAATGGTCAAATAAAGCTGAAGATATGTTTTATGTAGGTTATCACACAGGACATCCTGATGATGGCTATGTGTCTTCATCTAATAGTTTTAATTCTGTTTATTCACAAGAGCCAGAGCTATTCACTAGAGAAATACTTGCTGTTGGTGCTACTGATGAAATGAAAGCTTTTGAAACAGGCTATTTAAGAGCGGTAGATGCGCAGCATAATAAAAATTATTATAACAAATGGAATAATAATGGAGAATATTCTCCTAATAATAAAATACCAGAGCCAATAACAAGTGATATAGTAGGTATTCTTGAAAGGGCTGGTGTAGAAAAAGGTAAATCAAGTTGGCAGCAGTTTTATACTGTTACTATTAATGGTGTATTAATTAGTTGTAAGCCATCTCTTGTTACAGCTAAAGATGACAGACTTATACACAAGCTAATCGGTAAACCAGTAATGTGCACGGCAACATGGCTAAATGATTATGCTTACTTTTATCCAAAAAATATTAAATTAATTGAGGAGCAAGATGAATCAGATCAAAGCGCTGCTTAAACATAAATATCAAACAAAGCAATTTACTGGTAAAGGTGCAAGCAAAACAGTAGAACTTATTGGTGCAAAATTTTTAGCAAATTCGCCATGTTTCTTTGGTAAACCAAATGAAGAATACATTAAAGCTGAAATTGCATGGTATGAATCTCAATCTTTGAATGTTAATGACCTGGCTAAAATATACGGTAAACGCGTTGCTATTTGGGATAGCGTTGCTGATAGCAATGGACTAATTAACAGTAATTATGGTTGGTGTATTTATTCAGATGAAAATAATAATCAGTTTTATAATGCGGTAACAACTATCGAAAATAATCCTGATTCTCGGCAAGCATCAATGATTTATACAAGGCCAACTATGCATATAGATTCTCGTAAAAATGGCAAAAGCGATTTTATGTGCACTAATGCCGTAACTTATTATTATCGCAATGGCAAAGTAGACGCAGTTGTACAAATGCGATCCAATGACATTGTTTATGGTTATAATAATGATTATGCTTGGCAAACGCATGTATTAAGTAAATTATGTATAACACTTACAAGTAGAGGCTTAAAAGCAGAACCAGGACTTATTCACTGGAATGCAGGATCTTTACATATATATGAAAGACATTTTCATTATTTAGAGGAGTTAGAATGAGTCAACAATATCAACATGTGATTAACTTTATTAAGCAAGTTAGAGAAGTAGAATTACCTAATAATTTTACACCTCTCACTAGCCAAAATAAATTTGATCGCTATCACTATATGCTAGAAGAATTACAAGAATTTTTAGCAGCTGAAAAAGCGCATGATGAAATAGACGCAATAATTGATTTATGTTATTTTGCCTATGGCGCATTGGCCGAAATGGGCATTAATAAAAACCAGTTTGAAGCTATTTTTAATCGCGTACATGAAGCTAATATGTTAAAAAAGGCTGGTAAAAAAGAAGGCCGAAATGTAAACGGTACTGATGCGTATAAACCAGAAGGATGGCAAGAGCCTAACTTTGATGACATTTTAAAATAAGGAAAATTTATGTTAGCTATTGTAGACGCAGATGTGTTTGTTCATTGGGCTGCGCGAGCCTCAGATGATGCAGATGAAGCTGTAGAAATGGCTGAAGAACTTATTGATTCAGCGTTAGAATCAACTTTTTCAGACAGTCATAAATTTGCCGTAAAAGGCAAAGGAAATTTTAGAAAAGAAGTAAGCGAAGATTATAAAGCGCATCGGCCTGATTTAGACGATGATCTTCGCACAAAGTTGAACGCGGTGCATAAGCTGCTTATTAAAAAATATAACGCAGTGCCTGCTAACGATATGGAAGCAGATGATTTAGTTCGTATTTGGGCTGAAGAGGCGATTAAAGCAAAAGAAGATTTTGTAATTATTGCTGAAGATAAAGATTTAAAATGTATACCAGGAATATTCTATAATCCCAAGAAAAACTTTATGGAATATATTGATAAAGACGAAGCTGACTTGCTGTATCATTGTCAGCTGCTTACTGGTGATTCCGCTGACAATATTAAAGGACTATACCGCGTCGGACCTAAGACCGCCCGAAAGTGGTTAGTAGATGTACCTATGAGTCAGCGAATGGATAAGGTAAAAGAAATATGGGCTGAGAAGCACCCACAGGACTGGCAACAGCGACTTCTCACCTGCGGTCGGCTTATCCATATATTACGCACACATGATGATGAATTTACATTAGGAGAAAACATTGATGCCGGCAAAGAAGAAACAGTGGAATCATAAATTTGATTTCAAGCCTTTATCGGCAAATAAAATGTTTTACAAAGGTAAACAGCTAACTAAAGAATATCGAGATTGGCGCGAGCTTATTTACGAAGATATTGCTGACAGGAGTAAATGGCCGTTTAAAGAAGATGACCGCTTATTTTTTGATGTTTATATCGGTTTATCTTCAAAGTTAGCGGATGTGGATAATTGCATTAAACCTTTGCTAGATACCTTTCAGTATATGTTTGAATTCAACGACAAGTATGTTTTTGAAGTGCATATTGAAAAAGAATTAATTAAAAAAGGTGAAGAATATTTTGATGTTACAGTAAAAGAATACAAGGAAAACAAATGAAAACAATATGTGTGTTAGTATTAGTTGTGCTAGGCGTTTATATTCCAATCGATACTTGGTACTCGCATAATGAAGGTATGGCAACTCCTTTGCAATATATTAGTCTTGGCATAGCTATTTACTTTTGGTTAAATGTAACTGCGTTTTTAGCTACGCCTAAAGATCAACGTAAAATGTACTCACAAAATGATCTAAATGCTTGTCTATTAGCATTACAAGCAGAATTTGCAAAACAAACTGAAAATGGTGCTAATTTAAATGCCAAGAAAAAAGAAGGAAGTTTACACTAATTCTCATATAGTAATGCACAATCAATCTCATGAAGGATGCGGATCATCTGATGCTTTACAAGTTTATTCAGATGGTCATGCATTTTGCTATTCATGTAATGAAAGCATTAAAAATTATGAAGAATATTTAGAAAACGAAGGAGTTATTGTGCTTAAACCAAAAAGTAACGTAAGCGCCTTTACTCCTCAATTAACTGTAGAAGACGTTCAAAAACTACAAAATAGAGGTTTTAAAGAGCGTGGTATCGACAAGCGTATTACTACTCATTTTGATGTTGTAGCAGAAGGCGACAGTGACGGTATTATTGCGCATTACTATCCCTATACAAGTGGTAATGCCATTGTTGCATATAAAGAACGTAAATTACCTAAACAGTTTCATACTGTTGGTGACTTTAAAGATGTAGAACTTTTTGGTCAATCGAAATTTCGTGAAGGCGGTAAGCGTCTAGTTATTACCGAAGGCGAGCTTGATGCTATGTCTTATGCACAGGCATGCTTAGTTGAATCTAACCAAATATATCCTGTTGTATCATTACCGTCAGCTTCTGGATTAAAAGCTTTAAGAAATAATCGTAAGTGGATTCGAACATTTAACGAAGTTGTATTATGGATTGACAACGATGATGCTGGCGAAAAAGCTTTACATGACGCAGCTAAAATTATTGGCTACGATAAAGTAAAGGTTGCCAAGAGCGTGCATAAAGATGCTAATGATACGCTTATAATACAAGGTGCAAAGGAAGTCTTACGCGTAATCTGGGATGCAAAAAGCTACAGTCCAGCAGGTATTATTACAGATCCTGCAGAGCTATGGCAGCAGCTAGAAGAATACGATAAAATTGAGTCTGTGCCTTATCCTTCTTGCTTACAAGGATTAAATGAAAAAGTTAAAGGTATGCGCTACGGCGAAATTACTCTTTGGACTTCAGGTACAGGCTCTGGTAAGTCTACATTACTTCGCGAGATCATGCTACATTTGATTGATAATACAACAGATAAAATTGGTTTAGTTTCACTTGAAGAAGCACCGGCTGAAGCAGCTAGAAAGCTTGCAGGTATGGCAATTAACAAAAATCCAGCTAATGAACAAATTCCATTAGAAGAATTAAAAGTTGGCTTTGACCAAGTATTTGATAATGGCCGTGTTATCGTATTAGATCATCAAGGAGCTATTACAGATGGAAGTATTATCGATACTCTTGAGTCTATGTGCGTTATGGGTGCCAAGTATTTGTTTGTTGATCACATCACAATATTATGCTCAGAAGGCGCAGACGGCCTTACAGGAAACGAAGCGATTGACAAAGTAATGAATGACTTGCTTTCATTAGCTAAAAGGCATCAAGTATGGATTGGCCTTGTTTCTCATTTACGTAAAATGACAACTGTCGGATCTTCTTTTGAAGATGGTAAATTAGCCTCTTTAGATGATATCCGCGGTTCAGGCTCAATTAAACAAATTTCTTTCGATATTCTTGCTTTTGCTAGAAACTTAAACGCAGCAAATGAACAAGAAAGAAATAGAATTAAAATGGCAGTACTTAAATCACGCTATACAGGTTTAACTGGTCCATGCGGTTGCGCTTTGTACGATTATCAAACAGGTCGTTTATCATATGGTGGTGACTTTGAAGATAACGAAAAGGGTATCGCGTTTCAAGATATTAACGATATTACGCTATAGGAATATTATGCCTTATATTAAAGAATCTGACAGAAATCATTTTGAGCAGCTTATGGGAGCTTTAAACTCAACGGTAATTTTAAACGCCGGCGAACTCAATTATGTTTTAACTAAAATTGTTCATCATTATCTCAATAAGTCTAAAAAGGACGGTAATTACGAAGCTAATTATCAGGCTATGAATGATGTAATGGGTGCACTTGAAGGTTGCAAACTTGAATTGTATCGCCGAAGAATTGCACCTTACGAAAACTTTAAGATTGAAGAAAACGGAGACGTATAAATCTACTTAAAGAGGTTAGCCTCACACAATCAAGTGTGGGGCATTTTTATCAACTGTGGTATAATGAAAATGTTAGTTGATTATTACGATATTATTATTGATGACTCCAGAGATGAGCTGCTAACGGATTACGCACGCGATATGCTTATGGATTTTTATGCTTTAGACTATGAAAAATCTCCGCAAGAATTATTTGCAAGAGCAGCGATAGCATGGTCTACCTATAAAGGTAAAAAGAGCATTAAGTTGGCACAACGTTTGTACGATGCAGTATCACAAAAACATTTTATGTTTGCGTCTCCTGTATTGTCAAATGCGCCATCTTTAATTACAGGTAAAACAAGAGGTTTACCTATTAGCTGCTTTTTAACGTACGTACCTGACACTATTGAAGGACTTATTTCGCATAGCTCAGAGCTTAGATGGCTTTCTGTAATGGGAGGTGGTGTTGGTGGCCATTGGAGCGATATCCGTTCAGTTACAGATAAAGCTCCCGGTCCTATTCCGTTTTTGCATACTGTAGATGCTGACATGACAGCTTACAGGCAAGGTAAAACGCGTAAAGGCTCTTACGCAGCTTACATCAATGTAGAACATCCAGATATTTTAGAATTTGTTCAATTGCGAGTTCCTACAGGTGATGTTCAACGCAAAGCTTTAAACTTGCATAACGCGGTAAACTTAACTGACGCTTTCATGACTGCGGTTAAAGAAAATAAAGAATACGAGCTTATTGATCCAGCTAATGGTCCAACAGGTGAATTTCTTAATGCACGCAAAGTTTGGCAACAATTGCTAGAAATACGATTCCGCACAGGCGAACCATATTTTAACTTTATTGATACTGCAAACAAAGCATTACCTGAACCGCTTAAAAAGAAAGGTCTTAAGATTAATGGATCAAACTTGTGTAATGAAATTCATTTACCAACAAGTGAAGACCGTTCGGCTGTATGTTGCTTGTCTTCGTTAAATTTAGAAAAATATGATGAATGGAAAGATACTTCGCTTGTTCAAGATTTAATTACAATGCTTGACAATGTGCTTGAATATTTCATTGAAAACGCTCACGATGCGCTTACTCGAACAAAGTATAGTGCTACTCAAGAGAGATCTTTAGGTTTAGGAGCTATGGGCTTTCATGCTTTATTGCAGCAAAAGAATATTGCATGGGAATCACAAGAAGCTAAAGAATTAAATGAACAAATTTTTGCTAATATTAAGGCAAATGCAGTAAAACAAAGTTTAGCTTTAGGTTCTAGACGCGGAGAAGCACCCGATATGAAGGGAACTGGTATGCGCAATAGCCATTTATTAGCTGTTGCACCGAATGCTTCATCTGGCATTATCTTATCAACCTCGCCATCTATTGAGCCATCAAAGGCTAACGCATATACGCATAGAACGCGAGCAGGTTCTTTCTTAGTTAAAAATACTTACTTAGAAAAGCTATTAGATGAAAAAGGTCGAAACAATGAAAAGACTTGGACATCAATCATTACCAATAAAGGCTCTGTACAGCAATTGGACTTCTTATCCGAACAAGAGAAAAATGTTTTTAAAACTGCTCAAGAGCTCAACCAGGAATGGCTTATTGAACATGCGGCTGACCGACAGCGTTACATCTGCCAAGGCCAGTCTGTTAATTTATTCTTTCCAGCAGGAGAATCTAAATCAGTTGTTAACAAAGTTCATTTTGCCGCTTGGGAAAAAGGGCTTAAAGGTTTATATTATCTCCGAACAGAAGCAAAATCTAGAGCGGAAACTGTCTCTTCAAAAGTTGAAAGAGACGCGTTACAAGATGACACTACCAATATTGTATATGGTAAGCAAGCCTGTCCTTTTTGCACAAAGGCAAAAGAAGAGTTAAGCATTCGAGGTATTTCATTTGAATACGTAGATCTTGATGAAGAAAATAAAACGGCTGCCGAAGTCACTGGACGACCTGTTAAAACAGTACCTCAAATTTATTTAGGAGGTCAATATATTGGTGGTTTTGATGATTTAATGGGCTACTTAAACGGTATAGAATCTTTGCCTGAAGAGGGTGAAGAGTGCAGAGCTTGCGAAGGCTAAAATTTAAACTTAATTAATAGGAATTATAATGAAACTATCTAAAAACTTTTCAATGGCTGAATTTACAAAATCGCAAACAGCTGAACGTAAAGGAATTGATAACACACCAGAAGGAGAACACTTTGATGCTGCTGTCGCGCTTTTTGAAAATGTGGTCCAACCTGTGCGAGACCATTTCGGACCGACTGTTCTTAATTCAGGTTACCGCTCACCTGAGCTTAACGAAGCAGTTGGTGGCTCTGCTACTTCGCAACATTGTAAAGGTGAAGCAGCAGATATCGAAGTTCCGGGAGTTGCTAATGCGGATTTGGCTGAATGGATCCGCGATAACTTGGAGTTCGATCAGCTCATCCTTGAATTTTACACTCCAGGCATTCCTGACTCTGGGTGGGTTCATGTTAGTTATAAAGCTGATGGAGATAACCGTCGCTCAATTTTAACTGCTTCTCGTATTGATGGTAAGACTGTTTATAGCGAAGGTATTAACGCATAATGAACTATTTAGCAGGAATCTTATTTATTCTCCTGCTTGCAGTTGGCGGTGTGGGTAATTGGTATTATAATGATACTCAAGCTCGCATTGCTACTCTAAGAGAGAATAATGCAAAATTAGAAGTTGCTATATCTACTGCAGAAGATAGTATGAACTTAATGAAAGAAGAAATGGCTAAAAACCAAGAGCTAATGAATCAGCTTTCAACTAAGCTTCAAAAAGCAGAAAAATATGGTGATGATTTAAGAAATAAACTAAGGCAACTGGACTTAGTGCAAAAGGCAATTAAAGATCCAGAAGAATTACAAGGTAAAATGAATGGAGCAACGGCAAAACTTTGGCGTGAAATCATGGCCGATACTGGCAGTACTGATAACCACCCTTTCCCTGACTGGCTGCAGCAGTATGAGCCTTCTGGGATTCAGTTTGAGTCCAGTGGAGAAAGAACAAACAGTAGTAACAAAAATCGAGAAGACGGTAATTCCGACAGTCTCTCGACCGAAACCAGTAAGTCTGACTGATGTAAAAATTTATGTAGTTAATAAAGAAAAATTAGAATCGTTTATTGCTGAATTTAAAGAAACACACGGTGAAGTTGCCTTTGTTGCGTTATCAATGCGTGATTACGAAAATCTAGCTTTAAATATTTCAGAGTTAAAAAGATTTTTAAATCAACAAACTGAAGTTATTATTTATTACGAAGAATCTGTTAAACCTAGCAAAGAGAACTAATATGGCATCTGTAAAAAATGGCGTTGCATGGCACCCAGAAACATTAAAGAAAGCAACTAGCATTGGACGACGTAATGTTAAAATGCAAACTATGAACAAAAGTAAGAAAAGAAGTTATAAACCATATCGTGGACAAGGCTAATGGCAGCAAGAAATGATATTACAGGGGATAGCATTCAAACTAAACCCTCAAAGGCTTATGAAGAAAATTACAAAAAAATATTTGGAAAAAATAAATGGCTTGATAATCCTTTAGAAGGCGATGGCCGAGTTGAAGAAGAGGAAAATAAAGACAATGATCGGTAGACCAATACCTAATGCTACTTTCAAGAAGAGAGTACGTGATGAGTCTATTGGAGGTGACAATCCGTTTAAATGGATAGATGTAACAACTACAGATATCTTTTTAGGTCAACGAGTAGTAGTATTTTCGCTACCAGGTGCATTTACACCTACTTGTTCAACATATCAAATTCCCGGATTTGAAGAAAAATACGAAGAAATTAAATCATTAGGCGTAGACGAAGTTTATGTTATTTCTGTAAACGATACATTTGTTATGCGCAAATGGATGATAGACCAAAACGTAAAAAATCTTCAGTTTATTCCGGATGGTAATGGTGAATTCACAAAACAAATGGGAATGCTTGTTAATAAAAGCAATCTTGGGTTTGGTGCTCGCTCTTGGCGTTATGCTATGGTTGTAGATAATGGTGTTATTGAGTGGCTAGGTGAAGAACCAGGTAAAGAAGATAATTGCGAGACTGATCCTTATGGCGAGAGTTCTCCAGAAAAAGTTATTAAATATTTAAAAAAGGAAGCATAATGGCGCTACTTGAAGAAACTAAAGTTTATCGTCCTTTTAAATATCCATGGGCTGTTGAACTAACAAAGCAACACGAAGAGATCCACTGGATTGAAGATGAAGCAGAATTATCTGAAGATGTTCAAGATTGGAAAACAAAATTAACAGCTGATGAAAAAGAATTTATTATTCATATTTTAAGATTATTTACGCAGTCTGATCTGCAAGTAGGACAAAACTATTATGATTTCTTTATTCCAAAAATTAAGAACAACGAAGCACGTATCATGCTCGGTTCGTTTGCAGCTCGTGAAGGTGTACATCAGCGCGCATATGCATTACTTAATGATACGCTTGGCTTGCCTGAAGAAGAGTTTCATAAGTTTCTTGAATACAAACAAATGGCGGACAAAATAGATTTTATGAAAGATAATGACGCTTCAACACAAACAGGGCTTGCTCTTGCATTAGCTCAAAGTGTGTTTAATGAAGGTGTTTCATTATTTGCATCTTTTGTCATGCTATTAAACTTTCAACGTTTCGGTAAACTTAAAGGCATGAACACTATTGTAGAGTGGTCTATTCGTGACGAATCATTGCACGTTCAAGGCAATTCAAAGCTTTTTAGAGCTTTTTGTGAAGAGCATCCACGTATCGTAAATGATGAGCTTAAGTCTAAAATTTATGAAATGGGCAAAGAAGTAGTAAAGCTAGAAGATAAATTTATTGATCTTGTTTACAAAGATCATAAAATTGAAGGTCTTGATGCTGACGAAGTTAAGCAATATATTCGCCATATTACTGATCGTCGATATCTTCAGCTAGGCTTAAAACCACGCTATGGCGCAAAGGATAATCCATTACCATGGCTTGATTGGGTTCTTAATGGCGCATCTCATGATAATTTCTTTGAAAAGCGCGTTACAGAGTATAGCGTAGTTGGAATGTCAGGTGATGATTGGGGATATGATGCTGCCTGAAAAAGAATGGACTTTACAAGAACTAATTGAAAAAATTAATAAACAAAAAGTTGAATTAAAACAATCACTTAAGGAAAAGAAGAGAGACAAACGTGATACCTACGGTGACTCGGATAACTTGGAATAACGGTTCAAAAATTTCCTATGAGTCTTTTTATAGCGAAGGGAAGAATGCGGTTAATAATAAACCTTCCCTTATCGCTTATTTTAAAGGCTTTAATAACATTACTGAATGGAAAGTAATAGATAAAAATACTAAAGAAATAATTGCATCTAGCGATATAGAATTAGAACTAACTAAAGAAGAAAAAGCTAGGATTGAAAATAAAAATCCTAAAAAGAAAAGGCAATTTTCGAAAGAGCATAAGCGCAAAATAGCAGAAGCTTTGCGTAAAAGGCATAAACAAAAGAAGGAAAAATAAATGGCTAAAGAGCTAGTATACTGCGATTTAGTACCATGTGACTTAACTTCAGGAATTCCAATAGATTACAACGCTATAATACTTGTTAAGGCTTTTAAAAAATTTGGCGTTAATTATTACGGTATAACTAGACATGATGAGTATTTAAATTTAAAAGAAATGTCACTACTAGGTCAAGACTTATCTTTAAGTTTGTTTAATGACTTTTGCATAGGCAATTATGATTATAAAAACAATTGCATAAAGCTTTTAACTCAAGAATGCGATGACAATTTATTTATGTCTGCAAGAGAACCTATGCTGTCATACACTAAACTAGATTTTGACGGTAGCACTTATG
>ENA-OUOG01003000-OUOG01003000.1-marine-metagenome-genome-assembly--contig:-NODE-3000-length-16476-cov-5.094396_pt1 | contig 16476 bp, 7 predicted proteins | sample MGYA00248635_ERZ508505 | MGnify/ENA primary metagenome ERZ508505 (study PRJEB26176, sample SAMN06267871) | marine metagenome | isolation source: Saanich Inlet, British Columbia, Canada | place: Pacific...
CGACGACGCCTTTAGTGACGCGTACGACGCCGCGCTCAACGCCGATCGCGTCGAGTTGCGTCGTCTGTCCAACGTGCTCTTCGCTTTCGTGCGCCAGTCCGTGCGCGAGCGCAGGCACGGTTACAAAGAAGGGTGTTTAGTGACAGCCACGGACACCTCGTTGCTTCGCGATGACATATACGGCGCGCCGTCGCTGTCGACGCTTTTGGACGAAGGCGAGGCGGACGCGTTTATACAAGTCGATCCCGAGAACCGAGCCAACGTGGTGGTGTGGCGCATGCAATCGATCGTCGAGCGGCACAGACGTTTAGGGAACGTCTGCGAGCGCGGCGCGTTCGACATATACCACGACCTGGAGGCGTGCCTCGAGGCGCACAAACACATGGAAAGAGTGGTGTCCACCAAGATGCCGTTCCAGTATCTGCACGCCGTCAATTTCCTGCTCTTCGTGTTCGTGTTCAGCGCGCCCTTCGTGTTCACCACGGGATTCAAGTGGCTCAGCCCGGTGCCGAGCTGCATCGTGGCGGTTGCGTTTTACGGCGTCGCCGAGGTGGCGCGCTCCATCGAGGACCCGTACTCGTGGGAACAGCCGTGCCACGACCTCTCCGGCGTGGGATGGCGGCTGTACGTCGAGTCGCTCGAGCTGCACGAGGCGAGCGTGGAGAACGAGGACAAACGCACGGAACACGATTCAGGCGAAGGCGCCGAACCGCTCGTCAAAGACGAGCGCGGCGAGACGAACGTCTCCGTCGTCGAGGTGTCGATGGGGAAGAAATCAAAAACGAACGTTTCCTCCTCTTCGCACGCCGAGACGCCGCCGAAGGATTCTTCGCCGAACGCCACGTCTCAAGGAAGACGCCGCGTCTCCGTGGCGCACGGCTTCGCGGACAGAGCGCTCGTGGTGTCCGGCCGACCGGACCCGCGCGTCGCGACGGAAGCCGCGAAACGTCGCGTCGAGCGCGAACGGAAAAGTCGCGAAAAGAACGAGAAAGAAAAACGTTTGTTTCCCGACGGAGAACCTTCGAGCGCTGACGCGTCGTCAGCTCCCGCTCCCGCTGCCGCTCCCGCGTCTCCGGAACTCTCGAACAGCCGTTTCGGCTTCTTCTTCGACGTGTTCCGCGTGCGCGGCACCGTGCACGGCGAGGTGTTCCCGCAGGTCACGCTGGCGTTCGCCGTGGGCTGGGCGGCGCAGCTGGCGAAGCTGTGGCGGTGCGGCGGCATGGTGCAGGAGGCGTACGAGTGCGCGGTGACGTTCGAGCCGCACGCGCACGCGGTGGTGGGCTCCGTGCTGGCGTTCATGATCGTCTACCGGTTCAAGTTCGCGTACGACCGGTACTACGAGGCGAAGACCGCCATCTCGGAGCTGCACTGCGGGCTGCGCAACTTCAGCATCGGCGCCTGCGCTTTCCTGCGCCTGGACGAGGCGCCGGCGGCGGACGCCAAGAGCAAATCCTTTCCGGACGCCAATCGCCAAGGCTCCCGCGGCGGGATGTTCTTCTGGAAGAAGAAGGAGTCTTCCTCTTCCGAGTCTTCCGCTTCCGCTTCCGGCGGCGGTGGAGGTCTCGACGACGCCAAAAAGCTCGCTCGACGAGCTTCCGGAACCGAAGAGCACGAGACCGCCACTTTAACCTCCACGCCCGCCTCCGCGCTGCTCCGCGAACGCACCGAGCTGCTTCGGCTGTCCGGTTGTCTGTTCGGCTTCCTCAGGCACCGCCTCCGCGAGCACAGGCTCGGGTACCCCTGGGACGCGAACCCCGGGGACCTGGAGGTTCTGACGGATGACGTGCGTGGCTCGCCCAAGCTCGGCTCGTTGCTGCGAGACACCGACGAGCTTCACGAGTTCAGTTCGGTTCCGTTTCGGAACCGGCCGAACGTCGCGGCGACCAAGATGCAAGTCGCCGTCGAGAGGCTTCGCCGCCGCGGCGAGACGTGCGAACGCGGCGCGTTCGATCTCTACCGCGAGTGCGAACGCGTGCTCGCCGCGCTCACTTCGTGCGAACGCATCGTGGAGACACCCGTGCCGTTCCAGTACGTGCAGATGTCGCACTTCGTGACGTTCTTCTTCGTGTACAGCGCGCCGTTCATCTTCACGACGTCCTACCAATACATCTCGTTCTTCCCGTCGTGCCTGCTGGCGATGGCGTTCTACGGCATCAACTGCATCGGCGAGGTGATCGAGCGCCCCTTCGACTGGCGCGAGCCCAACCACGACCTCGCCGGGATCGGTAGAAAGGTCTGGCGAGAGTGCGCGCAGCTGCACAGCCGGTGCGCGGCGCACGACGCGCACACCATCGCCAAGGAAGACGCCGCGCACGACGAAGCGCGGAGAGAACTCGAGCGGCTCATCGAGCGCGCCGAGAACGACGAAGTCGAAGTCCACGTCCCGGTTCCGTCGGTTTCGGTTTCGGCGGCGCCGACGCCTTTCGCGCCGGACGCGACCCCTCGAACCCTCGAACCCGAAGTGAAACCGCGCTTTTCGCAGTTTCACGCCGCGCGCGCGCGTCGCGCGTCCGCGTCTCAGCACGCGCGTCTGCTCGCGGCGCGCGAGTACCCGCGGGAAACCTTCTCGTTCCTCACCGGGTTGTTTTCAGGTTCCTCCAACGCTCTGCGCCGCGCGACGCCGCAGGTGGTCGCCGCTGCCGCCACCGGCGTCGTCGCGAACGCGGCGAAGCGTCTGTGGTGCGGCGCGCACGTCTCGCGGTCCTCGGAGTGCGCGCTGACGTTCCACACGGAGGCGCACGCCATCTGCGGCGCCATCATCGGGTTCCTGCTTGTGTTCTGCGCGAACATCGCCTACGTCAAGTTCTACGAGGCGAAAACCGCGGCGGGCGCCGTGTACCACGGCTTGCGCAACATCAACGTCTGCGCGGCGTCGTTCCTTCGCCCCGCTTATAATGGCGAGCCCGGTTTTGTCGAGGACGAGCGCGAGCGCGCGCGTTTGATGGACGAAGCGCAGAAGGACGTGCGAGAGATCAACCGGCTGGTGGATGTGCTTTTCGCGTTTCTGCGGACGGCGCTGCGCGAAAAAAGGCACGGGTATTCAGTCTCGAAGAAACGCGGCGGATGGCGCAAGACGCGCGGCGGAGGCACCGGGGTCGTGCCCGACGAACTGTTGGTCACCGAGGACTTGTGTGGGTCACCCAGCTTATCGAGCCTTTTGCTGACTTCCGAGGAACGATCGAAGTACGTTAACGTCGACCCTCTGAACCGGTTCAACGTCGCCGTCGCGGATCTGCACCGCGCCGTGGAGAAGAGACGCGAGAGCGGCGCGCTTTACGAGAAAGCCGCGCACGAGATGTACCGCGAGTGCGACGTGGTTTTGGCGGCGTACAAGACGTGCGAGCGCGTCGTGACGACCCCCATCCCGTACCAGTACACGCACATGGTGAACTTGGTTCTGTTCTGTTTCGTGTTCAGCGCGCCGTTCGTGTTCAGCGCGACGTTCGATTGGCTCACGCCGGTTCCGTCGGCGGTGCTCGCGCTCGGCTTCTACGGCATATGGGAGGTTGGTAAGACGATGATGGACCCGTTCGACTGGAACTCGCCCTGCGTGGACCTCACCGCCATAGGCAGGCGCGTCGCGGACGAGGGGGGGAGGATCGCGCGCGCCGCCAGGGAAGAGGCGGAGAAGAACGCGCGCGAGACGCGTTCGACGCGAGAGCGCGGGAACGCGTGAGCGCGCGGACGTAGACTACGAAAGGAGACGAATATCCATATTATCGTTCGCGAGCGAGTATCGCGGGGCACAAGACTAGACTAGACTACGGACCGCTTAGACTACCGCAGAAACGTCGCGGCGGCGCCGCACGCGAACGCGGCGAGGACCGACTCCGCGATGCGCGCGACGCGCGCATCGCCGCGCGACGCGTCGGCGGCGGTCTCGAGACTCGCGTCGCGTTCCGACTCGGGTTCCTCCGACCCGACAAAAAGGTTTTCGTCCAAATCGAACCTGTCGGCGTACGCCCCGCCAGACGTGTCCACGTCGAACCCCCGCGCCCGGAGCTTCGCCGCGACGCTCCCCGCGTCCGCCGCGACGCGCAAACCGTTTTCGATCGCCGAGACGCCGAAATCGAGCGCGGCGGTGGCGCTCGATGCGTCGCTCTGCGTCATCGTCACCAGCGTGACGCGAAGTGAAGTCGCCGTGACCGACCCGACGGCGTTGGACTCCACCACCGCGTACCCGGTTTCGTTCGCTCTCGAGAAAAAAGCGCCGCGGGTCCCGTTCGACGCGGCGTCAGCCGCGAGCGAGGCGATCGAGTCGCCGGCGGCGGCGCTCGCGACGCCGGCGATTGAGATCTCGAGCGTCGCCGTCGCGTTCGCCACTGTGACGCCCGCGGCGACGCGCGACGCGGGAGACACGTCCGCGTCCTTCGCGAGCGCGTTCGCGAGCGACGACCACGCGTCGGATCTCGCCGCCGCCCCGGCGTTCGCGGAGAGCAGAACCACCTCCAGCCTCGCGAGGTACCCGTAGCTCACCACCACGACGTCGGTGACGTTCAAGCCCGCGCGCAACGAGACGCGTTCGCCGATTTCCTCGGCGACGACGCTCGCCGTCGCGGCTTGCGCGGCGGCGTCAAACGCGCCCGCGAAGCCGACGAGCTCGAGCCTCGCGTCGAGCGTCCGCGACGACGCGGGCGGCGGCGGCGGCGGGCTCGGGGGCGAAGGCGGAGGCGGAGGTGACGGAGGCGGCGGGCTCGGAGGAGGCGGCGGGCTCGGAGTCGACGCCTCCGGCGGAGGCGGCGGAGACGGCGGAGGAGGCGAGCACGCCGTCGTGCACGATTCCGTCTCCGTCAGCGCCGGACACGCGTCGCCGTGCTCGGCTTGCGCCGTGGTGATGGTCCGCGACCGGGTGCGCTGGCCGTCGTCCCCGCACGGGCCGCAGGTCCCCCATTTGCCCCACGAAGAGACCACGCAGTCCACGTCCGCGTATTCCGAGTGCGACACCAGACGACGCCGACGCGGAAGCGACGAAGACGATCGCGTGTCTCCGTCCAGGTCTCCGTCGTCCGCCGAGAGAGGAACGAGCGCGCCTCCGTCGCGAAGCGCGAGCCGAGCGAACGCGGCGTCTCCGTTTTCGATTTCATCGTTCAAATTTTTGCGCGCGATTTTGTCCACGATTCTGGCGCAGAGCCGGGAGAGCACGTCGTGTTGCGGCGCGCTCGCGGGTTTCATGTTGGGCGACGCGTTGACCTCGACGAGCCACGGGGTGGGAACGTCGGGAACGCCGTCCTTCCCGTCTTCGTCGACCGACGAAAAATCAAACCCGTCGTCCAGCACGAAATCGAACCGGAACGTCTCGAAGAAGTGCGCGGCTTCCTCCGGGAACGACGGTTCGCTTTCTTTTTCTTCGTTCGCGCGCGCGATGGCGGAGGCGACGAACGGCGCGGCGGCGTCCATCACAGCGACGATGGTCTCCGTCGCGCGCGTCCGCACCGCCGCCGCCGCACCGACGCCGTACCGCGCATCCAGAAACGCGGCGAGCGCGCGCCACGCCGTCGGCGCGTCCTCGGGTGAGCCCGCCCCGAGCCGCGCGAGCGAGGGCACGTCCCACGCCGCCGGGTACTCGCGGCTGATCACGTCGTCCATAATACGCTCGTCGGACGCGAAGCGAAGCAGAGTCTCGTCGAACTCGAACGCCTCCCACGAACCCACCGAACCGAGCTCTTCCGAGTCTTTGTCGCTCTTGCCCCCGCGCGCGAAGACGTACACGCCAAAGTCGAAGGCGCGCCCGTCGACGCGCAGCGGCCGCCGCACGCGTCTCTGCACGACGTTGCCGCTTTTAAGCTCGGCCGTGAGCGCCGACTCGAGCGCTTGTCTCGCGTCCATCGGAGACGACGATTCAAGGTTCCGCGAATCGTCACGTTTAATACTCCTCGCGGACGCATGAGCAGAGTCATCATTTGGGTTGTGCCTCACAACGCGCACGTCGCCGTGCGTCGCGCGCTTGGCGAGCCAGGCGTCTGACAGATCCTTCGTCTCCGCCGCGGCGCGCCGCACGTCCTCCGGCGAGGACCAGTTTGGGGCGAGGGTGTTTGGCACGCGTTTCGCGCCCGGCCCTTCCAGCCGGAGCGTCGCGAGCGTGGCTTTGCTCGTCATCGCGCCCGAGCCCGGGAAGTGGTTCGAGCGCTGGCCTTTGCGCAACGTTTTCGGCGCGTCGCCGGGCTCGAAGTCCCAAAACACATCCGCCGCCGTTTGCGGAAGAGTTTGCAAACGTCTCGGCGTCTCCGAGAGCGCCGAAACGAGCGCCTCGTCGACGTCATCCGCGTCGACCGCGAACCCGCTCCGGAGCGGCTCCGACGACGCGAAGTGGCAAATCTCGAACGCGTCGTGGTTCGCGAACGCGCGCGAAATCACACGCAGGTGGTTCGTCTCGTGCGCGTCCGGCGCACCCCCCGCGAGCCGGTCGAACACCACCCTCATCGGCGCCGACGACGGTGCCGCCTTTTCCTCGGCGCCGGGTCCCGACGGCGCGTCCACCGCGCGGCTTTCCCCCGCGACGGCGAGGAACGCGACGAGGAACGCCGCCGTCGCCGCGCGGCGTCGCGCGTGATGTGCCATCGGGGTTCGCGCGGGGGCACGACCGCGCCGCAACCTCTGGCGTCCGCGCGGGCGAACAGGCGAAGGCGACGTAGACACAGCTCGTCGTTCAGACCGAAAAGTGTCTCGGGATCTCCGCTGAGGCTGTCAGGACGAAACGCGCGCGTCAGTCGGTCGTCGATTTCCCGGCTCCGGGAAAACCGACGGCTCCCGTGAAAAGCCGTGCGGCGTCGTCAACTCGCGTCGGTCGGCACGCCGAGAGGACGCGGCGGTCGCATCTCTCCGGCCGGTGGCGCATTCGCGCGGGCGCGTGGTTTTCGCGCGCGCGGAGCTCGACGGACATCGCGCGGTGCTCCCGAGGACGACACGCGATGTCTGCGTACGACCACGCCGCGGTGACGCGCGCGGAGCGCCGGCGCGGCGCCGGCCCCTGCGACGCCGAGCGCGCGTACTGGCCCAAGTACACGCTCGGCGAGGTGGCGAAGCACGTCTCGCTGAAGGACGGGTGGATCGTCATCTACGAGCGCGTCTTCGACATCACGACGTTCGCCATCACGCACCCGGGGTTCCACAACGCGGGGCAGGTGAGCACCGCGCTGGCCATCACGCGCAACCTCGGGAAGGACTGCACGGAGGAGTTCGTCTCCATCCACTCCGGCACAGCCTGGGCGCAGCTCCACGATTTCCAAATCGGCGTCCTGCTGCGGGACGGAGACCTCGCCCCGCTCGGCCCCGTCGCGCCCGAGGACGTGGACGTGGTCCCGCCGAAACCGCCGGGGCGGAGCGGAACGACGCACGGGGACGAAGCGGTCGAAAATCCACACCCCGTGCCTCGCCGGAACCACCGGCCGACCCCGCGGTGGCTGACGAAGGACAGACATTTTTGGTCGCGATACGGCGGCGGCGTCGACGCTAACGTGCTTCGGTACCTCGACGCGCAGGGGTACGCGCAGTCCGCGGGGGGGGTCGAGGATGTCGACGACGACGACGTCGAACGCGCGGGGCAAATAGTCAGCTCGACGCCGGACAAGAAGGAGGACGACGGAAAGAAGATGCGTCGGTCGCCATCCGGGAAACTGCTCGCCGCGCTGGCGCTGGGCGCCACGATGAAGGCGGTGCGTTCGTTCGGTGATTTGGCGACAACTTTTAAACCATAGTTTTTAGTGTCCAAAATATGTATATCTCATTTTTAGTTTTTTATGACTGTTTGCGCATGCCATCGCGCGCGAAAGCGCCCGAACATGCAGGAGGAGGTTTTTCAGTCGGGCGAATGTAACAGCCGAGTCAGAAGGCGTAGCGCGCCGAGCGCCGAGCGGGTGTTCGCGATGCGCGGGACGGCGTTGGCGCTGGTGGCGCTCGCGGCGACCGCGCGGGAGGCGCGGTCGGTGCCGACGCGGTTTTTGGAGGGCGAGCTCGGGTCGCCGGCGGTGCGTCCCCCTCCCTCGCCACGCGGCTCGCGCGAAATCTCGTTTTCCGCAACCGTCGCGCGCTCCGAGACGCCCGGCGCGTCCCCCGACCTGACCCTCTCTGTCTCCTCCGATCGACAGGCTGCGCGCGACGGCGCGAGCACGTCTAGTAGGCACGACCTGTACGCGCACATGCCCTCGCGGACGACCAAGGTGGGCGAGGGCTCGGTCAGCGCCGAGGAGATCGCGGCGAAGGCGCTCCAGGTGATGGAGCGTTTGGCGCGGAGCGCGGCGGAGAGGGAGGCTTTCGCGCACGCGCCTCCCGACGGGGACGACGAACGCACCGAATCGACCTACGACGACAACAACGACGACGACGACGACGACGACGCGTCTCTCGGCGCGGACGGCGCGTCCGACGCGGCGTCCACCCCTTCGGCTCCGTACCACTTCGACCCCGAGGCGACGACGGAGTGGGACGACCCGTGGGACGAGGCGTACGTCGACGACGACGCGCGCTACGGGGACGATTACGAGTACGCGATGGTGGACGAGGCCGGACTCGGGCGCGTGTTCGACGCGGAAGGAAGCGCGCTTCCTTCGATGGACGATGGGCCACGCGGCGGGGACGCGCGGGTTCGGTTCGGCGACGAAAGGCGGACGTCGAGCCTCCCCCGCGACGGCGGCGGCGGCGGCCGGCGACGAAAGGCGGACGTCGGGTACCCGCTCGCCGCGCTCGGCGACGCCGCGTCGGAGACGTTGCGAGGGCTGGGCGCCGATCCGCGCGCGTCGCCGAATCGACCGGACGCCGCCGCGCTAGGAGGCGCGCGCAAGCCGGGGAGCGACGTGTTCCTGGACGACTTCACGCGCTCCTTCGAGGACCAGTGGGGTGACGATCTCGACGCCGCCGAGGCGAAGCGCGCGGAAAAGGCGAGGCGGAGGCGGGCGAAGGCGGAGGCGGCGAAGGCGGAGGCAGCGAAGGCGGAAGCGGCGAAGGCCGAGGCGGAGAGAGCCGAGGCGGAGAGGGCCGAGGCGGAGAGGGCCGAGGAGGCTGCTCGCGCGGCGAGGGCGAAGGCGAGGGCGGATGCCAAGGCGGAGCGTCGCGCGGCGGTGAAGGCGGCGGCGGCGGAGGCAGCGGCGGCGGAGAAGGCGGCGGAGGACGCGGCGGCGGCGGAGAAGGCGGCGGCCGAGAAGGCGGCGGCCGAGAAGGCGGAGGCGCGATCCACCGCCGCCGCGCTGGGCCGATCGAGGACAAAGACGTCCAGTTTGTCTAAGACGTCGAAGACGTCGAAGACGTCCAAGTCCCCGAAGCCAGCCGAGGCGAAGCTCGCGAAGGCGAAGTCTTCGACGCGCGCTTCTTCGAAGCGGTCCCGGCGACGCGCGACGGCGCCTGTGGTGGACATTGTGGACATTGACGATCTGTTCGACGCGATCGAGCGCGGTAAGGTCGGGGCGGCGTCCGTCGAGCCCGAGCCCGAGCCCGAGCCCTCCGCGGGCGACTACGGCGACTACGACGTCGGCGACGGCGACGATTACGGCGACTACGACGATACGCCGGAGACGAAGCCGGAGGTGAAGCGTTTGCGAGGCTCCCGGAAGAAGACGTCGGCCCGACGAGCAGCGAAAACGCCGACGTCGACGGATTCGGAGACGGACGCGTCGGACGCGTCGTCGGACGCGTCGGCGCTCATCGCGGACGACGACTTGTATCGTTTCGATACACTCCCCGGCGTGGACGAGACCGCGGTGCGTATGTACGTGGACGGCGGCCGCGAGTACTTCAACGATTTGTACGAAAAAAGCGCGGACTGGGTCAACGCCAAGTACGAGACCGCCGCCAACACCACGCAGCTGTGGGTGGACGAGTACGAGGAGAGCGGGCGGAGCAAAACACGCCTAAAGGTTGACGTGTTTCTGGACGCCGCGGACCCGTACTCGCTGGAACTCGTGCTGGGTCCGATTCAGAACCTGCTCCGGATGGACCTCGGGCCTTTGGCGTGGACGTTCCACGCGCACAGCAACGTGGGCCAGAACAGGGGCAGGCGCGCCAACTGCGGCGGCGAGATTGCCGGGAGCGCCGCGCGCGTCAGCTGCGTGGCGAACGCCGCGGTGCAGTGCTCGCAAGACGTGTTCCAGAACATGACCAGCGGGCTGGGCCGGTTCGAGAAGCGCGCGGAGGAAATCGCCGCGCGGCGCGCGCAGGTGAAGCGCGCGAAAGCCGCGCTCGGCGCGACGAAGAAAAAATCTTCTTCTTTTTCGGAGACCGAATCGGAGACGTCTGACGTTTTGACGTCTAACAGACGTCTCGACGACGAGGCTCGTCTCGTTCGCGCGCCGCGCACGTCGCGCGTCCGAACGTCTCGCGGCGTGTTGAGCGTCGAGGGTGCGGGCGAAGAAGACTACGCCGCGACGCCTTCGCGTTCGGAGGATTACGTGAAGCAGGACACGTTTGTGGATTTGTTCGAGCCGGACGACGACGCGTCGTCGTACGATTCCGGGTACGACGCGGACGACCTCGACGTCTCTTCCTACGACGTGCCCTCTCTTCCGAGCCTGTTCTCGGACGGCGGCGAGGAGGGCGAGGAGGGCGAGGAGTTCGCGAACGGCGGTTTGAGCCGCTTCGACGACACGACGGCGCCGCTCAACGTGTTTCTGACGTGCCTCTCCACGAAACTGCTGGAGATGGAGTCGGCTTCGGCGTTTGCGTTCGGCGACGCGAACAAAGAGCGCTCGCTGCTGGACATGTCCGCGACGTGCTGCGAGACCGCCGTGCAGGCGTCTGTGTCGGCCGGCGGGATGCAGTACGAACACGCGCTCCTCGCGACGTGCCGCGAGCAGGCGTCTTGTCTCGCCACCGATCGCGGCTTTTCGTTGCTCTCAAACGCGAGCGACGCCTTGGAGGCGTTGACGCCGAAGCACAAGTGGCTGCCTTGGGTGCTGGTGGAGCAGAAGCCCGTGTGCGTGCACTCGTGCAACCTGCAGCAGGGCATACGGCGCGCGGTGTGCAACAACAGGGAGGGTACCTTGCCCTCGGACTGCCCCCGGTTCCCCTGGTCCAAGATTTGGTACGACGAGCCGGGCGTGTCCTTCGCCGGCGTCTTCGGCGTGTTTTTCGGATTAGCGCTCGTCGCGTTTTCCATGGCGCTGCTCGCGCAGCAGGCGGGGTGCTGCGCGCGGCGCAAGAAGCGTGACGAGCCGGAGTTTGGGGTGGTGGACGAAAACTCGCCTCTGCTGGGGAGCCCAGCGGCGAAAGAGAAGAGAAGCGAAGAAGACAAGAACCGCGGTTAGAAGTATCGATGGTTTTACGTTACAGTAACCTTATTAGAAGCGCGTCTGCGTCTTTGCGGGAAGGACGTTCACTCGTCTCCGCTCTCGTCGTCGTCGAATCTCTCCACCAACGCCTCGAATCTCTCGAACGTCCTTCCCGCCGCGACCTCGGCGAGCCGCGCCAGGGCCTCACGCGCGGTCGGCCTTTGTTCGCGCTCGATCTGGAACAGAGCCTGGATGTCCGGCGCGCGCCACCGCGCGTTGAACAGGTCCCACTCGGCGGCTCTTCGTCTCCGCACGGCTTGGAACGCCTTCGCCGCGTTTGAGCCTTCGCCCTGCTCGGAGAGCGTCGGCACGCCCAAGTGTTTGACGCCCTGCGCGTCCACCACGCCCATGGCCTGCACGGCGGTTTTATTGTGCGCGGGATCGGCCGCGCACGTGTGCCACGTGAGGTCCAGGCCCCAGCCGTGCGTGAGGTCGTTCTGGATCATGTTCCAGACGCACCGCCAGGCGCGCCGCGAGAACACGGGCACCATGATCTCGACGTACGCCGCGCACGGCGGGCGAAGGCGCGCGACGCCGCCGTCGTCCAGACACGCCTCACCGCGCCAGTCCTTCCCGAACCGGTGCATTTCAGGTATTTCAGACGAAACGTTCACGGTTCCGGAAGAGACGCTTATTCGCCTGGTGATCGGCCACGCGCCCTTCCCGGCGATGAGCGCGGGCTGAGAAATCTCCAGCCCGTGTCTCTTTGCGACGGCGACGTACGCCTCCGGGTCGAACGCGTCGTGTAAAACGCCCGCGCCGGTGACGTCTATGTCCTCGTCCCAGACCCACACGCGTTCGTACGGGTGGACGATGTCCGGGTGCAGGAACCGCTTCGCGAACCACCACTTGCTCTGCTTCGGCGCGCTCACGTGCACGGCGCGCCGCGACCACTCGTACGCGTCGTTCCACGCGTCCACGACGCCGTCGTAGTGGAAAAGCACGACTTGTGTTTTTTCCGCGTTAAACGCGTTGACGATGGCGTCGACGTTCGACATCATCTTGGCGCCGACGGTGATGGTCAATAACTCCGTGGGTGACACAGGAGAGGGGTCGTCAACGGGGGAACCCCACAGACGACGCAGACGCAAGTCGGACGTTCGTGTCCGCGCGCCGCGCGGAATCGAAAACGACCGGTCGTCGTCGCGCGCCGACGCGCAGAAAGGCGCGAGCGTCTCGAGGTCGCACGTCTCGCGGCGCGCCCAGGCTTTCACGGCGGCGGTCTCCGCCTGTAACGCGTCCACGACATCCCACAGACGCGCGACCGTCACTCGCGCGTGGTTCAGTTCCGCTTCCGCGGATGACGACGCGTCGTCGTCGTCGTCGCGCCGTCCCGCCGGTATCGCGGCGGCGACCGGAGCGGACGCCTCGAAAGAGCGCGCGGTCGAGGCGGAGGTCTCCGCGGACCCGCGCGCGGCGGAAGCGCGCGGGTGGTGCCGGGTCGCGATCACGACGACCGCGCCGAGCGCCACCCCGAAGAGCACCTGGAGGACCGCGGCCGCGGCGGCGCGCGAACGCGCGTGGCTTTGCTTGGTGCGGCCTCCGGAAACGCGGCGAGCGGGGAAAGACGTTTGGCTCGGGGTGTCTTTCGCGGGGATGCCCACCGCGACCGCGGTCTCGTCAACGCCCTCGACCGCGCTCAGGGCCGCGCGGGCGTCCATGAAGTCGGTGGGATGCCGGGAAGTCGCGCGACGCGGAGTGCGGGACGCGCGGAGGACGAAGCAACGAGGGACGACGAGCCTCCCTCGGAACCACCGAAAGAGGCGTCGTCTCAGACAGGCGCGAATTTCGTGAGTCGCTCGCACTTGGCGACGAAACCGAGGCGGTTAGCGGTGTCACCTTTTCGCCTCCCGCAGACCTTGAAAGCGCGCCCCGGGGAGGTGGGCGCGTCAGAGCGCACGGCGCCTTCCCCGCGTCCGCGCGCCGAGGAGGACGCAGGCGGCGCGATGGCGTCCATCCCACGCGACGCTCCCGCGAACCCGCCGGCTCCCCACCCCGCCTGCCTCCGCTGGGCCGTGAACATCTCGCGTTGGCACCCCTCGGATGACCACGACGGTCCCGAGTTCCGGTTCCTGCTCGCGCTGTTGCCCGAGCACGAGCGCGAGGAGTGCCTCCGGTTCCGGTTCATGGACGACAAGAAGCGCGCGCTTTTGAGCCGTCTGATGCAGCGCGCGGCGTGCGCGCGCGTGGCGGACGTGCCGCACGCGGACGTCCTGCTCCGCCGCACGAAAGGGAAAAAGCCGTTCTTCGCGTGGACGGAGATGCCTTCGTTCGACGCCGATTCGGCCGCCGATTTGGCCGCCGCGCCCAACTTCAACTTCAACGTCTCGCACGAGGGCGAGTTCGTGGTGCTCGCCTCGGAGCCCGTGGCGATCGTGGGCGTGGACGTCGCCGCCCCAGGGCAGCTGCGGAACCGAAACAGGAAAGGCGGCGCGCCGAGCGTCGAGGAGACGCTTCAATCGTTTCGGGAGACCCTCAGCGTAAGCGAGAGAAACGCGATTCGCGCGTTCCAAACCGACGCGGAGAAGGAGGACGCGTTTCGACGGCACTGGAGCTGTAAAGAGGCTCTCGTGAAAGCGATGGGGGTCGGTTTAGGGATGGAACTCGGACGTGCCAGCTTTTCGTTTAAAAAGCAACACGAACACGCGTACGACGCTGTCGTGGAGGTGGACGGCGAACCGAAGACGAAGTGGCGGTTCCGCACCGAACGCGTCTTCGGTTCTTCATCAGACGCGTTCTCTCCGTGTTTCGGAGATGTGACTTCCGGATCCGGCGAACGCGAATATACAAACGCGCACTGGATCACCACCGCGCGCGGGCCCACGGAGGACGTCACGGACGCGTTCGGCGCGTTCATAAACACGTGGCGCGCTCCTGATGCCGGGCGCGAGGACGATGCCACGTGGCGCGCCGTCGTGGACGCCCCCGCGCCTCCGTTTTCACTGATAGAAGTCGGCGACTTGGTACCCCGCGAATGTATCGACGCGTTCCGACGCGCGGGGGGCGAGGCGCGTTGAGGGAAGCGCGTCTTGACGCGTAAGGGCGGAACGTCTTCTCGGGAGGTACAGATACGTATGGTAGAGTCTATGACAACGACGTACGTGGAAGATGTAACGAAGACGCCCTCGGAAGGACGATGAAGACACACGTATCACTACGAACGAAAGGAAGGATACTACCCGCGGACGATATCGCCAACGATCGTCGTATCGCGACGCGACAAAAAAGACGGCGGTGGTCACGCCTCTTTGCGGAGACGTTTGCGCGCGTTTGGCTCCGCCGGCGGCGTCGCCGGCGCCGCATCGTGCAGCGCGTTCACCGAGCGCGCCTTCCCCGTGACCGGCGGGGTCGAGCGGGGTGCCTTCTTGAACGATCGCGTGTGCGACGCTCGAACGTCCTTCACGACTGCTTCCGTCTGAACGACTTCGTATCCGACGCGTGGTTGAATCGGTTCCGTCGCGCCCTCCGCGCTCGGCGTCGTCGGCGTCTCCTCTCTGTCGTCCTCGCCGCCGCCGAGCACGAGGTAGTGCGCGACCGATTCGAAGCCCTCGCGGAGCGCTCGGCGGTACATCGAGCCGGTGGGGGGCCAACCTTTGCGTTGCCTGCAGAAGCTGCAGTTGCACAGGTCGCGGCACGGCGGGCACCGCCACGCGTCGTCCTCGTTAGCCTCGTCGACGTTTTCGCCGTAGCGCATGAACAGGCAGTCACCGCAAAACTGCCCGCGGAGCGCGCCGCAGGAACCGCACGACGTGTGCTTGCACACCGTCTTCTGGCGGCACTGGTGACACGTCTTGCCCTTCGGGCCTTTGTCGTAGATGCGGTTGCCGCTCTCGTCGTAGCCGTCCACGAATAAAGTCCAGGGCGTGGTCGCCGTGCCCAGCGCCAAACGGTGCTCGGCGGTGTACGTCTCGGCGCGAAAGGCGCCGAAACGCGAATCGAGCCCGTCCCCGGTCTCGAGACGCGCCGAAGCATCGTTCGGGGCGGAGCCGGAAAGGCGACCGCTGCGCCTGGTGGCCACGCGCGGCCGAGCCGCCGAGCGAGCCGCCGCGATCTGGCGACCGGAAGCGGTGGTGGACGATGTCAAGGCGGCGCGCTTCTCGCGCTCGGCGAGACGCTCGGCGTGCGCCGCGCGCGCGATGTCGCGCGCGGCGTCGAGGACGCCCAACGCGGCCATGCGCTCCCGATTGCGCGCGATGTTCGCGAGGCGCTCCTCCTCGTACGCGCACGTCGTCGCGGCGCTCGCGGTCGTCTTCGCGAAGCGGGGCATCGCGTCCGGGTGCGATGCGACGCGATCGAAGCTCGGCACGGGCGGTGGATGGTCGTGCGCGGCGACGCGACGACTGACGCCAATTCAGACGCGCGCCTTCCGGAAAAAGCGCGCGCTTTTTTTTCGGGACGACGCCGAAACGGCGTCTCGTCATATCGGGCCGTCCGCGAAAACCGGGCGCGTGACACCAGTGTGGAGCGCGCCGGGGTCGCGCGAGAACGACCGGCGGCGCGATCGTCGAAGCATGGCCTCCCCGTCGACGCACGGCGCGTTCGAGGTGGACGGCGTGCACACGGAGGTGCTCGTGACGGATTACGGGACGCGCGTGCTGGTGCTGGTGACGCAGATCGGGAAACTGGGCACGATGTTCCTCGCGCGCGGCGCATCGGCGGGTCCCGCCGGCGCGTCCGCGGGGCTGGATCCGCCCGACGTGCGCGTGCTCGTGGGGCGCCACGACGACGAGATGCTGGAGGCGGCGGCGAGGCGGATAGCGCACGTCCTGAAAGGCCGGGGGATCGACAAGGAGATACTCGTGTCGCTCGGGCTCCCGCCGAAAGGCCTCGGGGTGGCCTCTCTGCGAGGTATTGTGCGGTGCGCGTCGGAATTCGCCCTCGAGGCGCTCGGCGCGTGACGTTTTCGGAGGCATCGTTCGGTTCGCGTATCGATATCGATTGAAAATGGGTTTGCCGACCCTCTCCTTCTTCGTCGTCGGTCTCGGCCTCTTCTCTCTACTAGTCATATGCATCAGGGCAACCGTTCGCGCGCGCCCACTCCAGCACCTCGATGTGGCCGGACTTCGCCGCCCACATGCACGTCAACTTGTCCCACGGGCATCCATTCGTACGCGCCCACTTCAGCGTCTCGAGGTGGCCGCCCAACGCCGCGCGCGAGCACGTCCGCTCGTCCCACGGGCAGCCGTTCTCGCGCGCCCACTTCAGCACCTCCAGGTGGCCG
>ENA-OUOG01003002-OUOG01003002.1-marine-metagenome-genome-assembly--contig:-NODE-3002-length-16472-cov-3.099299_pt1 | contig 16472 bp, 19 predicted proteins | sample MGYA00248635_ERZ508505 | MGnify/ENA primary metagenome ERZ508505 (study PRJEB26176, sample SAMN06267871) | marine metagenome | isolation source: Saanich Inlet, British Columbia, Canada | place: Pacific...
GAAACACAACAATTCCGACCAACAAGTCACAAACTTTCTCAACTGCCGAAGACAACCAGAATGCGGTGACAATTCGCGTGTCGCAAGGTGAGCGTGAAATGGCTTCAGACAATAAACTGCTGGGTCAGTTTGATCTGGTTGGTATTCCGCCTGCACCGCGTGGGGTTCCACAGATTGAAGTGACTTTCGATATTGATGCGAACGGCATTGTGAATGTGTCTGCAAAAGACAAGGGCACCGGCAAAGAGCATCAGATCTCAATTCAGGCATCGGGTGGATTGTCTGATGAAGACATCGAGCAAATGGTCAAGGACGCAGAAGCAAACGCGGATGCAGACAAGGCTCGCCGTGAAAGTGTGGAAGCCAAGAACCAGGCTGAAACACTCATTCACTCTGCTGAGAAGTCGTTGGAAGAGTATGGCGACAAGGTCTCTGAGCAGGAACGTAATGAGATTGAACTCGCGATTTCCGGCTTGAAAGAAGCTGTTGAGGCTGAGGAGCCTGATGCAGAGGAAATCAAGTCGCGTACAGAAGCACTTGCGACCGCTTCCATGAAGCTCGGTCAAGCAATGTATGAAGCAGCCCAGTCAGATGAAGAAGCTGCTGCTGCCGCGGACGCTGCTGCAGATGCGGCCAGGGACGAAGATGTCGTTGACGCAGATTTCGAGGAAATCGACGACGAAGACGACAAGAAATCGGCTTAACAGTCATGCAGCCGCGGATTGATTATGGTCAACTCTGCGGCTGCTCTAATTTGACGGGAGCCGGATGAAAAATGTCCAAGGCTGACTATTACGATTTGCTTGGCGTTGACCGTGGGGTTGACGAGAAAGCACTAAAAAGTGCGTTCAGGAAGTCCGCGATGAAGTATCATCCGGACAGAAATCCGGACAATCCAGACGCTGAAGCCAAGTTCAAGGAAATTAACGAAGCGTATGAGGTTCTGAAGGACCCTCAAAAACGAGCGGCCTATGATCAGTTTGGCCATGCTGCATTTGAACAAGGCGGTGGCGGTTTTGGCGGCGGCGGCGGGTTCTCCGGTGCTGGTGGTTTTTCAGATATTTTTGAAGATATTTTCGGTGAGATGATGGGCGGCGGTGGCCGTCGCGGGGGCGCTCGCTCTGGTGGGCGTGAACGCGGAGCAGATCTTCGCTACAATATGGAAGTATCCTTAGAGGAAGCCTTTACAGGAAAGGCCGCTGAGATCAGCGTTCCCACTGCAGTTGCATGTGATAGCTGTTCTGGTTCAGGGGCAAAACCCGGTTCGTCTCCTTCTACATGCGGAACATGTGGTGGGAATGGCCGTGTCCGCGCATCGCAGGGATTTTTCTCGATTGAACGAACTTGCCCACAATGTCAGGGTCGTGGCGAAGTCATTTCAGATCCATGCAATGATTGCGCAGGCCAGGGTCGCGTCACCAAAGAGCGTTCACTCTCCGTTGATATTCCGGCAGGCATCGAAGATGGTGTCAGGATTCGCCTGGGCGGTGAGGGTGAAGCGGGTTCCCGAGGTGGTCCGGCAGGTGATTTATACATTTTCTTATCGATTAGACCGCATGAGTTCTTTCAGCGCGATGGCGCAGATCTTTTCTGCAAAATTCCGATTTCAATGACGACTGCGGCTTTGGGTGGTCAGTTTGAAGTGGTTGGGCTTGATGGTGCGAAATCCCGGGTAAAGGTACCGGACGGCACTCAGACAGGAAAGCAGTTCCGACTTCGCGGCAAAGGCATGCCAATCATGCGATCATCGGACATAGGTGACATGTATATCCAAGTGGTCACAGAAACCCCACAAAAACTGACAAAACGCCAACGCGAACTGCTTGAAGAGTTCGAGCAATTGTCATCTGAGGAAAACAGTCCAGAATCAACCGGTTTCTTTTCACGGATGAAGCGTTTTCTGGATGGATTCAGTGAATAGTCACTAGAGTAGGATCATTATGACCGCACCCAGAATCTTGGCTTTTTCCGGTTCCATCCGTGATGGGTCGATAAACACCCGCCTTGTAGACGTAGCCACTGCAGAGCTTGTTCAGCAAGAGTGTGAGGTTACGCGTATATCGCTCGCCGATTACCCGCTGCCCATCTACGATGGTGATCTTGAAAGTCAGGAAGGTATTCCCGACAATGCCAGGAAATTGGCACGATTGTTTCATGAGCATGAGGGCCTGTTTATCGCTTGTCCTGAATACAATGGTTCATTGTCGCCTTTGTTGAAGAACACTATTGACTGGATCTCTCGTGTTTCTTCTGATGATAAGGGTGAGCTGGTGCCGTATCGCGGAAAAATTGGTGCTGTTGCTGCCGCTTCTCCCGGCGCAATGGGCGGCATCAGCATGCTGTATCATTTGCGCGAAATACTTACTCGTCTAGGTGTTTTGCTTGTTGCAGAGCAAGTAGCTGTGGGCAATGGCTTCTCAGCATTTGACGAGATGGACAAATTGACCGATGAAAGGGCTGCTCAATTTCTTGAAGCAACCTGTAAATCCCTTGCTCAGAAGGCAGCACTGCTGAATCGTTGATGATACCAAAAGACAGATTGATCGTTCCGCTTGATGTTCCAACTGTTGGAGATGCTGAGCAAATGGTTGATCGCTTGGGTGACACAGTAACCTTCTACAAGATTGGCCATCAGCTTGCATTTGCTGGCGGCCTGTCATTCGCATCGGAACTGCTTGCAGATGGCAAGAGAATATTTCTTGATATGAAATTGCTTGATATCGACAATACGATATCCAAGGGTGTGGAAAATATTGTGAAAATGGGTGTTCAGATGACCACCATCCATGCATATCCCAACGCAATGAAAGCAGCGGTTGAAGCAGCAAAAGGGTCTGAACTTTGCTTGCTTGGAGTTACGGTACTGACGTCCATGGATGATATGGACTTATCGGATGCAGGCTATGCGCAAAATGCTCAGGATTTGGTTTTGGACCGCGCGACCAAAGCCAGCGAGATTGGCATGGGTGGCGTTGTTGCCTCGGCACAAGAAGCATCAAATATTCGTAAATGTGTCCGTTCGGATATGGCAATTGTAACGCCAGGTATAAGACCAACAGGTTCTGCTGTAGGAGATCAGAAGCGTATTATGACACCGGGTGATGCAATCGCTGCGGGTTCAACACACCTTGTTGTTGGACGTCCGATTACAGCTGCAGAAGATCCGCGGCCTGCTGCTCAAGCCGTGATTGATGAAATTGCTTCTGCCGTTTGATCCGGCTAAAACCCTTGTAATCAGCCGTTTTAATCCCCATCTAACGTAAAGGAAGGTAACAGCATTCTGCTGGACCACTTTATGTAGGGTAAATGAAATGACAGCTACCAAGCCGCTTATTCGTCCAGCATGGACTCCGGTTACAATCGCCATGATGATCTTTGGGTTTATGATCTTCTGGCCGTTGGGTATTGCAATTCTTGCCTACATTCTTTGGGGCGACCGCCTTGGTGACTTTAAATCGGGTGTGGAGCGCGCAACTGATTCTGTGAGCGAGACGTTTTCACGGACCACCTATGGCAGTGGAAAGCAACGCACTGGAAATGTAGCATTCGACGACTGGCACGAAGCAGAGTTGCAACGCCTAAAAGAAGAACGTCGCAAGCTTGACGAAACCATTCGTGAATTTGAAGAACACAAATACGAAGCGCGCCGTGAACAAGATGCCAAAGAATTTGACGAGTTCATGGAAACGCGAAAACGCAAACCGGCTCCTCGTTCGTCGAAATCTGGCGGAACTTCAAAAAAATAACGCAGGAAATTCCTGGAACGGTTGAGACGGGGCTATGGCCCCGTTTTTTGTTTGAATGGAATCAGCTATTACAGTCACATGGGACTTTCATTTTTTAGACAACTGCAAAAACGTGATAGGGACTTTGAGATCGAAGTTGATGGTAATCTGATGCCCGTCAAAGTCACAGAAAATGATCGCGCCAAACGTATGACACTGCGGATTTTGCCCGGCGGTGGTGGTTTAAAGGTAACAATACCCGGTCATGTTGGGGATGACGAGATCGTGGCCTTTGTTGAGCGAAACCGCAATTGGGTTGCCTCACGACTTGCTAGGCTTCCAGGCCAGGTTAATTTGGAGGCGGGAGCCACAATTCCCTATATGGGTGTTGATCATACAATCGTGCCGACCGGAAAATTGCGTGGCATAGTTGAGCCAAGGATTACCAATGCCGGAGCGGAACTACATGTGCCAGGTGATCAGAAAACAATTGGACGCCGTCTGGCAACCTGGCTTAAGCAGGAAGCGCGGCGAGAGTTGAATGAAGCGGTCGCCCGTCACGTTGCTCGAATAAATGTCCGACCAAAACAGATTCGTATTACCGATACCACGAGTAGATGGGGATCATGCTCAACCACGCGAACCCTTTCGTTTTCGTGGCGTATCATCATGGCGCCACCGGAAGTGCTGAACTATCTGGCGGCACATGAAGTGGCGCATTTGGTAGAGATGAATCATTCGGATCGATTTTGGGCACTTACACGAAAGTTATGCCCGGATACGGACACTCAAAAAAATTGGCTCCGCCAAAACGGAGCCAAATTACATGCAATTAATGTATGAATACCGGATTGATCAGCCTATCGCATAAACAATCACTGCAAGCACAAGGCAAATGACGAGGCCCCAAAAGAAAACGGTCCACACATTGCTTTCATATTGATCAGTTACTTCGTTCATTTCTCTTCCTCCCGAGATTCGAGGTGAATGAGTGACATGTTTTGCCTTTAATGTCATCAGTGGTTCTGGTATCTCACTTAAAACTTTTTTGAGAACTGGGTTCTTTCATCAACAGGGTTGTTTCCACACCTGTGAATAAACTGCCCTTTTATGTTGGCAAAGGCACTGAATTTGCGACCAAAACCGGTAAGCAACAAAACCCCTAAGCCTGTGGACAGGGCGCCTATGTTCGTGTCTTCAAACAGGACGGCGGAAAACTGTGCCCTGATTCTGGAAAACAAACCGGATGCAGACTACGCATTGCTTGATAGTGGGAACGGCGCGAAACTGGAGCGGTATGGCCAAATCAAAGTCGTGCGCCCCGAAGCTCAGGCGTTTTGGCAACCGATGCGGCCAAAATCAGAATGGCAAGATGTGGATGCGATCTTCACTGGCGATACCAATGAGGAAGGTGCCGGTCGTTGGAATTTCCCAAAGAAACAACTTCCGGAAACGTGGCCTATGTCATGGGATGGTATCAGATATCATGGACGGTTCACGTCGTTTCGTCATGTTGGTGTATTTCCCGAGCAAGCCGCGCATTGGCGTTTTATGGAAGATAAGATTCGTACTCGTGTGAAAGATGGTGGCCAATTCCGGGTGTTGAACCTGTTTGGCTATACCGGGCTTGCCTCGCTCGTAGCAGCACGCGCTGGAGCGCATGTTACCCATGTTGATGCATCCAAAAAGGCGATAGGTTGGGCGCGCGAGAATCAGGAGCTTGCAGGCTTGACCGAAAAACCCATTCGGTGGATCTGCGAAGACGCAGTTCGTTTTTGCGAACGCGAAGAGCGCAGGGGTAATTTTTACGATGGAATTTTACTTGATCCACCTGCCTATGGCCGTGGGCCAAAGGGTGAAGTCTGGCAATTATTTGAACATTTGCCTCACATGCTCGACCTCGTCCGGTCACTGACAAATGACAAATCATCTTTTGTGGTTTTGACTGCTTACGCGATTCGTTCTTCGTTCTTTGCCATGCATGAAATCATGCAAGAGAAGTTTGGTGATGCAAGTGGCATGCTCGAATCCGGTGAACTTGTGCTGAAAACTGAAGACAGTGATCGCAGACTTTCAACATCCATGTTTAGCCGATGGGTGGGAAAATGATAGAGTCTACTCGCCCTGGTCGGATTCATGAAATATCTGCTGTTTCCAACCCGAGAATTAAATCAATCAAAGGCCTGTTTCAAAAGAAGCAAAGGGATCAAACCGAAACCTTTCTGGTAGAAGGGTTGAAACTGGTTATGGATGCGTACGATCATGGCTGGGAGATCGTGACCCTTGTTTATTCCAAGGGAGACGAGACTCGAAACCTGATCGATGAACTGGCAGCCAAGGTTCGTGTCCAGGGCGGTGATATTCTGGAAGTCAACAACAAGGTTCTGACGTCGATCACCCGTAAAGATAATCCTCAGACAGTTCTGGGTGTCATAAAGCAAAAATGGTCAAAGCCCCCTTCAACGGTTGTGGACCCTAATACGGTCTGGATAGGATTGGATCGCGTTAGAGACCCTGGAAACCTCGGCACGATTATTCGTACCGCTGATTCAGCTGGAGCGGATGGTATTATTCTCATTGGGGAGACAACAGACCCTTTCTCTGTTGAGGCAACACGAGCCACGATGGGATCCATATTCAACGTGCCTTTGGTACGCATGACCAACCACAATTTCCTCGACTGGCGCAAACAATGGAATGGCTTGGTTGTTGGAACACATCTCAAGGGAGCTGTTGACTTTCGAACATTGGATTATTCGGCCCAGCCGATACTTCTCATGATGGGAAATGAACAACAAGGTTTGCCCGACGAATTGGCAGATACATGCGACCACCTTGCATTGATCCCAATGCATGGGGCTGCGGATTCGCTCAATCTCGCAATCGCAACCGGTGTTTTCTTGTTCCAAATGGGTAAGCGGTTACCTGAGCCTGCACATTGCGGAGATGGCAAATGAACCGAGCCTTCTGGACGATTCTGATCGTGGCTATGGTTCTGCTGGACCAGCTGACCAAATGGTTGGTTGAGAGCTATCTGCCGTTTGAAAACAGAATGGAACTCCTACCGTTTTTCAGCCTTTACAGGACATATAACTATGGCGTGGCGTTTTCGATGTTCTCAGATTTCGGAAGGTGGCCATTGGTCATTTTGACTTTGGCAATCGTAGGATTTGTTTTCTGGCTTTGGCGCAGCCTCGAACCGGGCCGGATTCTGTCCGCATTTGGTTACGCACTCGTCATTGGTGGCGCATTGGGCAACATTATAGATCGCGCTGTCTTGGGGTATGTGATTGATATGCTATTTTTTCACATCGATCATTTGAATTTCAGGTTTGCAGTTTTCAATCTGGCAGATACATTTATTACACTTGGCGCAATGGCCATAATTCTGGATGAAATCACCCTATGGCTCCGATCGAGGAAGCTAGAAAAGGACCCCGAACAATGAGTTTCAAGGCAATTCAAATCTCTCGTGACGAGGAAAAAAAGCAATCGGTTGATGTGGTTGAACTAACCCGCGATGATTTGATGGACGGTGATGTTACCGTTTCTGTGGAAGCCACAACCATAAATTATAAAGATGGCTTGGCAATTACCGGCAAAAGCCCGGTCGTGCGCCATTGGCCGATGGTGCCTGGAATTGATCTTGCCGGCACAGTGGTGGAATCCTCTTCGCCAGATTTCAAGGAAGGTGATGCTGTCCTCCTCAATGGCTTTGGCGTTGGTGAAGTTCACTGGGGAGCTTATGCGGGTGAAGCCCGCTTGAGTTCTGATTGGCTCATTCCTCTTCCCGCAGGCCTGACTGCAAAACAGGCAATGGGCGTGGGTACAGCCGGATACACTGCAATGCTTTGTGTCATGGCATTGGAGAAATACGGTATTAAGCCTGCTTCTGGTCCGGTTGTTGTAACGGGTGCAAACGGCGGTGTTGGTACGGTCGCAATCGCCATCCTTTCAAAACTGGGATTTGACGTGATCGCATCCACGGGCCGCGTCAATGAAGCTGATTTCTTGAAGGAACTTGGTGCAACAGACATTATTGACCGTGCTGAGCTTTCCGAAGCAGGTCGGCCTCTTGGGAAAGAGCGTTGGGCGGCCGGGGTTGATGCTGTTGGTTCGCATACATTGGCAAATGTATTGGCCCAAACCAAGTATGGTGGCGCGGTCGCGGCATGTGGATTGGCGCAGGGTTTTGATTTGCCTGCAACGGTTATGCCTTTCATTCTAAGAGGCGTTGGTCTGCTGGGCGTGGATTCTGTTATGGCTTCAAAAGAACTTCGCAATGAAGCATGGGGCCGCATTGTCAGCGATCTCGATCTGTCAAAACTCGATTCGATTACCAATGAAATCGGTTTCGATGACATTGTCCAAACAGCCACCGATCTTGTAGACGGGAAAGTCAGAGGACGGGTAATCGTCGACATGTCTGCATAGATTACGGTCATATTATTATGCGAACTGCAGATTATCCTGGCGCATTGGGAAACCCTTCCAGTAATAATCTGCGACTGGAAACCCTTACCAATATCAGATGGCTTGCCATTTTTGGGCAAACCGTCGCCGTTTTGGTTGTTTGGTTGCTTCTGGGTTTCCAGTTTCACCCCGCCTGGTGTTTTGTACTGATTGCAACATCTGCATTCCTGAATGCGTTCATGACGATCAAATATCCGTCAAACATCAGGCTGACGGAGAAGTCTTCTACTGCGCTGCTTACCTATGACATCATCCAACTTGCTTTACTGCTGTTTTTGACCGGAGGCTTGGGGAACCCGTTTTCGTTTTTATTGTTGGTGCCGGTTTTCATTTCCGCCACAACCCAATCCATAGCGTCAACGGTATTGCTTGGCATTATTGCCATGGCCTCGGCAACAGTTCTGGCATTCTATCATTTGCCGCTACCATGGATACAGGCGTCCGGTTTGGAGCTTCCGTGGATTTACATTGCTGGCATGTGGTTTGCTGTTATTTCGAGCCTCCTGTTTACAGCCGTATATGCATTTCGTGTAGCTGATGAATCGCGGCAATTGGCAGACGCCCTTGCAGCAACAGAGTTGGTACTTCAACGAGAGCAGCATTTGTCGAACATCGACGGTTTGGCGGCGGCCGCTGCCCACGAGCTCGGTACGCCTCTGGCCACAATTTCGCTGGTTTCCAAAGAAATGCTCAGAGAGTTTGATAATACCTCGCCCATGTATGATGATGTTAAACTCTTGAGGAGTCAGGCAGATCGGTGTCGTGAGATCATGCAAACCCTAACCTCTCTCTCCAGCGATGACGACCATCACCTAACAGTGGTTTCGCTGCCGGTACTTCTTGAGGAAGTCTGCGAACCACATCGTAATTTTGGTGTCGATATTTCTTTCCAGCTGGTGGGTGAAGATGAAACCCCAATGTGTTCGCGCAATCCCGGAATTCTCTATGGATTGGGCAATATTGTTGAAAATGCGGTCGACCACGCAACTGAGGTGGTAAGGCTTGAAGCGGGTTGGGACAAATCCAGCATATGGGTGAACGTCATTGATGACGGAGCGGGTTTCGATGATGAGATGATCCGAAGAATTGGCGAACCGTTTCTATCAAGCAGGTCCACCATGAAGCCTGAAGGTGGGTTGGGGCTTGGCTTATTCATTGCGAAGACCCTGCTGGAAAGAAGTGGCGCAGCAACGAAGTTTGAAAACTCTAAAGCCCCCAAATTGTCTGGTGCGATTGTATCAATCAAGTGGCCCCGATCATCGTTGGAAGTCGAAAAACCACCGCGATCTTAATCATTTTTGCACCAAAATTTTGACAAATTGCATGTTGTGTCCCAAATATTGGAAAGATGCAGAGAAAAGAAAATATATGACCCAAACACCGAACCAGAATCTTGATCCGGAGCGCGATGCAACGCTTTTGATCGTAGACGACGATAGACCATTCCTGCAAAGACTTGGGCGCGCAATGGAGTCGCGCGGTTTCATCGTTGAAATGGCGGATTCAGTTACTGAAGGTATGGCCAAGGTACGTGCAAATCCTCCCGCGCATGCTGTGGTGGACATGCGTCTCAACGATGGTAACGGGTTGGACATAGTCCAGGAAATTCGTATCCGCCGCCCTGATTGCAAGGCTGTTATTCTGACTGGTTACGGCAATATTGCGACTGCAGTAACAGCAGTGAAAATGGGCGCTGTCGACTATTTGGCTAAACCTGCTGACGCGGATGATGTTTGTACCGCATTGATGCGAAATCCTGATGAAAAAGCAGAGCCTCCTGAAAACCCGATGTCAGCAGACAGGGTTAGATGGGAGCATATCCAACGCGTTTATGAATTATGTGATCGCAACGTATCTGAGACAGCACGTCGGTTGAACATGCATCGCAGAACGCTCCAGCGCATCCTTGCAAAACGCGCTCCGAAATAAAATTAGCCGAGTTCAGACGCATAGTCAGAAAGAATTTGTAGCCGTGCAGCGGCAGCACGCGCGATCTTCAGCGTCAGAGATTTTCTTGTTGGAGGTGCCAGCTTGACCGTTTCGCTTTCCCTGATAATTTCGCATCCGTGCCTGTCAGACAAAATGAAGCCTTGCTCCTTGGGAAATATATCTGCTGGCACGGACGGATGACTCGCAAAATAGAATTTGTCCGAGAAAACCTTATATTCAGTCCACTTGCTGTCGGCATTAAAATCAGCAACAGACGACTTAATTTCTATGATTGCAATCAGCCCCTTGGCATCCAATGCGATTAGATCCGCCCTACGGCCGCTTGGTAAGGTGAATTCCGGAACAAATACCAAGTCCGTCTCTGCCAACCCCAGCAAAATGCCGCGGCGAATCTCCATGGCAATCTCCGATTGACGTGCGTCGATCGCCGGATTGCTTTCAGTTGGGTTAATCAAGGGCAAAGATAAATCCAATTCACCATGCGCGGGTCTCAAAATCTGTAAGGATGTTGCGAATATGCAACATAAGAAGTTTGATTTCAATTTTGATAAATAAGAAATTGCGAATCAGCCCGAGTTTGATAACTGAATGACTCTACGTAATTTTGCGGCATTTATAGCCGGGCGGACATTTTCGGAGACTGTTATGGACAGACGCACATTTACACTTTCGCTGCTTTCTAGTGCAGCACTTGCGGGTTGTTCTTCAATCAGCAGTTCGGCTCGAAGTTATCGTACAGCTTACGGAGCGGTAACCGATGGCGGATTTAAAGTGCCGGAAATCCCGTACCGTAAAATTGACAAGCAATATCTTCGTCAGGAAGTGGATTATCAAACCAAGTATCGTCCTGGTACGGTCGTTGTAGATGTTCCAAAACGCTTCTTGTATTTGGTGCAGCCTGGTGGAACCGCAATGCGTTACGGTGTTGGGGTTGGTAAGCAGGGATTTGCGTGGTCTGGAAGCGCCACCATAGGTTGGAAAAAGGAATGGCCAACCTGGACGCCACCTGCTCGTATGATCGGTCGCCGTCCGGAGCTCAGAAAATGGGCAGGCGGAATGCCTCCCGGTTTGAGCAATCCTCTCGGTCCGCGCGCCCTTTATCTTATGAAGGGTGGGCGTGACACACTTTACCGTCTGCATGGTACACCGGAATGGTGGACAATTGGTACAGCAGCTTCTTCAGGCTGTATCCGCCTTTTGAATCAGGACATCATTGATCTTTATGATCGGGTTAAGCCTGGTGCCAAAGTGATTGTAAAGCAGACTTGATTAAAAACACTGATTTTTAAAATTAAACCCCGCTGTGATTTAGCGGGGTTTTTTGTTTCTGCTGATTCAGCGTGGCAGTTATTTACGCCAGCGCTTTGAATTCGAGGCGCTTTCTGTGCAGTACCGGCTCAGTGTAACCAGCTGGTTGAGCCTTGCCTTCAAACACAAGTTCGCATGCTGCTTGGAACGCAACCGAAGAATCAAAGTCCGGCGCCATGTTTTTGTACAATGCATCGCCTGCGTTCTGACCGTCTACGACAGCTGCCATGCGTTGAAGGGTTTCAAGAACCTGCTCCTTGGAGCAAATACCGTGTTCAAGCCAGTTAGCGATGTGTTGCGTTGAGATTCGTAGCGTTGCACGGTCTTCCATCAATCCAACATCATTGATATCGGGAACCTTAGAACAACCTACACCTTGCTCTACCCAGCGCACCATGTATCCAAGAATACCCTGTGCGTTGTTATCCAACTCATTCTGAATATCTTCCGGGCTCCAGTTTGGGCGAATGGCAACTGGAACAGAGAGGATATCATCCAGATTTGCCCGGGTGCGGTTTGAAAGTTTCGACTGAACTTCAGCTACATTCACTTCATGATAGTGTGTTGCGTGAAGGGTCGCTGCAGTTGGGGACGGAACCCACGCGCAGTTGGCGCCCGCATTGGGATGGCCAATTTTCTGCTCCAGCATGTCTGCCATAAGATCTGGCATTGCCCACATGCCCTTTCCAATTTGCGCATGACCTGAAAGACCGCACTCAAGGCCAATATCAACGTTCCAGGCCTCATAGGCTTGAATCCATGCAGCACCCTTCATATCGCCCTTGCGCAACATTGGACCCGCCAGCATGGAAGTGTGGATTTCATCACCCGTTCGATCCAGGAAGCCCGTATTGATGAACACAACCCGCTCTTTTGCAACCCGGATACACTCTTTCAAGTTGACCGTGGTCCGGCGTTCTTCGTCCATGATACCCATTTTTAGGGTATTTGGCTTCATGCCGAGCATGTTTTCGACACGTGTAAACAGCTCACATGCGAAGGCGACTTCTTCTGGCCCATGCATTTTTGGCTTCACAATATACATGGAACCTTCACGGGAATTGCCGTGCTTGCCATCCGGTACAATGTCATGCAGTGCGATCATTGCTGTTGTGAGGCAGTCCATAATGCCTTCAGGGAACTCATTGCCGTCTTTTGTTACCGCCGGGTTTTTCATGAGGTGGCCAACATTTCGAACGAGCAAAAGGGAACGGCCGGGGAGGGAAACCTCGGAACCATCAGCACTAGTGTAAACGCGATCGGGGTTCAGTGTCCGGGTGATTTGCTTGCCACCCTTCTCAAAGCTGTCTTCCAGATCACCTTTCAAAAGGCCAAGCCAGTTTCTATAGGCCAGCGTTTTATCCTCGCCATCCACGGCAGCAACAGAATCTTCACAGTCACAGATTGTGGTCATGGCGGATTCAAGCACCACATCAGCAATTCCCGCTTTGTCTGTTTTGCCAATTGGGTGCTCAGGATCAATAATGATATCAGCATGCAAACCGTTACGTTTCACGGCAACAGAAGATGGATTTTCTGCATCGCCCTGATAGCCGACAAACTGCGCCGGATTGGACAAGCCGCTTACCGAACCGTCTTCCAATGTGAGTTGTAGTTCGCCGTCGACTACAGCAATGCTTTTCAAATCTACCCATGAGCCCTTAATCGGCACGGACTTGTTAAGGAAATCACGCGCCCATGCAATCACCTTGTCCCCGCGCACCGGATTATAAGCCCCGCCTTTTTCGGCACCACCTTCATCAGAGATCGCATCCGTACCGTAAAGAGCGTCATAAAGAGAGCCCCAACGCGCATTTGCTGCGTTCAGCGCATATCTCGCGTTCATGATTGGCACTACGAGCTGAGGGCCGGCAACCATGGCAATTTCGGGATCCACATTCGCTGTATCTACGGAGAACTTTCCGCCTTCTGGCACAAGGTAGCCAATGTCCGTCAGAAACGCCTTATACTCCTCCATGGAATAATCGGTACCCTTTGCCGTATACCATTCGTCCATTTTGGCTTGAAGGTCCTCCCGTTTGGCAAGCAGGGCATCATTCTTTGGGCCTAGTTCATCAAACAGGGTTTCAAGATCAGACCAGAACTTGTCTTGCGAAATTCCTGTTCCTGGCAATGCTTCGCCATTCACAAAATCCCACAACTCTTTATCGATGCTTAAACCGCCATTATTTACGCGATCTGACATAGGCTCACTCCTTAAATACATAGTCCCCGTTGGGCTATCAAAACCATAGAATTTGTCAATTTGGAGTAGATGACAAACATTGTTTCCAAAATAGAAATAATCTTTCTATGATGCAGAAGAGATTGAACCTGGCTTCATAAATGCCCATATGAAAAATAATGAGAGTTGGAATTAGAAAATGACACGATTATCCGGTTTCACAAACCCGCTACTACTTGGTTTTGACGAGCTGGAGCGCGTTCTTGAACGCGTGGCAAAATCCGGAAATGACGGATATCCGCCATATAATATTGAACGGCTACAAACCGAGCCCGGTGAAAAGGGTGATTTACTGCGGATCACACTGGCTGTCGCAGGTTTCTCTGAAGAAGAGCTGGATATTTCAATCGAGGAGAATCAGCTGACCATTCGGGGAAAACAGGTTGATGACAAGGAGCGGATCTATCTTCATCGTGGAATTGCCGCGCGCCAATTCCAGAAGTCATTCGTATTGGCTGAAGGTATAGAGGTTAGTGGCGCAGACCTGTCAAACGGTTTGTTATCCGTCGATTTAATACGGATTCAACCGGAACGCATCATCCGCAAAATTTCCATAAAATCGAAGGAGTAGAGAGCATGTATCAGGATCCCGCGTTCAGCGTACCAGACTTGCAAACCTTCCAGAATATGGGAGCAGATGTGGTGGCCTATATGAGGGAAATCACATCAGCGGAAATTTTTGAGAATTTCCCTCATGTCGAGAATATTAGTCCGGGGAGGCTGTTTTGGGCGCTGTTTGGTGCTGACGGCTCACTCATGGTGCTTGCCGACAGCGAAAGCGATTTGACAGATACCGCTTATTACAACGACCTTACGGCCATTCACCCAAACTAGTTGGGATCAATCCAGCCGATGTTTCCATCAGCTCGACGGTAAACAACATTTGTATTTCCGTTTCCGGCATTATTGAACACCACAACCGGATTATCTGATAAATCGAGTTTCATGACAGCGTCTGCAACGCTCTGCGTTTCAATGCTTGTGAGTGATTCCGCGATAACCACAGGATTATAGTCATCTGGGATTTCCTCTTCCGGATTCGGCTGTTCAACGATTGCATAAGCAGCTTCTACCCGCTCAGATTTTGAGGTGTTGCCATGATGATCTTTCAGGCGTCGCTTGTACCGGCGCAAGCGCTTCTCAATTTTCTCAGCCGCTGATTCAAATGCAGCTGTTGCATCATTTTCGATCGCGGTGCTTTGCAGGTTAATGCTGCTGTCAAGGTGGATGACGCAATCACAGGAAAAACGGGACCCTTGCTTCTCCAGGGTAACGTGCCCCTGGTAACCGCCGTTGAAATATTTGTCGACGGCCTCGTCCAGACGCCCTTCAATGCGTTCGGTAAGTGCTTCGCCCACATTCATGTGTTTTCCTGAAATACGTAAGTTCATCCGTTCTCCTCTCTAACATTTCTCTGCCACAATAAAAGAAGTTTAGCGCGGCAAGTGGCGAAGCGTAAAGAGAAATTGATGTCAAAAAATTAGGCGTTCACGCCTGTACCAATCGGACAGGACACGCCAATTCCGCCTACACCGCAATATCCATCAGGGTTTTTGGCCAGATATTGCTGATGATATTCTTCAGCAAAATAAAAGTCCTTCGCTTCAACGATTTCAGTTGTTATGGTGTTTGAAATGCCGGAATTTTCCAATGCTAACTGAAAAACGGCCTTCGATTCGGTTGCGGCAATCTGTTGCTCATCGGAAAATGTGTAGATGCCGGATCGATACTGCGTGCCAATATCATTTCCCTGACGATTTCCTTGTGTCGGGTCATGCCCTTCCCAAAATGTCTTGAGAAGTGTCTCGTATGATATTTTGTCTGGATCAAAGACGACCAACACAACTTCATTATGACCAGTCATCCCCGAGCAAACTTCCTTGTAGGTAGCATTGGGTGTAAAGCCCGCGGAATAGCCAACCGCTGTAATATAAACGCCATCAAGCTCCCAAAATTTTCGTTCAACACCCCAAAAGCACCCCATCCCGAAAATGGCTGTTTCCATGCCTTCCGGATAAGGTCCATGAATTGGTAGTCCTGACACAAAATGATGTGTGCCTGAATCAATGGCTTCCGACCTACCCGGAAGTGCGGTGGAAGCGCTCGGCTTGTTCAGCTTGCGGTCAAACATATGTGCGAGAAACATCATACTACCTTTCAAAGAATTGGTTGGTTATTTTCCGAACCGTGTTTGCCAATGGCGCTTTCGCCGCCGGCCCATCCATAAGAATATAATGGAGAAACCGAATAGGACCAGCCAGCTTGGCCTTAGCAACAAAAATTGAATGAAAGGATCCCAAATTGCCGGATGCAGATACCGCTGGATGAAAGATTGTGCAATGGAAAGGCTATCGCGCGAAAAGTTGAACCATTCCTGGCCCAATGGTGTGATGGTGATCGCTGAATTGGCGATACTACGTGTAAGGTCCAGAATTGCAGTGATTAACGCCAGAACCATGAAAATCACACCAAAAAATTTTACCAGCAGTCTGATCATTCGGTTTTATTCCTATTCGGACTCATAAATATGAAGTCGCACGCAGATTTGCAATATCATCGCTTGAACCTTAGGGCCAGATCAGTATATTGCGCGAGGTCGAAGCGAGGCATGTATTCGCAACAAACTTGGTTTTTGCATATCAGTTTGAGAGAAATTCGACCCGCTTGGGGTTTCCACCCCGTAGCGTAACTGAAGGACAGGTGGCCGAGTGGTCGAAGGCGCACGCCTGGAACGCGTGTAGGCGGGAAACCGTCTCCAGGGTTCGAATCCC
>ENA-OUOG01003003-OUOG01003003.1-marine-metagenome-genome-assembly--contig:-NODE-3003-length-16463-cov-5.578787_pt1 | contig 16463 bp, 9 predicted proteins | sample MGYA00248635_ERZ508505 | MGnify/ENA primary metagenome ERZ508505 (study PRJEB26176, sample SAMN06267871) | marine metagenome | isolation source: Saanich Inlet, British Columbia, Canada | place: Pacific...
TTGCAGTCCGCGCACTTGTCTTTCCGCTTGCCATGCGGACAGCCGGTGCAGTCCGCGCAGTTGCCTTTCCGCTTCCCATGCGGGCAGGGGTTGCAGTCCGCGCAGCTGTACTTCACCTTGCCATGCGGGCAGGGGTTGCAGGCCGCGCACTTGCGTTTCAGCTTTCCATGCGGGCAGCCCTTGCAGTCCGCGCAGCAGCGTTTCAGCTTGCCGTGTGGGCAAGGGTTACAGTCCGCGCAGTCGTACTTCACCCTGCCGTGCGGGCAGGGGTTGCAGTCCGCGCACTTGTCCTTCCGCTTGCCGTGACGGCATCGCTTCCTCCCCATGGCCTGCGTCGCTCGACGCCCTCGCGCGCGCGCCTCTGCCACGCCCTCGCGCGCACCCTCCGCAAAAGGAACAAAAGGAAAGGGCGTCGTGGCTTTTCGGCGCCTCCCAGAAAAACTCAACTTTTTGGCGTGCGGAGGACTGGTGACTGTCGCGGTGAAGCGCCACGCCGCGGCTGCTGCAGGAAAAATATCTTAAAGTTGCTCTCACAGGACACCTCCGCATACTCAACCGCGCGCACGCGGACGACCCGGTATGCTTCGGCAGACGACTCGCGCGCTCGCGGGCATGGGCGGGCGCGCCGCTGGCGCGTCCTCCCCGGGCTCGGCGTTCGCCCCCCACGCCGCGGCCGGCGCTTCGTGGATGCAGAATCGGTCCATCGGCAAAGTGGGCGTCCCCGAGAACTACGGGCAGATCGACGGGGTGGGCACTAAGTTCCTGGGAACGCCCGCGAACCACAGAGAGGTGCGTCATCTTCCGCGTGTCACGTCACCCCCCTCCCCGTCTCGCGCGACGACTCGCCGTTCGACGCCCCAAACGCGCGCGTCCCTCTCGCGGGCATCGTCACGCGTGACAGACAACCCTAAACGAAAAAACGAAAACGAAACCATCTTACGCGATCCTCATCATCATCATCCGCAGCTCCTGGAGAAGCGCCCCGTGTCCCCCGACGTGTTCGACGTGGACGGCAAGACGCACTACCAGTTCCCAGCCGTCGCGTTGTCTTCCATCACCAACCGCGTCACCGGGTGCGTGTTGTCCGGCGCGGTCGGCTTCGGCGGCGCTTTGAGCGCGCTGGGCGGGCCGGAGGCGCTTCCTGTTTTCGTGGAGGCGTATAAGAACGCGGTGCCGATCTTGGTCTTCCCCACAAAGCTCTTGCTCTCGTTCCCGTTCGTGTTCCACACCCTCGGCGGGTTCAGGCACATCTACTGGGACAAAACCACGGTCGGCATCGACAACGAGTCCGCCAAGACATCCTCCCTGGCGCTCTTCGCGGCGTCCGGTCTGGGCGCCGCGGCGCTCGCGTCGTACACGTTTTAATCGGCATCTTTTTTTTTGGAAAGCGTCATCTTATTACTGTACCTTCAGGTATTACGAGTACGACGTACACTCATCAGCGATACGTCAGCGATCAACCTCTCCGCCTACGCGTGGTCTTATAGTCTACGTATTAAACTTTCTAATATTGGTTCCATTAATAGTTTCCGCTCGTCCCTACTTCCACAGCTCGGGCATGGCTTTGACGAGTTCCGGTAACGAGACGGACGCGATCACCGCGTCGGCGACGGCGTCGATCTCGCCGAGCTCGGCGCCCTCGGCGTCGCACGTCTCGCCCGTCACGAACACCACCTTCATCCCCAGCTGTTTCGCCGCCTTGGCGTTTTTGAGCGAGTCCTCGAAGATCACCGCGCGGCTCGGGTCGGTCACGCCGACGGCGTCCAGGGTCGAGCGAAACGCCTCCGGCTTCGGTTTCGGAGCGTCGCGAAGAAACTGAGCGCCGAAAACGTGCTTGAAGCAACGCGTCAAGCCGAGACACTCGAGCGCGATCCGAGCGCGGCGCTCGGAGGCGTTCGTGAGCACCACCATGGTCCTCGTGTGTTTTTCCGCCTTAGGTTTGTTCCTTCCGAGCGTCGCGGTGGCGGCCGTTTTTCCCAAAGGTCGATCGGGGTCGGTCGCCGGCGGCGGCGCCGCCGCCAAACGACTCCCCTCGGAACGAGAGGGCGAGAGCATCTCTTTTTTCACGTTTCTGTAATCGGCGTTGGCGAGCGCGGCGCCTCCGTAGCGCGCGCTCAGCGCGCTCAGCGCGGTGATCACCTCGTCGTTCGGGAACAGATACTGTTCTTCTCCCTCACGGCAGAAATCCGCAAACTCGTCGGCGTCCACCTCGTACCCCATGAGACGCAAACCGGCGACGGTCTGGTTCGCCAGGCGAAACGCCTCGGCGCGCGCGGTCTCGGCGTCACGCCACTCCATGGAAAACTTTTCGGAGATGAACCGCGTGGCGTTCTCGCGGACGTGCGCCATGTACCCGTTGTCCGCGGGGTACAGCACGCCGTCCAGGTCGAAGATCAGCGCGTCGAAGTTCCGGTTAGGGCGCAGCGCCGACAAAGAGGGCGCCGCGCGCGCGACGTTGGCGGGAGGAAACGCTCCTACGGGAGTGGCCAATCCGAACTTCTGGAAGAGCCCCGGGTGGGGGACGACGTTGTTTTTCCCCTCGGAGGTGGCGCGAGTGTGCACGCGGAGGGCGCCGCGCGAGCCGCGCGCCGCCGGGACCGCGGGGCGCGCGGAGAAACCGCGCGCGAGCGCGAGGGATGCGGCCATCGCACCCTGAACCGGCGCTGGTCGCGTCCGGTGGTCGGGACGCGAGTCGGAGTGATTGTTATTTTTTAGTTCCCCGCAGCGGGCACTTTTCGGATAACTCGTCGCGACACTTGCCACCTCGGCGTCGTCGCCACCTCTGCCCCGAGTCGTCAGAGGTGGCCGCGCGGAGATGGCGCACCGGTGCGCGGAGTGTCCGTATCGCGCGCTCGCGAGCGCGCGCGTCGCGCCCACGCGCGTGTCCTCGCGCCGCTCGGCGTCTGCGCGCGCGTGGAGGCGCACGGCGGCGACGTCCGCGCGCGCGGACTCGGGTGGGAACGCGGACGCGACCGCTCGATCGCGACGGGAAAAGCCACCCCCCTGGGCGTTGATGGGCCGTTCCGTGCACGAGCACCACGTCGGTTTGTCCCGCGAGCAGGAGGACGAGCTCGCGCTCGGCGCGGTGGCGGACGAGGCGGGCGTCTCCCTCGAGTCCCTGCGTTCGAACCTCGAGCGGCTGGAACGGCTGTGTCCCCCGCTCGTCGCGCGTCGCGAGCGAGGCGAGGTGAAACCCGCGCGGCTGGCGCGGCTGGCGCTGGACCTCGACGCCGTCGCGTCGCGCATGATGCGCCTCAAGCTTCTGCTGCCGAACGCGGACGTCGCCGAGATGTGCGCCAGGAAGCCGGCGCTGCTCGAGGCCGGGGCGGTCGACCGCGCCGAGGCGGTCGCGGCGATCGTCCGGACCGAGTACCCAAAGAGGTTCGTCGCCGGCGTCGCGCGCGGCGACGAAGACGTTTTCGCGGAGGACGACGACTCGGCGCTTCAGAAAACTCATCATGATGATGACTCGAAAACAAACGAAAGCGAGACGAAAGCGTCTTCGAACGACGCGAACAAAAAAGCGAACGCGTTGCTCGCGAGCGTGCCGGATATCCTGCTGGAGCCCTCGGACGAGTGTGTGCGCGAGATGGTCACACGCGCGCGCGCTCTGCGCTTTCTGTTACCAACCGCCGACGTCGCGCGCATCGCGGAGAAGAAACCTTCCTTCGTGCTGACCCGCGACGCGGGCCACGCGTCGGCGCGCGGAGGCCACGCCGCCGGCCTCGAGACCGGCCGTTCGTACGAGGAAGGCGTCCCGAAACAGGAAAAGAAGAAAACGAAGAAAACGAAGTCAAAGTCTGTCGATGACGAGTCATCACGTGATGACTCGTCCGTTTCGGAATCCGGAGGCGTTATTAACGACGCGGAGGTTCATAAGAACGAAAACCCCGAAGACTCCTCTTGGTTCGAGCGTTGGCACGTCGCGATTTCGGCGCGCGAGGTTCGAGCGCGCATGCCGCAGGATTGCGACGTGGACCGCCTGCTGACGGATCACCCGAACATACTCGCCATGGACGTGCCCGCGCTGTTCGAGGACCTGCGGGCGGTGTTCCCGACCAGGGACCCGGCGGACGTGCTGCGCGCGAACCCGAAAATAGCGTACCAGGTGCGAAGACGAAGCGCGACGCGTAACTTTTTTTTTCCGCTTGCGTCTCTTTTTTCTGAACCGCGAAGACGCTTTCGACGTCGTCTGTTTCAATATCTTCGCGCGGCGTCGTCCTTTTTGTGGACGCGAAAAGAACGGCGTCCAAAAGGTCGTTTCGTGTTTCGGGACGCTCACCAAACGCGCTTTTTGTTCGTCCCGCAATCGCCCACGCAGCTGGAGAAGAACACGCCGTCCGCGTGGCCTCTGCGCTAGCCTCGATAGAGACGCGGACGCTTCGGGCGGGAACGAGCGAGAGACGCGCGCCGCGACGCCGACGGCTAACCTTTTTTTTTTCTTTCGTCCTCGCTCTCCGCAGTTCGAGCGGAACACCGCGAGCGCGGCGCCGATGGGTCCCGCCGCGAACACCACGCAGGCGTTCGAGGCGAACGCGGGGCTCATGACCATCGAGGCGCTCAAGGCGCTGGGCGCGGAGAAGAAACGAGAGCGACGAGCGCGCGGGGAGTCGAACGGCGGCGAATGATATTAGACTCCTCATGTCATGAGATTTTTAATACAAGCAGCTACCTTCAAGGTATAACGTATCCGTTGCCACGTGTCTTTCGCCGACTCGAACCGCGAGCGCGGAAGCACAACGGAGCGCGCCGCGTGCGCGCGCTCGCAGCCGCCCGGAGTAGCCGAGGACATGTGCGCGGGTCCCGATGCCCTCGTGAGCTCCAACGATGCCGCCGCCGCGGCTCGCCAGAGCGCCGCGCCGGCGGTTCCGGCCTTGCCGGGCCTCCCCGCGGTCCCCGCGGTCCCCGACCACGACGGCGGCGCGGGACCGCGCCGGAAGACCGCGCCCGCGGACGCGGGCGACGCCGCCGCGCCCGCGCGCGCGCCGTACCCCCGCGCCGACCCCTCCCGCGTCGCCGATCCCCCCCCGCGCGCGCCCGACCGCGATCGCGCGGCGCCGCGCGCGCCCCCGCGCGTCCCCGCGGGGCGGTCGGTTTTCCCCGCCCGCGGCGAGGCCTTCGCGACGCGCGCGCCCGGGTTCGCGAACCGTCGATCCGCGCACGGCCCCCCCGCCTTTCAAACCGACTCTCGGTCGGATGCGATCGACGCAGATCTGTCGATCCACGCCGACGCGTCGTGGCTCGAGGTCGGCGCGTCCGAGAAACCGTCTGGAAAGTCTCCGGAGAAAAAACGACCGCGCCCGCTCGACGACGACGACGAAAAAAACGGCGCGCGAAGAAGCGCGACGGTTTGTCCCCACGCGCTGTGCGAGCGTTTCGGCCGCGACGCGCGCCTCGACTCCGTCGACCGCGAGACCCCGCGGGAGAGTCTCCGTCCCCTGGGGACGGGGACGGGGACGGGGAAAAGCCGGTCGCGCGACGCGTCCGACTCCGACGAGTCTCCGTCTCTCCGGCGTCGCCTCGACCGATGTCGCGACGAGAGCCGTTTCACGAGCGACGCGCATTCGCGACGCGATTCAGCCGTACGCGACTTCGGGCCGCTCATGGACCTTCTCGAGGGCCGACCGGCGGAGGCGGCGCGGTGTCAAACGCTCTCAAACGAGAGCGCGGAGCTCTCCGCCTTTCCGGACGACTCGGTCTCGCTCTTCGCGGACGACCCGCGCGACTCCGTGCTTCTCGGCGTCGACGGAGGCTCCGACGGCTCCTCCGACGACGGCGGCGGCGTCTTTGAAAGACGACACCGACCGCCGACGCTGGATCGCACGCGAGACGAAGCGCGCGGGTTATACGAAGCGCGAGACGAAGTCGAACGAACCGGCGGCAACGACGGTTTTCTCGACGCTCTGCTCGTCGACGCCGTGGACGGAGTCTTCGGCGAAAGCGTTGCGCCGCGCGACGCGAGCGCCGCGCACTGCGCGTACGCCTCCGCCGCGCCGCGCATCACCCCACCCACGCCCAGGGTGCCTGAGTCCAGGCTCGATCCCGCCGCGCCCGCGTTCGCGCCGCGCGCCCGCAGCCTGCGCTCCTCGAGGGTGAACGCTCATACGCTTCACGCGAAACGCGACCCGCGCACCGCAAAGGGGCGGCGCATCGCTCCGGCGGCGTTCGCGGAGGCGCACTTCGTGCCGCGGGAGCGCCGCGCGATGTGGGCCGGGCCCTCGGGGACGCTCCCCTCCGCGCGCGAGGTCCTGCGGCTCGTGAACGCCATGGCGGAGACGCAGACGCGGGTCGGAGTGCCGCCGTTCGCCTAGTGCCCGAGTAATTTTCTTCGTATTCGCGCGCGCGAACTTATTTTTTCGCGGAAGCGCGCGATCGAAGCGCGAGAAGAAGACAAGACGACAAAGGGGGAGGCGCGCGCGAAAACGCGCGCGCGCCTTCCGCGTGCTCTCGAGAGCGCCTCCTTGTGTCGTGTTGATGTGTTGCTGCGTTGTAGTACAGATTGCGAACGATGACGAACGATGAACGACTTTTTGAGCGACGAACGCGATCGCCGGCGGATGCCTTCGCTCGGTTCCCTTTTTTTCCGGTCCCGCGCTCTTCTCGGTGACGCTTCAGACGTGGCGCGAAAAGGAGGAAATCTCGATTCGCGAAAAGATCTCCGCGCGAGCTGATTTGGCGCGCGCTGAGTCGTTGTTACCGGAAAGCGATGCCGAAATCACGCGCGCGCCTTGTCTCCCGCCTCCGCGCGCGCGACGCACACAACGCCAGTCCCCGACCCTGGACCGACGATGTTCGCCGTCACCGTCTCCTCCGCTGCCGCGGCGCGCGTCGCCCCCGCCCCCACCTCCGCCCCCGCCCGCCGCGCGCGCGTCGCCGCGAGCGCGTCGTCGCCCGGTTCGGCCGAGTCGCGCGTCCCCGCGGCTGGCCACGCCGTGACCCGCCGCGGCGCCTTGTTCGGCGCCGCCGCGGCGGCTCTGGCGCTCGGCGCGCCCTCCCCCGCGCTGGCGAAGCGCGCGAACAAGCTCGCGGACCTCTCCTCGCTCTCCCCCGCGGAGCAGGAGTACGCGGACGCCACTCTCCGCCTCATCGCGCAAACCTCCGCGCTCGTGGAGGGCACCGACGCGGATGTCGAGAAATGGCTCGCCGCGTCGTCGGCGTGGTCGGGCACCGCGCCCGGAACGTACTCCCCCAAGTCCCAGGGCAAGTCCTTTTTGATGACCACCAAGCTCGTGGCGTACCTACGGAACTCGTTCGCCACTCTGGGAAGCGCGACGTACGACGCCGCCGACCCTCCGTTTGACAAAAACAAAACCGCCGAGTGGGTGTCGTACGCCGAGGGGTTCACGAACGGGTCGCTCTCCGGCGACGCGGCGCGCGCGGCGTTCGCGCGCGCCACCTGGGGCAACTACGACAAGAGCGCGCCTCTGAACCGGTTCGGGCTGTGCGCGTTCGGCGAGACGGGGGGGACCAGGGCGCTCGGCGTGGACTGCGACGGGTACTGAAAACTTTTTTTTTTTTACGCGCGGCGACGACGAGTCGTATGTGTCACTATCTTAGTCTTCGTCGTAAAAAGAACATCACGTCACCGGAACATCATCGCCTCTCGCGCGGTTCTTCGAACGCGCGCAGCGCAGAGAGGAACGCCGCCGGGTTGAGAAACGGCGGCGCCTCGCCGGATCTCCCGTCACCGGGGAACGCGGCGGCGAGATCTTCCCTGGTGCGTTCGGCGACGCGCGCCGAAAACTGTTCCGCGAATTCGCCGGACATGCGCCGCACGCCCGGCGCAACCGCCGGCGCGAGCTCGGCGACGATGGACGCGATCCGGCGCGCTTCGTCGGGGCTCAAGGTTGTAGAAAAGAGGCTCGTCGTGAGACCACGTTCTCTCGCGACGTCCGGCGCGACGAGCTCCGCGACGGAGCGAAGCAGCGCGAGATTTTTTTTATCCTCCAGCGTCAGCGCGACGGCGCTCCCGTTGCGCGAAGCGAGCAGCGAGAGCAAAAAAGGGAGGTTCACGCCCGGAACCAACGCCACGGGAGGCGCGAGGACACCGAGCGCCAGCGCCGCGGGCGCGCCCGCGCCCAGCGCGCGCCACGCGCCGCTGGCGGCGTTTCGCGAAAGCGCATCCGCCGCGCGCACAGCCTCCTCCACGAGAATCTCCTGCAGGTAGTTACCCTCGGCGGAGAACACGAGCGCTAACGCGTCGCGCGTCGCCGCGTCCACGGAACCGCTCTTTCTGTCTTCGACCGCGCCGTTGTCTTCAACCATTCCAGAAGATCCCACCTCTTGACTCACCGCCTCGTCCATGTTGTTGGTGAACTCGCTGAACCCCGCCGCGACGGATCGCACGCGCGCGATCTTGAGGCGGTCGCCGCCGCCGTACACGAAGGAGCGCAGCGCGGCGCGCATCCTCGGCGAATCGTCCGCCAACATGCGCCGCGCGACGTACGGAAAGCACTCGTCCACGATGGCGTAGTTTTCGTCCACCGATAAACCCAAGCCCTCGAGCGTGCCGAAGGCTCTCAAGATGAGCACGAAGTACGGAGGGAGCTGTAAAGGGTACTCCTTGCTTAATGCTTCGAGCTTGTCGCTCAACTCGGCGACCCTGGAGTTGCCTTGCTCGCTCAGTTTGTCGAGCTTCTTCGCCGCGCTACCGCCCGAGCCGTACAGCGTCTCGAGCGTCTCCGCCAGCACGGGCACGACGACGTCGCGGTTCGCCGGGTCGTCCGCGAGCTCGGGCGGGACGAACCCTAAGTTAACCAGGTCAACCAGGGTTTTGTCGTAGTCGCGCGCGGAGAGGTGCGCGATGTACTCGATGAACGCCACTCGCTGGTCAGCGCCGATCTCCGTCATCATGCCGTAGTCCAAAATGCACAGCCGGCCATCCGGCATGAGCAGAAAGTTCCCGGGGTGCGGATCGGCGTGCAGGAACCCCGTTTCCAGAAACTGCACCATGTACGAATTCAGCAGCGTCTGCACCAGTTTAGAGCGCAAAGGACCGGTGCTCGGGTCGGACGTGATGTCCGTCAGCTTTCTTCCTTCGACCCACTCCTGCGTCAACACGCAACGACCGCTGAGGCCGCGGAACACGTGCGGGACCTTCACGGCGCCGCGAACGACGTCCACCGATTGCATGTCCTTCTCGAACCGCGACGCGTTATCGGCTTCCAGCCCGTAATCGAGCTCCTCTAGGAACCGCTCCGCGGCGACGTCCAGGACGGGCAAAAAACCCTCCGCGCCAACCTTGACTTGCTCCAGCGCGTCGACCCCGAAGGTTTCAACAGACGCCGCCGCCTGTAAAACGCTGCGGATCACCAGCAGGTCCAGCGTGACCGTCTCCAGGATGCCGGGACGCTGCACCTTGACCGCCACTTCGTTCGTCGCGAAACCGGGAGAAGAAGACTCGGTGTTTCCGAGAAACTCGTCGCGCTCCTCGGGAGACACACCGTATCCCCCCACCTTGAGCTTCGCCCTGTACACCTGCCCGATGCTCGCGGCGGCGACGGGCTCGTCAAACGCGCTGACGTCCTCGAAGACGTCCTCCAGGTCGACGTCTTCCCCGCCGAGCGAGAGCTGCTGCCGGATCAGCGCGCGCGCCTCGTCGCTGCCGAAGGGCGCCACCTGGTCCAGCAGCGTCTGCAGCTCCTCTAAGTACGCGGGCGGGAGCAGGTCGGGGCGGATCGCCACCGCCTGGCCCACCTTGACGAACGCGGGACCTTGCTCGGCGATGAGATCGCGCAACGACGACGCGCGCGCTTTGGCGTTTCTCTCCACCGTCTCCGATCCGGCGGCGACGTCAGACAGGAGGCCGACGCCCCAGGCCACCAGTCTGACGAGCAGAGAGGAGGTTCTTCTGAGGCTAGCGAGAGGCCGCGCGCGCCAGTACGCGCGGATGCCCTCGATGTCGTAAGAAGAGGGCAAACCCTCGGGCACGGCGACGGGCGCGACGACGCGCGTCTCGCCGTTGACGACGACGGTGTTTTTTCGGAAAACATCGTCGTCGCCGACGCCGGCGAGCTTGGCGAGGAGCGCGGAGGTGGCGGCGGTGGCCACCGCGGCGGCGACGCCCGCGAGCGCGGGGTTCTTCTCCGCGAGCGCCGTGAGCGACGTCTCGAGCTGCCAGGCGGCCATGGGGTCCAGCGGGACGTCAAGGGACGCGAGGCTCGCGGTGAGCGCCTCGAGGGAGGCGCGCGCGGCGTCGACCGCGCCGTGGCCCGCGGCGAGCGCGTCGGACGCCGCGGGGCCGGCCTCCGCGGCGAGGCGCTCGGCGGCCGCGGCGGCGCGCTCGGCGGCGGCGCTCGCCATCGACGCGAGGTCCTCGGGCGAGGAGACCGCGCGGGTCCGCGTCGCGCGACGACCACCGTGGCCCGCCGCGCGACGATCGGCCCGCACGCGCGAAGCGCCGGCACCCGCCAGCGACGCGGACGCGCGCGCGGCCAAGGAGGAGGCCATGGCGCCCGGCTCGCGACTCGCAGGTGGGGGACGCGCGCGGGTGAGCTGTGAGAGAGTCTCGAGCGAGAGTCTCTTCGGAAGCGGGTCGTGCGGAACGAGCGCGTCTCGGTGTGGCGAGATGACGATGAGATGTCACGCCAACCGGCGTTTCGGAGCGCGTTCTCGTGGCTCTCCGAGCTCGTCGACGTCATCGGTTGAGGTAAACGATGCGAGTCAGAAAAACAGGGAGGCACACATTCGTAGCAGTCTGTAAAAAAAGGAAATGTAAAAAACGTGACTGATTTGCATACATGCACACCGACCCGTTTCTTCGACGAGCCTTGTTCACACGCCCGAAGCCCCGAACCCGAAAGTGTCTGACGGCACATTTATCCGACACTTCCTCGGCGCACGCGCGTGACCGACTCGAGCCGCGCACGGGGCGCACGGCGCGAGCGGCAGCGACTCGCAGCGCGCGTAGGGGACCACGGACCCGACAGCGGTATCCCCGGCTGCGTCGTGATGTCTCGCGCCCCCACCGCGATGTCGTGCGCTCGTCGGGGATAATCGCGGATCTCGTCGAATCCTCGGACGCGACGGGTCCGCCGGGGGTATAGACCCCACCTCGCTCGAGGCCCGCGACCATGGGCGCGTGCGCGTCTCGCCCGTCGGACGACGGCGCGAGCACGTCCGGCTCGAGCAAAAAGTCCAAGGCGGGCAAACCCGGGTCCGTCGCCTCCACCAATCCCGCGCGCGTGCTCAATCTCGGCGCGGATGCGGAATCCTACTTCGCGCGATCGGGAGGCCGCGCGTTCTACGCGTCCCCCCCGGTGAGCGCGACCGACTCGGTGCCCCGCGAGTCGCTCCCGCGCGACGCCGTCGAGCAGGCGGTGACGTTCGAGTCCAAAGACGGCACACCGCTGGCCGGCGTCGTGCACAGACCCTACGACGACGACGAAGGATCCGCGAAGGATCCGCCGGGCGCGCGAGGCCACGATGCCGAACGCCGTCGCGGCGGACGCGTTCGACGGCAACCGACGGCAACCGCCGCGTTCGACGACATAGCGACGGTCGAGTCGCCTTCGTCGCCGTACGATTCACGGAACGTTTCACGGCGTCAGAACGTCGGCAGGGGACGGAACGAGGCGGCGCGCGATGACCGGCTCGTGGACGGCGCGTCGCCACTTTCGCGTTTGTCATCCGCGGCGCGCGGCGCGGGCGTCGCCTTGTGCCACCCGCATCCCTTCCTGGGCGGCGACAAGGACTCCGCGCTGGTGGTGGCTCTGGCGCGCCGGCTCGCGCGCGCCGGCGTCACGGTGCTCCGCTTCGACAGCCGCGGTGTCGGCGAGAGCGGGGGCAAGAGAACGTGGATGCGCGACGCCGAGCGCGAGGATTGCGAGGCGGCGGTGCGTCGCGTCGCCAAGACTCGCGGCGTCGACAAAAACAGAGTGTACGCGATCGGGTACGGCCTCGGCGCCGCCGTCGCTCTGGAAGCCTCGAAGCGCGAACCCAGCGCGCGCGGGTTCGTCGGGATCTCCTACCCGTTCGGCGCCAAGTCCATGCTCGTGCCCTGCGCGGTGGGCGAGAAGGCGTTTTCGTTGGAAAACGCGAGTCCGTCAAAAAAGCCGCGTCTGTTCGCGGTGGCCGGGAACGACTGCGTCGGAGCCGCGGGAGACTGCGACGCGGTCGCGGCGTCGGTGCGTAAGCTGCCTCCGCCGCGGCGCGTCGTGGTGGTGGACGACGCCGACCACGCCTGGTGCGGGTTCTACGAGACCCTCACGACGCACGTCCTGGAGTTCATGGAGGAGCACGCGGAAACGCTGCGCGCCGAAAAAAGGGAGGCGGACACGTCTTTGTCGTCGTCGTCCGAGACGGAAACCTCCGACGGCGCGGATCGACGTCGGTACGCGCCGAACGAACCCGAGCTGGAACCCGGAGAGAGTCTCTCCGGCGAGAGTCTGTCGAAGAGCTCTTCCCTGGAGGAGTTTGGCGCGCGCATGAGCGAGAACGAGGACACGGACGACTCGGGAGGCGCGCGGTTCGGCGGGTTCGGGTCGCGCCGCGCGCGGCGCGACGCGGACCCCTCGGCGCGTCTCGCCGTCCCGCGGTCTCGTGGCGAGCGCGATCGTGGGCGTCGCGATCGCGCTTCCTCCCCGGCGGCGTCGTCGCTGGACGGAACGCGTGACGAGCGCGGCGCGTCCAGCGGGGATGAGAAAAACGGTCGGGGCGCGCGGGACGACCCGGAACCGCGCGACGCGACGGACCTCAGACTAGACCCCATAGACGCTACAGACGCGAGTGAGCCCGAACGCGGGTGGACGTCGGAGACGGTGACGGCGAGCTCGGACCCCGCGGAGGCGCTCGGGTGGGAACGCGAGGTGCGCGCGCGCGCACGCGGCGCCGCGACCGCCGGGGGACGCCCGCTCGGCCCCCTGTCTCACGGGACCAGAAGCTCGCCTCTCCGTCCGCGGCGGCACAGCGCGCCGAGCAGCGACGACGGGCAGAGCTCTGTGGGCGCGTACGGCGACGGCGCGGGCGGGTTCGAGACCTGGGAGGCGTGGGAGGAGGAGAAGAGGCGGCGGGCCAAGATGGGCAGCCCGGGGCACACGCCCGCGGCGAGCCGCGGGTCCACTCCGTGGCAAACCCCGGGCCACTCGCCGGGGCACACGCCGCTCGGTCCGCGCTCCGTCGCGGGCGACGACGGCGCCGAGGACGACGTCGACAACTATTTCCCGGTCGACCCGGTCGACCCGGTCGACCCGGTCAACCCGTGGGCTCTGAACGGCGCGCCTCCCTTGATTCGGAGCGCGGAGGACGTCGCGGCGAAGGCGGCGGCGAAACTGGCGGCGATGCGCGAGGAGGAAACCGAAAGGAAAAGCGACGGGTCCGATCGGTCTCGATCGGACGTCTCGGCGTCTGCGGCGTCGCGCGCCAGCAACCGACGCCTCCCGACGCCCATGCCCGTGGCGACGATCGTTCCCGGCGGCGACGGCTCCCAGAAAGGGAGGATCTCGCGCAGCGGCTCGCGCGACGGACTCGCGGCGTCGTTCCCGCAAAACTCCCCGCGGCTCGGGAGTCCGTCGGGTTCGCGGGCCGGCTCGACCGTGGGGTCCGCCGCGCCCGCGCGGCCCATCCTGAAGCATACGTCGTCGTACGGCAACCTCAACGCCTCGATCGGCTCCGGCAACTCCAGGGAGGGCAGCCAGCACGGTCCCGATCCGAACGAGCCCTCGCTGCTGATGGCGTTCAAGAACGCGTCGACCAAGCTGCACGGACGTCCCAACCTGTTCCGCAGCGGCATCCGCGCCGTCCTCGCGGCGAACCGCTTCGTCGCCGCCGGGCAGAAACGCGTGCAGTGGGAGGAGACCACCGCGGAGGGGCGCCCGATCATCGACGCCGTGCACCGCAAGCCGACGCGCGTCGGGAACAGGATGCGCTCCGCCGCGAAGGCGGTGATGGCGGGAAACAGGCTGGCCAGTTTCGACGGCGCGGCGTCGTCGCCGCTCCGCGGGCAGTTCCTGCAGAAGTCCGTCGCCGAGGAGCGCGAGTGGGCGCGCCACAACAAGATCGCGGACGTCAGGAGGCGCGTCTCCGAGTCCCACGAGCGCTCACGCTCCCGAGGCGAAAACCATGACCGTACTCAAGGCGGTAGCCGGGCCTCCTCCGACCTCAGCCGAGGAAGCGGAAGCAGCCGCGACGAAAAAAGAAACACACGCGCCGACAAACCGCGATTCTCGGCGGCGGCGCGCGCCGTCGTCGCCGGCTACCGCGTCCGGCAGTTCGGCGCGGGCGCCTCGGGGGCGGGGGCGGGGGCGGGGGCGGGGGCGCGCGAGTCCGCGCGATCGTCCTCGAGGTCGCGTTCGCCCTCGACGGGATCCAGGTCACCCTCTGTCTCGCGGTCGGGGTCGCCGTCGCGGCGGCGCGGATACGAGTACTCAGTCGGCGGCGGCGCGAGCGACGTCGCCGGCGGCGTCTTCGCGGAGCGACGCTCCGGCGCGGGACCCGCGCCGGGACCCGGGTCGCCGGGAGCCGGTCGACGGCTGACCCTCCCCCCTCGCGGGTCGCCTTCGTCGTCCCTGCGGTCCTCGCGGGGCGAAACGGGCGGCGAGAAGAGGAGCAGGAGTCGCTCGGGGTTCTGACGCGGACGGGGGAGCGACGCGCCGCGCGCCGGCGCGGATAAAAAAACGGCAGCGGCGGCGGCGGCGAAGTCGCGCGCCGCGTCGTCGGAAGCGTTTTCCTTTGAAAGTAGACTAGTTTGGTCGTCGATCGTAGGTATGTTATTAGTCAGTGTTCTACATACTCACATAGAGAGCGTCGTTTCGACTCGAAACCGTCGACGTCTTCGGTACGGGAGCGCGACGCGCGACAAAAAGCGTCTTCCCCCCTCCGCCGCGCTTCACGGCGGCGGCGGCGGCGGCGGCGCCGCGCGCTCGCCCTCCGGCGCGACGGACCAGTTGGGCGATTGCCGGTTCTTGATCCACCCGAAATCGTCCACGTCGCGCCACGCGTCGGTCTCGACATCCAGCCCCGCGGCTGTTAATTTTTCATCCGCGCCGTCGTATTTAAACGTGAACGGCGCGAAGGTCAACTCGGACGAATGCTCGATGATCGGCCGGCTCTTCGTGCGGACGTAAAACGAAGTCCCACGCGCGTCGTGCACGCGCACCTGCCGCGCGGCGATCTCGACGTGGCAGTTTTCCAGATTCTGCAGGTGCGCGCTGCCGTCGACCGGGCCGCCGTACACCCTCGTGTTCGTCAAGTCGTGGCACCGCAGCGCGCGGGTGGTGCCGAGGATGAACACCACGCAGTCGGTGAGACGCTCCAGGATCAAGTCCGGAGCGTCGCCGCGATCGTCGTCGGAGGTCTCGCCGCGGAACAAAAACGTCGTCCCCGCCGCGTCGCGGAACCCGGACGCGTCGGCGGCGGCGGACATCGCCGCGACGCGAGCCAAGAGCGCATCCTTCTCGATTTGCGCGTCCGCGGTGTGCGTTTCGTGTTTTTCACAAGACGAAGACGCGGGTGCTCGTGTCTCCTTCCCCGGAGGCTTCGCTACACTCAGCGAAGCCTCCGAGGAGAGCGAGGAGAGCGCCTTCTTCTCCCTCTTGCTCTTGAAGGAAAATTTTTTGCGCGGCGCGAGCGCGTCGGCGGCGGCGGCGAGGTCGGCTTTCAGCCGGTCCGTCGTGGACGCGCACGCGCGCGCGTCGTACGGGGGGAGGAAATACGAAGCCTCCGCGGTCCTCGCCTCCATTCCGAGCACGAGCGCGCGCAGCTCATCGAGGACGCCTTTCGAGTCCGTCGGCGGTTTCGCGGCGGCGCCGTGCTTCGCGCGCTCGGCTTCCAGTCTACTCTCCACCGCGTCGCGATCCGTCTCGAACCGCGCGAGGAACGATCGCACGTTCTCGCGCGGGTCCGCCGCGTCGCTCGCCTCCGCGCGGCGAGCCTCGAGGTCCGCGCGGCGGGAAGCCTCGATGCCGCGTAGCCGGTCCTGTCGCGCGGGGAGGGAAGGAGGGCGCGGACGAGCGCGGAGGGCGAGCGTCAGCGCGATGCGAGAGAAGGTGCCGTCCGGCGGAGTCGTCGACGCGCGGGAGATCGGAGGGGACGGCGCGGGGGGCGCGCTCGAGGGGGACCGGGACCAGGACGCACCATCATCTGCGCGCGCTTCGCCTCCACATCCGCGTCGGAGGCATCCTCCACGACAACCTCCTCGTGGCCCATCGCGCCGGTCGGTGTGCGACGCTTCGTGGACCGAAACTTCTTCTCGGCAGTGCCAAGCTGCCAAGCGAAGTCGTCTGGGAAGTGCCGAGACTTTTCTGTCCCTCGAAAAAAAGCTACGACGCCCGTGGTTCGCGCGCAGAGGCGGGCGCGCGCGGAGGCGGGAACGGGCGCTCGACCGCGAACGATGGGAAAGAAGCGGTGTTCGCACGGCAGGGTGAAGCGCATGTGCGTGCAGTGCACTCCGTGTCCTCACGGCAGGGTGAAGTACGACTGCGCGGACTGTAACCCTTGCCCGCACGGCAAGCTGAAGAAGCACTGCG
>ENA-OUOG01003006-OUOG01003006.1-marine-metagenome-genome-assembly--contig:-NODE-3006-length-16455-cov-4.185920_pt1 | contig 16455 bp, 16 predicted proteins | sample MGYA00248635_ERZ508505 | MGnify/ENA primary metagenome ERZ508505 (study PRJEB26176, sample SAMN06267871) | marine metagenome | isolation source: Saanich Inlet, British Columbia, Canada | place: Pacific...
AACGACGATAAATAAATCTCAAGGTCAAACGATGACGTTTGTTGGATTAGAGTTGCTTGATCATTGTTTCTCCCACGGTCAATTTTATGTCGGCTGTTCCAGGCAGGGTGTCGAACCGGATCCAAAAAACGGTTACGGTTCGGTTACGGTTTTTGCCGAAACGAAAGTTTCGGTTTTGTTCCGGTTTCGTTCCTGCTTGCCCATAGAGAGCGGTTACCGGTTTACGCCGACGGATGAACCGGTTCTGGAGCGGTTCAAATACTGGAAATCGTTAGTTCGTTGCGGATGCGATACGCGGACAAATAACCACGTTTATCGACATATATACCCGTCACTTTATAGTGTAGGCTACGCAAGACGAAGTTTTGAATCGAAATTCTTACGATAAAAATAAACACTTGAATTTTGATTTGTTAAGTCCCTGAGAATTTGTGTGTAATGATAACTTGCGAGAATTTTAAGCAACGAGTCTGATCGTCAGCCGAGATGTAAGCGCGCGGCTAGCAGTAATTGAAATCGCTTTTCCAGATTGGCGGCATGTTTTCCGGACGACTTTGCGAAATTTGCGATTTGACACACCGATTTATCGTTATCGTACTTAAAGAATTGAATTGAATTCGCCCTGTTCATTTCCGCCGACGCTTTGCTCGCGTGCCGAGCTGACTTGTTGAGACCTACCTTTCAATTCCAAGTGCGACAGGGCTGAATTGACCGGTCAAACTTTTTAAAGAGTGAGATAATTCAACCGATTGCGGAAACATGTTGATGTATGTGGATAGTTCAAAAAAATAAACCGCTGGCACCTCCATTTAGAAAAACGGTAACCGTTTGCTAAAAGAGCGGTAACCAGGAAAATGCCACAACGGTTTCGTTCCGGTTCCGGTTAATTGGAAAATTAAAAAAACGGTTCGGTTACGGTTTCGGTTCACAAAAATCAAGCGGTAACCGTTCTTTTTCGTTCCGGTTCCGGTTCGGTTCGACACCCTGGTTCCAGGGTTTGTAGCCAGCAAAATCTGTTTTTATTCATGCCAAGGTTCAAGGTCACACAAAAAACATTGTGTATCACGAAGTTTTGTAATGGCTCATTGTAAGACTATATTTTCATTTCAGTTGTGAATTGTGATGTTTTTGTGTTCTTTCGAATGTTTGTTCAAGCCATCTTTCCATTGATATAGGGACTAAGCTACAGTTAATGCTATTTTTATATCAAGTTCCCTCGACGGACTGTGAATTTCTTCCATTCGACATTTTTATCATGTCATATCATCACCACTTCCTGTAATTTGCTGTGTCTAGATCAGTATTGTTTTTCCCTTTTGAATACTGTGCTTCTGTCATCTTCCATTTTTTCTCGGTTCTATGCTAAAGAGTATTGAGTGGATCTTCTGCTTTTGTGCCATTTACTGCGTTACTCTCATTTCTTTTCGTGGCTGTATTCCGAACTTTTCTCCTTCAATAACTACCTCAAGGTCGGAAAACTTCGTATAAATATGTCACCCCGGGTGTAACCGGGTAAATCAGCTAGTCTATAACACAGTATAACACCGTCCAGTCGGTTTTGAAGATTCTTATCTCGCTCCTGAGAGTAGGTAGGCCTATATTGTGGAATGACTGCATCGCTGTTTCGGTATCGTCAATTGCCGATTTGAAAGCGATAAAGGAGTCAGTCAGTATTGAGGGACCTTCATCTCTATTGCTGGCGTTCATTTTCCGCGAAATGGTTCTTCCGCACTTAGGAATAGAAGGGATGGAATTATAAATAGTGAGCAGTTTAGTCGATATATAGGAATGTATAGACAGACCTATTTATTTATAAACGGTTACATGTGAGTTTAGGTGTCGACGTACGGTGTCAAGCAAAACTCTTTGACCAACGAGTAGGCGACAGAACTGCATTTTATCTGGAAAAACGTGGTTTATCGGCTATGATATTAATCGAATGCTTGTTCAGAGTCCGCAAATAAGGGTTGAATCTGAATTTGTCTTATACAGTATAGGCCTATTGTGTTGTTAAAGCAATAAATCTGTCTGCCTCTCTTCACGCGAGCTAGACTGTCTCCACGGCAAAACAAGTGTCCCGCCATTCATATAGATCCCGCCCGCTTCATTCCCATATTCTTATCGCCGTTTTCGGGGTGTTGCAATGTTGGGGAATTTGTTAGGGGTTTTGGCACGTCTTCTGAAGCATGTTCCCTTTCTTAATCATAACCTTCTTTTAGATAATATCTTACGGTACTAATACACTGATTCAAATAATATATCTGTCTATTTTGACGACGAAGCCGACGAATATTCGTATGAAGAATTCCTTAGCAGCAAGAAAAAAACCGCTATTGTTAGCGATGAAGAAAACAGTTCTTCCGAAGATAGTGCAGAGGACGATGAAGGTGAGTAGGATATTAGGCTACTTGTAATTCGTAAAAGGGTAAATTTCGTCCGGTTTACGCTATTCCTTGATATTATGCACACTACAGTGTATTTTGTAACACTTGTGGGATATCGCAGTATTTCTGCCAATATTGAAAACATTATTGAGCCGCGAAAACGAATATACTGTATGGCTGTTTGTCTGTCCTTGCTCAAGGCAACGACATACAGTAGGCTATTATGTCGTTGCTCAAGGCGATCGAAATCACAGCAATCATACGCCTGGAATTCGAACTCGACGTCTCTCGAAATCGGGGCCAGTCGTTTGTGATGTTTTCGTCTGAGCAGCGATCGGTCGTGCTGCCGCGTGTTGAGGTTTTTCAGTTCTCGGGTAGTTTGCGACGCCGCTGCAGCATTATTTGAAGTTCTTTGTAGAACAAATAACGCTTGTGTTGCGTCTTCGCGTAGCTTCGCTAAGATATGCATACTTCTGTCGGCACCGCTGTTGGAATCTACGTTTGCCTAGCGGATTTGATGCTGCTGTAGCGTAGAATTATTTAGTAGCATTGGTGCTAGATAAGTTACAGGAAGCGTTTGGGAAGTTGATTAAATAGCGATACCATTACTAGCAAGATATTGGCATGTTGAGGGTTATTTCAGGTTTGCCGGTACCGGTACTGGCACTCGTACTCGTACTGCATGATGAACAAAATACAGTACCGGTAGCGGCAACTGCAGGTTGCAGCGTGCTCTCTATTATGCTGCAGTGGAAAGCTTGGGCTTATTTCGTGTTTGAATAAAGTTTGCAACCCACTTTGCTTCTTTAGACTTCAAATTTAGGTATTTGGATTACGAAGAATAGGTTATAGGCCTAGCGTAATGTGTGCGTAATTATGTATCATGGGGAAAAATTGCCATGTTACATGCTGCAAAACTGGATATACGGAGCTGTTTTTAGATTGCCCAAAGACGCACTTGAAAGATCGAGGTAGATTTGTATGGGCAATTCCTTGGGACAACATCCCTGTTCCCAGATATACCTGAAACTGCTGTACCGGTACCTCTGAGAATGACTGGCTTGTTGCGTATGCAAAGATGGACTGTTATAGAAAGGTTCAACTGAAAGGTCCACCATGCGTGTTTAAATATGCCCGGCCCAAATCCCTCGACCCACTTCTACTGACCAAAGAAACACTTGCAAGCAGATGTTGAGTTGGCGAAACCCAGACTTTAAGTGTTTACATAGCACATGATCGTTACGTCACAATCTTTCCGTGTGAAGTCACAATGCCTCGTTGTGACGTCATCTGGAGTTATCCACTAAGTTTATGCTTCCAGCGACCCTAAAACAGCTAACTTGTACATGCAAACCAATGGCCCCAAATTCAAGAGACGCCGCACTCGGCTTCCAGGCCTGTGATCGAGATCGTCTTGATTTCTACCAATGTCGTCATTTTACAGAGGTTGTCAAGCAATTGGCTGATGAAGGCAATGATAAAGGAGATATCAAGGGATTGATTGATGATGATGACGTTGTTGAAGAAGGTACGATAGATGTTGTAGTCACTCGGTCTCTATTGATATAATTTTGTAATTTGAATCTGAGCAATATAGACATTTGAATGATGCGGCAAGCAGAAATCCCTGTACAGTTGGATTTTTTCGTGAAGTGCCAGGCTGCATTTTATTACAGACAACGACGAGAACTTGTGCGCGCAAAGAATTACCATCCTTGCACACTCGAGGCATTTGAATTTAGCAAGTGCTCATTTTTTCGCCTCTTTGATCCACAATTGCTAGACGGACAAAATCGTCACCCTGCGCTCATAAAATACTGGAGCCCTACCCGCAACATGTATTCAAAAATATTTTGTGTTCTCCCTGCCCATGAAATAATGACCGAGATCGCTTATTGCAGCTTGTTAGCTTGTGATGATATTAGTAGGCCTAAAATCACAATATTTTCTGTTCTTGTATGTATACGCGTTGAATTTGTTCTGTTTTAGAAGATAGCGGAAAATCAGATTCTGATGATTCAAGTGCTGCAGAGGATGACGAGGGCATGGATGTAGGAGAAGATGATGAAGCAGGTTTGATTAAACCCTTCAATTAAATATGTAATCTGCTAATGGTATTACAATTATGTTATTAGTTAATACGGTAGAAAGAACAAAGCGGAAACTTCAACATCTACTCGACGACGATGATTTGGATTTAATCGAGGAAAATTTGGGGGTAAAAATCAAAAGAAAAAAACATAGCCGCTTGAAAACTGTCTCGTCTGATGAAGATGAATCATGTGAGATAGAAAGTGACACTGTATCTGGACAGCATATTGCGTACGAGTTATTTGGCGATGAAGAAGACTACGATGGTTGCGCACCAGTTCGAAGAGCTGCCGAACCAGTCATTCATCCTGTAACTGAAGCGGATGAAGGATCTGAGGAGAGTGATGTTGATGACTTCATCGTGGATGACAATAACGAACCAATCAATAAGCCACATGTTCCTGGCCAGAGGAAAAAGAGTAAAGGAGACGAGTGAGTTGGGTATTTTGAATACCGGGGCTTCCCTTTCTTTGCAATTAGCTATCAATACTTAGGTTATCTGTTTGATTCATCGGACCGTACTGGAATTTTCCCAACATATCCTTAAATATTAATCACTGTAGACAACGAACAATACCATGACCAATTTAGCACGTTTAATTTGCGCTGTACATTGACAGTCCGGCCCAAATATTTGTAAATGCTATAATAGCATGGGCATGGCGTTGTGACACAAATTATGCGAGAGCACTTCGACATTGCTTGTCATTGTCCAACTGTAAAATGTTTCGTTTTTCTGAAAATATCAGTGAACGACAATTCATGGAAGAAATTAACAGAGGTACTGACCTGTTCAAACCTTAATTTGTTGTTTTTTTATATATTTTTTTGTTATCGTAAACAAGATCACCACAAATTTAAAGTACTGCCTTGGTTTATTGTGAATATTTTAATTCCTTAATCTCTTATTTATTGAGAATTAAAACATTCGCGAAAAACAAGACTGGACGTTAAATCTGTGGTGATCTTCTTTACGATATCTATTGATCGTGCGCCATCGGCTCCACTATACTCATATTATCTCCTTTTGTAATATCATACTCACGCCGAGCACAGCGATGTATCCTTGATTCTCTCGTGCAGAACATCAGTGCAAATTCTGTAGAAAGATCGAATGCAAAAGTTATCCCGAGTGTCATTCTTTTCAGGGCGGTTATGAACCTCCATGATATCTTCGAAATAGATATTGATTTTAGTCAATTTGAAAAGTACGCCAGTGATGATTATGGAGATGACAAAGAAATGGATACTGAAGAAGGTTGCAATGAAGAGGTACGTATCTGTATTTACCTTTGCCAGGTGAGTGAAAGAATATCTCGGAAATATTTCCTCACATTTCAGGTAGAGGAAGGGTTTGGTATTAGCAATACAAAGATTAAACCGAAGAAAAAATGGAAAAAGAAGAAGAAAAAGAGATCAATATATGATATGATGTAATAAATATATTCGACAATCTTCGCGATTTGGTCGTCTACTCTGGCTTTTTTTAGGTTTATGAACCGGATACCCTCGAACGAGCCTACTTTACGGATTTTGATGCTGGAATCAGAAATGCAGACATACCAGAGAAATTCCAATTGCGTTCGATACCAATCAGGTTAGAATCATCGATTATTTGTTATTCCAGAACTAAGTACATGCGGCAATAGAATCTCTCTAGCAGTTGTCCCATTTTCTTACCTCTATGATATATACATGGGGGAGCGCATCTGCCGATAGAAACATCATTCACTGCATGTAATCGAAGCACGACCAATCCCGTTGTCCTTCCGATCCTATTACCAGAACTTGTATCTGACTCCGATTTAGCGCAAGTTTCCTGATTAGGCAATACTTTATATTATGTAGATCGGCAGCTGAAGCTGAACTCGTGCTCGAATCTGAATTGATATACAAACATTACTTTGCTGAAAGCACAATCTCCAAGCAGGTAAATAAACAGTAACCTACACACCCATATGAAATACTTCAATGCTCGTGTAATGACTTTGTGATCTTGTGTTCGTTCTCCAATCTTGATCTTTTGAGACCATTATATTACTATTCATGTATTAGAGACAGTACTTACTATTTGAAGCGACCGCCTTCGGCTCCTCTACTTTTATTTTTCTTGTATTGTCATTCTTAAAGTGTTAACACAGTCATTCGCCGTCTTATCTCATCTATGTAACAACGGTTGTGACACGAGTGTATGAGTTTAAGCCATCTGTCTTCTATCACTTGCATTGGACTGGCAATGTACGAATGTCAACATATCTTCTACAATGTATATTCAGGAAAATTCAGATGACCTTGGCGCATTCTCATCTGATAACGGCAAGCCACACTCGACCGTATCAAAAATACAGGTAACATGTTCTTTTTGTACATCGTGCAACAATGTTGGATATATATATATTATCATTTATTTTTTATATTTACAGAATTCATTAAATTTTATATGAAATGAAATGTTCGACATGCCGTTCGTAGCGTTCTATCGTAAAGAGTACGTGGAACCAGAACTGAATATTCATGATTTAAACAAAGTTTATCACCTAGCAGAAAAGGTTAGTGTGTTGCTATTTCGATCAGCCATCTTTTCAAAGTCCTACCCTATCCATACCCTCCCCACCATGAGTCACTACCGTAACTCTTTTTCCAAAGCTATTCTAAGATGTGGCAATTTTAAGACTCAAGAATTTTCAGAGCCTGGCAAATGCTTGGTAACCATAACCTATGACATTGATGGTCAGTGAAGAGGTAAATTTGTCCTTCCTGTCGGCCATGTATAATTCACAATATTTTTTAATTTCATTTTATGTTACTATTTTTATGGGTCCGCACCGTAGCATAGATATATACATTTCTTTCTATTATTTTAGTGGACTCAACTATTTAACAGAAAAGCCAATCTAACTGGTCTAATGCAAAAGATGCAAACTTATCGATACGTGAAAATATCGGCAGATCCTGACAAACCTTTCGGCGATAATGTCCGTGCATTGACAAGCTCCGATATCGAAAGGTACCGTGGATTCTTTGATTGTACTTGATAGAAAACTTGTGAATATCTGAAATATTTTAGAATCCAAGCCGATCAGACGGCGGATGAACTGAATGATGTAAAAGCACATTTCTCCATTGCACTATGGAAGAGATATACCGAAAATGCAGGTAAGTTGCATCACGGCCTGCTTTAGAGTAATCCATGGTTGCGTTATGCATAATGCCTTAGGAGGCAAACAATTATTCGTTTATATTATTTAAATTCCGGATGGAAACCTCAACTTAACTCGCTGTAGGCTACTGTACAAATGTACCTTCCGTGGCAGCTTGAAAGTCAGTCTATTCGTCGACTGCAGACATTTCTATAACATTGCTGATGAGCTACTGTATTTGTTGACAAGCTTGAGTTAACAAATACCGGTCTAAACAGTCGTTATGAAAATAATAACACACAATAAAATGTCACTTTTGCCATTATCTACTTCGAGGTTGATAAATGTTCCTGTTTTGTTTATAGAATGCCGTAAATGCCAGACGACATAAAGAAAAAATCAAGGTGACATACAGGCAGAAAGTGAAGAATCAAAGAATCACAGCCGGTTGGTACAAGAAGTCAAGTCGTGAAACTGATGTTAAATAAGATAATGTATCCTGAAACAGTGAAGGAACTGAAGGAAGTTTTATTGCAAGAAGCCAAACAAGGGATTATTGATGTAAGTTGGAGTTTGTAATTTGGTCAGTCTCTGTCTTTTACGTCACAGTGCATTTTGTGGTTATGAAATTGCGGATGTTTGTCAAGAAATTTGCGTGGCCGATCTGTCCTCTTCAACGACCCAACCCAACCACCTCCACGGCGAACCATATGCCAGGAACAGTTGTCCATTGACAATCGCGGATTTTTGCTGTTCTATGTAGGACTACTTGTGCTGGCACATAAAAATATATTGATATTATCTGTTTCAGCATTATGCCCTTTCACTGAGAAAATTGCTCGCAGTCGCACCTTACCAACCGGAAAAGAGAGAGGATGATGATGAAGAAGGGCAAGGCAGTGTTGTCATGGCAATTGGTTACAGTGACAATGGGCAAGTATCCTTAAGCTACAGGGATTTCCTTTGATGATTGCTATAATCTAGCTCCTCTTTTCGTAGGGACTCGGCCGCTTTTGCTGTTGTTGTTTCCCGAGACGGTGAAGTGCAGGATTTCCTGCGAATGCCGTTTATGAAATTTTGCAAGAACTCGTTTAACGAGGAACGGACGAAACGGAAAGAATAAGATTTGGAAAACGTGAAACAGTTCATCACAAGACGGAAGCCGCACGTTATCGTCATAGGAGCCGAGGACAGGTAAGAAATAATATTTCAACTCAACAATAGACTTTATTGTATACTCCAAAGTCAAAGTGCTAGGGATCGTCACATCCAATCAAATAGTCGAAATCGATTAAAATAATACAGGATTCCAATCGATTCGAGGGCAATTTTCTAATCAGGATCTATAACGCCCCCTAGTGTTTGACAACAGTTATTGTTTGACAGCTTTTTTATTTGGAATTTATGGCGTTATCAAGTACTAAAGTCGTTGACGGCAGGTCAGTGCCTACGTTATACTTGTCAATACTTTCAGTCTGTAGGCCGGATCACTATTAGAATGGCACTCCCCCGATACCGACTGCCAAGCAGAGATGGAACGGATACTAATTTTAAAGTGTTTGATTTGACTCGGTCGGGAAAAGAACCCGGGACCTCTCGATCAGAAGGCGGACAGTCTAAACCACTCGGCTAGCTGATCGGTTGGCAGCTAAGCAGACATAGAATAACTTATGTTATATACGACGAAACAATTCAAAGCAAAATATTTTGATAACATACCGGGTTCGTTATGAAATGAACAGTATTTTTAATTGCACTCGTTTACCTACGTCTTCACCAATCCATTTTTCGCAATATAATTATAGGACAGCATTGATGATACAAGAAGACATAAAGGCTTGTGTTGCCAAGCTTAAACATGAGGGCACTATCTCGGCTATAAATGTTGAGCTTATGGATAATGAACTTGCTGCTGTCTATGCTGCCACTAAAAAGGCAGAGGTCAGTCGCAATAACAATAAGCCTACGTCGTATTCCGTACCAATATATTGTTGTTGATTGGATTGATGGACCGGGGGTCCATGTAAAAATTTGCTGCGGTATCCTTGTGTGATTTAGTTCAGAAAGTGTGAAAACCGTGTATGTAAAATGTATGCGTCTCTTTAGAATGATTTTCAACAATACCCAGCTGAATTGCGGCGGGCGGTGTCGCTTGCTAGGAGAATGCAGGATCCTATGCTGGAATTTTCACAACTTTGTTCGCAAGACGAAGATCTACTCTGTTTGAAATTTCATCTGATGCAGGTTCGTAAATTCAGTAAATTTAACCTTCATTGGATCAATGCTATTGGCTCTACTTCAGGATCACGTCGACAAGGATCAACTTTTGACAAGTCTGATGGAAGAGTTTGCATACCGAACGTGTCAAGTAGGGGTGGACGTGAACAGAGCAATTGCTCATCCCCATACAGCGAATATTGTGCAATTTGTTTGTGGGCTTGGAGCAAGAAAAGCTGCTCATTTGATCAAGGTGAGTGACTATATCGAATATTGTATAGTTTATTGGGAGCATTTGCAACGTGTTAGTAATATAGGCCTATAGTCGAGGTCTCTTATAATTGTGCACACTTATCAAAATGTATGAATGTGGCTGTCTTACGGCTACGGTGCAGACTTCCGATAAATTTGTCTGGCAGTCTGTATGCACGGTGTAGGCCTACAGTTGTCGCTTGATTTATTGATAGATTTAATAAGTATGCTTTCAATATGCTGGAAAAGAGGACATTAATCTGATATGACTTATTCTATTTGGATTTTCCGGTTTTGAAACAGAAAAACAGTCGTCTCCAAAATCGGTCAAACCTTGTCACCGTTTGCAGAATGGGTCCAAAAATCTTCATCAACTGCGCCGGTTTCATCAAGATTGACACCAACTCCCTTGGCGACAGGTATGTATGTCGTCATGACAACTTCCATAATAAATAAAAGTAGGCTACTATAAAATATTTTTGTCCCAGTACGGATCTATATATCGAAGTGTTGGATGGCTCGCGTGTACATCCTGAAACGTACGATTGCGCAAGAAAAATGGCCGTCGATGCATTGGACTATGATGAGTTGGATACATATCAGTCGACTGCCGTTGAAGAAATTTTAGAATCTCCAGAAATATTGAAGGATCTCGACTTGGATGCATTCTCACTCTAACTCGAGAAACAGGTGGGGTTTGAAAATTTTTATGGTATTTGTCCATCTGCGAGTCTCATGGCTGGATCTGTTGGACGGCGTTGTGTATTTTCACCCATTTCTCTGAGTCTCGCTATTTCGTATATAGGGTGAAGTTGTTCCATAATTAGGTTCCTCTGACAATCTCAAAGAAAAGTACTCGTTTCTACTGTTGCTTTTCAGTCTTTAAAATTTTTTTTTATTGTGTAGGGTTACGAAAACAAAGACATCACACTTTACGACATCAGGAATGAATTTGATTGTCGATATAAGAATTTAAGAGTGCAGTATCGCCCACCCACTGCAGAGGAACGATTTTCTCTGATCACAAAAGAGATCTTGACTTCATTCCAAGAAGGTGACGCTCTTATCGACAGGGCTAGGTTTTCATACATTATATTATACATGCATTGGCTCTTGGCTGGGAGGATTACCATCAATTTTTTGTTACCATTTTAGGTAAACTGATAACGTGCAGAGTCACCGGGATAACCTACAGAAAGCCAACAATGAAACAACTTGACAAAGCTCAACCTCATAGAGATGAAGAGACCGGAGCCTGGAGATGTTCCCTTTGCGGAAATGGTTTCGGTCACCTCAGTAATGTATGTAGCCAAAATATTTTATATCCCATTCACCACAAATGGTATACTCTCCACTTTTGTAACGTTAATGTGATGTTAGCGTCGAGCTCCTTTGACTTACCAATGTTATGATAAATAGCATCGTGCACACAAGTTTCGTAAACTAATGGAATGACGTTCAATTTTGCTATCCCCACTTTGCAGGTATGGTCACATTTGGATAACGGTGAATGCCTTGGTGAAGCGGTTGGTGTCAGGACAAGGCTTGACAACAGCTTGACCGGCTTCATTTCTACTGGAAAGCTGAGCGATTCCAAAGTTACAAATCCAGAAGATCGAGTCAAGGTAACAAGTTCTGCTATTGGATATTATGCATTTGTTTTTGCTTTAGAAACAAGTGTGAGTGGAATTGACGTTGATATGGAGCTTGACCGAAACGCTTCTTTTCAATGTTGTCCTTTATCAAATTCGTTTGTGGGCTGCCAGTACGTTTCCCAATTGCCGTGCCATGAATTTTGTTTTTCCATTACGCATTAGCTTAGTTATACAATAGGCTACTCATAAATGCTCATAAAGTTGAATAGGTCATACTGTGTTTTGTTATGCTGCTGTTATGCTCCTTTAAACCAAACTATTTACTCAGCTCAAATTTTCTATGAACCTTTTAGGTCGGTAGGTGTGTTCATAGCCGAGTTTTGAAGATCGACATTGACAAGTTTCAACTAGATCTCACTTCGAGAACTTCCGATTTACGAAATGAGAACCGAACGTTTGGCTTGTTGCTCGACACGTATTACGATCAAGAAGCGGAAGATATGGACAAACAAACGAGTAAAACCAACGACAAGAATAAAAACAGGACGAGTGAGTAGCGACTATTGCCGTGATTTGAATTATATCACCCTATGAGAATGCTTTGATGTACTTCAAGAGATATCGCCAGCCTCCTGTCTGGAATGTACCTAAGTGGTGTAGCCGGCAAATCACGCTTTCTCTGCGTTCTACCATTGCTATTACTATCCGTTGTCCTTCCACAAGCATGATGTACATCCGATGTACAAATCTTAAATTTCCATGTTAAACACAACCTGGTGTGGCAACCCTGAGGGTTTATTTTCTGTTTGGTTAGCGACAGATTTCGTAGGCACTCTTACTGTATCGAAGTATGCATTAAGTCAAGTTTGTCTTTGTTTGCAGCTTATATCAAGCGTGTTATAACACACCCTTTGTTTCATAACATCACTTTCAAAGAGTCTGAGAAATTCATGGAGTCGATGGATCAAGGAGACGTGATTATACGACCAAGCAGTAAAGGTGAGTCATTACGTTGGCAAAATTGAAAAAGAATATTTTCTTGTGATTCTCATTACGTAATCTTTAAGGAACGTCCATAAATTTACCAACACAACATCCCTCTATATAACCCTGCTCCGATCTTGCAGATTTACTCAGACATGAGCAATTTCTGTGACAGGCGCTTACCCGTCTTTTTCGCCTGTGATTGTGGGCTCGTGTTGCTAGCTTATATTCTATCTCACGTCTACAAGATCCATGGATGATACTTGTTATCTTTTTTGCAGGTCCAATCATCTCACGGCCACTTGGAAGGTGGGAGAACAAGTCTGCGCTCACATCGACATCAAGGAGGAAGGAAAAGAAAATTTGTTCCGCTTGGGAAAATCTCTACTGATTGGAAATGATGTAAGCGTTATACAATGTATTTTCTGATCAGTAGTATTGTCTTTGTGACCACTTGCGATGTACAGACTAGAGAATGCACGAATTCATCCTGGCTAGAACCAAGCTGAATAACCCACCGGAGTATAAAATCTTCCCCTGCTAATCAAATACGGCAACAAGTCGCGTTTGTGAGGACAGCATAAGAAAGTAGGAAAGGCATCTGAAAGTCTGTAAAAACAGCGTTTGGACAATCTGCGGTTGCCGATGTTTTGAACCGCAGCAGAAAAAGTGAAATTGCCATTGCTTGACTACACCTTTGTTACTTGTTTCAGGAGTTTGAAGACTTGGACGAGATTTTTGCCAGATTTATACAGCCGAGGGCTGCGAACGCGATATATCTTTTAAATCATCAATATTATCGTGCATCAAACGGCGGCGAGAAAGACGTCCTGGAGAAAATTCTGAGACAAACAAGAAAAAATGCATCATCACGAATTCCTTACTTTCTCAGTGTATCAAAAGAACTTCTCGGTTAGTGCGACAACCGATTGATAGTTGTAATCAAGTAAAATTTTGGCTGAATAGCTGCGGATCAAGCTTAATTTTGACCGTTTCCTGTTGCATTTACACATACAGTACACGGGACACCACAGTTCAGTTATACAGAACCGCTATCTGTGCATCAAACTTGTGTGCATGGCAAGTCTGAGCTTTTTTACCATCCAAGTCAAATCCACACTGCACTATCCCCAATGCTCTCGCCGTATGGCGTATATTATTTTTGTCGTCCTTGGTTTTATGGTGTGACGCGATCAGGATTTAACCTCAAGGAGGACGACCTCATCTTTTCACCTGAAGACACAAATTCTCGATTCTCTTTTTCAGACAAATTCATTCTTTCATATATGCCTCGGACGACGCCGACGCACGAGTATATCACTGTTTCATCAAACTGGTTTCGGTACCGAGCACAAGTATTTTTGACAATCAACCAACTTTTTAATCTGTTCAAGAAGCATTTTCAGGATCCTCTGCCACGTAAGTGCTATTATGATGTGTTCTTCAAAGTTGCGCGATGAGCTGCAAGACGACATCATCAAACTCAAAACAAGCAAAAGAGTAGCCTATCTTCTTTGCCTCTTTTCATTCTACCCGATGACAAAGATTCTTGCCTACATAGTAGCTGTGCGCATATACGATACACCCTATGGTACGGATCAGACGCCATACGGTTCCATATGCTATGATATATATTTTTGCTTCAATGACGTGGGGAGTATTCCCGCCCTGGCCCAACCCCTTCGTTACTAGAATCTGCCAGCCAAAACATATCGCCCCCATCCCCCGATGGACAGTCGGTTTCGTATATTTCAACGAATTTTCTCAACTTAGAACACATGCTCGGCAGAACTCCTGCACGAACTTCATGCAACTCTAACAGTGGAGCGCGAATGAGTGTCAACGCTTTACAAAATGTTGTTCAATCCATACAAACACAGCAGGTATGAAATTTCAGTGTCTCCTCACTTAATGATTTCAATACCTCATTTTCTTTCTATCTTTTAGAGTGCCCAATTCGCCACTCCTTTGCTAAGAACTCAGCCTTATAATACACTCAACGTCAGGATCATTCCACGAATTCCGAGCTATCCACCACAGCAGACCCCAGTGTATCGTTCCGGCCAGCCGCCAATCCTTCGAACGCCAAATGGTAGAACACCATTCACATGGGGACAACCACCTGCCAGACCCCCGCCTATGCGAACGCCCGTTGGTGATACTGGGTAAGTAAGTATTTTTATGTTAACTGTTGTTTTCAGTCCTAAAACCAATCTATCTATCTGTCCAGAACGGCTGGTACAGACTGGAGTGAAGCTGCTGAATGGACCCGGAAACATGTAGGCTGCAAAAACACTCCACGTATGACGCCTCGCCGAATACCAAGGGATCCAGGGACACCGGCTTCGAGCTACAGATAAAGCCCTAAGACTCCTATCAGACGCACTCTGAGAGATCAGGGCTCCATGTGATACTTGAAACTGCCGTTATTCTTAAGCTCTGGAGAATTTCTGTGCAGAACACTTATATGCTTTTAATGAATCTATGTCCAACTTATATTATGAATCTGGTACGAGTCAACTTGACTTCTTGAGTTAGCCGTTTTACTTTGTAATATTATCTATCCGTAACTTATGCACATAATGTGGATGTCTCCTACAGTATATAACGTATCTTTCTGCGTAAATGAACGGGTATGTGCGTGTCCAGGGAGGTCAGGTGTGTCTTGCTTTACACTCCTCCAACTCTGCAATCTCAACAAATTTTTGCTTTCTCAAGAGTCGAAGTAAAACGTTTGGCCATACGTTGCATGAACATTGTCAATTTGCCATTGCAAAAAATACGAGCTCCAAAGGAACCAGTAGTAGTAGACCTAGTAAAAGGAGATATTTTCAAAATCTACCGATACCGCCGAGGAAGCGGAAACCAGAGCCACAACTGCCAAGAGGATAACCCGCAGAAAACAGACAGTAGCCTACCGGTACCTATCAACAAATATGCGATTAGCTCTCTTCCGCGCAAAATCAGCAGAAAACCTAATTCAAGCAGTGACCGCTCAACAGAATCTATATAAAAAATAAGAGTCTGTCTGTCTGTATGTATGTCTGTGCACGAATCAACTTCTTTATTACAGAAGCTACCGCCAAAAGATTTTACAGAGATGTAGGGACGGACGTTATGCGTGCGACCAGGTGGTTTTTCAGCGCTTCCGACATGTATTTCCTAAGTTTATACATCGCCCAATACTGCTACTTCCACTTTTCGCAACGCGAAAATGATAGATGCACTTTTTAGATCGCTTCTGCCATCTAGCGGAACAATTTCTTCACCCCTTCTGGTCGCGTAAGGTAGCCTGGCTACAACGCTCTGCTTACGTACTGTCCTTCGGTTCGGCGTCTTGGATATATTTCATACGGGTTTAGATAATGCATATGAGAAGTGAATCGGGGAGCCATTTTCCTTCGCCAAGAGAAGAGAGGGAAGCGTCACACCCACGATTAAATGGCGGACACCTTTTTCGCGTAGGGCTACAACGTCTTATGTTGTATCCCCCGAGTGAAACCGGGATAACCAGCTAGTATATAATTATATTGCGGTGAGCAACGTGGTGCGTCGGGTCGGATCAACCGCCGGAGATCCGTGTACGTATTAGTGTTCGACATCGACAATATCACGCCGACATGAGAATTAATAGATTTCTTCCAGCCTGTTCAATTCGATGTCTTTATTTTCGTCTGTCAAAAAGTCAGTAGTACAGATTAATCTCGCAAAGCTTTGGAATATGGCGTTGAAATTCAACATTGGATGAGCTATGATGTAAAAATCTGGAGCAACTAGAGAGGTATGAGTTAT
>ENA-OUOG01003007-OUOG01003007.1-marine-metagenome-genome-assembly--contig:-NODE-3007-length-16449-cov-5.493220_pt1 | contig 16449 bp, 4 predicted proteins | sample MGYA00248635_ERZ508505 | MGnify/ENA primary metagenome ERZ508505 (study PRJEB26176, sample SAMN06267871) | marine metagenome | isolation source: Saanich Inlet, British Columbia, Canada | place: Pacific...
CGCGTTCCTCGGCGTCTTCGCGGGCGTGTACGTCGCGGTGGACGAGGTTATTGCGCTTCGAGTCGGTACGCAGCGAAGCAGGGAATGGAGAGCTGCGGTCGCCGGCGCGATCGCCGCGCCCGCGTTGCTCCTGGCGGACCCAAAACCGGCTTCTCGGTCGCGTCTCGGGAGAGACGCGCGGAGCTCCGTCGGCGTTTTAAACAAAAACGCGCCCCTCGCGCCGCAACGGCACAACGGCTTGGCGACGTACCTGGCGTTGCGCGCGTGCGTGCTCTTGACGCGAAGCGCGCTGAAGCGTCGGGACAAACGTGAGTTAACACCGGTAACGCACGCTTTGCTCGCGCCGTTCGCCGATAAGAACGCGGACGTGGGTTTGATGTGCGTCAGCGCGACTGTGATTTTGTCGTGCTTCATCTTAAGACGCGACGCGGTGGTTGGCCCCTACGCCAAATTCCTCGACCGGCACGGAGGCAAGACGGTCGCGCACTACGTTTTCGCCGGCGCTTTGGCGAAGGCGACGACGGCGTTGGAAACTCGGACCGTGGTGAAAAACGCGGCGGCGGCGCTGTACGGCCACCCGGGGGCGAGTTTGCGGGATAAAAAACACGAAGCGTCGTTACTCGCGGCGCTCGACGTCTCGGACGCGTCGCTGATGCGACGACGCCCAAAGTTGTGGCGTCTCCTCGTGCACCCGGAGACGTTAAACGGCGGCGCGCACTTCGTGGCGTTCTTCACGCGATCGTTACTTCGGTCGTTCGGGGTGAACGCGCCTCTGTACTTAGTGTCCACGCTCCTCGTGCACAGGCACGCGGTGGTGGACAAAAAACGGGGACCCGCGATTTTAAAGCGGAGCGTCGTCGGCGTCGCGCGCTCCAGCGCGTTTCTCAGCGCGTACTGCGCTCTGGCGTGGGCGGGGCCGGATATCGTCGCGACGCTCCTCGGAGACGTGCGGTGGTGGACCATCGTGTGCGGCGTACCTCTCGCCGGCCTGGCGACGTTCCTGGAGAAACCCTCGAGAAGACAAGAGCTCGGCGTGTACTGCGCGTCCCGCGCGCTCGAGGCGGTCGCCGTGCTCGTCGCGGGCGCGAACGCGCGACGAATCGCGAGCGACGAATCACGAAAAAACAAAAACGCAGACGCTTTTGCGTCTTTTTTTCTCGTGAAGCGTCTGGCGCGGTTCGACGTCGCGACGTTCGCGCTGGCGTCGGCGGCGGTGATGCGGTGCTACGCGAACGAGCGGGACGTGTTCCGGAGCAAGTACCTGAACGTGCTGGACTACGTGTTCGGGAACCAGGGGCACGGCAGGCAGAGGGTGCGGCACGTGGGGAGCGCGTACCAGCTCATGACCGAACCGCCGGAGATGCCGGCGTCGCCGAAGAAAAAAAAGGGAGACGGCGAGAAGAAGGAACGGTAGAAGAGCCGCGTATTCGTGACTCGTATGAATACTACGTAGCATCGTATCTTTACCACGTTGTCTATGCTATGCGTGTTCTACTACGCCTACTTCCGTCTCCTGGAGACTAGCTACGCGAGTATACCTCCATCGCGTCTCGCCCTACGACAAAAAGGCTCGCCTACATCAAAGGCTCGTCCGCGTCCGACGCTTCGGGCGCCAGGCGGAACAGCTTCACCGTCCCGTCTCCGCCGCAGCTCAAAACGCCGCCCGCCAGAGGCGTCAGCTTCGAGACCCCCACCTGCAGCACGTTCCTCCCCCCCCCCCGGGGTGCCAGGAACGTGTGCCTCTCGTGCGCGGCGGCGAAGTGCTGCACGTGCGCGCCCGAAGCGCACTCCCAGACGCGCACGTCGCCGTCCTTGCACCCGGAGACGAGCGCGACCGTTTCGTTTCGCAAAGAAAGCGCGGCGAGCGATTTCACAGCCGCGGCGTGGCCGACGCCCGACTCCACGCGGCGCGCGCGCCACAGCACGGTGGTATTAGAGCCGGCGTCGCCGAGCTTGCGCAGGTCGTGCGCGGCGATGTCCCCGTCGCGCCCGGCGGTGGCCACCAGAGGCCACGGCGACGCGCCGTGCGCCAAGCCGGGGAGCCAGCACAAAGCGGTGGCGCCGCCCTCGTGCGCCGCCACCGCCGCCGCCGGCGGCGCGGCTGACGAACGGAGCGTGTCCCAGAGCACGAGCGACGCCGCGTCGGCGCCGGCGCCGGCGTTGCTACGCGTCCCGCCGGCGAGGTGCGAGCCGACCGCGGCCACCACCGCGGCGGACGCGAAGGAAACCGCCTCGACGCGGCTCTTGCCCGGGTGCGGCGGCGCGCGGAACGACGCCGGAGCCGTGCTCGGGTCCAGAAACTGGTCCGAGCGCCAAACCGCGACGGCGCCGTCCGCGCCGCCCGCCGCGAAGCGCGCGCCGCCCGGCCCCCACGCCGCGCACGACGTCTGACCGCCCCCTCGCGCTTCCGAATTCGTCGTCGCGCTCAGTGTCGCGTTCCCGCTTCCGTATTTCGTGTGCTGCCTTCGCGCTTCGCCCGAACCGCGTCGATCGAACCGCGTCGCGTACGAAACTGAAGACGCCGAAGGCGAAACCTCGGCGCCGCCGAAACCGCGGAGCCTCGCGTCGGGCAGGCGAACCGCGCCCAAAAAGGCGGACCCCGTCGTGTCTCCCGATATATCCGCGGCGAACCTCCAGATGGATACCGAGCCGAACGCGTCGCCGGCGATGAGCACGGGCTCGCGCGGGTGCGCCTCCACGCACCGCGCGACCACGTCGTTCGGGACGCGGAAGGAACAAGGAGCGTTCGCGGAGGTTTCCGCGCCGACGATTCCATCCAATTCCAGCGCGCCGATCGCGGAGGCGGCGCTCGCCGCCGCGCCGGCGGCGGCGGCGGCGACGGACGACGCGGCGGCGGTCCAGTCGGACGCCGAATGTAAATGCGACCCGGCGCCCACGCGCGACCCGACGCTTTGCATTTCCCTCCGCGCCTGCCTTTTCGGGTGCCACCACGCGGCGCGCGGCCACGGCGCGATGCCGTCGAGCCCACCCGCGTTTAACCTCCCGTCAAGAGGGTCACCCCATAGACGCGCGAGTGTCGAGGACGCCGACGCCACGCGGAGCACGGCGGCGGCGCCGACGACGGCGCGCCCGTCCGGCGCTCGAGCAGAGCCCTGCGCGGCGAGCGCGCGCAGGTCGGCGATGACCAGCCCTTTTTTGACGCACGCCAGCCCGAGCTGGTGCGGCACAGCGGGGTTCACGCACGCGCCGTAGAAGGCGTCGCCCTGCAGCCGCGCGATCTCGACGGGCGTGCGGAGACACCTCGCGTGAACAAACGCGCTCGGGTCGCGCGCGCGCCGAAAAACGCCTCCGGCGTCTCGCGACGGAAGCGGCTCGCGGGACCCATCGGGCTCGCCTTGTTGTTCGTTCCGTTTCGATCCGTCGGGTCCGGCGGCGTCCGCCGCGACGAAGGGCGGCGCGGCGCGCGCGGGCGTCTCCGCCAGAACGGAGACCCCGAAGCCGGGCATGAGCACGTCGAAACCCGAGGGAGGCGGCGGCGTCGCCGCGGGGCTCGTCGGGCTCGCCGGCGTGTCCGGCGGCGAAGAAAAACCAAACCCGACGGGAGACGCGCCGTCGCCGTCGCCGCCGCCGCCGGGCGAACGGGGGGACGCGCCGCCCCGGATCTTCACAGAAAGCCGGTCCCGCAGCCTCTTCAGGCCGGACGCCTTCTTCGCCGTTCGCGGTGTCGCGTTCGCGTCCGCGTCCGCGTTCTTTTTTTCGCGAGACGCGTCCGCGTCGGCGCCCGCGTCTCGCGAAAAGAATCGCTTCGCGGACTCCGGGTCGAGGTCCACGGACGGGAGACGACGCGACGACTCCTTCGCGTCGGGGTCGAGCGCCGAGTCTTCTCCGTCGAGAGCCGAGTCGAGCGCCTTCTCCGTCGCCGCGAATAAGTCGGCGGGCTCGAGAAACTCGGAAAGACGCCGCGCCTCGCGCTCCTCCGGGCCTCGTCTCGTTTTTTCAGCCGAGGCCACAGAGAAGGCGAGCGACGCGTCTCGACGCGCGAGCGACGCGCGCGCCGCCGCCTCGGCGCTTTCGTCAAACGCGTTCTTTGCGGGCGCCAAAAGCTTTGCCAGCGCCCGAAAGGACGCCTCGGGAAACGTTCCTGGAAGTGTCTCGGGGGCCAACGCGGTGGCGGTGAGTCTCGCGATGACGTCCGCGCGCGCGCGCGTCGCCGCCGACGCCGCGATCGCGCCGAAGGGGAACGCGTTAAGTTCGGCGTTACGTTCGGCGGAACCGCGAAACTTTTCGGAACCGTCGTCCGCGTCCGGACGTTCGTTTTCGTTCGGGAAGCGCGCTCGGCGCTCGAGCGCCGCCAGGGGCATGCCCTCCGCCTCCAGCGCGAGCGCGAGCGCGCCCGTGGCGTCTGCGGCGGCGTCTGCGGCGTCGCGCGCGAGCGCGGGCGCCGTCTCGAGAAGCGCGCGTCGCCTGGAGACGAACGCGCAGAGATCCGCCGCCGAAGCTTTGTCTTCCGACGAAGCGCTTTCGTCCCGGACGAGCCGGCGAAGCGTCTCGACGCTCGCGTCGCCGTCGCCGCAGAGCCAGCGGAGCGCCGCGAGCGTCCACGCGTCCTCGACGTTTTTCCCGCGCGACGCGGCGAAGCGCGCCTCGAAATCGGGAACCACGCGCGCCTTGAGAAAGGCTTTCGCGGCGGGGGACAGAGACGCGGGAAGAGGTGCCTCTTCTTTCTTTTCTTTTTTTTCGCGAGGCGCCTCTTCGTTCGCGTCCTCCTCTGTTATTTTTATCGCGCCCGGCGTTCGGTCGGGAGACAACCGCGCGACGCGACCGGAAACCCGCGGAGACGCGCCGTGATCCGCGAAGTCGCCGAAACCCGCGAACGCGGACGCGGAGAGCGTGCCGTCGTCGTTAGACGAGTGCCCCCCGAGTTTTTTCTCGTCGCGAGCTCCGTCGCGGCTTTCCGCGCGAATCTCACGCGACGAAACTTCGCGCGAGATTTCGCCGTCGAGGCTCGCGTCCTTCGCGAGCCTCGCCACCGCCACCGCCAGCGACAAGTCCCCTGCGTGTTTCCACACCAGCGCCGCCGCGTCTTGCGGCGCACCCGCGAGCACGAAGAACGCCGAGGCGAACAAGTACCTGTGCTTGGAAAGCAGCGCGTACGCGTTTTTCAAAGCCGCCTCTCGGTTTTTCCGCAAAGAAAAGTCGCGCGAGAAGAAATCAGCCAGCCGCGTATCGCGCGCCGCGCGGAACACGCCGGCGAGCGTGTTCGCGCGTCCCAGCGCGGCGAAGAGGAGCGCGCACGGGTTCTCTCCCCCCGGGTCACGCGTTTTCGCGAACGCGTCGCGCGCGGCGGCGTCTGTCAGTTTCCGGAGCGTCTCATCGTCGCGAACCCACAGCGGCGCGCCGGTCATCCGCAGCGCGCGCCACGATGTGGCGCGCGAATCGGGGTCGGGTCCGTCCGCGACGCGCGATCCGTCGGACGACAAGCCGAACGACGCGAGAAGCGCGTCTTGCGCGTCGCTTTGCGTCGCCCACGCGAGCTCTTCTCCGCGAGGGCCGTGTTGGTCGAGGAGACGATTCGCGGTGGAACCGTCGGAATTGTCACCATCGAGAGAACGGCTTCGCGCGTCTCTCAGAGCGCGCGCGCGTCGGAGCGTTTTGAAACGCCGGCCGGCTTCGTCGACGGCGGCGGCTAGCTCATCGCCGTCGGCGTCGCGAAGCGCGTCGAGCGTCGCCAACAAGCCGACCCGCTCGGCGCCGGTGAGCCCTGGAAGACTTCGCGCCGCGCCGCGCGACGCGACGAGCGACGCCGCCTCCTCCGCCTCAGAGGCGGAGAACCGAGCGGAGGGGTCTTTTTCGTCCGCGTTTTCGAAACGGCCGCCGAGGTGAGAGACAGATATCGAGGTGGCGTCTTCGACCGCCGAGTTTTGTTCGAGTCGCGCCGAAGATCGCGAATCGCGTTTCAAATCCATGCCAAACCCGAAACGCGCCGGCGCCGGCGCCGGCGCCGGCGCGCCGCCGAACCCCGCGAACCCGCCAAACGCGCCCGCGTCGAACTCGGGCACGAGGCTCGGGGTGGATCTTTGCTTGTGGGCGATCTTCGCTTGTGCCTTCTCTTCTCGTCCATCGGGTGAAATCGCGTCCCCCGAGACGACGTCCACGCGATCTTCCAGGAGCTGCGCGACGGACGCGGCAGCTCCTGCGACCGAGAACGGACCGCCGTCGGAGTTCCACGAGTTTGAGTTTGAGTCGCCGTCTCCTCCGCGCAGACGCTCTACGACGCGTCTGGCGGCGGCGCGCGCGCGTCGCGTCTCGCCGCGCACGAGCCAGTCCATGAGCACGCGCGGGTGGTACTCTGGAAGCGCCGTGGCAGCCTCCTCTATGAGAACCTTAAGCGAGGCCCCCGAGCTCAGCGCGAGCGTCCAAAGCTCGTGGTCCACGCCCACCACCAAAGAGTCCCCAAACGCGCTCCACGCCAACCCGCCGACGGAAAGGACTTCTCCGCCGTCTCTCGAGGGACCCTCGTCTCGCGGGTCCGCCTCTCCGTTCGTCTCGAGAGAGTCTCTCGAGAGGTTCGCGTGGGCGAGGACTGGCCACTGCTCGCGGCGCGCGACGCGCACCTCGACGCGCGCGCCTCGCGCGATGGCGAGCGCCTCGGCGCCGCCTCCGAGGTCGAACCAGCTCAGGTGGCATTTTCCAAAAAACGCCGCGCCGGGGTTTCTCTCGTCGGAGCCGATTTGGAACTCGGCGGCGAGCGCAAACGCGCCGCGCGCGTCGCTCTCCGCTTCCCAAACCTCGACGCGCCCGTCCGGAAGCGCGAGCGCGACGGCGGCGCCCGTCGGAGACGACGCGAGCGTCGTCGACAATTCTGTTTTCCGTTCGGATTCCTCTTCGGAAGACGTCTTCAAACGTCGGAGGCACCCCGCGTCCGTCCAGCGCGGAACAAGTCTCGCCGTAGAAGCCTCCGTCTGCGAAGCCTCCGCGTTCGCCTCTTTAGAGAGACGGCACGTCGCGAGCGCGACGTCGCCTCGGGCGTCGACGCGCGCCGCAAAGAAGGCGCGCGCGCGAACGCTCGTGTGCCCCGCCGGGATCACCGCGGGGACGGTGCCGGGAAAACACACGGCCTCGACGCGCGAGAAGGCATCGCCGTCGACGAGAGGGACGAGAGGCGTTTTGTCGTTTTGTTTCGCGACGAGCGCCCACGAGAGCACTTCGCCGTCTCGCCGCGTCGCGGCGAGCGCCGCGAAGGGCGCGCCTTTCGTTTTCGCGGCGGCGCCGGAGACGTCGTGCGTTGAGACGTCGTACGCGTCGAGCGAGGCGATCGTCTGATCGTCTGATCGGTCGGAAAGGTTTTCGCTCTTCGACCACGCGTTTTTTCGCGTTGTCACCGAGGCCACCTTCTCTATGACGACGCGAGAAGCGTCATCGTCGCGAAACGCGTGCGTCAAAAGAAGATGGTCCTCCGTCGCCAAAAAAAGCGCGCCGCGACACCACGCCGCCGCCGAGACGCCGCGCGGCGAACCTTCCCGGAACGAAACCGGCACGAGCCGTCGTTTTTGTTTTCGTTTTCGCTTCGAGACGCCTTCTTTTTCGTCGTCATCGCTCTCTTCGCAAAAGTCAAGCCACCTCCAGACCCGCACGCCACCTCCCGCGTCCACGGAGACCACCGCGCCGGTCTCGTCGCACGCGCGCACGAGCGTCACGACGTCGCCGTCAACGTGCCCTCGAAACGCCGACGAACGCGCCAAGACTACTCTTTTGTTTCGAGACGCGTCAAGTTCACGCGTCGTTCGAGACGCGGCGAGGTCCACGTCGCTTACGAGCGCGCCGGCATCAGGCGACGCGAGCACCACGCGGAGCGGAGGAGGGTCGCCGCGGGGTTTGAAAAGGTCACGGTGTGATTCGGGAAGGTGTGTCGGACGATTCGCGGCGACGTCTCCTCGTCGCGTTCGTCTGGGCGCCCAGGTGGCGGAGAAGTACGCCGGATGGCTCGCCGCGGCGAGCCGATGAGCACTCGCGTCGGCGCTTCCGTGAGTCGCGTCCTCCTCGAGCATCGGCGCGCGTCGCCAGAGGTGCGCGCGCGGCACGCGCGCAGACGCGCTCGAGTCTGTCTCGTCGAACCCTTCGAGCATCCACACCCACACCGCGCCGTCCGACCCGAGCGCGGCGAGGAAATCCGCGCCGTCGCGCGCCGGAACCGCCGCGGCGCAAAACGCGTCAAAGGTTTTCGCCGCGTCTTCATCGCGCGTCTCTTTTTCTTTTCGCGGTGTCTCCGGCGGAGGAGGCTGAGGCTCCGACGCCGCGTCGCCCTCCGCCGGGTCGCGTCCCCGCCTCCGCGCGCCCCGTGGCTCGGGGCGCCACGCGAGCCAGTGCGCGGCGAGGAGCGCCGGCGCGTACCCGGAGGGCCCCGGGTCCGTCTGCGCGACCACGGTCTGCACGAGGCGCGGCATTTCCGTCGGGCTCCCTCCGCCGAGCGCGGCGGGCGCGCCGGTCCACACGCGCGCCGCCCCATCCTCCGAGACGGTCACGAGCGCGACGTCTTCGCGAACGCCGTCGCGAAGGCGGTCCCGCCTCCAGCGCGCCGAGATCACCGCGGCGGGGTGCCGCAGGGTCTGCGCGAGGGTCCCAAACGCCCACACGCGCGCGTCGCGCGAATTCCGCGCCGCCGACGCGACGGGCGCTCGCGCGGACGCGCCGGCGGCTAAAATCGTCGCTTCGTCGCCGTCCTCGCCCTCCGTCGCCGCGTGGTGACTCGCGCGCCACACCGGCGTGAGAAGGAAAGAGCACGACGAGTCAGAGTCATTCGACGAGTCATCATTCGTTGCGACGTGCGACAACCCGTCGTGAGAAGTCGTCGAACGACTCTTTCGCACGCGCCACACAGCGATCTCGCCGTTCGCCGCCGCCGACGCGAACGCGAGCCCGTCGTTCGTCCAAGCCGCGGACGTCACCTTCGCGGCGCACCTCGCGCGGCCTATCCTCTCCCACAGGTGCGGCGTGTGCGTTTTCGTTTCGTTTACCATCACCAGCGCGGGATCCGAGTGAACCGGAAAGGAAGGAGCGGAGGAAGAAGGCGCGCGGAAGAAGTCGCTTTCGTCGGCGGCGGCGGCGCGCGCCGCGCGCGGCGTCGGCGTCTCCGCGGGTGCGCACAGATGTATTTCGCATCCGCGCGCCACGAGGAGCGCGCCGCGCGTCTCGCCTGGTGCCCACGCGACGCAAGTCGGGGGTTCTGGCGGGGAAGACGCCTCGTCATCGTCCCCGGCGAACGTGACGCGCGAGAATGTCGAGGGGACACCTCCGTGCGTCTCCGCGACCACCACCGCGTCGCCCGAGGGATACGCGACGTGCGCGCCGCTCACAGAGGCGCCCTCCGCCTCGAAGAGCACGCTCAGCGCGCCGGTGGGGCCGGAGGGGACGCGCTCCCGCACGTCCAGCCGGGGCGACTCCGCCGAAGCGCGCATCGCGCCGACGCGGCCTCGCCGGACCTCGCGCGGGTGGACGCGTCCACTGCGAGCCCCCTCGCCCCCGTGCCGCGCAGGGTAAATGACATTGACAGGAGTGGGCACGTCCGAGAAACGGCGCGAGCTCGAGCTCGGGCGAGCGAGAAAACGGAGAGATCGGTTTTTGGTTTTTTTGGTCGGCGCTCGGCGCGCGTCGGTTTTTCGGGAAGTACAGGCTAGCGCTCGCGCTTCGCCCACCAGCCACTCCGACCGACACCGCGAGGTTCGCGGCGACGTCGGATGACAGCCGCGATGATGGATCCCGGCGGGGGTGAATTCGACCCCCGTCCCGACCTCAGGTGCGCGCGCGACCGCCACCGCGAGAGCCACCCGCGCGCGAAGATGGCTTCCCATCTCGCACGGACCGTCGCTCGCATTTCCGGTGTTTTCTCGCCGTCGACGTCCCGTCGTCGGGTGTTACGGCGTGCCCTCCCCCCCGCCACGCGCTGACCGCCCTCGTTTCCTTCCCGACCCTCCTCTCGACCGCAGCGGGACGTGGGAGACCCACGCCGTGGACAACCAGGCGGGGTTCCTGGAAGCGTTCGGCTCCGCGTTCGCCACCGGCGTGCCCGGGCACGTGAACGCCAAAGAGCTGCACTCGCTCGCGCACGACCGCGAGGCGGGTGTCCTGGAGGACACCGCGATGCTCGGCGACACCGCGGTGGTGAATCGCACGGAGGTGGGCAAGCCGCGCGAGATCGTCGCGCCCGACGGCTCGGCGATGCGCGTGACCGCCCGGTGGGACGGGGACGTCTGGGTGGAGGTTGACGAAGATCTCGTGCTGGAGACGCGGCGGTGGCGCGAAGGCGACTTCCTCGTTTTCGCGCGGACCGTCACGCGCGACGACGGCACGCTCGTGACGTCCAAGATGTTCATGGGCAAGCCCAGGCGCAAGGCGCCCGTGTTCGCCGCGCCCGCGCCGGACGCGTCGCAAACGGTGAAGTCCCGCAAGTCGAGCAAGAAGGCGAAAAAGTCCAGACGGTCCGCCGAGGCGGCGATGGACGAGGACGCCGGCAGCGACGCCGGCAGCGACGCCGAGTCCGTGTACTCGCACGTGGAGAAGGCGGTGGAGACGGCGACGGGCATGTTCGGCGGTCTGTTCGGGGGTTCTAAACCCACGGACGGCGGCTCGCCCAGATCGAACGACGGCTCGTCGAGACGAGCGACCGCGAGTTCGCCCGCCGCGCTCTCGGCGCGCGGCGCCGCGAAACCGCGCGACGCCGCTGCGTTTTTCAACCTAAACCCGAACGCGTCCTTCTGCGGGTCGTTCCCGTGCTCGTTACGCAACCACCCCGGTTTTCTGTACGTGTTCGAGTTCCACGTCGGGTTCGGCGCGCTCAACTTAACGGAGCACGCCAAGTGGCACGCGCCGGCGAAGACGGTGAACAACCTGGAAATCGTCGGCGCGTCGTCGCTGGCGGTTGGTTTGACCACCGGTTTGACTTTAGAGTTCGAGGGCGTCGACGACCGCGACGCCGTGTACGAGTGCATGGTGAGCATGTTAGAGAAGATCCCGCCCTCGCCCGGCGAGGAGGTGCACGGCGAGCCCGACGCGCGCGTCGCCGCGCCTTTAAGGCTGGGCTTTGAGCAGGAACGGTACGTCTTCGTGCACGTCGTGCAGGCGGACGCTCTTCCCGACGCGGCGACTGGGTCGGTGTCCATCGCGACCGCGGCGCTGGGGCGCTACGGCGCCGCGGTGACGGCGAAGGGCGTGACGCTTTTAAACGCGCCCTCTAGGTTCGGCCGAACGCTGGCCTTCCCAGCCGCCGAGGCGGACCTCGCCGCCGACTCGGTGATGGTGGCGGTGGCGGGGGGGGGGGTCGGCGACGCCGGATTCGGCGCCGAGACGCTGGGCGAGGCGCAGATCCCACTCGCGATGCTTCCCCGCGACCGCGCGGGCGCGGACGAGGTCAAGGAGAACCCCTACGTGGTATCCTTGATGCCGCCGGGTGGCGGCTTTTCGCTCGGCGGCGACGAGCGCGAGAGCCCGCGCGCGGGCGGGCGGTCGTTCCGCCGCGACGGCGAGAGCGCGTCGGTCAAGGCTCGCAAGTCGCGCGCGGTCGGCCGGCTCTCCGTGGTGGCTTGGATCGGCACCACTTCGGACCTGTACGAGCTCGGGAGCGCCGCGACGCTCGCGGAACCTCCCGCGGAACCTCCGCGCGATCTCGAGGGCGCCACCTCCATGGCGCCCTCGGCGTCGGTGCGCGTGCCCCCGGCGGTTTCGCGCGTCACCGTCAACGTGCACAAGGTGCGCGGCGTCTCTCTGTCGAAGCCCCGCGGGTTGCTTCGGCGCGTGGACGAGGACGAGGCGACTTCGGACGCGGGTGACGTTTCGGAGGAGGACGACTCTGAAATCGTCGAGCTCAAGTGCCGTCTGACGATCGGCGACCAGGTTTCCACCACGGCGACGGCGTTGCACTCGGGGACGGACCAGGCGCGCTGGGGACCGTCCACGCGGCAGTTCATCGCCATGGAGCCGCGAGGCGGCGCGATGCGGGTGGAACTCCTGCGCGCTTCCGACGAGACGTGCGTCGGGCGCGTGGACGTGGACATATCTTCCCTGCCCATGCGCCCGCCCAAGGGCGCGTACGCCAGGGCGCACTGGCTGAAACTGCGCGCGCCGCCGAGCGACGCGGAGGACGCGAGCTCTTCGTTCGGCGGGTCGCGGAGCTCTCGGGGCGGCGGCTCGCGGTCGAGCCGCCGGTCGCGGCGGTCCAAGACCAAAACCACGGGGGGTTCCGGTGCTCCCTTGGGCGGAGGCAGTTTCTTCGGGTTCAACCTCGCCGGCCCGACGGTTCCCGCGGCGAGCACCGCGGTGGAGGAGACGGAGACGGAGGCAGAGACGAGCGACGAGAGCGACGACGAGAGCTCGTACGACGACGAGAGCACGATGAACGGCGACGGCGGCGACGAGGAGTACCTCGGCGAGATTCTGCTGGACGGGTTCGTGGACGAGGGCTGCGGTCCGACGGCGGCCATCGGCAGGAAGGCGCCGCTCGGGGAACTCAGCCTGGAGATTTTGTCCATGCGCGGGGTCACGCCCGAAGGCAAGATGCACAGGGCGCGGCCCGCGGTGCTTCTGGAAATGGGCGGGTCCTGGGCGCACCTCCCGGCGGCGCCGGCGGGCGACGACCAAGGGCTCCGCCGCGCTCCGCCGGCGTGGCGCCGCGAGATTGTCGCCGCCGCGTACGACCCCGCGGACGTCGCGCAGATCGGCGTGTTCGACGCCGCGGACAACAACGCGCCTCTGGGTTTCGTGAGCGTGCCCATCAGGCGCCTGCCGCGCGGCGCCACCGTGGTGAGCACTTTGGCGCTCTCCGGCGGTCCAAGCGCGTCGAACGAATCGGCGGAGATTACGATTCGCGCCAGGTACACGCCCAAGACGTCGGCGGCGTCGCAGCTCTTCGCGTACCTGGCACCGCCTCTTCCTCGCTCGGCGTACGTGCACGGCGCGGAGCAGAGCGTGGGTGAGGGCGTCGAGTCCGGCGTGGAGGCGCTGGTGCGGCAGCAGCGCGAGTACGCCGAGGAGTCGCTCATGGAGGGCCCGGCGGCGCTGCCGGCGTCGATGGTGGGCGCGATGCTCCCGCGCGGCGCCAACGTGCGCCGCTCGGAGAAAAAGTCCAAGCTCAAGAGCGCTAAGAACATCAAGGCGTGCGTCGTGCGCATCGCCGCGGCGATCGATCCGTTCCACCTCGAGATGGACTGGATCAGGCGTGCCGTGACCTGGGACTCGCCAATAAAAGCGGGTCTTCTGCACGTCGCGCTATTCACGTGCGTCTACCACCCGGCGGTCGCGACGTTTGTGTGCGCGCTGTGGTGCGCGGCGCGCGCGGCGGGGCGTAAACGGACGCGCCGCTGGACCCTGACCGGCGCGGATAAGTCCCCTGATGCGGGGTCTTTCGACGTCGGCGCGGCGCCCCCCGGATCGCGGCTCGCCGGCGCCGAGACCGCCGCGATGCTCGGGCCGGACGCGCCCTCCGAGCTGGCATCCGTGGACGTCGGCGTTTTCTCCGCGCTCGGGAAGCGTTCGCATGAAAGCGGAGAAAACGCGTTATCGTCGTCCGCGGCTGGCGTGACAGACGCCGGGCGCGCGCTCGGCGTGAACCCAAACGCGGAGACGTACGAGTTTTTGGTTCAGGTTTTTTACTGGACGCAGGCTCTGGCGCGGCACTTCGCTGTTCACTTCGAAACCCTGCACTCTTTGATGACTTGGAAAGATACCGCCAAGTCGCACGCGTTCATGACGGCGTGCTTCGCGTCGGCGTTTGCGTTTCTCTTTGTCAAGTGGAGAGTGGTGGTTTTGGCGCTCTGCTTTGTCGCGTTGCGGCACCCCATCGCCGGGAAACCCGCGACGGCGCCGTACAGACTCGCGCTCGCGGCGGATCCGTGATGGCGCGGTGGTGTGATATAGAAAGTACGAGACGGGAGCGCGTAGTGTATATGTGATGACGTGTGATGAAAGTCGTATCAAAAGTCTTCTCACGAGCGGAGTATTACGCTCTCCGGCGCGAAGAAAAACGCGTGGCGTTTTTCGTTTCGCGGCGCTCTGAAACGCGAGACTCAAAAAGAGCGTTTTCGAAAAACGCATCGCTTCGTCACGCGGCGGCGGGCGGCGTCGCGGCGGGCGCCTTGCCCTTCTCCTTGGCGAGCGCCGCCACCTCCCGGCGCTGCTTGTCCTCGCGCACGCTCGCGAGCGCCTTCTCCATCTCGGCGCGTTTCTTCTTCTTCTTCGCGTCCCAGTCCTTCGGGAACGCCTCGGGCTCGCCCGTGACCTCGGGTCCGTGCCTTCCGACGGTCGGGTGCTCCTCCATGAAGCCCACCACGGCGTCGCGGATTTTCTCCCGGTCCTTGAGGAACGACGCCCGGTTCGCGGCGTTATCCTCCCAGATGTGCTCCCAAACGGACATGGAGCGGTCCAGGCCGCACGCCGCGAGCGTCGCGGAGTCCGGCTCGAGGACGATGCCTTCGGGGGAGCCGCCGCGGCGCAGGGTCTCCACCTCGTACCCGCGCGTCTCTGAAGGCGCGGAAAACGAGACGTCGCGTCAAACAAAGAGGTTCGTTTTCGCGTTTCGCGGGGTCCGCGCGCGTAGCGACTCGCGAGAGCGCGGCGGGCGGACGCGCGAGAGAGGCGAGGTCGAGCGGGTGCGTCGAACGCTTTCGCGTTCGGGACGTGCGAGAGGGTGCGGGACGAGACGTCGGCGCGGGCGTCGCGTACCTTCGATGCGTTTCTTGAGCTCCCCCACGGTTTCGGTGGGAGCGCACCGAAACCGAAGCTCCGGGCCGCGGGTTTCGCTCTGCTTCCGCTGGAACCTGGTGAGGTGCGGGTACATCTCCGACTCCAGCGCGTCGGGGAGCGTGCGGACGTTGACGACGATGGTGTCGGCGGCCATGGGTCCCGAGGGAAAAGAGCGGGCGTCTTCGGCGCGCGCGGGAGTGAGACGAAGGTTCGTTCCACGACGTCGCGTTTCGAGTTTCGCGAGTTTCGTTCTTCGACAACCGGGAGGCGGAACGTCGCCGCGCGAGACGCGCCGGCGCTTCGAGCTCGTCGCCTGCGCGATGTCTCGACGTCTCCGCCGGCGCGGGCGTTTCTTGGACGTATGGGCTTCCGGACACCCCGCGCGAGCTTCTCGAAACGAGCTTCCCAAGGCGACTCGAACGGACCGACCGAGGTGGTTCCGCGGGGCAGCCTCGGGTCTATACGCCGAGGCGGCGGGCGCACGTCCGGGATGTGCGACGCGCCCACGGACGACGCGGACGCGCCTCGCGTATCCCCGGATGGCTCGCAGCTCGTGCACGTGGACTGCGAGCGGTGTCGCTCGCGCCTGGAAGTGCGCGTGCCCCTGGCGTTTCAGCTGGCGGGTCGAGACGCCACCGTCCGCTGCGGAGCTTGCGAGACGCTGCTCCAGGTCGCGGTCCCGCCTTCCCCGCGGTCCACCCCGGCACCAGCCTCAGCCTCGCAGGACTCTCGCGCGATGCACGCCGCCGCCGCCGCGTTTCTGCGCCACCACCCCGTCGAAGACGACCAGAGCGGGCCCACCACCGCGCCGAGCGACGCGGCGCACCGCGTCGGGATGCCTCCTCGTTCTCACGACGAGCAGCGGCGTCATATGCAACTCGCGCAGTGGCACATGAACATGGCGCAGCGTCACTCGCCTCCCCTCGGATCGCTGGATGTCGAGTCGTTTTTCCCGTACGCGCCCCCGCCTTCGGCGATGCCGCCGACGCGGGACCACGTGGACCAGCTGCTGCGCCAAGCGGCGCACGACTTTTGGAGCGCCCCGAGCGAAACCGCCAACGCCGCCGACGCCGCTCGCCCGAAAAAGCTTCCGCGCCGGGAGCGCAAACCGCGCGAGCCCTCTCCGTACAACGTGTTCATACGCGAGGAGATCCCGCGTTTGAAGCAGAAGGACCCGAGCTTGAACCACCGGGAGGCGTTCAAGGCGGCGGCTCGAAACTGGGCGCACTCGCCTTTGAACCTGCGCAGCGCCGCGTACGCGCCCGCGGCGAACGCGGAGCCGTCGTCGTCGACAGACGGCGCGAACCGAAACGTCCGCCTGGAGATCATGGCGAAGCTCCACCCGCACCTGCTGCGGAGTCGCAGGGAGGATCTGGGGGTTCGGGACGACGAGGACGGAAACTCGGAGGCGGAGGCGAAGGCAGAGGGAACAGAGCGAACGCGGTCGCTCGACGCGGCGGCGGCGGGGGAAGAGGCGGGCAAAGGAAGAAAAGAACACTCCTCCGCCGCGGAGACAGCGGCGTGGGTCGTCGACTCGCTCGTCGACGCGGCGACGCGGCGGACCCCCGGGCCCGGCGGATGCGTGTCCAGCGACAAGAGCACGGAAGGACACGCCTGGGACGGGGAGTGGAGGAGACGCGTGGAGTAGTGTCCGAGTCGACATTCGGTACGCGGCGCGAGTCGCGGCGCGCGCGATTCTCGGCGGCGCGTCGGTTCGCAATAGTTAGACTACGTTGTTACATTCGACGCGCTCGTCTC
>ENA-OUOG01003009-OUOG01003009.1-marine-metagenome-genome-assembly--contig:-NODE-3009-length-16445-cov-3.832783_pt1 | contig 16445 bp, 14 predicted proteins | sample MGYA00248635_ERZ508505 | MGnify/ENA primary metagenome ERZ508505 (study PRJEB26176, sample SAMN06267871) | marine metagenome | isolation source: Saanich Inlet, British Columbia, Canada | place: Pacific...
TTCTCTACAATCATGTATTTCCAAAAGACATTATGCTTATCCTTCCCCCAACGGTAATCTAGAAACATAAATGTCAAAGGGTCGGCACCGTTAACTACGTGTCGTTGACCACCATCAGAGGTAGCTCTAAAATAGTACACATATTTATCATCTTTCGAATAGCCGGAGTTCTTAATTATTTGATAACTTTTTATATTAATAAAACTATCAAGAGGTTTAGTGTTCGGCCACTCCGGAAAATATAAGTTCGAATCGAAAAAAGTAGAGCGTTCTATCTTTGGATCCCATATTGCTTCATATTTCTTTTCAAACAATGTTGTAGAAATTGCTAAGAATACAGAACGGTCCTCAAGAGGCGAATTAGAGATCACAGACATTAATAAAGCTTTTTTAAAAAGTGGAAAACTAAAACTTAAAAAACTAGGTAGAGGTCTTGCATGGCTGGATACTGGAACAATAAGTTCTTTGTACGAAGCTTCTGAGTACGTTAGAGCAATACAAGAAAGACAAGGACTAATCATAGCTTGTCTAGAAGAAATAGCTTATAATAATGGTAATATTTCTTATCAAGATCTTCAGAAGCTAATTAAAAATTTCGGTGAGACAAAATATCGTAAACATTTAGAATCAATAATAAGTCAAAGATGACCGCCGAAGAATTTCATCATAACTTGTTTGTCAGCGCATTAGAGGAATCGAATATCCAGAATTCGATTGAAGATATCATTAAATGGGTTAATGATTTGAATGATTTAATCGATGTGTCTGTAGAAAGAATCGAGCTAAATAAGCTTCAAGGATGGAAATTCGACCAAGATGTAATTAGCCATGATTCGGGTAAATTCTTCTCTATAATAGGTTTGCAAGGTAATAATGAAACTCAGAATTTACTTTGGGATCAACCAATAATATATCAACCCGAGATTGGAATTTTAGGATTTTTAACTAAAAAAATAAATGGAATAATACATTTTCTCATCCAAGCAAAGATAGAGCCAGGAAATATTAATAAAGTACAATTATCCCCAACTCTCCAGGCTACTAGAAGCAACTATATGAGAATCCATAAAGGCTTAAGTCCTAATTATCTGAAATTCTTCATGGAAGCTAAACGTGGGGATATACATATTGATCAAATTCAATCAGAGCAAGGTAGTAGATTCCTATTAAAAAGAAATAGGAACATGATTGTTTATACAGAAGAAGACTTTGAGGTGTTACCCAATTATAAATGGGTAACATTAAATCAAATTAAAAAATTAATGTCGTTTGACAATCTGGTTAATATGGATACCAAGACAATTTTATCTAATATCTCATTTGATTATTGCGATGGAAATATTACAAAGATAAACTCCTCTTTATTGCGCAATTCATTGGTTCCTCCAGAGGGAAAATATTGGAAAAGAGAAATCTTAAGCAGGTTTTCTGATTACCGATCAAATCCAACCTTCTACATTAAACAAATCCCACTAAATAATTTAAAAGAGTGGACAATTAAACCGGAGGTAATTGCTCACAAAGAAAATAGATTTTTTGAGGTTCAAGGAGCGCAAATAAAAATTGCAAATCGAGAAGTAAAAGTTTGGAACCAACCTGTGATTGCTCCAGTTAGCAGAGGCACATGTATTTTAATTGGTCAAGAATGTAACAATCAACTAAAATTTCTTTTTCAATTTAAAGAAGAGATAGGAATATTTGATCATGTACAATTAGGTCCTTCAATCCAAACACACTTAGATATAAGTTCACAACAATTTAGAAAAATTGAATACGCAAAGTTGATTCTAGACAACAATAACGTCAATAAAATTTTATTTGATAATTTACAATCTGAAGAAGGTGGTCGATTCTACCATGAAGAGAACCGGTATTGTACTTTAGTTTTGAAGAAAGAAGTGAAAATAGATTTGAAGAATAATTTTATTTGGCTCACATTGTATGAAGTAATTGATCTCATTAGATATGGTTATTTTGTGAATATTCAAGCTAGGAACCTAATTGCGCAAATAGATCTTTCTAGAAAATGGTAAACAAACTAAGATTAGGAATACTAGGTTATGCTAATATTGCCAAGAAAAGCATGATAGATAATTTCATCGGATCAGATGAATTTATTCTATCTAAAATTGGAAGTCGAAAAAATGATAAACTTAAAGAAGTAATTGAAAAATACAATACTAAAGGAGTTTTAGGATATGAAGAGGTAGTTAATGATCCTAAAATAGACTGTATTTATATACCGCTACCTACAGGTTTACATTTCGAATGGGCAAAGGAATGCATTCTATCTGGCAAGCATGTTATGATTGAAAAATCAATTTGCACCTCTCTAAAAGAGACTAGAGAATTAATTAAACTTTCTGAGCTAAAAAACGTTTGTGTTTTTGAAAATTTTATGTTCCAGTATAATGACCAGTATAAGGTTATTCATGAATTGCTAAAAGAGGGCACAATTGGTGATATAAAGCTTTTAAAGAGCTCGTTTGGATTCCCAATTTTCGACCCTCAAACAAATATTAGATACAAAAGGGATCTAGGAGGAGGAGCCTTATTGGATGCTGGTGCGTATGTTCTAAAAGGTTCTCAATTTCTAGCAGGAATCAATCAAAAAGTGGTGTCTAGTAGAATGGTAATGCACAAAGAATATAACGTAGACTTTCATGGTTACGTAACACTTGAATCGGAAAATGGATTAGTTTCTCAATTATCCTACGGTTTCGATAATTACTATCAAAATATGATAGAAATTTGGGGTAGTAAGGGAATAATCAAAACAGAAAGAGCATATACTTCACCTTCTAATTTTGAACATATTATTACAATAAGTAATAACAACGAGTCAAAAGATATAGTTGTGAATAGTTCCAATCCAGGAATTACAATCTGCAAAAAATTTGCTGAGAGTATTAAATCGAAAGATTTATCTGAAAATCAAAAAATCCTAAGACAAGCTCAATTAATCCATTTAGTAAAGTCAAAAAGTAAAGGATGAAGATTCTGATATTAGGGTCGAATGGTTACTTAGGCAGTAATTTTTCTCTATTTCTACGTGAAAAGAATTTAAAAGTATATCATTCAGATATACATGAGTCTCCTATCTATGACTGGATGAATTATCATCAAATAAATTTATTAGAGTTCGATTTCGAAGAATTTTTTCAAAATAAAAAAATAGACTTTATTTATTTATTTTCAGGCTTAACCGGAACATTAGGTTCATTCAAAAGTTCTGATAAATTTATAGAAGTCAATACTGTGGGGGTTTCTAGAGTGCTACAGGCTTTAATAAACTTAAAAAATCAACCTACCATTATTTTTCCATCAACTCGTCTAGTTTATCAAGGATCTAGTTCAGCTTTAAAGGAGGAGGCTAATAAACAACTAAATACTCCCTATGCCATATCTAAATTTAGTGCAGAGAATCTAATCCAAGCTTTTGAAAGATTGTACCAAGTTAATTTTTATATTTTTCGAATATCAATACCTTATGGGAATATCGGTAGTAGCGATTATTCCTTTGGGACAATAGGTTCCTTCATTGAACAACTAAAAGAAAATGGCCGTATTATATTGTTTGGTGATGGGTTGCAAAAAAGAACCTTTACCTCCATAGTTGATATCTGCACGATCTTTAACAAATGTATGAGTTCTAATTTAAGAGTAAATGAGATATATAACATTGGAGGAGAAGAACTCTCTCTAAATGCGGCTGCTGAAATCATTGCAGGAGACTCTAAACATATTTTTTTCAAAGAATGGCCCAACGAATATCTAAGGATTGAATCTTGGGACACAGTATTTTGTTCTGAGAAATTAGATGTTCAAATAGACAAAAAATACTTAAAATTAAGTGAAATACAAGATTTCAAAAAATAATTTCTACCCCTGTTTAATAACTACTTCGTTGATAGCATGGTTGCTTTTTTCTGATGATATAGGCCTTTCTCAGAATCTCTATTTATACTATGTTTTACAATTAATCACGTTTATATTTTTTTTATTTAGAAGAGAGAATAAACTACGAGTAATAGACTTTTTACTTCCATCTAACTTCGTGCTGATATACTTATTCTTTGGATTAATTTTAGGATCGTACAGTTTGCCTCGATACGAGGCACTTTATGGAATGAGTGATGAGTTTGGTCAATTTCAATTCTTAAAACAACAAACGATATACTTTCTTTTGGCTAATCTGACAATTTACCTCTCTTTTAATAAAGAAAAATATGAAGAATTAACGACGGTAAATGTACATGAGAAAGCGCCAAACAAAATGAAGCTTTTATTTGCAGGGATATTATTTGTCGCAACTATGTTTTTTAAAATAAATCTTGGGTTTCTAGGTGGAAGTGATGGTGAATGGAATTATCCATTTGTTTTATTTGCATTTATTATCCTTGTGATTCAACTAAGATCTTTGGGAATATTCCGAATTCCTATATATGCGTTTTTAATTCTCATACTCATCTCTCAGTTTTATCATTCGAAAAGAGAAATTCTTTTTGCAATTATTGCACTATTATTAGTAGAACTGGGCCTATCGAAGAGGCTTATTCGCCTTTCGACAAAAAATATACTCTATTCAATAGGGGGTGTTCTAATTTTGATATTTATAATATTATCTAGTTCGATCTTAAGAGGCTATGGTAACTTCGGGAATGTCAACACATTTCAATCGTTTTATTTAATCACCGATTATGTAAATAATCCTAAAATTATCGCATTATTATTAAACAATTTTGAAATCAGTTACTCGTTTTTTCACAGTTCAAATTCGCTAGAATATTTCTATAAAGGGAAAATACCTCTACTTTGGGGAGAAACCATAATCAAGCCTCTCTTCTTACCGTTTCCAAGAGAAGTTATTGGTTTTAAGCCAAATTCAATGGTTGATATCTATACCACTTCTTATGATAACAACTTTAGGGCTTCCGGTGGCTCTTTCCCTATAACGTTTACTTCAGAAGTATTTTTGAATTTTTGGTATTTCGGACTAATATTCCTTTTTTTCTTTTTTAGAATATTAAATAAATTCTGTTTAGAAAGTTTAATAAATCTAAGACTTGGAAAGCAAGATTTTTTTCTCACCTTCCAGCTTTTCCTTTTGGTAACAATTATTCAATTCGTCAGAGGAGGAGGATTAGAATTATGGTTGATTTATCCACTTGTTGGATCCATTGCTGGCATAATCTTTTTTCTTCCCAAAATATTGAACGTGAAATAAATGAACAATCCTACAGCTTTAGTAATATCTGCATGGTTACCAGGAGGTGGTGTATCTAAAGTAATAACTAATTTGATAGAAGATGGAAAGCCATTTTCCAAAATTAAAATAATAGCATTATCAAAATCTAAAAGACTAAACTGGGATAAAAACTTCAATCACCTAACGGATTTTCATGATATCTTTTACTCAACCTCTCCAAATCCACTACAGATAATAATCGGGCTGATAAAAAGTAGAAGGATTATAATTAATTCAATTAAGCACGAAAAACCAGACTATATTTTAGTAACTCATTCATTTCTTCTTCCATTATTCTTTTTTATCAAAGGCAGGGTTGTTTTCTGGCCTCATAATAATTTACTGAATAAATCCCTTCTCTACTCAGGGAAAAAAGTTTTCTACTACTTGATAACTAAACGTGTAGAAACGATTTTATGTGTTAATGAGCAAATAAACAGGGAAGCCTCTGTATTAGGATTTAATAAAGCAAGTCTGGTTTATAACCCAATAGGGGAATCTCTGCCAAATTTATTCTCATATCACCCTAAACTAAATAAGCTAATTCATATAGGTTTCCTAGATGAGCGTAAAAACACTTCGTTAATTATTCGTGCTCTTGCTCAAAGCTACAATAGAAAACTAGTATTAGATATTATAGGTGACGGTGTTTTGCTTGAGGACTTAAAAAAGTTAGTTTCAGATTTAAAGCTGAACCATAGAGTCAATTTTTTAGGAATGAAAGACTTAAGTAACTCTACTTTAGAAGTCTCTTGTTTAATAATGGCTTCGTATTCTGAGGGATTTTCAATGATAATTTCTGATGCCTTAAAGTCAGGAATACCAGTAATTTTACCTAGAAATCTTGATGTGTCGAGCTATGTTGAGCAAACAAATAGCGGAGTTATCTTCAATTTAAAAACACCTGAATCTCTAACAAAAATTCTAGATCAACTTAACTTCAATTCATTTAATGAGAAAGAAATTTCGGAAAAATATATCAAAAGCTTTGGCGTGGACAGTTATTCTGAAAAAGTATTAAGTGGTTTACAGGTCAGGTAAAATGAGGGGCCTTTTAAATAAAAGATATCTAGATTTTTTAATAAATGGCTTAATCACCATAATTCAAATATCTGCGAGCCAGTTTTTAATTTATCCGCTAATTGAGAATACTATAAAAGCTGACAAATTTGGGGCATTCCTAACATCCGTTGGCTTTATACTTTCCTTCTATGCTCCAATAAATATTGCGTTATCAAATTTTATTTTAAGAAACAATGATAAATATTCAAGAGCAATATACCAACTATACTTTTTTGGTTTAATATGTTTTTCACTAATATCCTTGCTCTTTCCTTACCCAAAAGAAAATCCAGAGATAATATTATGGGGTGTACTACTAGGATTTCGAACTGTGGCATCGGCCTATATTAGGCATGAAAGAAATTTTAAGTTTCTACTTCTGGCGAACGTAATTGCTTTATTTTCTTGTTTCCTAGTTATTAATTACCTGAAGGAGTATATTCATAATCCATTAATTCTATTGGTGATATACGAAACAGTCTTAGCTATTTTCTATTTTACCAGATTACCTATAAAAAACAGTTTTAAAACCCGAACTATAATAAGAGCGGAAGTTATAGACATAGGAAGGTTATTTTTTTTAAATCTAAGTGCAAACACATCAAATTATATCGATCGCTTTGCTCTTCAATATTTTGGCAATGGCCAACAAGTATCTATATTCTTTATTATTACATTATTTCCAAAATTACTAGTAACCCTCGGGGCCACGATCAACGGGGTGTTATTGAGTTATCTGTCGAGCGAAAATGAATTGCATAAATCTAGTTATCTAAAAGGTTTATTGGCACCCACATCGCTATCGGTTCTCTTTTGTTTAGTTATTTACAGTTCTATTTCTCAACTTACTGAAATAATTTATCCAGACTTTAAGTGGTTAGAAGAATATAATTTGGTATTAGGAATTTCACTTTTAGCTTTTTTCATCAATGCTCAGGAGAAAATGATAAAAGGGGCCTTGATTAGGTTTTCCGAAGGGAAAAATCTTATTCGAATCGAACTCATATCATCCTCAATTCATATGTCTTTGATTATTGCAGGATTATCTATAAAGTTTAGTTTAACGAGCTTATCCATTATAATGTTGTTTTCATTTACTTTCAGATTAGCTTTAACAACCTTCGAATTTTTTAAAATCCAAAAATGAAAATAGCGCTCATTTCAACTTTAACAAGTATTTATAGAAAGGATATATGGAGTGAAATTGGAAATGTTTCCGAAATGTTCACGTTAATATGCAGCTCCAAAAGTTTTAAAGGAATTAAAACTTTTAATCCAAAGAGTGTTGAAAAAATTGATTACTTCATCGAATCAAAAATTAGATATTACAAGAACATTCCTATATATCAAAATATTCCCAAGTTGTACAGAGTACTTAGAGAGAATGAAATTATTATACTTCCTGGTGAAGTCTCCCTAATTAGTACGTGGAGGATTTTGTTGTTATCTAAATTATTCAAAAATAAAACCATCATATGGACACACGGTTTATACGGCAGAGAGTCTAAGATAAGAAAGTGGTTAACAATTTTATTTTATTCTTTGGCGGATACGATTTGGGTTTATAATTCATATGCTAAGAAATTACTTCAAACCGAGTTAAAGAAAAAAATTACAGTTGTTTATAACTCTAACACCTTAATTTCTGATAACGATTCAATGAAGGAAGATCATAAATATGATGCGATATTAAAAAAAATCCATAAGGATGATAAAATCATTTTATTCTTCGGTCGAATTGATAGAAAAAGGAACTTGTCACTTTTACTGAATTGTTTCTTAAAAATGAGTAAAGAATTATCAAATCTTAAGCTTCTAATTATTGGAAATTTAGAAAAAGATTACGAACAAGATTTTCTGGAAATGATTAGGATGAAAAATAACGTAATTCATGTAAATGGCATTTACGATATTGAGTTATTAGGAAAAATTTTCAATAGATCACACGTTATGGTATACCCTGAAGGGGTAGGATTAGCGGGGCTACATTGTATGAATCATGGTCTGCCTGTAATAAGTCATAATGATAGTACCACCCAAAAACCAGAATTTGAAGCAATAAAGAACATTTCCTCAAAACTACTATTCGAAAAGAATGATATGATTTCAATGGAGAATGTAATCAATTACGTTCTTAATATGGATAGTTCAAATTACAGCATTCTTCGACAAGAATGTGAAAATGAAATCAAATCCCGATGGAATGTAAACTCCCAAATTGGAATTATTCAAAAAAATCTTAAAAATTTAATTAATGATAATCACTAATGTATACCTCGGCGGCCAGGGATTAAATGGCTTATACTTAGAGGGAATAATAAAGGGGCAAGCTAGTCAATTTAAAAAGGTTTATTCGATACAAAGTTTTCATTCGAGGTTTGAACGGTTCAAATGTCCTGTCTATATAATCTCAGATTCATTTATATCCTACAAACTACCAGCTAGACTGAGATTAGGTATAAGGTATATAGAATTTATTTTTGCCTTGGTTTATATTTATTTCTTCACCTTATTTAGTCGGGTAACTCATTTAAATTATTCTATTAATCTATATAGGCCGGAGGAATTATTTCTCATAAGATTATTAAAAAAACATGGCACTAAGATCATGATTACCGTTCATGATGCTAACCTACATTCGAATAATCATTCAAGTCAAGAAAAAAGAATTCAGATTCGAAATAAAATTTTAACTGAAGCCGACAAGATCATAGTTCATAACAATTTTTCAGAAACTGAACTGAGAAAAAATTTTAGGAATGCAGAAATTATTATTCATCCATATCCATTTGTTAAAGTTCCTGAAAAACTGGTAAAAAGATACTCTAAGAACAGAGTTTCAGACTATCTTTTTATAGGACATGCTAGACTAGAAAAAGGTATCGAATTTTTAATACAATTATGGAAAGAATCATTCTTCAATGAAAAGAAACTAAAAATTTATGGATCAGACCCATTCGGTATTCTACAGACTTTCAAAACAAATAGATTTGAAAATATTCGTATTCATTCTCGTTTTATAGACGAAAACGAATTGATTAAGCTGCTTTGTTCTAATAAATATCTCATTTTACCCTATAAAATGGGAACAAACAGTTTATTTCCATTTTTCGCTTTAAGCTGTGGTTGCATACCAATTATGTCGGATGTGCCAGCTTTTCAATTTTTTGTTGAAAATTCAAAGCTTACTTTCAAGTCTGGGAATGAGAATTCTTTACAAAAGACAATCGCTGATTTAGAATCTAAGGAGATTAATACTTCAGAAGTAATAGAGTTGTATCAAGATTATTATTTCACTAAACTTTCTAAGATATCCAATCGCTTATACAATTAAACCATGAAACAAATAATTCAAGACTTAAAATCCGGCAAAACAATCCTTGAGGAAATCCCAACTCCAAGAATAAAAAAAGGTCATGTGTTGATTCAAACCAAGAACACATTAGTTTCGCTTGGTACAGAAAAAATGTTGGTTAACTTCGGAAAAGCAAGTTACATTGATAAAGCAAGACAACAACCAGAGAAAGTAAAACAAGTCTTGAACAAAATAAAGACGGATGGTTTAAAACCAACATTAGAGACAGTTTTTCGAAAACTGAATGAACCTCTGCCATTAGGATATTGTAATTCAGGGGTAGTAATTGGAGTTGGAAAAGGAGTAAAGGAATTTAATGTAGGTGATAGAGTTGTTAGTAATGGTAATCATGCAGAGGTTGTTAACATACCTGAAAACTTGGTAGCAAAAATTCCTGAAAATGTAAGTTTTGAAGACGCTTCTTTTACAGTTGTTGGTGCAATCGGTCTGCAAGGTATTAGATTAATAAATCCAACTTTTGGTGAAACCATAGTTGTAACAGGATTAGGTTTAATTGGTTTAATCTCAGCTCAAATATTAAAAGCAAATGGCTGCAATGTCATTGGTATTGATTTCGATAAAGAGAAATTAGACTTAGCAAATAGTTGGGGTATTAAAACAGTTAATGCAGCAGAAAATGATGTAGTGAAGACCGTCGAATCTTTGACTAACAATCAAGGTGCTGACGGTGTATTAATTACAGCTTCTGCTCAAACCGACTCGATTATTAGTGAATCGGCTCAAATGTGCAGAAAACGTGGGCGAGTAGTTCTTGTGGGAGTAATAGGGCTAAATATAAACCGTTCAGACTTTTATGACAAAGAAATCTCCTTTCAAGTTTCTTGTAGCTACGGTCCAGGACGATATGATAATAATTACGAAGAAAAGGGTCTAGATTATCCGATTGGATTCGTAAGATGGACTGAGAAAAGGAACTTTGAGGCAATTCTACAAGCTCTTTTTAATCAAAGTTTGAACGTGTCAGGCTTGATTACAGAAAAAGTTGATTTGGAAAATTATCATAAGATATACGATAACCTTTCAAAAAAAGGTGCGATTGCGTCAATTATAAATTACAAATCAACTAAAGAAGAACTTTTATCTTCCAAAGTAGAAGTAAACAAAAGGTTTTCAGTTCCATCCAATGGAGTTATAGGTATTATTGGTGCAGGGAACTTCACTTCTGCAATGATCGTACCTACTTTAAAGAAATTAAATGCTGAAATAAAATACATAGCATCTTCCAAAGGTCTCTCTGGAACACTACTGGCAAAGAAGTATGGCATTAACTACTCCACTACTGACTATCATGAAATTCTCAAGGACTCTAGTACTGAAGCTATAATTATAACAACCCGCCATAATCAGCATTCAAAACAAGTACTGGAGGGCTTAAATTCAAATAAACATGTTTTTGTTGAGAAACCTTTGGCACTAAATTTAGAAGATCTTGAATCCATTCTAAAGTGTGAGAGTAAAATCGAAAAAACAATAACTGTAGGATTTAATAGAAGATTTTCTCCTTTCTCACAATCTGCAAAAGAAGCGTTAGGTTCTAAACCAGGACCAATAAATGTTATCGCAACAATGAATGCAGGAGAAATTCCTTTAGAGCATTGGGTACAGGACATGGAACAAGGAGGTGGTAGAATTATTGGAGAAGCATGTCATTACATCGACTTAATCTCATATTTTACTGGTAGCAATGTAAAATCAGTTCTTCTCGCGTCCAACGGCACCAATCCAAAGGATAATACAGACAACGCATCGATTCTATTAAAATATGAAAACGGCTCATTGGGAGTTATCAATTATTTTTCCAACGGGAGTAAATCATACCCAAAAGAGAGAATAGAAATTTTCCAATCTAGTAAAAATATAATCATTGATAATTTCAAAAAGATTCAATTCTTTGGATATAAAAGTAGAGGTTACAAAAAAACTCAAGATAAGGGTCATTCTAACCAATTTGAAAAGTGGTTAAATATGCTAGAAAAAGGTGGAGAACCAATAATACCATTTGATAGCATTTATAATACTTCTAGAGCATCAATCCTTTGCATAGAGTCTTTAAAAACGAATTCTTGGGTTGATGTTTAAGAAAATTGGAACAGTTTTAAGGACATTGCGTCACTTAACTCTAAAACAACTCATTTACCAACTTAAATATCGACTAAGCATTCCTAGCTTACTTTATAATAGACTAAACTTAAAAAACACCTTTGTCGAATTTAATTCATTTGATTTCTTAAAAACATACATAACGTTTCAGAGCCAACCCTTTAGGTTTACTTTTTTAAATCGATCGATTACATTCGACAGTGAAATAGATTGGAATTATATTTCTGAAGGTAAACTTTGGAGTTATAACCTCAACTACCTTGATTTCATCACTAATGAAAATCTTAATTCTGATGAAATTAAAACGATTATTGAATCCTTCTACAATCATTATAATTTATTAAAAGATGGAAAAGAACCATATCCGACCTCCCTTCGGATAATGAACTTGATCAAAGTAATAAATCACCATCAACCTGATAAGATTGAAACTATCCTGAAAAATGATATTAACAGATTGTTTCACTCTTTAGAGTATCGTCTTTTAGGGAATCATCTTTTAGAGAATGCTTTCGCCCTTTATTTTGGGGCCCACATTTTTCCTGAGGAAGAAAAATTAGTTCAAAAATCCATCAAACTTCTAAAGAAACAATTGGAAGAACAAATTTTAGAAGATGGTGGTCATTATGAGAGATCTTATATGTACCATCAGATTATCTTAGGAAGACTGCTAGAAAGCATATCTCTTTCAGAGGCTAATCCAAAGGTTTGGAATGTTGATTTTATCAATTTTCTAAAAGAAAAGGCCCTGCGAATGGTTTCGTGGATGTTGAAAATGTCTAATAATGGACAAATATTTCAGCGATTTAATGACTCTGTAGAAGGAATATCCCCTACCACCTCAGAGTTGATTAAATTTTCTAATGAGTTGGGTTTGGTTCCAACAAAACTTATCAAGTTATCAGATTCTGGTTATAGAATTTTAAAAGATAACAACGTACTGATCACCGCCAATGTTGGGTCGATCACCCCTAGTTATCAACCTGGACATTCTCACGCGGACTCCTTATCTTTCACCCTTCATTTGGAAAACAAACCAATTATAGTCGATCCAGGTATATCCACCTACGAGAATAGCACGCAACGTTCTTTAGAGCGAAGTACAAGTTATCATAATACAGTAAGTATTCAGGAAAAGAATAACAATGAAGTATGGAGTGCATTCCGAGTAGGAAGAAGAGCTAAGGTAAATTTAGTTGAAGATTCTACTCAAAAATTAGAAGCAGAGCATAATGGTTACCGATACTTAAATTCGACTCACCGAAGGTCTTGGGAAATAGGGAATTCAAAGATTATAATTTCAGATTACTTAAACAGTCCAAAAGAAATTATCGGTACGTTTAATCTTCATCTACACCCAGAGATAGAGATAATATCTACTTCAAATAATAGCTTGAAATTGAACAATAATATCCAGATATCCTTTAATGCAGATTCAGAGATACAAATAAATGATTATAACTACTCGGATGGATTCAATAAGTTAATATCATCAAAAAAGATTAGTGTCAATTTTTCTAAGAGCCTAACAACTGAATTAAGCTATGAAAATTCTTTTCATAACAGATAACTTCCCTCCTGAGGTTAATGCACCAGCGAATAGAGGTTATGACCACGCTGTGGAATGGGTAAAAATGGGATATAAAATAACAGTAATAACCTGCCATCCTAATTTTCCAAAGGGTCAGATTTTCGATGGATACAAGAACTCATTATTCTCCGTAGAACATAAGAATGGTATCAGAATAATTCGAGTATGGTCCTATATAAGCGCTAATGAAGGATTCTTTAAACGCTCCTTAGACTATTTTAGCTTCTCGGTCAGTAGTTTTATTGCAGGTCTATTTATTAAAACTGATTTAATTCTCGCTACAAGTCCACAATTTTTCACGGCATTCAGTGGGAAAGCCCTCTCATTTTTTAAAAGAAAACCCTGGGTGTTAGAGATTCGAGATTTATGGCCGGACTCTATTGTGGCAGTTGGTTCTTTAAGTTCAAATAGTAGAATTTATCAAATACTAAAAACCTTTGAAAGTTTTTTCTACAAAACAGCTAATAGAGTTATTGTTGTAACGGATAGCTTTAAGAAGTATTTAGTTGAAAAACATAAAATAAATGAGAGCAAAATAGGAGTCTTCAAGAATGGAGTGACAAATAATTCTCTAGAAAAATGTGACAATGATGATATTAATATCCTTAAAAAATCTTTAGGGATTACGTCGGAGAAAAAAATCATCAGCTACATAGGAACTCACGGATTAGCTCACGGATTAGATTTTATATTGTATTGTGCCAAAAAAATTGAAGAGAAACCATTTCACTTTCTATTCATTGGAGATGGTGCAAGGAAAGAAGAATTGTTGACCCTCAGGGATACGTTGGAATTATCGAATATTACTTTCATCAATACAATTCCTAAGAAAAAGGTCAGTCAGTATATTCATCTCAGCGATTATGCTCTAGTTAACCTCAAAAAGTCTGATGAGTTTAAAAACGTCATTCCTTCTAAAATATTTGAAAATATAGCGGCTCGTAAACCTATCCTTCTTGGTGTTGAAGGCGAGTCTCAGGAAATAATCGAAAGCTATGGCGTCGGTATAAGTTTTGAGCCTGAAAATGAAACACAATTTTTAGAAACGCTTGAAAAAATAGAAGGGTTACCAAACAGCGACGATTTTGAAAATGGATGTGTGAGACTTTTAAGCGATTTTGATCGAGTAAAAATTGCACAGGAGATGGGAAAATTCATGAACAAGTGTATTCTGAATTGATAGTATAATTCTTAACACTTGTTGAAAAGAACCATATAAACCCTCTTTACTTACAGCATTCATTTCCATAACTTTATGTTATGTCATTTACATCAGAAACTGCCCGTTTAGCCGGTCAAAAAAGTAGAAGAGGTCCAGCAAAAAAGCTTGAACCCAATATCAAAGAGAAAATGGAACTTCTTTATGAAGAAGTTTTAGATCATCTCATTATGCATCAAGATGAACTGTCGAATGCAGATCGAGTGCGTTTAGTTCAAAGTCTATCCAATTATCTACTACCAAAAACGAAATCAGTTCGTGATCAATACACGTTAGAAGAATTGGCAGAACGCAAAAAGCAACATTGGACCGATCAAGGTCCTGACCCTACAAAGTAGCCGCCACTCTTATAAACGCATCCGCATAAGCATCCTTATTCACCTGAGCTCCTATGTAACTCAAGAAGGTACTTTCCTTTGAGTGACCCGTAATTTGCATTAGAATAGGCGTCGGTATCTTTCCAAAATAATTCGTTGCGAAAGACCGTCTTAAATCATGTGAAGAGTTAATACTGTACTTAGGATAAACTCCTACTTTACGTCGTTTGCTAATCTCACAAGTCTTATAACCCTTTACCATTTGGGTAATTCCCGCTAATTGACAAATCGTCTTTAACTGCTTATTAAATTGTTGCTGGGTAATTTTATAAGGGAAATACTTAGTAAGTAATTCTATCACCTCCTTATCTACTACCCCAACTGTTACATGCTTATCGGTCTTTTGCTGTAAGAGATCAACATACACTCCTACTTCAGCCTGTCTCACCTGACTGGGCTTTATAGAAAGTAAATCAGAAACACGTTGTCCTATAAATAGTCCAATGAGCATCCAACGTCTAGTATTTTCTAAATTGGATGGCAAACCTCGTAGAGCTTTAATTTGACCTATCTCATCAAATGATAGCGTTTGCAGTATGCGATCTTTAGAACGCTGGGTAAACGATTCGATGTGTCTCGTATAAGAATGAACGGTTATTCCTTTACGCTCGGCATCTTTACAAACCATCTTAAGTAGTTTTAGCTGAAGACCAGCACTATTGACTGAATACTGTTTTACTGACAGTAACCATTCTTGAAAAGAATGAACTAATCCGTGATCTATAGCATTTAGATAGATGGTAGCATTTCTATAAGCCTGGAACTCCTCAATCACCTCATAGAAACGCATAAGGTTTCGAATAGAATTCTGTGAAAGACCTATAGATCCTGTTCGCTTTACTCTTCTATACGAAGCGGATTCAATATAGCTTTCTATATGGTAGAGAAGCGTTTCCGATTTATCACGTATAACACGATAAAAACACTGATTAACATGTTTTTCTAAGATAGAATCACCCGAAGCCATACCCTTAAAGTCATTCTGATTCATCACTCGAAGAAGGTAATGCTCTAAACGGTCTAAAGCCTCGTTAAGCTCTAAGTCAGACAAACTCACACCGATGCTTCGTTGTGATTCCGTATCCCAATTATGTAATTGAACAAACAGGCCGGTCTTTACCTCTTCCCTACCTCCATAAGGCCAGTAAACATATACATAAACGGGTACCTGTCCTTCTCTTGTTGATCTAATTCTAAATCCTATTTTTCCCATAATTGCAGTGTTACTTTATGTATAAAACCAGTGTAGGATGTGTCGGATTTTGAGCCCATTTTGTCCACTTTTGAGCTAAAAAAACATGCGCTAGGCATGTTTTAAAAGTTCCTGAAAACACAAATTTTACATAAAAGTTTCGACTACAAGGTAGTTATTTTTCGTGTTAAAAAAACAAAAACCCCAGTAAATACTGGGGTTTAGAGAAGAAAACTTTCAGTTTCGACTACGGACTGTAGTCGCGCTAAATTTACTATCT
>ENA-OUOG01003010-OUOG01003010.1-marine-metagenome-genome-assembly--contig:-NODE-3010-length-16443-cov-4.532812_pt1 | contig 16443 bp, 11 predicted proteins | sample MGYA00248635_ERZ508505 | MGnify/ENA primary metagenome ERZ508505 (study PRJEB26176, sample SAMN06267871) | marine metagenome | isolation source: Saanich Inlet, British Columbia, Canada | place: Pacific...
AAGGCCATGACAACTACTGCCGCGCCATAGCGCTTTACTTTTCTGGCTTGTTCAATAAACTCTTCTTCGCCGCCCTTCAGAGAAATGGAATTGACCACTGATTTCCCCTGTACGCATTGGAGTCCGGCCTCGATTACATCCCATTTGGAGCTATCGATCATTACGGGGATTCGGGTGATATCGGGCTCGGCAGCCAGAAGGTTTAAGAATTTTTTCATTGCGAAGGCACCATCGATAAGTCCTTCGTCCATATTGACATCGAGTATTTGCGCTCCTCCCTCTACTTGATCGCGCGCCACTTCCAATGCTTCGTCGTACAACTCTTCTTTGATCAAGCGCAAAAAGCGACGCGATCCGGTTACGTTGGTCCGTTCACCAATGTTAACGAAGTTACTATCGGGCCGCACCTCCAGCGGCTCGAGTCCGCTCAGTTTTAGGTAAGTACTCATGCTACTCGTTTTTTCGGGTGGTAAGGGCGGGGCGAATAGCGAGCCGCTGTTTCGGCGATTACACGAATATGATCGGGCGTAGTTCCACAGCAGCCGCCAAGCACATTGACTAAGTTGAGCTTGAGGTATTCCTCAACGAGTTTCCCCATTTGCTCGGGGCTTTGGTCGTAATCGCCGAATGCATTGGGCAAACCCGCGTTCGGATAAACCGAAACGCGAAACGGCGATATACGGCCGAGGGTTTGAACGTAGGGGAAAAGTTGTTCGGCTCCCAAGGCGCAGTTAAAGCCGATTGAGAACAAATCGACATGGCTCATAGAAACGAGGAAGGCTTCGGGGGTTTGCCCACTCAAGGTGCGGCCCGAGGCATCGGTAATAGTTCCCGACACCATGATGGGCACACTTTCGCTTCTTCTCTCTAATTCGTCTTGAACAGCGAACAGCGCAGCTTTGGCATTGAGCGTATCAAAAATGGTTTCAATCAACAATACATCGGCACCGCCATCGAGTAAGCCTTTCGCTTGTTCTTGATATTGAATACGAAGCTCTTCAAAGGTGATGGCTCTATAGCCTGGATCGTTCACATCGGGAGATAGAGAAAGCGTTTTGTTGGTCGGACCCATGGCTCCGGCCACAAAGCGAGGTCGGTCCGTAAACTTGGCGCAAGCCTCTTTGGCCACCGCCGCCGAGGCTCGATTTATTTCGTAAGTGAATTCCTCGGTACCGTAATCCCCTTGGGCGACGCGGGTTCCCGAAAAGGTATTGGTTTCAAGAATGTCGGCTCCGGCCGCAAGGTATTCTTCATGAATTCCACGAATGATATCGGGCTGGGTAATCGATAACAGATCGCTATTCCCTTTCAAATCCGAGGGCCAGTCGGCGAACTGACTCCCGCGATAGTCTTTTTCTTCGAGCTTATGGCGCTGAATCATAGTACCCATAGCTCCGTCCAAAACGAGTATTCGCTCTTTGGCGACTTCTTCAATTAAATGACTCATACCTCTTTCTTAGTTAGAGGCCTATCTCGAAAAAAATGGGTGATGAGAAGAAACGTAAGAAACTACATTTCGGCTCATCTCTCTCCTTTAAGGAGCGGGAAGTAGCACCCGGCTAGTCCGGGTTGCTAAGACGTCAAAGGGCCCTACCCTCAGTCTTTCTTGATAAGCACGACAAATAAAGACGCTGGAGTTTACAATTCCAAATAAAAATGAAAGAATAGGGAAAAGTGTTAGCAGTGATATGTGTGGTATGTGTGGTATGTGTGGTATGTGTGGTATGTGTGGTATGTGTGGTATGTGTGGTATGTGAAACTAGTTTTAAACTTGAAATAGTCCTCAATTCCTTTTCGGACTTAGACTTTTGAATTAATTGCGAGGAAAAGATTGCTTGGGACTCTTTCACTAGAGAATTAATTCGCCTATATCCCGAAAGTATTTATATTTGCCCCCGAATTCAGTGGAAGGATTTGTCTGATTGCAACCACATTAAAAAATGCTAAAAACAGGATTCCCTTGGCATTTATCGGACAAACCCTCTGCGAAGTACAACACAAAAATACTGCGTAGCATGTCTTATTATTTTACTTCAGAATCTGTTTCAGAAGGACACCCCGATAAAGTTTCAGATCAAATTAGCGATGCCATTCTCGATCATTTTTTGGCCTTCGATCCAGAATCAAAAGTAGCTTGTGAAACGCTTGTCACTACGGGTCAAGTCGTTCTAGCTGGTGAAATTAAGTCGAGCACCTATCTGGATGTTCAGCAAATTACCCGCGACGTAATTAACCGCATCGGGTATACCAAAAGCGAGTACATGTTCGAAGGCAATAGCTGTGGCATTTTTAGCGCACTGCACGAACAATCAAGCGACATCAATCAAGGTGTTGATCGCGGATCGTTAGAGGAGCAGGGAGCAGGTGATCAAGGAATGATGTTTGGCTATGCTACCAACGAAACAGAAAACCTAATGCCTTTGGCTTTAGACCTCTCACACTTGATTCTTCAAGAGCACGCGGCTTTGCGCCGTGAGGGTAAAGATATTCCGTACCTGCGCCCCGATGCTAAATCGCAGGTGACCATTGAATACAATAACGATCACCAACCGATTCGCATTAAAGACATCGTAGTTTCAACGCAGCACGATGATTTTGACGACGAACCCACCATGTTGGCGAAGATCAAAAAAGACATCGTTGAAATTCTTATTCCCCGCGTCAAGGCCAAATGCAGTGCCCGAATTCAGGCCTTGTTCACGGACGACATCCAATATCATATTAATCCGACCGGGAAATTTGTAATTGGAGGTCCTCACGGCGATACCGGCCTCACCGGCCGGAAAATCATTGTAGACACCTACGGTGGAAAAGGAGCTCACGGTGGTGGAGCATTTAGCGGAAAGGATCCGAGCAAGGTTGACCGTTCGGCAGCTTACGCTACGCGCCATATTGCTAAAAACATGGTTGCTGCGGGTGTGGCAGATCAAATGCTTGTTCAAGTGAGTTATGCTATTGGTGTGGTAGAACCGATGGGTGTTTTTGTAGACACCTACGGAACCGCTAGAGTGGAGATGACCGATGGTGAAATTGCGGCCAAAGCGAGTGAATTGTTCGACTTGCGTCCTGGACTAATTGAAAAGAACCTAAAGCTGCGTCAGCCGATGTACGGTGAATCAGCCGCCTACGGGCACATGGGAAGAACCAATGAAGTAGTGAGCAAAACCTTCAAGCGCCCCGCCGGAAATGGTTGGGAAGAAAAGACCGTTGACGTAGAGCTGTTCACTTGGGAAAAACTCGATCGTGTAGACGATGTGAAAACCGCTTTTGGCCTTTAAAAGAGGGAATTACACATCCTGCCGGGAGGCAGGCATTTTTCTGAGTAACTAAAAACGTACCTTTGCGGCATGGCAGAAAAGCTCGTCGCGATCATAGGTCGCCCAAACGTAGGGAAATCTACTTTTTTTAACCGTATGACCCAGCAGCGTCAGGCAATTGTTGACGCTGTATCGGGTGTTACACGGGATCGTCATTACGGAAAATCGGATTGGAATGGGAGTTATTTCTCCTTAGTCGATACCGGTGGTTATATTACTGGATCGGAAGATGAATTTGAAGATCAAATTCGCCGTCAAGTACTCATTGCTATTGACGAAGCCGATTTAATCATTTTCATGGTGGATGTTCAGTCGGGCGTAACCGATATGGACGAAGATGTAGCCGTAATTCTCCGCAAATGCAACAAGCCTGTTTTCCTGGTAGTGAATAAGGTAGATACGCCTATTCACGCGTCGGATGCCACAGAATTTTACGCTCTTGGTTTGGGTGATTACTATACACTCAGTTCCATTAACGGGAGTGGTACGGGTGAATTACTCGACGCTTTAGTAGAACATATTCCAAGACCGGAAGAAGAGGAAGAACCAGATGAAAACGCCTTACCTCGATTCGCCATTGTAGGTCGTCCTAATGTGGGCAAAAGCTCCTTATTAAACGCCCTAATGGGTGAAGAGCGGAACATTGTGACCAATATTGCCGGAACTACCCGGGATAGTTTAAATACCATCTACAATCAATTTGGGTTGAACTTTGAATTGGTCGATACAGCGGGAATTAGAAAAAAGGGGAAAGTTCACGAAGACTTGGAGTTTTATTCGGTTATGCGGGCCATTAGGGCCATTGAGTATTCTGATGTTATTCTCCTTGTGATAGACGGAACCGCTGATTTCGAATCACAAGATTTGAATATTTTCCACTTGGCGGAGCGCAATAAAAAGGGAGTGGTGATTTTGGTTAACAAATGGGATATCGTTGAGAAAGACACCCATACTACCAAATTGTTTGAAGAGAAGATTCGCAAACGGATCGCCCCATTTCAAGACGTGCCGATCATATTTATTTCCGCGGTAACGAAGCAGCGAATTTTCAAGGCCATGGAAACCGCTTTGGAAGTTCACAACCGCAGAAAGCAGCGTATCAGTACGAGTAAGTTGAACGAATTGTTTTTACCCATCATTCAAGATAGTCCACCACCGGCTATTAAAGGGAAATTTGTGAAGATCAAGTACATCACGCAACTGCCGACACAGACACCACAATTTGCCTTTTTCGCGAATTTACCTCAGTATATTCGCGAGCCGTATAAACGGTTTTTAGAGAACAAGTTTAGATCGATGTTCGATTTCACAGGGGTTCCAATTATCATTTATTTCAGAAAGAAGTAGGCACGTTTTAGTTACTTGAGCTTTAGATTTAGCTCTAGCTTTGACTTTGACTTTGGGTGAAATACTTGAAACGGGTGACACTCTTGAAACACTTGAAACTCGTGAAACTCGTGAAACACTTGAAACTAGTGAAACACTTCTCACTTATACCTACTCCGGAGCAATATACGTCCCCCTCGTCGAGGGGGTTGGGGGAGGAAAATACATATTCTTCTCTTGAAACTGGTGCCACAATTGCCACAATTGCCACAATTGAAACTAGTGAAACACTTCTCACTTATATCCAAACCGCTTTAGGTCCCGATCATTGTTCCGCCAATCTTTAGCGACTTTCACGTACAACTCGAGGTGAATCTTTTTAAGAAAGAACGCTTCTAATTCTTTCCGGGCTTCTGTGCCTACCTTTTTGATCATTTTGCCTTGATGGCCAATGATTATACCTTTTTGGGTTTCACGAGCAACGAGTATAATAGCGCGCATTCGAATGATATCGGCTTCTTCTTTGAACTCCTCTACTTCAATTTCGACTGAATAGGGAATTTCCTTTTTGTAGTTAAGGAGTATTTGCTTTCGGATCGATTCAGAAACAAAAAAACGTTCGGGTCGGTCCGTTAGGGCCTCTTTATCAAAAAACGGGGGCGACTCCGGAAGGAGGTCCACAATGCGCTGCATCAACGTTTCCGTTCCAAAAGAATTTAGGGCAGAAATCGGGACTATTTCGGCGCGTGGAAACTCCTCGCGCCAGTAATCAGCACAGGCCTCGAGCTTGGGCCCGTCTGTAGTATCGATCTTATTAATGATGAGTAAAAGTGGGATCTCATTCTTTTTCAACCGCTCATACAGCGCGTCGTCTTTCAGCCTTTTTTCGCCGGGCTCTACTAAATACAGAAGGACATCGGCGTCTTGAAAAGCTGATTTTACGAAATCCATCATGCTCTCCTGGAGCTTATATGCCGGCTGAATAACCCCTGGAGTGTCGGAAAAAACCACTTGATACTCGAGTTGATTTACGATCCCTAAAATGCGGTGACGCGTAGTTTGAGCTTTATTAGTAATAATTGAAAGTCGCTCACCTACAAGGGCGTTCATGAGAGTCGATTTACCCACATTCGGATTCCCGATAATATTGACAAAACCTGCTTTGTGCTTTATTTCCATTAGATTTTTATGAGGCGAAAAGGCTTATTTAAAGTGCGCTGCATTTCGCGCCACAAGGTACGCATTTGAACGGCCTCGGAGGCTGAATACGTTTCTTTCAAATAGGTACATGCGAAATGAAGTCGATACGTTCGACTATCGATTCTTTCCAATTTATATTCTGCCTCCAGCAGTCCCGGGAGCTTCCAATTGTATCCTGGTACAGTCATGGGCAGAACGCTAAATGGAAACTGAAGATAGAGGTCCGCTTTTTCCGTTCCCGAATAAGGTAAATACAATGGATAAATACGATTCACGGGGCCGGTATACACTTCTTCCGTTTGAAGAAAATCTTGAGGCAAAAAAGTCAATGTATCCCCCATCCAATTCACCTCTGTAGGATCTGCTATGTACTGCCATTCCGTAGCGAATCGAGGATCTTTTGGATCAAATGAAATTAGATCGGGTCGCACGTCTAGTTTTGGCCATTTTTGCTCCCATTTTAGGTAGGTCTTAAAAGGAGGTCGCTCAGGGTTTTCCTCTTTCGACCGCAATTCGGCCCAGTACATCGACGGTGCTCCCGTCCATCGCTCGCGAACTGGGAAGCGCACTTCTGTTTCATAGCCGTTGAGGTTGACGACCGCAGATCGTTGAATTTCATTTTCTGATGCCGGGAAGCTCGGCAGTTTCTCAATGCTCACTTCTTCAGAGGGGGCGGTAATAAATACGGCTTCCGTCCCCAATACGGATCCCGGAATTTCATTAAGGGCGTAGCTGCCCGACCACTGCTTTGGAATCAAAAAATAGGGTGCTCCGTTTTTGTCTTTGAATTCAAAAAAGGCATGGGAAATTTGATCGAGCGTAACAAGAGATGAGTCAAGTGAACCACGGTCTTTTTCTTTCGCCAAAACCAGCTTATACGGTAAATCGAACCGTCGTAATAAATCGTCGTAGAATAAATAGAGTGCATCGGGGTGAATCCGACCGTATTGAAGGTCGTTACCAATATTAATACCGTGCGGATATTTGGTTAAGGAAACATGCTGATTGATGTAATTGTGCACTTTTCGGATGCGAGCGACGGCCTGGTCGGCCGGAATATCACGCCAAAGGTCACTCAAAAAAGCTTCTAAGCGCTTATCGTAACGATTATTGACATCGAGCTGAAAGCGGTCGAGTTGACGCATATAAATCCACCATTCGAGATCCCATCCGTACTCGTCGATGAACTTGGGCGCGAACGCTTGTTGCACATGGGGTAGCGTCCGGGCAGGATAAAAGTGGGCTTCTCGAATTCTAGGCCTCACCATTTCCATTTGCCATAGGTACTCTTGTCGGTAGTACTCTTCTTTTTGTTTGGGTTCAGGGCAACCGAATTCGTTTGTGAACATCAGGGGGAAATACTCGGGATGGGTAACTACGTAGCTGGAGCGAACAATAGGGAGGTAATCGTCGAAAAACATTTGCTGAGGCAGTGGATGGCCTTGATAGCGCCAAAAGAGTTCGAGTTGATCGCCCGACTCAACCGTTGGCACTTCAATGATTGTAAAGAGGTCTGGAGAAAATCCAGAAACGGCTTCTGTAATGATTCGGTCTTTGAAGTATTTAGAATCGAGGTCAGCGACTCTTCCGTCGGGTTTGGTAAGACGCGCATCGAGCCGATCTAGGCTCGTTTGTGGGACTTTCGGAATAAAGAAATAGCGGTAGGTTTCGGCGCCATCGTTGTTTTGGAACTTGATTTTATAATAGAACTCATATTCTTTACCTGTGAACTTATTTCGCGACTCATAGCGCTGGTATCGGATGACTCGTTCGAGAATTACGGCTGGTTCTTCGGACCATTGCGCGGGCACAAAAATATTGTGTGAATCGATGGGCCAAACGATGTCTTTATACTTAATTCGGTCTTGAGCGGATCCGAGAATTGGAATTAAAAGCAAGGAGAAAACAAGGCGTCTAATCATGAAGATGAAGTTACTATTTTTTCCATTTAGATTTGGTCAGTCTCAGATAACATCGTACTTTTGTCGTCCAATTATCGCGGGGTGGAGCAGTTGGTAGCTCGTCGGGCTCATAACCCGAAGGTCGTAGGTTCGAGTCCTGCCCCCGCTACAAGAAGAACAAAGGCCTTTCTGAAAATTCAGAAAGGCTTTTTTCGTTTACGGACTTTTCAAGCTTGCTTGGAAAAGTACGAAACGGAAAAACCAGGCGAAGCGCGGCCTTTGTTCTTCTTGTTAGGCCTCCCCCTCCCAGGTCCGCCAGCTTTAGCTGGCAGTCCTGTTCTTCAGCACATTGCAACAAACTAGACGAAGGCCGACGGGCTTGAAGCTTGCTTCGAAGTCGATAAAGAAATGGAAAAAGGCGGTGTAACCGAGCTCATTCCATTCTTGTTAGGCCTCCCCCTCCCAGGTCCGCCAGGGAAGTCGATAGCTCTTATATTATATCAAGTTCGTTTGGAACTTTGGTCACAGTATATCGACTCTAGCCGAGCTACTTTTGATAAAATTTAAGCCATGAAACGTTCGCTCCTACTTTTTGCTTTAACCCTGGCATTCCTATTTAACGCCCCGGCTCAAATTCCGTTCGATGTATCCCTCGAAGAAGTCGCGCTCACAAATTTACCCGCCGTTCAAAGTTTTGCTTGGGCGGAAGATTCGGTCGGTAGAATTCTCATTATCGCCGGAAGAACGGACGGACTCCACCGCAGGCAACCATGGGCCGCATTCGACCCCGCGGACAATAACGACCAGCTTTTTGTGATCGATACGGCAGGCACGCTCTTAGCAAGTGCAGCGTTGACAGATTTGCCCACCGATCTGCAAGATCAATTGCAAAGCACAAACCCCGAATTTATTCAAGTTGATCAGCAACTTGTTTTTATTGGCGGCTACGGCTACCGAAATGAAGTCAACGATCACTCCACCTTTGACCGAGCCGTTGTGATCGATGTCGATCCACTCGTAACGAGCCTTTTGAACCAGCAAAATATAAGCAGTCACTTCTCTTCCATTTCAGATTCTCTTTTCGCCGTCACCGGCGGATATTTGGGTTTCCTCAACGACACTTTTTATTTAGTTGGTGGACAATACTTCCACGGCAGCTACAACCCCATGGGCCCTACACACGGACCCGGGTTCGTTCAAGAATACACGGATGCTATTCGGAAATTCACGCTTGATATTTCCACGACATCCCCTACCATCACTTCAAGAAATGAAATCCACGATCCGGCATTATTGCATCGGCGCGATTTTAATATGGCTCCTCAGATTTTCCAAAACAACCAACGCGGGTTCACCGCCTTCACGGGAGTATTTCAACCAGTTACCGATTTACCTTGGTTGAACTTGGTCGACATCAAGCCGACCGGCTATGAAGAAGTACCCGGAGCACAGCAACAGTTGAATCAATACCACACTGCTCACTTATCTGTTTACGACGAGCTGAATCAGCAAAACAGAACCCTCTTTTTCGGGGGCATGGGGCGTTTTTACCCCGATGCTTCAGGAAACCTCATCGACGATACCGATGTGCCGTTTGTTACGACGATTTCGTGTATTAGTCGCGCACCTAATGGCAGCGCCACAGAAACCTATTTTTCAGAGGAAATGCCGGGATTACTGGGTTCGGGAGCCGAATTCATCCCGAATACGAAGGCGAATTACGACCATCAACACATTCTACACTGGACCGGTAGCGAAACGCAGCCACTTTTGGCCGGATACATCTACGGAGGTATCGAAAGCACGGCTCCTAATATCTTCTTCATAAACGACGGCACCCAAAGTTCAGCGAGCCATCGCTGGTTTAAAGTTTGGCTAAATCCACAACCCGCATCAGAAGGTGAATTAGATATAGACCCGCATCACGAATGGGTACGGATATATCCGAATCCGCCCGAAACGGAGCTCTTGTTGCACTTCGACGGCGCTGGCAAAACGGCCAAGGTAAGCTTGATTGATCCTCTAGGTAAAGTGTTGTACAAAGATCAATTCGAGGTACAAGGACCTACGGAAATTGCCATTCCTCTTTCGCCAAGCTATGGACGGAGGTATCTCGTTCAAATTGATTCGGAGGACGGAAAAACCTTCACAAAGTGGATCCATGCACACTAAGGTTTGAAAGCCCGTTGAATTTATTTTAATCGGAGAAACGCAATGTCCAAACGGGGCCTTCCGAGGTTGGTGGCTGGCCCCGACCTCATAGAGTTTTGGAATAATCTAAAATTCTATAAAATGAAAAATGTACTCCTATTCGTGTGCGCCGGACTCGTATTCGCCGCATGTTCCAAAGACGCACCGGTGCCTAACGGCACGATATCCAATGAAGAAATCGTTTCCATCGAGGAAATGCAATCATTAACCTATGACCTCATCGATCGAATACAAAAGTACTCGGGCGATACAGATCAACTCGCCACCGCACTCAGCCGCCGAAATTTTAAGTACGTTGACCAAGAACTAAAAATTTCGGCGGCGGTTCAGTTGCGCTGGTCACAATTGCTTCTGTCCATTGAATCCCAACCAATCAACGAGCAAGATTCAAAAGCGGCACACCTCCGCTGGAAAAGCATTATCGAATCCATTCAAAACCATCCCGAATGGAGCACTTTTAAGCCGACCAACCGCGCTCCCGTTTGCTCGCCAGCATACTACCAAGCATTACAAGATTGCCCTGACGATAAATACAGCTACATGAACTGTTTTATTGACGCCTATTGCAATTACTGCTCCGGCCCCGAGACTTTGGTTCTCTGTGCCGCTGTCACTTTGTAAATCCCAAAAATTCGCCATCTTCGCAAAATGCGGGTTTGGCGAATTTTACTATTCTTTTTTCTTACCTCTTTATCAACTCTCGGGCAACCCCTTTTAAGCGCCGAAGAAGCGGTCATCATGGCTCGCGCCGGCGGATTTTTACACCAATCGATCTACCGTAAAGCCAATGCAACGGCGAACGAAATGGCCGGAAACAAAACGCTTGACCCACTCGAATTCGAGTTCTTCCGAGGCGAATTCAATGGCCCCTACCCTTCCGATTATCAAGCCTTAGTAAAACAGAATTTCGGGAATGTATTCGATCAAATCTACCTGGGGAAATGGAATAAGAGTCGACGGGAAAACATCGAGGCACAAATGAATTTAGAATTGGCGCGAGCCGATGTCGCCGTAGAACAAGCCTTCTACTCGTGGCAAAGTGCGCTCTATTTGTCCCAATGGATCGAACAGAATTGGAACTCGGATTCAATTACTCAAAACCAAACACCCCCCGAGCGCTGGGAACAGACCAAAACCAAAATGGAAGTACAAGCAAGGCTGGACGAATGCAGCCAGCAACTGAAATTCCTGACCGGTCAAAAATCTCTAGAACCCATTCTTCAATCGGAACCTCAGCCCATGCTTCGATTTTCAATTGAAACTCAAGCAAAAGAGTACAGCTTAATCGCCTCCGTGAAAGATTCTGAATTAGATACCCAAAAATGGGCCGATCGATATGCCTTCAGTCAGAAACTGCCCAACGTTTGGCTCGGATATTACCAATTAGCAATCGCCGACGAATACGGATTTGAAGGACAACTCGTTCAACTCGACATCCCTTGGACCAGCTGGTTCGAACGCGATGTAAAGCCCATTTCAACACTCGAACTGGAGGCGGATCAATCCGAATTTGAAATAGATCAACGCAAAGCTCATTTAGTAGCTCAATTTGAACGATTCGAATCAGAATGGCTCCCCGAAGCACTTCTTATTCGAGCAGAATCGATGAAAACCGAGTACCCACCTCAAACGCAATTCAATTTTATTCGCGATTACGTCGATGTCGTACTCACGTACAATTTGGCACTCATAGAATGGCGCCTTGCCCAGCAACTATGATTCTTCTTCGTACTCCTTTTTGAGCACGTGAATATCCTTAATCAATCGTTGGACATCGTTTAAATCGGTTCCATCATAAAAGCCGCGAAGCCGTTTTTCTTTGTCGACCAGCACGAAGTTCTCCGTATGTATGAAGTCCGTTTCTCCGCCGTTACCTTCCGTTGTTACCGCGAAATAAGATTTCCGCGCTAAATCGTAAATCACTTTCTTTTCTCCGGTGAGCAGGGTCCATTGCTCGGGGTTTACACCAAAAGTTTGCCCGTATTCATACATCACCGAAACCGAATCTTGTTCCGGATAAACCGTATGTGAAACCAAATGAATTTCTGCGTCGTCCTCAAAGGCTTCTTGCACCAAATACATGTGCTTTACCATATCCTTACAGATGGTCGGACAAGTAGTGAAAAAGAAATCGGCCACATAAATTTTACCCGCTAAGTCATCGAGCCGGTAGGCTTGCCCCATTTGATTTACTAACTCAAAATCAGCGATTCGATGATCGCTCGCCACCCCCCGAACCGATTCGTCTACCAATTTAGGATTGATATCGGAGGGTTGATAAATGGGCAGTCGCTGCTCTGGGGTTAATATGGGCATCGCAATGAGTATTCCTACGACAGCAATCAAAAGTAAAACGCCAAAGCGTATCCAAAGGCTTTTCATAGACTAATTTTGAGGAAAACAAAGGTACGTAAGCGTTCAGAATGGAGCACGGAAATTGTTAATGCAATTATTTTATGTGGCCTTTTGTTCGAAGGTTTTTATCTTAGTCGAAATTCAAATCGGAAATGAAGAAAATTGCCTGCTCCCTTATCCTCGCGTTCGCCTTCTTTAGCTGCGCAAATGACAATGCCAAAATTGAATCTTTAGAGCAAGACGTGCTTACTTTGCACGATGATGTAATGGCGAAAATGGGTGAACTCGCCAAGTATGAAGAGGCCCTAGCAAAGCAAATCGCCGATACTACGGCCACGTTGGACAGCTTGGGAAGAATTGAACTCGACAGCACCCGCGCTCGCGTTTTGAGAGCGCATCAAGGAATGCTCAACTGGATGCGTCAATACAATCCGCCCGAAATTGAAAAAAATAAAGAGGCCGCTCAAGCCTATTTTGAAGAGCAAAAAGAGAAAATGACTCGACTGCGCGATTTAACCAATCAGAGCATCGAAGAAGCCTCCAAAATAATTGGTGAGTAAGCACGCCGTCGGATGAGTTGATGATAATGAGTTGCGCCTAACGGCGCGACTTTTTTTTATCGCGGAATTCGACTTTGATAGTACTGGGCCCTTTCTTCGTTCCTCATACGTTGATAAGTGATCGCCAAATTAGTGATCACCTCCTTGTCGCGAGGAGCAATCTTTTCAGCTTTTAAAAGCACTTCAATGGCTTCCGCATAGCGCTCCTGAATACCGTATACAGTCCCCATGTTTTTAAAAGCGCGCACATCGTTCGGATTCACAACAGAAGCTCTATTAAACGTTTCCAAGGCCTTATTCATTTCCCCCAAGTTACGACCGTATACTTGACCCAATAAAATGAGCATTTCGTAATTGTCGGGTTTATATTGCAAGTACCGCTCGTAGGCGGCAGCCTGCAATTTATAGTCTTTGGAACCGCTCAGAATCACCTGAATATTCCGAGGAACATTTACGTTGTCTGGAGCGATGTCTAGAATCTTGAAATAATAATCGAGTGTTCCTTTTTCATCTTGGAAAAGCTTGTACTGGGCGTTCCCTCGCAGAAGCAAGGCATCTACGTAATCCGGATGAATTTCAAGTGCTTTCTCCAAGTAGCCAATAGCCTCTTGGTACATCCTTTTTTGTTGCTGTGGATCGCGAACGACATCGGCGGCATCAATTAAACTACCCCCGGCAGTTACGTTGCTCTTGGCGCTGTTTTTACTGATCTTAACATCGTGCTGGAAAAGAGTGAAATCATTTTTCCAATTCGGATTGCGCGCAATGGTTTTAATGGAGAATCCAGCTAAAATGACGATTAAAAGATACTGAGGCACCTTCCCGCCGGAGGCGGATTTCAATACTTTCGGCAATCGCTCTACCAAAATAACCCCAAACGCTATGGCCCAACCCACACTCGCCATATAGGCAAAACGTTCGTTCATAAAAACACCAATGGGGAAGAATAAATTGGAGACAATGGTCATGGTGGCAAAAAAGTACAAAATGCCGAAACTAATGGCATCTCGCTTGGGCAAGCGAATCAGCGCAAAAACACCCAAGGCCAGGTAGAGTACTGCACTTATTATGAATCGCAAATCGCCTAATCCCGTGATCGGAATATGGTACGGATAATAATCATAAGTGAGCGGATGCGGGAAGAAAAGGAGCTTCAAATAAATCCCAAGCGTGTAAATGATGGTTCCGTATTTTTCGGCTCCTGTCATACCGAGAAACGGGTTGTTCATGAGCTCATCGGCTACCTCTGTTTTTGGAAATCCGATTACGGCATAGCGAATGGCTAAAAACACAAGAGCCCCTACAATCAATGGAATCCAATTTTTGGCAATTTTAGGGATGCTATTTTTCGTGAAGAAATAATGCCCCATGGGAATCACCGCCAGAAAGGTAATGGCATTCTCCTTGGACAGTAATCCGGCAAAAAGAGCTAATCCCGAAAAAAGGCCATATTTAAGCCCTTTTCCCTCTAAGTAGTCCAACGAGTACTTCCAGGCGAGTAATGCGCCCAAAAGCGCCATAATATCGTCTCGCCCTTTAATGTTGGCCACTACTTCAGTATGTAAAGGGTGCGCTAAGAAAAGCAGCACGACTACCAACGGAAGCGAAAGAAACCAAACATTCGATTCCTCGGCCCGAAACCGCATGAGCAGTTGCCAAAGAATCATTCCTGTAAGCGCGTAGAGCAGGATATTGATAAAGTGACTAACTCCGGGGTTTTCACCGAACAGCTGCCACTCAATCGCAAAGGTCACTAACGATAATGGACGGTACCGCCCTCCGGCAACCAGTTCTTTTGTAGTACCGAAGAATCCGGTGAAGGTATCGTACTTAAAGAGGTCTGGAATTCCAGAGAATCCATTTTTCGTGAAACTGTTCGAGGTGATGGCAATAGCATCGTCCAAGGCGTATTCATTCCCCAGCGTATTCGCGTAAAGAGCAAAGCACACAACTGCAATCAAGGCATACACCGTTTTAGGTGTTTTCCACCACGGTCCCTTTATGGGCTTTTTCTTCGCCGATTTCTTCTTTGCCATCCCCTTCTAGTTTTTCAATTGTGTTCTCAGCGTTTTCACACGTTCTGTTTCGCCCTCACGGGCCGATGCTTCCTTAACTGCTTCTGCCAATAATTCCTGATCGCCCATTCTCGTCGCTACAACCCCCAAGTTATACCAAGGAGTCGCATTGACTGGGTCTAATTCAGCTGCTTCTCTAAAGAGTGCTTCCGCCTTAGGATAATTTGGAACATCATTCACGTAAATAGTACCCAGGAAAATACGAGGTTGCGCACCCAAGGTATCGTATTCCATGAATCGCTCAAGAGCATCAATATACTTCTTGGGTTGATCGACTCGTTCGAAAACGTAGTTGATATTCGAGAGCATTACTTCGCGATTATCGGCGTTGTTTCGAACATCCATACACCGTAAGTACAGGTCAATTGCTTCGTCAATTTTCCCTTGATTAAACTTTATCGTTCCGTATTCCGACAGCGCTTCAATGTAGTCTGGATAAATCTCAAGGGCGCGTTCAACATGGCTAATCCCCTCATTTAATAGGCGATTTCGCTCTTGTCCTGCCGGCATCGCAATAGCTTTTCGGATCGCTTGAGTACCGTAGGCCAATTGCGCTTTACAACTGTTTTCGGAAGTCTGAACATCGCTTGAGAAGATCGTGAAATTGTCTTTCCAATCTCGGTTTCGAGCCACGGTTAATACTGAAAACACCAAGGCAATCCCGAAAACAGCATACTTCAAATTGGGTGCCGCACGGTTTCCGTCCTTACTTCCTAAATACTGAATAAGAAGGGCTGCGACTACTATGGACCATCCGACCGAGGACATAAACACAAAGCGTTCATTCATGAATGCCCCAATAGTAAAGGGAAGATTCGAAACAATGCTCAGCGTGGCAAAATAATAGAGCACCGCAAAGCTGGTTATCTTCTTTTTTGGGAGTCCGATCAAAGCCCAAACCAAAAGCCCTAAATTAGATAGTATACCGAGCCACACGCGCCAATCTGTGAAGTCCATCAGCGGGATATGGTAGGGGTAATAATCACTTGTGAGACCAATCGGGACAAACAACAAGCGAATGTATCGCCAAAGGGTATAGAAGGTAGTCCCGTAACGTTCTGCCAAAGAAGCCTCCATAAAAGGGTTATTAATCAGGTTATCGGCTTGTCCACCTCCGAACCAACCCACAACTGAAACCCGCAAAACCATGAACCCAATCGTGGCGATCATCGCTGGTGCTAGAGTGAGCGCATAGTCGCTGATTTTTGGCTTTCGGAAGAAGTAAAAGGTCATGGGAATAATGGCCAAGAAGGTAATCGTATTTTCTTTCGACATAATTCCGAAGAAAAAGAGCAATCCCGACCAAAGTAGATCGAGGGGCTTGCGATGATCGAAATACCTGAGAGCAAACCATGCCGACCCCATTGAACCTAAGAGAGCGAAAATATCATCACGCCCTTTAATATTGGCGACTACCTCTGTGTGCAAGGGATGCACAGCGAAAAGAACCGCCGCGATAAAAGGAAGTGAAAACCATCGATGCTCCTCATCTCGCCGC
>ENA-OUOG01003011-OUOG01003011.1-marine-metagenome-genome-assembly--contig:-NODE-3011-length-16442-cov-4.947754_pt1 | contig 16442 bp, 13 predicted proteins | sample MGYA00248635_ERZ508505 | MGnify/ENA primary metagenome ERZ508505 (study PRJEB26176, sample SAMN06267871) | marine metagenome | isolation source: Saanich Inlet, British Columbia, Canada | place: Pacific...
CACCCTGGGGGATTCAGCAGGAGCTGGTTGTGTAGGACTTGCCCGTGGCAAATATAAGCCCTTCAAATGAGTTCAACAATCATTTTAAATGCTTAATTTTGAAATGATTTATCGAATTAATTTTAGCGTCAAATGCCCTTAAAAAACTTTATATATTCTTCCTTTATTCTTTTTTTAATGAAATGTGGAGGTCCAAATACTCCAAATTTTAAAATTTTAACGGGTGTCAAAAATGATAAAGCCACCTGGGGAGACACACTCAATCTCAAACTTAATAAAAAAATTGAAGGAGCAACAGTTGATTTTTTCCTAAACGATCAGCCCATAACAACAATTCATGTATTGACGGATGAACCACTTGGCAGTCATCCCCTAAAAGCAGTGGTCACTCAAGGAGAAGCTACTTTTGAAAAAAAGACAACCCTTACTTTACTCGCACCGAATCCGCCTAAACTTTTTAGCTATGAACTTATTGCGAGCTATCCTCACGATATTACAGCCTATACTCAAGGATTAGAGTTTGATGGTGATCTTCTTTACGAAAGTACTGGACTCAATGGCAAGTCAAGCTTAAGAACCGTTAACTATAAAACGGGAACATTAACTAAAAACAAACCCCTAGACACCAATTACTTTGGGGAAGGTTTAACTGTACTAGAGGATAAAGTCATCCAATTGACCTGGAAAGCAATGAAAGGTTTGGTTTACGATAAAGAAAGCTTGGAAATGCAAAAATCATTTCCCTTTTCAGCAAGTAAGGAAGGCTGGGGATTGTGCAATGACGGTATTTCGCTTTTTAAGTCTGACGGTACCCATCGCATTTGGACACTTGACGCTCAAACTTATCAAGAAAAAGGAAACATTCAAGTGATGACAAATAAAAGCTCTTTAAAAAACCTTAATGAATTGGAATGGGTTGACGGAAAAATTTATGCGAATACCTACCAATTTCAAAAAGATGTGGTAGTCATTATTGATCCACAAAGTGGAGCGGTTGAAGGAGTTGTTGATTTTTCAGGACTAAAAGAAAAAGTAGAACAGCATCCACAACTCAATGTTTTTAATGGAATAGCCTACCACCTTACCCGAAAAACATTCTTTGTTACAGGAAAAAATTGGGACACCCTTTTTGAGGTAAAGATTTTTCCTAAAGAATGAAATCTTTTTCCATCAACACTAGAGTACTTCCGGAGCATATAGATGATTTAGGGCATGTCAACAATGTACAATACCTTTATTGGGTCCAAACTGTTGCTCATGCGCATTGGGAAAAACTGACTAAAGGGGCTACTGAATCCCTTGGAGTTTGGGTGGTTCGCAGCCATTCCATTACTTATAAAAACCAAGCTTTTGAAGGAGATGTTTTGACCCTACATACTTTTGTCAAACAAAGTCGGGGGGTGTTGTCAGAACGAATTGTTGAGATTTTCAATGCAGAACAAATTCTTTTAGCGCAGTGCAGTACACAATGGTGCTATTTAGATGCAAGTAGTCAAAAACCAATCTCTATTCCTGAAAATATTTTGCGCCTTTTTAACGATAACTGAATTACTTTAATCAAATAAATTCTTTTAAAAAATGATTCTGCTTGATCTTAAGCTACGAATAAAGCTCTTCCTGCCATTAACTCATGTACTTCTTTAGCGACAGCATTAAGTACAGTTTCATCCTCTGGGTTTTGAATCACTCGATCGATTAACGCTACGATGGTTCCCATTTCATTTTCTTTCAACCCTCTAGTGGTAATAGCTGCAGCACCAATGCGTATTCCTGAGGTTACGAAAGGAGACTTGTCATCAAAAGGAACCATGTTTTTATTGGCTGTAATCTCAGCTTTTACTAGAGCTTTTTCAGCATCTTTTCCAGTAATGTTTTTATTCCGAAGATCTATCAGCATCATATGGTTATCTGTACCCCCAGAAATAAGGTCATAGTCTTTAGCAACAAACGCTGCAGCCAAGGCTTGGGCGTTCTTTTTCACTTGTTCCATGTACGCTTTAAAGGAGGGCGCTAAAGCCTCTTGAAAAGCGATGGCTTTTCCAGCAATAACATGCATTAATGGACCTCCTTGATTTCCTGGAAAAACTGCCATATTCAATAGATGAGACATTTTTTGGGGTGTTCCATTTTTCAAAGTCAATCCAAAGGGATTGTCAAAATCTTCTCCCATTAAAATCAATCCTCCGCGTGGGCCCCTTAAAGTTTTATGAGTGGTTGTTGTAACTACGTGGCAATGTGGTATGGGATTACTCAACATTCCTGTTGCGATCATCCCTGAGGGATGGGAAATATCCGCTAATAAAAACGCTCCAACGGCGTCAGCAATTTCACGGAACTTAGCAAAATCAATGTCACGAGAATAAGCTGAGGCACCCGCAATAAGCAGCTGTGGTTTAACCTCTTGAGCGATTTTCAAAATATTATCGTAATCTAAACGTCCTGTATCCTCCTGAACTCCGTAAAAGTGTGCTTTGTAAAGACGTCCAGAAAAATTGACAGGTGAGCCGTGTGTTAAATGCCCTCCATGAGAAAGATCAAATCCTAAAATAGCATCTCCAGGCTTTAAAAATGCGTGAAATACAGCTGTATTGGCTTGAGATCCAGAATGTGGTTGCACATTTGCGTAAGCGGCTCCGAAGAGTTGTTTGGCACGATCAATAGCAATCAGCTCCACTTCGTCCACAACTTCACATCCTCCGTAATAACGCTTCCCAGGATAACCTTCAGCGTATTTATTTGTCAACACTGAACCCGTTGCTTCCATTACGGCTGGGCTCGTGAAATTTTCCGAAGCAATTAATTCAATTCCATTTAATTGACGCTGTTCTTCTTCCTTAATCAAATCAAATACTGCGGTATCCTGTAGTAACATATCATAAATAATTTAGGCTGTAAAATTAATGAGTTTAGATGAGCTTTTGAGTACAATTTTAAACAAATCAAAACCAATTTATCCAAGAGTAATTAACAAGTCTCCAATCCGTTTTACAAGTAAAATTTATCCGAGGTTAAAATTGACATTTTGACGCTAGTTTTAAGAGGAAACAAGACAATAAGTCAGCTGAATATCAATGGAATAGCTTTTGATTTAAAGTGATTTTAAAAAATCCTATGAATCTGAATAATCTTACCACCAAAGCCCAAGAAAGTGTTCAACACGCACAACAATTAGCATTCGAAAACGATCATCAACAAATAGAGAATGAGCATCTATTTCAAGGATTATTGGAAACTGACGACAGTGTGATACCTTATTTGTTTTCAAAACTCAATATCAAACTCACTCTTTTAAAGCAATTGAATGCAAGTGCAATAAAAAATTTTCCAAAAGTAACAGGAGGATCGCAAATGCTCTCACCCAAAGCATCACAGACCCTGATGAATGCCATAGCGATTGCAAAAAAGCAAGGAGATGAATTTGTGGCAACTGAGCATCTTCTCATTGCATTATTCGAATCCAAGAGTACTGTTTCTAAAATACTGCAAGATCAGGGCATTACTAAATCCAGCCTAAATGAGGTTGTAAAAGAATTACGGAAGGGTGAAAAAATAACTTCTGCCTCAGCAGAACAGAATTACAATGCTCTTGAAAAATATGCGAAAAACTTAAATCAGCTGGCCCAGGAGAACAAGCTGGACCCAGTTATTGGTAGGGATGAAGAAATACGAAGATTGCTTCAAATCTTAAGCAGGAGGACCAAAAACAACCCCATACTGGTTGGAGAGCCCGGAACGGGTAAAACAGCTATAGCAGAAGGCTTAGCACATCGAATCATTGAAGGCGATGTCCCTGAAAACTTAAAAGACAAACAAATTTTTGCTTTGGATATGGGAGCATTGATTGCAGGCGCCAAATACAAAGGAGAATTTGAAGAACGATTAAAGAGTGTGATCAAAGAAGTGACTCAAAGTGCAGGCGATTTAGTTTTATTTATCGATGAAATCCACACCCTTGTAGGTGCTGGAGGAGGTGAAGGGGCCATGGATGCTGCAAATATCTTAAAACCAGCCTTGGCCCGAGGAGAGCTAAGGGCCATAGGAGCCACTACTCTGGATGAATACCGAAAATACTTTGAAAAAGACAAAGCTTTAGAACGTCGTTTTCAAAAGGTAATGGTGAATGAACCCAATCTAGAAAGTGCAATTTCAATCTTGAGAGGAATCAAGGAGAAGTATGAAACACATCATAAGGTTAGAATAAAAGATGAGGCTATTATTGGAGCTGTAAGCCTTTCCAATCGCTATATTACCAATCGGTTTTTACCAGACAAGGCCATTGACCTTATGGACGAAGCTGCCTCAAAACTCAGAATGGAAATTAATTCAAAGCCTGAAGAGTTGGATACTTTAGACCGTAAAATTCGACAAATTGAGATCGAATTGGTTGCCATCAAAAGAGAAAAAGATCAGGAAAAAATTAAAAAATTAAACCTAGAATTAAGCGAGTTAAAGCAAGAACGCAAAACTCTTTTTGCACGGTGGAGCCAAGAAAAAGAAGTAGTTGATAGCATCCAACAAACAAAGGTTGAGATTGAAAACCTCAAATCACAAGCCGACCGTGCAGAGCGTGATGGAGATTACGGAACTGTAGCCGAAATTCGTTACGGAAAACTACAGGAGTCCGAAGAAAAAATTCAAAAGCTTCAAGAAACTTTAGCAAATAATCAATCAGAAAATAGTCTCATCAAGGAAGAAGTCACTTATGATGATATTGCGGAAGTCGTAGCCAAGTGGACGGGAGTACCGGTGAGTAAAATGCTACAATCCGATAAAGAGAAACTACTAACATTGGAAACACAACTACACCAACGCTTAATTGGACAAGAAAAAGCGGTTATTGCTGTAAGTGATGCCATACGAAGAAGTAGAGCAGGATTACAAGACAGTAACCGCCCCATCGGTAGCTTTTTGTTCTTAGGAACTACTGGAGTGGGAAAAACAGAATTGGCAAAAGCCCTTGCTGAAGCTTTATTTGACGATGAAAACAACATCACTCGAATCGATATGAGTGAATATCAAGAACGCCATGCTGTGAGTAGATTGGTAGGAGCCCCTCCGGGCTATGTAGGCTATGAAGAAGGAGGTCAGTTGACCGAGGCGGTTCGTCGTAAACCATATTCTGTTGTCCTGTTAGACGAAATTGAAAAAGCTCATCCCGATACCTTTAATGTACTGTTGCAAGTATTAGACGAAGGGCGATTGACTGATAACAAAGGACGCTTAGCTGATTTCAAAAATGCACTCATCATCATGACCAGCAATATGGGGAGTGAAGAAATTCAAGCCGCTTTTGAGTCGAATCCCGAATTTGAAAAAGCAGAAACCGTAGCCAAAGAACAAGTCATGCAATTGCTCAAAAAGCAAGTTCGTCCCGAATTTTTAAATCGGATTGACGACATCATACTTTTCTCTCCTCTCTCGCAAAGGGAAATCAAACAAATTGTCAAGCTTCAATTAAATTTTATTGCAAAACGAATTAAAGATCAAGGGATAACGATCAATGCCACAGAAGAAGCTTTGGACCAGCTGACACGCTTGGGGTTTGATCCGCAATATGGAGGAAGACCAGTAAAACGGGTCCTTCAGCAGCAAATCTTAAATCCGTTAAGCAAAAGTTTACTCGGAGATACTCTGGATAAAAACCAGGGAATTACAGTAGACTATTTTGATGGTAAATTCGTTTTTAGAAACTCTGAAGTAATTCCCTAAGCGTATTAGTACTACCTTTGCATCGTGCAAAAAGAAATTCACATAAAAAACAAAAAGGCACGCTTTGAGTATGAACTCTTAGAGGAATATACCGCGGGCATTGTACTGACCGGAACTGAAATAAAATCAATCCGGAACAGTAAGGCTTCTATTACAGAAAGTTTTTGTGAGTTTAACGAGCGTGGTGAATTATTTACCGTCAATATGCATATTGAAGAATACGCATTCGGAACGCGTTACAACCACCGTCCCAAGGCTCAGCGTAAGCTTCTATTAAATAAAAAAGAATTAAAAAAACTATTGCGTGAAGTTCAAAACAGTGGATTGACCATTGTTCCACTCCGCTTGTTTATTACAGACAAAGGCTTTGCAAAACTTCGCATTGCCTTAGCGCGGGGTAAAAAACTTTACGATAAGCGGGAAACCATCAAAGACCGGGACAACAAAAGGGATTTAGACCGGATCAAAAAAAGTTTTAAACGCGGCTGACCAAACTTTTCCTTCAATTGTGAAATTCATTATCTTGAAATAAATTGTATATCATGAAAGCACATCTACTTCTATTAATATTTGCGGTTCAATTTGCCTGGAGTCAATCTCCATTAAAACAACTCGAAGATTCTCCAAGACATCACGAATGGGTTACTTTAAAAACTCCCTCAAAAGAAGTGAAAAGTTTTTTAGTTTATCCTGAAGTTGCAGAAAAAACACCTGTAGTGATTGTAATTCACGAAAATAGAGGCCTGAACGACTGGGCACGAAGCATGGCAGACCAAATTGCTGAAATGGGTTATATCGCACTTGCTCCTGATTTTTTATCTGGAACAGCACCCAATGGAGGTGGAACAACAGATTATGAAAACTCAGATGCTGCACGTACTGGAATTTACAGTCTTGATCAAAATCAAATTAAAGCTACATTAGACGCAGCAGTAACCTTTGCAAAAGAAATTCCAGCATCAAACGGAAAGTCAGTAATTATTGGATTTTGTTGGGGAGGGAGTCAATCTTTTGAATTTGCAACAGCATCCTCCGATATTGAAGCCGCTATTGTTTGTTATGGAACAGGACCTAAGGATTCTGAATCATACGAGAATGTTCAAGTGCCTATTTATGGATTTTATGGCGGAAATGACAATCGTGTTAATGCAACAATACCGATGAGTAAAGCAGCCATGGAAAATAATTCTGCACGTTTTGAAGTGACAATTTATGAAGGTGCAGGACATGGTTTTTTCAGAGCAGGTGAAGGACCCAATGCATCTGAAGCCAACAAAAAAGCCAGAGCAAAGGGTTTAAAACGACTCAAAGAAATTCTCGCTAAAATCTAATACGGCTCCTAGAGGCTCCTTCCATCTCGTTTTTATCCTTACTTTTGCATTCATCATAAAGAAGATGGAAAATCAAATAAATATTTCTTACGGCACTTCAGCATTTCTTGGACTAAAAGAGGAATTGACTTCAAAACAATACAGTTCTATTTTCGTCTTGGTGGATTCCAATACCAAAGACCATTGCCTGGATCGTTTTTTATCGTTCTGTTCTATTGAAGTGACAGCTGTTTTAAAAATGGCGGCTGGTGAAGAAAATAAAAACCTCACTACATGTCAAAAGCTATGGGAAGATTTATCGTTTCAAGGTGCTGATCGCAATAGTGTTTTGATCAATCTAGGTGGAGGAGTCGTTACAGATTTAGGAGGATTTGTTGCTTGCACTTTCAAACGCGGAATTGACTTCTACAATATCCCCACTACGCTACTGGCTATGGTTGACGCCTCTGTGGGAGGAAAAACCGGAATTGATCTAGGTGCATTAAAAAACCAAATTGGAATCATCCGCGAACCTCAAAGAGTTATAGTAGAATCAGGATGGCTTGAAACACTTTCTCAAGAGGAATTGAAAAGTGGTTTTGCCGAAATGTTGAAGCATGGATTAATTGCTAACCCAGACTACTGGAATACACTCAGAACACTTGTGGAAATTTCACCAGAAAAATTGACGGACTATATTAAACCCTCTATTGCTGAAAAAACAAAGGTAGTCCTTGAAGACCCTTATGAAAAGGGCCTACGCAAGATCTTAAACTTCGGTCACACGCTTGGACATGCGATCGAATCTTTTTACCTAACCCAAACTGAAAAGCCAAGACTTTTACACGGTGAAGCAATTGCTATCGGAATGGTCCTTGAGTCATACCTCGCGACCCATTGTAGTGGTCTAGGTAAAAGTGCTGCTGTAGAGATCAAAGAAACTTTTGATAAATTCTATTCAAAAGTGAACATCACCACTGAAGATCGAGTTTCAATTTTAAACTTACTTCGTCATGACAAAAAGAATAAAGCTGGACGAATCAATTTCGTATTACTCAAAGCAATCGGAGAACCTGATATTGATGTAGAGGTTCCGCAAGAACTTTTTGGTAAAGCATTTGAGTTTTACCGTTCCTAGTTAAGCAGAATTTCTACTGGCATTAATATTTCCAAATAAAGAACGGGTTATCATAGTTTCCATGATTTCCATTTGTTTTGGGTCTGGAGCATCTTCTCTTTTCAGCTTTTGCATTTCCATAAGAGCAAACTGTTGAATGGTCAATAAGGGCTGAACGATTTCCTCACGAGCTTTGATTGACGCTTTACCAGCTGGTTCATTTTCCATGAGTGATTTAAACCCACTTATTTCAAGCAACAGCTTATTGGTTAATGAATATTCGTTAAAAATCAATTCCCAAAACAATCCAAACTCTTTATCTTCTTTCATGTATGCTGTCAACTGGAAGAAGGATTTAGTTAAGCTCATCATGCTGTTAAAAACCAAAGTTCTAAAGAATCTAGAGTTGTGAAACAGTCTCTTGACATCTTCTAACCTCCCTTGGTTTAAAAATTCATTTAAGGCCGTTCCAACCCCATAAAATCCAGGGACATTTTGCTTCAACTGGCTCCAACTCCCTACGAAAGGTATGGCGCGTAAATCTTCAAATTTAAGTTCAGAAGATTTTCCTCTTTTAGAGGGGCGGCTTCCAATATTTGTTTTGGCATAATACGGTAAGGTTGACATTCGTTCCAAATAAGGTATAAACATTGGATGTGCTTTAAAATCTTGATAGGCTTGATAACTAACATTGGCAATCTCATCTAAAGTTGTTCGATCTGCATCTGACAAATTATTTTTCCCAGGATTAAAAAGTTGACTCTCAATTCCAGAACTTAATAACTGCTCCAAATTAAATTGAGATGAATCTAAAGTTCCAAAATTTGAACTGATCGTTTGCCCTTGAATGGTCAGTTGAATATCATCATTTTGAATGGTATCACCCATGGATGCGTAAAATTCATGCGTGTTTCCACCCCCACGGGCCGGTGGCCCTCCCCTACCATCAAAGAAAGCAACACGTACCCCATATTTTGAGGCAAGCTCGCTGAGTTCTTCTTTGGCTTTATAAATACTCCAATTTGCCATAAAGTAACCGCCATCTTTAGTTCCGTCAGAAAAACCTAACATCACGGTTTGTTTCATTCCCCTTCGTTCAAGATGCTTTTTGTAAATAGGATTACCAAACAAACCGTCCATTACCTCTTCGGCAGTCTCTAAATCAGGAATGGTTTCAAATAGTGGAATAAAATCTACATTCGGGTTTTCCCATGCACTCATTCGACACATGGCAAATAATTCTAAAATGTTTTCTAATGTTTGACAGTTACTAATGATGTAACGATTGCAACCACGCTCTCCGTTAGTTTTTTGAATAGATTGCATTGCTCGGATACTTTCCAAGGTTTGATGTGTAATCTCATCTGAAAAAATAGTTGGTGGCAAATCACCAACTAAGTTAGGTAAAACCTCACAGCGCTCTTCCTCAGAGAGTTTCTGATAATTGGCAGGTAAATGAGTAACGTAGTGTTGTATTTCTGGATGAGAGACAATTTCATTAAATACTGAGCGGTGAACCCGAGAGTCTTGACGGATATCTAAGCTGGCAAAATGAAATCCGAACAATTCAATTTTATGAATCATGTCTTTTACATCCTCTAAGTACAATCCATTGTGCTCTTTTTTTATTGCTTCAGCAATATATTTCATTTTTGAACGGACATGATCTAAATTAAAATTATTGTTTCGATCAGGATAGAACAAGGCATTAAAAACTTCGCCTTCAAGAGCCTGTACCCGTTCTTCCACTCCTGGAAAAGTTAGTTTTCGCTTCAGTCTACGCAAATCTCTATAATAGTTTCTCAAAATTGAAAAACGCAATCTTTTGGCGGTTTTTAATGTAATTTCAGGCGTGACATAAGGGTTTCCATCCCGATCCCCTCCAGGCCAAAATCCAAAATCAAAAATGGAATTGTTTAACTCTTCAGAGTCAACAATATGATCGGCTATATAGTTATAAATTGTGCTGGCAGAGTGATAAAAAACATTTTCTAAAAACCAGATCAAACTCACCGCTTCATCAAAAGGACTAGGTTTTTCTTTTTTATAGAAAGGGGTTTTACCCAATTGAACTAAAAGTTTTTGAATTCGGCTTAAGTCGTCTTGGGCTATAGCATTGGAGAGTTCATTAATAATAACTAGAACGTTGTCAGGATAAAATTGAGTTGGGTGAGCTGTAAGTACAATACGCACCTTAAATCGTTTGATATAATCTGTGAGTAAATCTGACAAGCGTTTTTTCTGCGCTTCTTCTTTAATGTTTCTTAGCGTTCCTCTACCATGCATGTTATTTACATAAGAAAAACCAGCATCCTCAATAGCATCAAACAATACAACTTGACGTTCAATGTATTGAATAAAACTGAATAACAAATCTTGTTGTTCATTAAGTTTTAAATCTGGAGCAAATCGCTCAAAGAAAGTCCTAACAATTTCATTAGGATTTTTTTTCAATTCAAATTGCTTTTGACAATGGTCTGCAAATAGAGGTAATAAAAGAGATGTTCTTTTAATTTTTTCAAAAGGGAGGGTTAGAAATAGGCTGTTGTAGATTTGAAATCGGGAGAGAATTCTTTCGTTAAATCGTTCTATTTTAGGTTTACGGGCCATTTAGATTTAAAAATTATAATTCATTAAAAATGCTGTGCATTAATCGTTTTTTATCATTGATGCTTTCTTCTAAAGAGATCATGGTTTCTGTTCTAGAAACTCCCTCTACATCATCTATGCTAAATATAATGTCTTTTGCATGATGGGTGTCTCGGGCACGAACTTTACAGAAAATATTAAATTTCCCTGTAGTGATATGAGCTACCGTAATAAAAGGAATATTTCTCAATGATTCTAGGACCTGATTAGTCGTGTTCGTTTTTTCAAGATAAATCCCAACATATGCGATAAAGGAATATCCCAATTTCACATAGTCTAGATTTAATGAAGATCCTTTAATAATCCCTGACTCTTCCATCTTTCTTACCCGAACGTGTACGGTTCCTGCTGATATCAAAAGTCTTTTTGAAATATCTGTAAAAGGAATTCGGGTATTATCAATTAATATATCAAGTATTTGGTGGTCAATTTCGTCTAAAATCACTTTGCTCATCAGTTCAATATATCGCGTTAAAAGGTTGCAAATTTAAAAGAAATCAATTGATATTTTAATTATTCTTTCTGTTTTTTAACTTTTTAATGATAATAAATCAATAAAAGCTGTGTTTTTAACTAATTTTTCGCTTTTAAATTCTAAATCAACGGTTTTTAACGATTCAGGAATACGAATATACTTATGGGCACGTAATTGAAGTTCAGCACCATAGGCTATCATCTCGGGAAGAAATTCAATCTCTCCATCGGTGATAGTCTCCCTATATTGAATTGCTATTTTTTGATTTACAAATTTATTGCCTTCATCTAAAATAGATACGCCGCTCAGGATAAGATCGCAAAACTCAACCTCATTTTGCGGAATCTTAAGGTAGTCTCTTAGCTCAAAAAAATATTGGTGTTCGATGAGTGAAGTAAAAAGTGCTTTGTAAGCATTGAATACATGAACTCGGGTTTGCTCTCGTTGATAATCGTTAGGAACGTGTCCCGCCTCAAAAAGAATTGTAGGAGTGCCTGCTTGCGTAAACGAATCTCCCACACAGTTGGCATTAAAGGTGTCATCATAGCGTCCAATTGCGTTAGGCAATTCTTTTTCTAATGCCTTTGCTAGTGCAGAGATCAATCCCATTGCTTTCTTACGGGCAGGTGTAACGGTACGCTCAACATCGGCAGAAGGAGACAAAAAAGAAAGGCTTGCTGAGTGTCCACTTTTTCCTGCTGCGTAAATCGTACGTTGTCCATGAAGATTTAAACACAAGTCAGGCTGTGTCTTTTCGTAAATAGCTCTCAACACCTTGCTTTCAGGTTGAGACTGATTGATAGCGTCGCGATTTAAGTCTATATTATTTGCATTGTGTCGTGTATAAAGATGTGAGCCGTCAGGATTTAATTGCGGGATGATATAAAGTGTAAATGACAATTGAAATTTTTTTTGATTCTCGTCTAAAAACCAAGGGACAAAATCCAATAAAGCCTTGGTGGTGGTACTTTCGTTTCCATGCATCTGAGACCACATCAAAACTTTATAAGGACCGGTTCCGATTTTGATCATTTGAATTGGCCGATTTTCAACTGATACACCTAAAGTGGTTTTAGTATGTGTGTCAAATCCAGCAAAAAAATGTTCCAATTGTTCAGGGGGCAAATAACGTTTACATCTCATGAATTAATTTAAAGTACAAATGTAAACATCTGTTTGTTTACAATTGTTGTTTACAAAAGTAACTATATATGTGTATAAGTTCCGTGAAATTTAAAGAGAAGTACAGAAATGTAACTGATAAGTCTATATATATATTTAAATAACTATAAAAGAGCATTTTATGTATTAAATTTAAACCTATTGTTTTATTAAATTTTGATTTGCATTTCATTGATTACATTTGTATATTTGAGGATACACTAAACACAGTTTACAATGTTAAACATTGAAGCGTTTTTAAATAGATTGGAGCAATTGATGGAAAATCATCAATTGAACGCTGCTGCATTTGCAGGAAAAATTGGTGTTCAACGCTCCTCTGTTTCTCACATTTTATCAAGACGTAACAAACCGAGTTTGGAATTTATTTTAAAAATTCAATCTCAATTTGAGGAGGCAGATTTTGATTGGCTACTTCTGGGAGCTCGAAACAACAAATCCCCTACTCCCGATTTATTTGATCAAAAGATTGAAAAAAATAAGGAAGAACCCATCCAAGCTGTAAAAGAACAAATTCCCCTACCCCAAGATTCTCAATTACAAAATAAAGATCCAGAGGTCACTCAAATTATCCAAACCTATAAGGATGGAAGTTTTCGTGTGTTTTTACCTAAATCTTAGTATTTTTGCAGCTATGAGACAACTGCTTTTATGCACCCTAATTGGCTTAACTTCTTGCTATACAGTTGAACGTGACTGCCTTCCTTTTCACTCCGGTACTTTTGAGTTTTCACAGATCATTAATGGTTCATTAAAAACATCAACATTTACAAGGGATTCTTTGTATGAAATTGAACGATATGAAGGGAAAATTGATACCGCTTCAATTCGTTGGGTAAATGATTGTGAATGTATTTTAACCAAATTAAATCCAAGCTCAAATCAAGAAAAGCGCCCTATTCAAATTAAAATAATTAGTACTCAAGACAAAAACTATACTTTTGAATACTCTTTGGTTGGAGACAGTAAAAACACCCAACGCGGAACCATTCAGAAAATTGACTAAATATGTTTACACCCGATCTTATTTTAGCCTTTTTAACTTTGACTTTCCTGGAAATAATTCTTGGGATAGACAACATCATATTTATTTCCATACTCGCTAGTCGTTTTCCGGAAACTGATCGAAAAAAATTAATGCGCATAGGACTTTTTTTGGCAATGCTCATGCGCATTTTATTGTTAATGGGGATCAATTGGTTGGTGCAAATGCAAGTCTCCTTATTTAGTTTTTCATCAACATGGCTTAGCTCAGAAGTTTCAATTCAATCCCTTATTTTATTAGCCGGAGGATTGTTTCTATTGTACAAGAGCACCCGTGAGATTTATGAAAAAGTTGAGGATTTTGGTCAAGCAAATCAGGATTCTAACTCCAACAAGATGACGTTTTCTAGGGCTTTAATTCAAATTGTACTCATCGATATTGTCTTCTCTTTTGATTCTATTTTAACTGCGGTTGGAATGACTAATGGAATTCTTTATGCACTTCAAATCATGGTAGCTGCAGTAATAGTAGCCATACTCATTATGATGATTTTTGCAGCACCAGTGAGCCATTATATCAATGCGCATCCATCACTTCAAATATTGGGCTTGTCTTTTTTATTACTCATCGGTTTTATGCTGATTACTGAAGCAGCTCACATTTCGCAAACAACTATATTTGGAGCAAGTATAGGAGTGATTCCTAAAGGGTATTTGTATTTTGCCATCGCTTTTTCATTAGGCGTAGAAATGATCAATATGCGTTTCCGAAAAGGGAAAAAAAATTAAAAATCTAAGCTGATTTGACTTTCATTATCTTCTGAAGAAATTGCTTCTTCTCCATCAACCTCAATTTCATGAAGCTGCTGTTCTTTCGGCAATTCATAAGGCAAAGCCTCTTTAAGAGTGATTTTTTTTATTTTTTTGTCAGACAGTTGATTTCCTAGGGCTTTGAGTCCTTTGACTGAGATGAACTCCTCAGCATTAATAATCAAATCATCGGGTTGCTCTTTTCCTCTAGGCTTTTCAAACTCCACATTAAGCACCGGCCGACCTTCAAAACTAGAAAACACATGAACCCCACCCTCTTTAATGTAAGAATCCTCTTTGTCTTCAATTTCCACACAAAAACGCTTTAAGAAATAGCGCTCTTTTTCAGAATCAAAATGAACAGCGGTAATCGGTTTCTCTGGAATCCATTTTTCAATATGAGAAATGGTGTCTTCAAAATGCAAGCTTAATTCCGGAGTTACCACACGAACTGTTCCTTGTTTGGAAGCTATCAGGAGTTTGTCTTCTCCTTTAAAAGCCCCAAGTAAATCGCCTCTTCCTTCTAGATTAAGTCGGCGAATAGTGGTGTCGAACCATATCTTTCTTGGTTTTAAAGTAGAGACTCCTTTTTCTTTTAGCTCTACTTTACGCACATTGTACTTGGTTACAGTATTTCCTCGCACTGATCGTCCTTTGATTTGGAGGTCTGCAAAATCTAAATCCCATTTCAATTTTTTAACACTTCCAGAATTACGTAAAAGAATAGTGACAATTTCTGCTTCACCGTTGGGGTTTGCAGAAAAATAAAGCACTTCTGAATCTGGCTTTCCTTGAGTTAGATCATATACTTTTTCACGCGTAACTCCAGTAACCGCATAGCGTTTGATAAAAGTAGTTCCATTTTTACCGTCTCGATAAATCATATTATAAATCGTACGACTGTCTTTCTTCTTGAATACTGCGGTATGAATTATATTTTTTCCGATAAACACTTTACTGTCAACTTTTACAACCTGCATTTTACCATCGCTAGTAAACGCAATGATGTCATCAATGTCTGAGCACTCACAAACAAATTCGTCTTTTCGCAATGAAGTCCCTACAAAGCCCTCAGCTCTATTAACGTAAAGTTTCTGATTCCGAACTACCACTTTTGTTGCGTCTACATCATCAAAAATTCGAATTTCAGATTTGCGCTCTTTCTCTTTTCCGTAGGTCTTTTTAAGGTGGGTAAAATAACGAATTGCATAATCGATAAGATGCCTTAAGTTGTTTTTAACTTCAGCAATATTACCCTCAAGAGCTTCAATTTTTTGCTGTGCTTTATCTAAATCAAATTTGGAGATTCTCTTTATTCGGATTTCCGTCAATCGGACAATGTCCTCTTCTACTACAGGTCGCTTTAAGTGGGCTATATGAGGCTTTAAACCCGTGTCAATTGATTTTATAACTTCCTCCCAAGACTCTGCATCTTCAATATCTCGGTAAATTTTGTTTTCAATAAAAATACGCTCTAAAGAGGCGTAGTGCCACTGATTTTCAAGTTCTTGAAGCTCTACTTCCAATTCCAACTTAAGGACCTGTACCGTATGGTCTGTTGAGATTTTAAGCATCTCAGTAACCCCCATGAAATGGGGTTTATTGTTGATAATCAAACAACCTAGTGGTGAAATTGAAGTTTCACAAGCAGTAAAGGCGTAGAGCGCATCAATGGTTTTATCTGGGGAAATATCGTTGGGTAAATGCACCAATATTTCAACATCAGAGGAGGTATTATCCTCTATTTTTTTGATTTTAATTTTCCCTTTGTCATTTGCCTTCAAAATACTGTCAATCAAACTCGAGGTATTTGTACTGAAAGGGATTTCATTGATGACTAAGGTGTTTTTGTCTTGCTGGGTAATTTTAGCTCTTACCCTTACTTTTCCTCCACGAAGACCATCGTTATAATTTTGAATGTCGATAATTCCTCCTGTTTGAAAATCTGGAAACAGCGAAAAATTCTTTCCTTTCAGGTGTGCAATGCTTGCCTGCAAGAGTTCGTTAAAATTATGGGGCAATATTTTAGTAGAAAGCCCTACCGCAATTCCTTCTGCCCCTTGTGCCAACAGCAAAGGAAATTTCATTGGCAAATGGATAGGCTCTTTTTTTCGTCCGTCGTAAGAAAGCTGCCATTGGGTAACTTTAGGACTAAAAACAACTTCTAAAGCAAATTTGGAGAGTCGAGCTTCAATATATCGCGAGG
>ENA-OUOG01003014-OUOG01003014.1-marine-metagenome-genome-assembly--contig:-NODE-3014-length-16432-cov-4.378478_pt1 | contig 16432 bp, 12 predicted proteins | sample MGYA00248635_ERZ508505 | MGnify/ENA primary metagenome ERZ508505 (study PRJEB26176, sample SAMN06267871) | marine metagenome | isolation source: Saanich Inlet, British Columbia, Canada | place: Pacific...
CCAAACCACTGAGGTATCAGGTGATCAGATAGGTAAAAGCGAAGCTTAATTGTCCATTATCAAGACAACCTTAATCGGGTGCATTAGAGTTAAGGGGATAGAGTAGATAGTCAACTCAAACATACCAAGACTATCCTTTTACAAACTATACCGGTTGGTGCTAGCCGCATTTGCTAGATCGCCAGCTGCAGTCAGTCCGATTTTCAAACTTTTTTGCCTTTGACAATTTAGGGACTGATGTTTCAAAGAAAACCTGTATCAGCGCCTCTTTCCACTGTTTAATGCTACTCAAATGGAGCCTGCAGAACTCGTATATCCGATAACAGTCTTAGGCTTTTTGATTTACAGCCAAATATGAAGATTCAAGTCGAAACACATGACAGTTCAGTGGATCAGAAGTACTGTCGCCCGGAAAAAGACTTCAGAGATGGAGCTCTATCTTTACCTACCGCCAGAAATGTTTCTCAGGGAACGAGGCTTCGATGCATCTAGCTTCTTGGGATTGAAAACCTCTCGCTACTATTACTCGGTCTCGAAAGTAAAACTCCCACTGCTGAAGCAGCGTAGCTCGAAAGCAGAAGCGGATGTCGATTTTCCGCTTTTCCTTAAGACGTTCAAATTAAAACTGTCACGCAAAGCGCAAGAGGCAAGGTCACTAACAGATATTGAAAACTTTATTAGTCAAGCTAGTACTTTGCTGGAAACATTGCGGTCTGTTCCGACAGACGACAGGAACAACCAAGAATACAGAACAGCGGACGAGCTTTGCTCTTACTAAGCTGCGCAAATAGCTTATGTGTGCGCGGAATCAGTCCAACAGCGCGATCCCAGCATTAATCTTGACTCGATAATAGAATTTGCGGCCAACGAGAACCTGCATCGCGCACAAAACTATGGCAAGAAAAACAATGAAGCTCAGCATGTAAGGCGTAAAGAGGACCTTTTTTGTGGAACGATCAACATCAGACGCGACAATACAAAGCTCACAGTACTGCGAGAGCATATTGCTTTCAGCATCAGCGCTTTTATTTCGATGCTGTTAACGACCTTCGCAGGATTGAGGAGGTCAAACTTCCCGACAAAGGCAAAATCAAACATGAGACCACTGCGACTTAAAACCGATAGTCTGAACCAGCTCATCCTTCTGAGGTATTATTGCAAGGAGTCTCAGGCGAGTGGTTAAAGTGATCCCTAATCATCGCTTGGATCGTGTAGAGCGTCATCGAGGTCAGCCCCCAAGTCAGTCCAACAACGACTCCGGCATCGATGATTCCGCGCCAAGGTTGAGGGATGTAGTGCACGAGAATAATTAGCAAAATGATACCGGTCGTTAGGCTGAATGCGACGATCTTGCGCTTAGGTGTCGTATAGAAAAAGCCCATACAGAAAACCGGAGCCAGCAGAAGACGAACGAGAGTTGGGTGGTGGCGCAAATATCGGATGCGCGCGGCGACACGCGGCGAGAAGTTCTTCTGGAAGCCCTTGTAGCCTTCAGAGTAAGCCATCACAAGCACCCAAACTACCAGCACGACCCAGTGAAATAGGCCGATCTCAGCAAAGGGGATATCCAGCGCCATCGGTGTCAGGCGGTAAATTGCGCTGGATAGCAGCAGAAAAATCCCTGCAAAGCCCCAGAGAGCAGCAACCATTCCCACAAAGATAACCTCAAAAAAATCGACGGCGCGCAGTATATCAATTCAGTGATCTGAGGAGAAACTGCTGAACAGACATTAGTCAGCAGAGTTTTGCTCTGCGCTCCTCCTACTTGTAATCAGCCTTGTCCAGAGCGTATTTACGCATCTTGTCGTAAAGGGTTTTGCGCGGAACACCCAGAGTATTTAGCGTCTCTTTGATCGATCCTGCATGACGCTCTAGCTCGTTCTGTATCAGCATTTTTTCGAAGTTTTCCACCCGCTGAGGTAAGCTCAGTGTGCTATTCAATACAGCCGGCAGCTCTTGCGAACCTAGGTCGAAATCGCAGGCATCTCCTAACAGGACATAGCGCTCCGCCAGGTTGCGCAACTCACGCACATTACCGGGCCAGTTGTATGCCACCAACGACTGCATCTGCTCGGTAGGCAGCGGCGCCACTTCGCGCCCGTACTGACCTGAAGCCACCAACGAGAAGTGTTTAAACAGTAGCGGAATATCCTCCCGACGATCACGCAGCGGGGGGATATCGAGCCGTACAACGTTGAGTCGGTAGTAGAGATCTTCGCGGAAATTCCCCTGTTCAGCTAGGGCTTTCAGGTCGTTCTTGCTTGCGGCAATCACGCGAATATCAAGTGGTATGGATTGGTTGGAACCGAGCCGTTCAATGGTTCGCTCCTCAAGTGCGCGCAGCAGTTTGACTTGCATCGCCATCGACATCGACTCAATCTCGTCGAGAAATAACGTGCCGCCATTAGCATGTTCAAACTTGCCGATGCGCCGGCTTTTAGCGTCGGTAAAAGCACCCGCCTCATGGCCAAATAGCTCGGACTCGATAAGATTCTCGGGCACAGCACCACAGTTGATAGCAACGAAGTTCGCACTACGACGATTCGAGGTCTCGTGGATGTAGCGCGCTAGCATATCCTTACCCGAGCCGGTCTCTGCATGGATCAAGATATCAGTTGGCATATCGGCTAAATTCTTAACCAACAGGCGTAAGCGCTGAATGCCGGGCGCATTTCCGATGATTCGCGGGCCCGCCATATTGTGGGTGGCAATCTCCTCTTTAAGCGCGCGGTTCTCCAGTGTGAGGCGACGCGTCTCAATCGCACGGCGGACCACATCAATAAGCAGGTCCGAAGGAAAGGGTTTCTCAATGAAGTCATAGGCACCGTTGCGAATCGCATTAACCGCCATAGAGATATCACCGTGCCCTGTAATCATGATGACCGGCAGTTGAGGATCACGCTGATGCAGCTCTGCTTGCAACTCGAGGCCACTCATACCCGGCAAGTTAATGTCGCTAATAACAACTCCGCCCCAACCCTCAGAAATCGCTGCAAGCGCATCCTCTGCATTAGCAAAAGTCGCGACCTCATACCCTTCCAGCTCAAGCGTCTGGCCAGCGGCCTCGCGAATATGGGGATCGTCATCAACCAGAATTAGATTGGTTTTATCATCCAGCACTGCGGTCACAACTCACTCACCTGATTGAGCTGTGATTGCGGCGCCTCACAGCGAGATAGTTTTAGGATAAATTCAGCACCGCCGCTCTTACCCTCTTTTAGACTCAGCTCGCCGTTGAGGCTCTGCACGATACGTTGCGAAATAGAGAGGCCCAGCCCTAGTCCAAGCCCCTGAGCTTTGGTGGTAAAGAAAGGTTCGAATATACGACGAGCAACGTCTGGGGTGACACCCGGCCCGCTGTCCTCAAAGCCAAGCACGACTCGGCCTGACTCGTCATCGTAGAGGTGGACCTGCACGGTTTTGATCTCAGCTGACTCCATCGCCTGCATTGCGTTATTCAATAGATTGACGACCACCTGCTCGAGACGCAGCTGATCACCTGCAACCCAATGACGCTCGAGACTCTCTGGCCAGTCTACCCACACGCCGGCGCGCTCAAGCTGCCCAAAAAGTATCGACATTGCGCCATCACGCAAATCGCGCAGACAGACTCGACTCGTATCTGCATCACTCTTGCGGGCGAACTCTTTGAGTGGGTGGAGAATACGTGCCATGCGCTCGGTCAGACCGGCAATAGCCCCCAAGTTAGAGTCAGCTTTCTCGGGCAGACCACGTTCCAAAAAACGCTGGGCATTATCCGCGTAGTTTCGAATTGCGGTGAGCGGCTGGTTCAACTCGTGGTTGATGCCGGCAGACATCTGCCCCAAGACCGCTAGCTTCGCAGCCTGCACCAGCTCACTCTCAGTTTGGCGGTGTTGCTCCATCTCAGTACGCAACAGTTGGTTAGCCGCCTCCAGGTCGCTTGTGCGCTCGGTCACACGCTGTTCCAATTCGCCCTGTATACGCTCCATCTCTTCGAGATGGAGTCGACGCTCGGTGATATCTACAAGGGTGACTATCAAGTGGTACTTACCACTGAGCAGCATCGTATTGAGCGTCATCTCAACGGGAATCTGTTCACCTTCGGCATTAAGTGCACTGACCTCCAAACGCAAGTTCTGCTCTCGTGTACTCACTTCGCGCATTACGTACTGCTGCATCAATGTATGATTTTCCGAAGCCAACAGACGGTAGAAAGGCTCCCCCATCATATCCTGGGGCTGATAACCAAACAGACGCTGAAGTACTGGATTGAAGTACTCGATGCAACCGTCGGTATTGATCAACGCGAGGCCCGCATGGGTGTTATTAAGAATACCTGTTACCCGCGCCTCATTCTCTTGGCGCACCTGCTCTTCACGCTTACGGAACAGCTCTCGCTCACGACGAATGCGACGCCGCTGCTGTGTGAGGCTGATGACCAACACGACCAAAAGAAAGAGGAATGAAGAGAGCGCCTGAGCAAGCAGAACACGCTCCTCAAGTGGCTCCAGACTGACCAGCATATGTACACGCAAGTCTGTGTCTGCAAGGTCTTCGGAGATACGGAAAAACCGCTGCGCTTGCACAGCCTCCAGGTTATCACCGCCGAGCCTATCTCCACTAAGAACAGTTACCTGTTCTACGCCATCGGCCTCACCTTGATAGACAATATCCAGAGACTCCAGTTGTTGGTCGCCGTAGCGCAGACTGTCTACGATACGCTGCATCTGCTGGTTATCCAACGGCCTGAGTGTCTTAAACATCCACTCAGGCTTGGTGCTGATTACAACCACGCCGTCATCGTCAGCTACCATAATCTGGGTATTGGGATCAGCCCAACGCTCCTCAATCTGATCGAGATCGATCTTAACGACTACAGCACCAATAACCCCGTTTGGACTCTCGATAGGGTAACTGAAGTAATAGCCACGTTTTTTGGTCGTGCTACCCAGAGCGAAATAGCGCCCCGGCTTGCCCTGCATCGCATCGGTAAAATAGGGCCTAAAACTGAAATTTCGACCCACGAAACTGGTCTCTTTCTGCCAGTTACTCGCGGCCGTGGTTGTACCGTCAGCTGCCATCACGTATATATCAAGCGCATGCACCAGTTCGGCAGAATCTTTTAGATAGCGGTTCGCTCGGTTAACAAGTTCTGGGGTACGCCCAGCGGTCACCACTAGACGCAGCAGGTCATGGTTAGCTAAAAGCTGAGGTAAGCTTCGATAGCGCTCCAAACGCTGCTGCAAGCTATCTTGATATTGGGCTAGGTCCGTAGCCGCCTTCTGCTTCAGTTCCACCATCACCTGAGCACGCGTAACCAAGCTGACATAGATAATCAGCGCAGCGAATAGCGTCACGGTCACCACCAGAATCAGCGGTCGGTTTGATTGTTGGAGCGGCTTGGTTGTTAGCATTATGAAACTCTGAGTCCTCTAGTTTGGATTCTTTCGCACTGAAGCACGCCTTGCAAGCCTAACCTCGGGGCAGCCAGCGACTAACAACACAGAGTACAGTGGTTTATACTGTTGTTGACTGTTCATCGCTGCTCAAAAAGCCTCTCTAAGGATCTCTTGTGCCACAGAATCTCATCGCGAACCTGGACCTGCTGGTCAAATCTGGTCAGAGCCAACTTCTCGGCTCTCTTCAGCACGGCATAGAGAAAGAGGGCTTGCGGGTCGACGCGCAAGGCGCTATCGCTCAGAGCGATCATCCGGCTGCACTGGGGTCGACGCTCACCCATGAGCAGATCACCACCGACTACTCCGAGGCTCTGCTAGAGTTTATTACTCCGGTTCAAGAGGATATCGGTGCGCTACTAAAACACCTCAAAGAGCTGCATCAGTTCAGTTATGAGAAGCTCGGCACTGAGGAGCTATGGAATGCCAGCATGCCTTGTCGCATCGCCTCTGATCGCGATATTCGTATCGCCGAGTATGGCAGTTCCAATGTTGGTCAGCTGAAACATATTTATCGAGTGGGCTTGGAGTATCGCTACGGTAAGATGATGCAGTGCATTGCCGGGATTCACTATAATTTCTCTCTACCCGAGGCATTTTGGCCGCTCTGGCGCGAACTCAAACAGAGCAGCCTGAGTGATAAGCATGTCGCCAGTGCCGGCTACTTCACACTAATTCGTAACTTCCGCCGCAGCTCCTGGCTGCTGCTCTATCTCTTTGGTGCTTCGCCGGCTCTCGGAAAAGACTTTATGCAGGGCGGCGCGCATGCGTTGGCCGAACTGGATAGCGAAACGCTCTACCTGCCGCACGCGACTTCATTGCGCATGTCAGATTTAGGTTACTCAAACCGCGCCCAAAAAGGCTTGAACGTCTGCTTTAATCAGCTATCAACCTATGCCACCACCCTGCAGCAAGCGATCAGAACAGTACACCCACCCTACAAGGCTCTGGGCGTGAAAGTGGACGACCACTACCGTCAGCTCAGTGCAAACGTGCTTCAGATTGAGAACGAGTACTACAGCGATATCCGTCCCAAACGTGTCACGTTTAGCAGCGAGAAGCCAGTTCACGCACTGATCGATCGCGGCGTTCAGTACATCGAAGTGCGCAATACGGACATCAATCCACTACTTCCGCTGGGTATCGATTCAGAACAAGCACGTTTTATGGATGCTTATCTGCTCTCGTGCCTACTCGGTTCAGACAACCATCTGAGCGACCGCGAGTGTTCACTGCTCAACCTGAACAAAAGCACCGTGGTTAAAGAGGGGCGCAAGCCGGGCCTGCGTTTACAACAGCTAGATGGCGAGACCTCGCGCGAACTCCTCGGAACGCAGATTCTGGATCAGGTGGAGCTGGTGGCACAACTGCTGGACGAAGTGCACTCTACCCGAGCGTACACAGAATCTGTAGCGACTCAGCGCGCTCGCTTAGCAGATCCGGAGCTAACACCCTCAGCGCAAATTCTGTTGCAGCTGAAGAGCTCAGGGATGAGCTATCAAGATTGGGCGCTAGAGAAGAGTCGCCAGCATCGTGAAACTATGGCGAAGGAGCCACTAGCGGATGCACGCCGAGATGAACTCAATAAAATGGCTGCAAGCTCTATCCAGAGCCAGAAAGAGCAAGAGGCGCAGCCGCAAGAACCTTTTGATCAGTTCCTGCAGCACTACTTAGAAAGCTAGCTGATCCATGTAAGTCGCCTCTTAAGGCGACATCAGGCTACGACTGTAGGTATGAAAACCAACCCACATGGCTGCGGAACCGCATCTTTACTGAATCACAAAACTGGTGAAGAACAGATCTGCTGCCTGAGGTTCACCAGTTTCAGCAATCATCGCCTTCTGCACCACATCCAGCGCTTTTCCCGCCAGCGTCGTCTGTGCTGCTACCCCTTTAACATCCTGCTCCGTCTGCTCAGCAAAGAGGAAAATCAGATCGTTAGGTATCTGAGCCTTGTGCGAATTGATGTAGTGATGGGCGATCTCTTGGTCAACCTGTAGTGTACCCTCAGCCTTCAAAAATCGCAGTCTGTCGCCGCCATAGCAGTATAGCTCGGAATTCTGAACAGTTTTTTACGACTATTTCTGAGGAACTTTGGCAATTTTTCAGGGGGAGGGATACACTGACAAAAAAGGAGAACACTCTATGCTGGAAAATTGCAAAACAGCGCAGGAGCGCTGGGGTGGTGTTAGCGAGATCATCGACAACTGGCTGGGTTCCCGTCAGGCTCTGATCAGCGCATTCGTATCACTGCCCTCTGCAGTAATCGGGGAGGAGCTCAACACGCGTCTGAGCAGTTTCTGCGACCTGCTAATGGACTACCTCTCATCCGGCCACTTTGAGGTGTATGAGCAGTTGATGCTTGAAGGCAAAGAGTTCGCCGATGGCTCTGAAGCTGCAGGCGAAAAGCTGCTGCCACTGATTCAGGTATCTACCGACCGCGCGCTGGACTTCAACGATGACTTTACCCGCTTCGATGAGCCCTCAGTTGCTGAAATTCGAGATTTCAGCACACGCCTGTCTGAACTAGGCGAATCTCTGGAGGAGCGTTTTGATCTTGAAGACAAGATGATCGCACTATTGCATGAGTCTCATCGGGAGCAGGCCTCTACGGAGTCCTAATGCTTAAACGCTTTGGCGCTGCGCTCGCTACTCAAGCCCCAGCTTTGCCTCAGTCGCGGCCGTCGATCATGGCGGCTCACTCTGGGACCTAGCCAGCGGCGAAGAACTACAACGCTGGAGGGTTGCCACCAAGAAGAGCTTCGGCCCTGTACAGACCGGCGTTTACGATGTCGCTTTTGGTCCCGACTCGAGTATCAGCACCATCGGTTCTAACGGGATTTGGAATCGTTTTCAGTAAGTGCACTATTTTTCCTCCCGAAAGGTAGTTCCCTCATCCACTCTACCTGATCTAGCGGCTCTGAGAACCGCCTTTCTAAACAAAACAATTCGACTTCTATATATCCGCCTCATGAAAACGATTTCATTTATTGTCAATTCGCGGTACCATCGCACTTATTAAAAAGATCAAAAGTCCATGGTGGGCGACAAAAAGTCGGAATAACTCGATGACAGTGGAACATACACCTCAATACTCAACACTGCCTTACTACTCAGATTGGCCAGCCATACAGAGCTCAGTGCAGAAAAATCCAGAGCACGAGCAACGTATCGCTGAAATACTCAGCAAGATGACGCTTCCGGAAAAAGTTGGTCAGATGATTCAGCCTGACCTACGTGAGATAACACCCGAAGAGGCCCAAGAGTACAAGATAGGCTCCGTACTAAATGGCGGTGGCGCTTGGCCCGGAAACAATAAGCACGCTTCAGCAACTGAGTGGGCACAAGAATCAGAGAAGTTCTATCAAGCATTAGAGCGTGCTTACGAAGGGCGTGGATTCCGAATCCCCTTCGCTTGGGCTACTGACGCTGTTCACGGTCACAACAACGTATTCAAAGCCACCCTTTTCCCGCACAACATTGGATTGGGCGCTGCAAACAACCCTGACCTCATTGAAGAGATCGGTGCAGCTACAGCGCTAGAAATTGCATCGACCGGCTTAGATTGGACCTTCGCACCAACGGTCGCTGTGCCACGCGACTATCGCTGGGGGCGTGTTTATGAAGGTTACTCCGAAGATCCCCAAATAACCTTCACCTATGCCCAGCGCATGGTTGAGGGACTGCAAGGCAACCTGAACAAAGGACTGGGTAACAATAAGGTTATCTCAACCGTCAAACACTGGGTCGGTGACGGCGGCACGCTTCAGGGTGTCGATCGTGGGGAAAATCACTACAGCGAAGAGTATCTCATCAATATTCATGCGCCAGGTTATTTTTCAGCTCTTGAAGCGGGCGCTCAGGTTGTGATGACCTCTTTCAATTCGTGGCACGATCCTAAGAATTACGATGTAATCGAGTCCGGCGGCTACAACTATAAACTTCACGGCAGCAAATATATTGTGACCGACGTCCTCAAAGAGAGGATGGGTTTCGACGGCATTGTAATCACCGACTGGAATGGAATCTCAGAGATCAGCGGATGCACCTCCGGAAACTGTCCTCAAGCGGTACTTGCCGGCAATGACGTTTTTATGGTGACTGCACGTAACGACTGGCAGCAGTTCCACTCAAATGTGGTGGCACAGGTCGAAGCAGGACTCATTCCAATGAGCCGTATCGATGACGCTGTCACTCGGATTTTGCGGGTTAAGATGCGTGCAGGTCTTTGGGAGAAGCCCTCTCCAGCTGCCAGAGAACACGCGGGAGCAGAGAACCTGTTGGGTCTTGATGCTCATCGCCTCCTTGCGCGCCGCGCTGTGCGTGAGTCGCTGGTTTTGCTTAAAAACGAATCTAAAACGCTACCCTTGTCACGCAATGGCCGCTATCTAGTCGTGGGCAGCGGAGCGAACGACATTCAGAAACAGACAGGTGGATGGTCGATCACATGGCAAGGTGACGAGAATCTCATTGATCGTGACTTCCCGGGTGCACAGACTCTATTGCAGGCAATCCAAGAAGTTGTAGGAGCCGACAACGTCTACACCAATCCCAATACTGCGCCTAAAGACGCTATTGCTCTTGTTGTGATCGGAGAGGACCCATACGCAGAAATGATGGGCGACATTAAAGGGTCGCGGACTCTGGAATACGCCAAGATTAAGCGCTCTTATGCAGCTGACCTAGAATTACTGAAACAGCTGAATGAAGCTGAGCGGCAAATCGTGACTCTGATGTTTAGCGGTCGCCCGTTGTATGTGAATGAAGAGATCAATCTTTCTGATGCCTTCGTCGCTGCATGGCTTCCGGGTACGGAGGCTGGCGGCATCACTGACGTGTTGTTTAGAGAGTTTGGTTACGATTTTCGCGGCCGTCTAAGCTTCTCGTGGCCCGCGACTAAATGCGGTACAGCAATAAACGTTACACCAACGCACATTCCAAATTACCAACGCCCAGATCATGAGCAAGATCTCAATGGTGAACACGCTCCACTGTTCCCATTCGGTTACGGTCTCTCATATGACCAGACTAAATCGAACACTATGGGGATCGATACGAGTCGTTTCGATCTTGACCTAAGTGAGGGCGCTTGCGGAGCTGCGGATGCTCAAGCAGCGACGGAACAACTTGAGCTCTTTGGCGCAACGGCCGATGCAGATTTCGAAATGGTTATGTCTGGCGCGGGTAATAATTGGACCCCCGTTAAAGTTTCAAAAGGTACGAAAACCGAAGTCCTTGGTGCCACGACCATACCAATTAACTACCAACACCAACAAGATGCGTTGTTAGTCGAATTTGACGGTCAAGCACCTGCGCAAATCTACGTCCGTATGCTTGAAGACGATACCCTAGACGCACGCGGATACCTCAGCTCAGGCGGACACTTAGTGTTCGACATCGACTTAATTTCTGAGAAACCATCAGAAATGAAACTAGCCATGCACTGCACTTGGCCATGTATGGGAGAGATCTCTCTAGTTGATTACCTACCCTCACCAAACAGGTCAACTGAGAATCGCTGGACAACGGTTAAGATACCGCTCTCGATCTTTGATGAAGCGGGTGCAGACTTCATCAACTTGAGCTCCCCGTTCTTAATTTACAGCGAACACTCTGTCAAATTCCGACTGGGATATATCCGTTTTCAACCCGATTAGCCTCTAAATCGAGTAAACAAAATTTACCCCGCATTGAGCGGGGTATTTTTTTGCCTACAGCGTCCTGAGCAACAGCAGCAAGATGACGATTGGTGAGCAAATCCGAAAGAGCGCCTAGCGCTCGCTAAACGACTCAGCCAATGTCTTAGTCAAAGGTTTAGTCAGGTAGTTCAGAACCGTATTTGAACCGGTTTTGATCTCGACAGTAGCCGTCATACCGGGAATGATGTCGAACTCAAAGTTTGGACGCTTAGAAAACCGCTTACCCAAGGTCTGTACTTGAGCTCGATAATACGGAGTTGAGCCTGCGTCCGTCTGTTTTAGCAGCGTGTCCGGACTCAAGTAAACTAGCTCTCCCTCAAGATCCCCAAATATCGTGTAGTCATAAGCATCCATTTTGATGGTCGCTGGCATTCCCAAACCCACGAATGCGATCTCGGACGGAGGGATCTCTACCTCCACAATCAGGCTATCATCCAATGGAAGGATCTCGAGCAGCACCTCGCCGGGTCGGACAACACCGCCTACGGTTGTCACTGCTAGGTTTTTGACGATTCCATTAACGGGTGCGCGCAGCTCCGTGCGAGAAAGGCGATCCTCACTTTGGTTCAATCGTTGCTCCACACTGGCCAGTTGCTCTTCAACTTTGCTCAGTTCAGCCGCACTATCACGGTAAAAACGGTTACGCGTGTTCGCCGCCTGGCCACGCAGTTCATCAAGCTGGCGTTCCAATCGTATGACATCAACCTCTGCCACGTCGTTATTTGCCAGCAGAGGGCGTAGCAGATTTAGCTCACGCTCTACATTCCGAGCGATCGCCTCAATTGCTTTCACCTCATCTGCAAGGGCCTTCTGTCGCGTCTCGTAAAGGGCGCGCTGAGTACTAATAAAGCTTGGAAATGCATCTAATTCAGCAGGAAACTTGAGCTCCACACGATCTATTTCTGCTTTGAGCCGCGCTTGAACCGCTGCCAGCGATGCCTTCTCTGCGCGAACCTCTGCCAACTCACTTTCTGTCTGATCTTTTTGCAGCGCGACGACCAACTCGCCTTGTTCAACGCGCGAGCCCTCGACCACATTTATCTCGGCAACGATTCCGGGCTCTGGTGACTGTACGACCTTCGTTTTGGAGCTTGCGATAACCGAGCCACCCGCGCGGGTCACCTCGTCAATCTCGGCCCACTCTGCCCAAGCAAAAAACAAGCCCAGAGAAAACACTAGCATCCACAAGGCGAGTCGGCGCCCTTTTACCTTTGAGCGAACTTCAACGGCCCCAAAATCAGTGAGAAGCTCCTCCCTAAACCACAACCAATTCATTTGGCACCTCCTGCATCTGATTTTCCGTTCAGGCGTGCCATTACCTCGGCTCGTGGGCCATCCATCACCATACGTCCCTGATCTACCACGGCTACACGTTCGACATACTCTATGTGAGCCAGCTTGTGAGTCACCATAATAATCGTGGCCTCGGATAATTGGTCAAAGATTACCTTTAGAAGATGCTGCTCCAAGAGTTGATCCAGCGCGGAGGTAGGCTCATCCAACAATACAATCTTGGGTTTTGCCAACAGTAGACGCGTGATGCCTACAAGCTGACGTTGCCCGGTCGACAACCCCTGTCCACCCTCATGAATTGGCAGATCAAGTCCCATTGGATTACCGGCAATAACCCGCGACAAACCTGTCAGTTGGCAGGCTTCATTCAGTTCACTCTCTTTGATCATCGGCAAACCCAATGTCAGGTTGTCACGTAGTGTCCCACTGAATAGCTTCACGTCCTGAGGTAGGTAACTAATCTGCTCGCGCACAAAGTCTTCGGCAAGAATGTGTAGATCATAATCGTCCAGCCGTACGCGACCCTCTGAGGGTGCATACAGGCCGGCGAGTATTTTCAATAATGTGGATTTGCCGGAACCGACCGCCCCAAGGATTGCAGTCTTCTGACCCGGATTAAAACGCAACGCCGGGAAAGAGACTGCGGGTCGCTGGTCGTAACCAAAAGAGATCGCGTCAGTCTCCAGACGGCCTGTGCAACGATCAGGAACAACCTTACCTTGATTGACATCTCTATCGACAGGCAGCGCCATAATGCCATTCAAGGCCTCGACCGCAATCTTCGACTTTTTGGCCTGAGCCAGCATATTCGGGAACTGAGATAGCGGGCCCAAGGCACGACCACTTAAAATGGTACACGCGATCAACGACCCCATAGTTAGCTCACCCTGTGTGACCAAAACGGCGCCAAAAGTAACCATCCCTATATAGGAGAACTGTTGCAGCGTCTGACTCACATTGGTCGCCAACGCCGACAAGCGCTTGACCCGGAATTCACCCACTACAACAGCCTCAGATAAACTCTTCCACCGTTGCGTAAAGAAGCTACGCGCGCCTGCTGCCTTGACTGTCTCGATACCATCAAGCGCTTCGATAAGAAGACCGCTTTTCTTATTGGACTCCTGCATGTTCAGCTTGGTATTTTTTTCAATCGGGCCGCGAAGCAGCAGCCCGAACAGCACACCTAGTGGGAGCAAAACAAGAGGCACTAGGACAATCTGCCCACCGATCATCCAGATGACCCCTAGAAAAAATATCGCAAATGGCAGATCTGCCCACAAAAAGAACAGCGAAGTCACCATAAACTGCCGAACTAACTCAAAGTTCTTTATCTGAGCTGCCAGAGTGCCAACGGTCTTTGGGCGCGTTGCCAAACTGAGATCAAGACCACGCTCGAAAAACAGCTGGCTTAAGCCAAGATCGGCTGACTCGGTGGCCCTATCGACAAAGCTAGTTTTAATCTGCTTCGAAAAGAACTCCAACAGCACCGCCACCGCAACACCGACAGACAGCACAATTAGAGTCGAGTAGGCTCCCGTTGGGACAACTCGATCGTAAACCTGCATGGTGTATAACGCAGAACCCACACCTAGTATTGCAGCTACCAACGAAGCGAGTAACGCCTCATTAAGCAAGCGGCGGTGAGATCTCATCGCCAGTCGAAACAACTCGCTTGCCGTTATCGGCTTGCGACTCGCTCGCTGCTTGACCGAATTAAAGGTGAACACCTGACTGGTTAATGTTTCAGGGTCGCGAACATGGCTCTGCCCGAGCGAATCTTGCAACAGCACACCCTTTGGCGACTGACCTTTGCAGAGGTATGCCTCCTGCGACTCTCTATCGATCAGAATACAGGGATAATCGCTCTCACTCAGAGCAGCGAGCGGGCGCTCTTCGACCCGTGACTTTGGGAAAAGATCCCGCCATACCTTGCGCAGCCGTTTGCGATTGATATCACCGGCGTTCCGTAACTCCAATCGATCCAAGCATTCAAGTATACGACGCTGAGAGGCACCGTTACCTTTTGCCATCGAGAGTTGACTTAGGAGTGCAGCAATGGCGTGTGAAGGTGCTATATCGACTTCAGATTGTTCTGGAGCCGCTCTATTGATTTCAGTCACGCAGGTTCCTCCCAACGAGCTGCTCTAGCGTCAGAATAGCCTGGCACGCATTACCGAACGCATCCGCCTTTGCGAGCCGTGCGTCCAGAAGCTCCGATTCAGCATTAAGCAAATCGAGCAGCGAAGACTTGCCCGAGCTAAACCGCCGGCTGAACGAATCCAACTGTTGTTGACGCAATTCAGTGAGCGAAGATAAGACAGGTAACTGCGAGGCATTGACTTGATACTGATTCACAAGGCCCGCTGATTCTCTAACAATCGCTTGAGCCAACCGCTGCTCCTCATAAACAGAAGCGGAGTAGTCAGCGTTTAACTCGGCTAACTCCGAGTCAAGACTATCACCGATATCGTAGTTGTATCGAACGCGTAAGAAGGCCCGCGCCTCGTCGTCCGCATCGTCAACGTCACGGCTCAGTGTCACACCAGCGACAATTGCAGGCAAACGCTTGGCATCAACAGCACCAAACTCTGCTTTGATGCTACGCGAACGCGCTTTGGTTGCTGCCAGGTCTGCGGAGCGCTCAACAGCAAGCTCGGCCAAATAAGCTTCATCCAAGCTACCATTGCAACGCAGTGGGTCACGCACGTCGGCGCGAAACCCCACCGTTTGCAACAGGTTCAGTTGCGCGTCTCTTTGGGCGCCTCTGAGTTGGAAAACTCGTGACTCCAATTGATTGATGCGGCTGTCAATCAGCAGCAGATCACTCGCGGCATCAACACGTTGATCGACTCGCCTCTGCATGATACCGCGAATATCTGACGTTGTGGCAATTGCTGTTTGAGTCGCTTCTAGCTGTTGTTCTACTACAACCGCGGCTATGTAACTATCAACAACCCTGCGACGCAACTCAACTTCAGTGGCCAACAGGGCTTGGCGTTGCGCCTCTAGGCTTTCCGAGGCGCTCTGCAGATCGGATGAAAGCGCTCCCCAGTCGATAATGGTCTGTTCGACAGTTGCACTGATCAGCCGTTGCTCGCTGGTCGAGCTAATCAGATCACCGTCGCCTGCAAACTGCAGAGTTGGGAGCCTTCGAGATTCGACAATATCCAACCGGGCTTGGCGAGAGCTACTGCGCGCCTGCTCAACACCGATTTCTGGATTTGATCCGACTTGCTCTAATAGCCGTTCAAGTGACAAGGATTGTGTCGGCTCCGCACCGAAAGTTCCGGAGCTAAAAGTTAGCAAAACCGTTACCGGCACTAACTTGAGGGCCGTTTGAAGAGTCATATACCTGTGTCCTTTATTATTTGGATGAAAGCCTTTTCAGAGCAGTAAGCGTTCGAATACGGCCGTCTTAATTCTATTACGCCAGATATATCGATGCGGTTTTCTATTCCACTAGACCAAATAATCCGGGACGTACAGCGACTTCGCAACTCCAAGGTTAGCCAAACTCATTAATGGGTTGACATTTACTCACCTGTTGCTGGATACTCCCATGAAAACGATTTCAACACAATAATTTTCAGAGCGGCCACAGCTGATCCTGAAAAGAAAAATATAAAACCGCAAAAGCGTAGGACTGAATGATGGTTGCAGTTGAAGCACTCTCCAAGCAGATTAACGAACTCAAAGCGAAGCAGGCCGCAGGTGCACTGACGCAAGAAGAAGCCGCACTGCTAAGCGAACTCGAACAGCAGTATGCTGAGGCGCTGGAGCAAGCCAGCGCAGAGGAGCTGCAGCAGATTGCTGAGGCCGCGGCCGAATCAGAAGGCGAGCTACTATCGATGCCGGATGTAGGCTTCGTTGGACCTGGTGCAGGTCTGGGAGCGCTTGGTCTCGCTGCTGGTGGTGGTAGTGGAGGTGGCGGTGGTGGTGCCGTTGTTTCGACACTCGGCTCCTCTTTCTCTGGGCAGTTGATCAACGGCTACATAAAGGAAG
>ENA-OUOG01003015-OUOG01003015.1-marine-metagenome-genome-assembly--contig:-NODE-3015-length-16429-cov-5.811277_pt1 | contig 16429 bp, 4 predicted proteins | sample MGYA00248635_ERZ508505 | MGnify/ENA primary metagenome ERZ508505 (study PRJEB26176, sample SAMN06267871) | marine metagenome | isolation source: Saanich Inlet, British Columbia, Canada | place: Pacific...
GGTACGGGCCATTGTTGTAGTTGAGGTTGGGTGTCTCGAAGAGTGACGACCGGGAAGCTGCGGACGCGGTTCAAATACTTTTCCGGAGGCGATTTTGCGATTTTACGCGTATGGCGAAGCAGTCCACCGAAAACGTACCGATTCCTCACGAGCCCGACACGTTCGGGTGTCGTCTCCAGAAGAGGTTGGGTGTATTTTCAAGGCGACGCAAATTCCTCATGAGAAAGACCCCAGCCCCGAAAAGTTAACGATCGAGAAAAATGAGAGCACCACACGCCTCCACATCACCCACCAGCCAGTAAAAAGCATTTTCGCTTTCGCGCTTCGTGGCCGCCCGGCCCGCTTCTGCGCGAGCGTCCGATTGCAAAACAACGCGTGACGACCGCGCGCGCACGGCACTACTACGGCGCGTCGGCGGCTCCCTGGCAAAGGGAAGCGCTCGCGCATCGACGGCTTCGACAGCGAAGGGTCGTACGGCGACAAGGCGGGTCGGTTCCTCTCGCGCGGCTCGTTCGGCGCGCGTGTCCGGAGCGAACCGGCGCACGGGTTTCGTTCGGAAACGTGGATAGAGCGTGCCAAGTGGCTGGCGAGGGTAAGGGGCAATCGGTCCCGACACCACGCGCGGTCCGCTCGAAGGAGACGCAGAAGCGCCGCCGCGAGCGATCGAGGCGAGCGTGCGCGTGTGAGGCGAGCCGGCCGAGCGCTCCGTCGCCGCGTTCCGTGAGGTAAGGCGCGCGCGCGTCCGGAAGCGCGGTCGAGCTCGCGGCTGGTGACGTCGCCGGTTCTCGTCGCTCGCGTCGTTTCCGCTCGGGGGTCCGCGCACGCGCGCCCGCACGCGTTCGCCATGGCGCTCAAGCCCGGCTTCGGGTACAAGTTCCCGTGGGAGGACATGGGCACGTTCAAGTACCTGCTGTTCGTCCCGTTCGTCGCCACCGTGGCGCTCGGGAAGGACGACGGCGACGACTGGGCGTTCCACATGCTCGTGATCGCCGCCTTGCGGTACGTGCACTCGCAGTTCTGGATATCCCTCAGCCGCGTGCATTACGTCACGCAAAACACGAAAATTCAAGCCAAGGGCATCGACTTCAAACAAGTCGACCGCGAGGACCACTGGGACGACTTCATCATCCTGCAGGCGATCATCATGACCCTCGTGCACAAGATGCCCATGCTCGGCTACTCCGGCTTTGCCAAGTGGAACGGCGCGGGGATGTGGCAACTGCTTCTCCTGCACGCCGGGCCGACGGAGTTTGTGTACTACTGGCTTCACCGTCTGTTGCACCACCACACGCTGTACAGCGCGTACCACTCGCACCACCACGCGAGCTTCGTGACGGAGCCCATCACCGGCAGCGTGCACCCGTTCATGGAGCACCTCATGTACACCGCCAACTTCGCGATTCCCTTACTAGGCACGTGGGCGTTTGGCGGCGCGTCCATCGCCATGTTCTACGCGTACTTACTGGGGTTCGATCTGCTGAACAACATCGGGCACTGCAACTTCGAGTTCATCCCGCGCTGGTTCATGAACTTACCGCTGATGAAGTACCTCATCTACACACCCAGCTATCACTCGCTGCACCACAGCAAAGTGCACACCAACTTCTGCTTGTTCATGCCCCTGTACGACTACGCGTACGGCACCGCCGACGCCAACTCGCACGACTTGTACGAAAGAGCGATGCGCGGCGAAGCGGCGCCCAACGCCGCGGCGGACGTCGTCTTCGTCGCGCACGGCACCGAGCTGCTTTCGCTGTTCCACCTGCCGTTCGCGTTACGGAGTTTTTCGTCCAGACCGTTCAAGTCCGAGTGGTGGTTACAGCCGTTCCTGCCGCTCTGTCTGCCCATCGTCGCCGCGTTACGCGTGTTCGGCGCGCCGTTCGTCGCCGACAAGCACCGTTTGTTGCACCTCAACTGCGCGACGTGGGTGACCCCAGCGTGGGGCTTTCAGTTTTTCATCAAGAGCGAGTTCGGGCACATCAACCGCAAGATCGAGCAGGCCATCTTGGCGGCGGACCGCGCTGGGACGAAGGTCATCGGCCTCGGCGCTCTGAACAAGAACGAAGCCCTGAACGGCGGCGGGCAGAAGTTCGTGGACGAGCACCCCGAGCTCAACGTAAGAGTGGTGCACGGGAACACGCTGACGGCGGCTGCGATTTTGCGAAAGATGCCCTCGGGCGTGAAGGAGATTTTCCTCACCGGCGCGACTTCGAAGCTGGGTCGCGCGATCGCGCTGTACATGTCCGCGCGGGGCGTCAAGGTGGTGATGTACACCACCAGCGCGGAGCGGTTCGAGAAGATCAGGAACGAGGCGGAGCCCGAACACAGGCACTTGCTGTCGCAAGCCGTCGCGTTGTCGGAGGGCGCCGACATCAAAGACTGGGTGGTCGGAAAGCACTGCTCCGCCGCGGAGCAATCGATCGCGCCGAAACACGCGACGTTCCACCAGTTCGTCGTTCCCCCCATCCCCGAAACCAGAAAAGACTGCGTCTACACCGACTTGCCGGCGTTCGCGCTGCCGGCGGCGGCGAAGGATTTCCGCTCGTGCGAGATGACGATGGAGCGGGGACACGTGCACGCGTGCCACGCCGGCGCGCTGGTGCACGCGCTGGAGGGGTGGAAGCACAACGAGGTGGGGGCGATCGATCACACGCGGATCGACGCGACGTGGGACGCCGCGATGAAACACGGCTTCGCGCTGGCGTGATGAGACGCGTGCGCGCGATACGACGCGTATCATCGTTTTATCGGCGTGAGTTTTTTTGTTCGCGAAGAGGAGATCCGCGCGAGAGAGAGAGGGTGGGGGGGTGACGAGAGACGGCGGCGAGCGAGCGCGACCGCCGCGGACATTCATTTCACGGGCCAACGACGGCGCAGCAAAACGTCGGGTCCGGTCGTTATTGACGAATTGACAAAAGAGTATTTCGGTCAACAGTGTTTACGTCACCTCGCGTGTCTCGTTCGCTCGGTCGACGTCGCGCCGGACGCCGCGCGCCGCGTCGCGGAACGCGCGCAAAACAAAACGTTTGCGTCCGAAAACGTTTGGCTCATTTACACGAAAAAGCGCCGCGCTAATTGACGACGACGGCGCGCTCGCCGTGTCTCATCGTCTCCTCCTCGCTCCTAAAGAATGCACCGCATCAAAACGCTCAGTTGGCCAGGACCTCGTCGGTTTTCTTGAGCACGCGCACCTTCTTGCCGTCGACCATCTTGTGGCCCACGCGCGAGCGCACCTGCTTGGCCTCGGACCAGTGCATCACGTTGGAGTGGTGGATGGGCCACTCCTTCTGGATGATCTGACCAGTCTCGCCCTCCCCCTTGGGCTTGACGTGCTTCGTCTTGATGTTCACATCCTTGCACAAAATCGTCCCGCTCTTCGTGAACACCTCAACCACCTCGGTGACCTTCCCCTTGTCAGCGCCGGTGATCACCACCACCTTGTCGTTGGTCTTCACGTGCATAGGGTGGCGAACGGGGTTGCCGTTCTGGTTGAGCGCCTGCTTTTCCCACTTCTTCTTCTGCAAACGGGGGGCGCGGCGAGGGAGGAGGAAGGGGAAGCGCGAGCGGTGAGCGGTCGAGTCGAGATGGGCGAGCGTTTCGTGGAGCGCGCGTTTGGGAGACGCGGAACGCGGCGTCGAGGAGACCGCGGCGCGTCGACGAGAGTCCCTTGTGGGCCCTCTCCGCGCGGCGCATTTTATCCTCCACATCGCGCGAGCGCAGAGTGCACCCAGACCCTAACCCTGAACGGAGACGCGCGCGGGCGATGCGCGCGGCGTGCGGGGTCCTCGGGTGCGCGAGCGCCATCTCGAGGCACTCGACGCGATGCCGAACACCGTCGTCGAACGCGCGCGCCCCCCCTCGCGCGTTCGCGGCGGTCGCTCGGCGTGCCGCCGCGCGCGCGACGGGCGTGGGCGGACGCGATTCGGCGGTCTCGCGACGGGAAAAGGTGGGAACGCCGAAAGGCACGTACCGCGACGACGGAGAAGCCCGTGTGCGAGACGCGCGCCGCGGGGGCGGGCGCGCGGAGCTGCGCGCCGGCGAAGGCCCCGGTGAGGGAAAGCCCCGCCATGTTGAGAAGACCCGCCATAGTTCGAGTGGTGTGCTGCGTACACGTGTGCGCGCGCAAGTGCCGCGGCAAACATCCGCGTGCGACGCTCGGCGTGCGAGACGTGGCTTTTCTTTTCACTTTTGCTATCCACACCTTCGGTCGGCGTCCGAAAAATTCTCGTATACGGGGAAATTAAACCCAGCATCGAGGATTCATTTTCTTGCCGAAAATCTTGGTTTGGCACCATCACCGCCGCTCGGGCGCTTCGCTCGGGCGTCGGAAACTCGGAAACGCCGAACGCCGTTGACCGAAGCGCGAAGTCCTGTTTTGGCGATGTTTTCGCTCAAACGGCAGCGGAGCGGTGCGGTCTCGACGCGTCTCGCCCGCCGGCACAACGTGCCGCCCCCGAGCGTCGAGGGGTGGTAGAGACCGCGACCGCGTGCGAGGCGCGCACGAGCGGCGAACGCGGGCGCGGGCGGAGCTCGTCCGCGCGTGAGCACGCTCGAGGCCCCGTCGGGCGTGCCTCGGTTCTGATTGCCTCGGAGCGTGGACCGAACGGGCACGCGCGTTCGCGCGAGGCGCGCGCCATGGGCGGCGGCAGCGGCGGAGGGCGGGGCGTGCAGATGGCGCCGCCGCCTTTCAAGGCGAACCCGTCGCACATCAAGTACCGCGCGTACACGGAGGGCGATGGCCCGAACGCGGACGTCAGGGTGCGTCCGTCGCCCGCTTTCCTCTCCTCCTCGGCACTCTCCGTCTCCGCGCGCATTCGGCGATCGACCGTCAGCCTCGGTCGAGTTTGAGCGGGGGCGACCCGACGCGCTCGCGCGACGCGAGCGCCCGCTCGACGACGACGCGCGTTCGTCGTTTCCGGATGCGCGTCCTTTTTTCGACCGACGGAGGACGCGCGCGACCCGTCGATCGGTCCCGCGGATCTTTTCGCCTCCGCCATTGATGGCTTTCGCTGACGCTAATAAATCTCCGACGCCGCCTCCGACGCGTCTCTCCTGTACTCCTCCTTTCGACAGAAAACGGCGACGCAGCACATAAGAGACCTCGCGAACCCGCCTTCGGACCTGACCGGCCACCGCCCGACGCCGGAGATCATCGAGTTTTTGAACATCCACGACCACACGCACCAGGTGATCTCGAAAGTGGACGTGGAGACGCCGCTGTTCCAGCCGTTCCCGCCCGAGCTCGGGTTCCACCACTACGAGCCGAACAAGACGTACGAGCAGATTTTGTGGTTCCGGAACAACGACTACGTCCCGCGGCGGATCAAGATCGAGCCCCCCCGCGGGGGCACGTTCTCGGTGAAGCGCATGCGCGGGAAGCGCGGGGAAAAGTTGAGGGAGGAGCCGGAGGATGCCGGGAAAAAATCCGGCCCGACGCGAAACGGCCGCCCGACCTCAGATCCAAGCGTCGGGAAAGTCGCGCCCGGGATGGAGGTGGCGTTCAAGGTCCGGTTCGTACCCGTGGACACGGAGGACTACCGTTGTGACCTCGTCGTCGCCACCGAGCGCGAGCGGTTCATCGTGCCGATCAAATGCGTGGGAAACAAACCCGCGCTCGATTTCCCGGACCTCGTGGCGTTCGAGTCGACGCCGGCGAAGTGCTCCTCCGTCGCGACGCGCGTCGTGCGCAACGTCGGCACGAAGCGCGCGTCCTTCGCGTTCTTAGTGCCCGACCCTTTCGCGGCGTTCCCGAGCGAGGGCGTGCTGGACGTCGGCGAAGCGATGCAGATACGACTCGAGTTCCACCCCGAGCGGTGCGGCACGTACGAGGCGGAGATGGAGATTGACTGCGGCGAAGGCGTCGCGCCGGCGGTGGTCGGTCTGATCGGCGACGGTTGCGAGATGCGCGTCGGGCTGGACTGCGGCGAGGTGGAGATGTTGCCGACGTTCGTGCGCAAACGGACGCGAAGAACGTTCCGCGTCGTGAACCGCGGCGACCGCGTCGCGCGCTTCGAGGTGAAACGACTCGCCGACGCGTTTCTGGACGAGGAGGCGCGTTTGCGCGCGACGCGCGCCTTCGCCGCCGGCGATCCGACATCCGACGGCGAGACTCTCGGCGACGCTCGACCGGCGCTTCATCTGCGCGACGACGACGCTTCGTCCAGCTCGTCTTACGACTCGGCGGACGAGGACGACATACTCGGCGCCGAGGCTGTGGCGTTTGCGACGCGGCGCAAGGGTCTGGATCGCGCGCTCGGCGCGGACGCGCTCCTCTTCGAGCACGCCGCGTTCTCGGTGTCTCCGCTGAGGGGCGAGGTTCAGCCCGGGTGCGAGTTCGAGGTGACGGTGACGTTCCACCCGGACGACGCGGGGGAGACGTTCGCGACGTGTTTCGTGGACGTCGAGGGGCGGGAGGACCGGCTTCCGCTCGCGTTTCGGGGGCAGGCGGTTGGCCCGCTCGCGGTGTTCAACTACGACGCGCTGGAGGTTGGCGACGTGTTCGTGGGCGCCGTGCACCAGTACGAGGTGGAGCTGGTGAACCGAGGCGAGATCGAGTGCGCGTTCGAGTACGTACCCAGCGACGACGCGTCGCGCGACGCGTCAACCGCCGGGCGCGTGTTTTCGTTTGAGCCGGCGCGCGGCGCGCTCGGCGTCGGCCAGTCGCGCACGATCACCGTGACTCTGTGCAGCGAGACGCTCGGTTCGTTCGACGAGACGTTCGAGTTTTTCGTGGAGGGTGGCGAGCGTAACGCGTACCTGGACTTTCGCGGAAAAGTCGTGGGTCCGAAGTTTGCGTTCGCGGACGTCGACGCGTCAAACGGGTTGGATTTCGGAATCGCCGCGCTGGGGTTTAGGACGACGAAATCGTTCGCGCTGAGAAACGCGTGCGAGATTCCCATGCGGTTCGCGTTGCGCGTGCCGGGCGCGGACAAGACCAACCCGGAGTTCTCGCTGCTCCCCTGCGCGGGCACGATCCTGCCCTTCGGCCAGCAGCGCATCGAGGCGGAGTTCGTGCCGAGTCAGGAGCGGCGGTACGTCGAGCAGGTTCTGCTGGACATACCCGGCGTCGGCGACGCGGTGGCTCGTCTGCCCCTCCGCGCGGAGAGCCGAGTGGCGGAGCTGACGACGTCTCCGAAGACGCTGGCGTTCGGTGAGGTGTTCCTCGAGCACGAGGAGACGCGCGTCGTGACGGTGCGCAACACCTCGCGAGTGCCCGCGAAGTTCTCCGTCCCAAAACAGGACGCGCTCACGACGCAGCTGGCGAGCTGGACGGCGACGCCCGACTCGGGGACGCTCGCCGCGATGGGCGAGACGGAGGTGGTGGTGACCCTCCGCGCGCACCACCTGGGCATCATCCGCGTGCCGCTGTCGGTGGTGAGCGTCGGGTCGAAGAGACCGCCGACCGAGGTGGCGCTGGAAGCCGCCGCGCGCGGGCCGCTCGTGCGTTTTTTTCAAAACCTCGACGCCGCGATGGACGAGACGGCGAACGCGGCGAACGCGGAGACGCTCCGCGACCCGTTGACCGGCGACGTCTCCGCGGCGACGCTCGTCTCGACGAGCGATTCGACATCGCTCATCGACCGACCGAACGGTTTCCGCGTTCGGTTCGGCAAAGTCGGCGTGCTGCGCGACGCGTACCGAAGCGTCTTCGCGCGCAACGACGGTCCCGTGCCGGCGGAGCTCCGCGCGTTCACGCGGGACGGCGAGCCCGCCTTCGAGGTGGACGCGTCGTCGCGCGACGCCGTCCTTCAACCGGGGGAGATTTGCGAAATCGTCGTGCGCGCGCACATGGATCAGACGCTTCCGCATCGCGACGCGCTGTGCGTGATGATCACGGAAGGGGGCACGACCGTGTTCCCGCTGGACGCGGAGGGCGTGGGTTCGCTGGTGACGTGCGAGGATCTGGGCGGCGACGGGATAATCGGCGGCGACGGCGCGCCGGACGTCGTGGCGTTCGGCGCGCAGCTCAAGGACCGCCCGTTTTCGCGCGAAATCGTCGTGACAAACAACTCGCGCGTCATCCAGCAGTTGGTTTGGAAAAACGTCACCGCCGAAGAGAAGCGCCGCGCCGCCGTTAAGGACGCGCGCGAGTACCTGGCGATGATCTCGCCGAGCGGCGCGCACAAGGACTTCAGGACGGACAAGACGGACGGCGAGATGGGAATCGTGTTTTTCGTCGAGCCCGAGCGCGTCTCCGTGCACCCGAAAACCTCCGTCGCGTTCACGCTTACGGGCCTGTCCGAGCTGGAGGGGGAAATCGTAGAGACGCTGACGTGCGTGAACGCGAACGGCGCGCCGCACGAGCGAGGCGAGGTGATGACCGTGCACGCCACAGCTTCTGTGACGGTGCCTTTGCTGGAGTTCTCAAAGACCGAGATGGGGTTCGAGTACTCGCACGACCCGGAGTGCGATTCCGACCTCGTTCCGAACACGGAGCAAAGGCCGCTGACGTTTCGCAACGTCTCGCGAACGAACGTGACGTTTAAACTGCGTTGCGACGCGCCGTTCTCCGTGGACCGCGATGTGTGGTCTTTGGAGCACGAGGAAGCCGGCACTGTACACGTGCGGTTCGACCCGGAGTACCGCGGGGACCGGAAGTCGCACGAGGTGCGGAGCGTTCTGCGCGTCGAGTACGTGGACGTGCCCGCCGTGGACGAGGTGTTCCTGGGCGCGGAGGTGCGCTTCCCCAACCTCGCGCTCGACGCGACGGAGGTGCGTTTCGGCGCCGCGCTCAACGACACCACCGAGCGGCGTTTCTTGACTCTGCGCAACGACGGGGACGTGCCCGCGAAGTACGAGTGGGTCTTCGACGTGCCGGAGGAGGACGAGGACGAGGACGTTTTCGTCGATACCGAAACGGAAACGGAAACGGAAACCCGCTCGGTCGCCGCCGAGCGAAGCTCGATGACCCTGGTCTCCGCGGAAGCCTCGACGAGCTCCGTGGCGTCCCGCCGCGTCGCGCGCTCCGAGCGCGCCGCGCGCCGCGCGCGCCGCCGCGCGACGGAAACCGCGCGCTCGTCATACATGGCGCCCGAGGAGGTTCTTGACGTGCGTCCGATAAGAGGCGTGCTCCAGCCCGGCGAGTCCGAGGTTGTCGAGCTGTCCTACTTCGCCAAGACGGGCTCCGAGGTGCGCGCGTTCGCCGTGTGCGAGGTGCACGGCGGTCCGTCGTACGACGTCGCCGTGGCGGGCGAGGCGCGCCCGCTTTTGTTTGAGCTCGGCCCGCGCGTCGTGGACGTCGGGCGGACGCAGTTCGACCGCGCGGTCGACACGTTCGTGGTGATCGAAAACAAAGGCAAAGTCGGTTTCGACTTCAAGGTGAACCTGGAACGCTTAACCAGGCCCACCGTCGCGGTGGTCGAGCCGACGTGCGGGCGCGTCGAGGGGGGCGAAAAAGTAACGGTGACGGTGCGCGTGCGCCCGGGCGCCCCGGAGGCGCTCGACGAGGTGATTGAGTTCTTTTGCGCGCACTTCGAGCCGATCGAGGTGGTCCTGCGAGGCGAGGGCACGTACCACGCGCTCGGGCTGAGTCTGCCCCGCGTCGAGGACGGCGACACCGCGGAGCTGCTGGCGCGCGCGGAGGCGAAGCTGCGCCGCGACGGGCCGGACCCCGACCTGCCCGAGCGCTTCCGCGACGCGTGGGTGGAGGCGCCCGACGCCGTCTCGGGAGGAGACGTAAGCTCCGCGAGCGCAAACGCGGCGGACGACGTGAGCTCCGCGATCGACGTCCTGGACCCCTCCGCGCTCGAGCGCCTGCGCGAGGAGTCCAAGCTTCGCGCGAAGGCCATCGCGGCGCCGCCGCCGCGCCTGAGCGAGGCGAGGAAGGCGCTGGGCGTCGCCTTGACGGCGCGCCCCGAGCCCCCCAAACCGCCCAGGCCGGGGTTCGGGTCCGCGACGAGCACGGGGCGCGGCGTCCGCGATTTCATGAAGGCGCGCGTCGCGCAGCGCGAACGGCTCAAGGCGGCGCGCGTCTCTTCAGCTGTTCCTTCGGAGCTGTCGGTTCCGCCGCGCGCGGACGAAGACGCCGAGACGTTAAACGACGCCGACGCGTCGAGAGATGCGCCCGCACTTCACGACCCTCTGGACGACGACCTCGACGGCGTTCCCGCGGAGGAGCCCAGCCGGACGTTCGAGGACGTCGAGCTCGAGGACGGCGCCGCGCTCGAGGACGGCGCCGCGTCTGCGTACGAGCCGACTCGCTTCGAGACGGCGCACGAAGCCGACCGCGCGCGCATGCGCGACGCGCTCCTGCGCCGCGAGCGCGAGCGCGAGCGGCGCGCCGCCGAGCGGCTCGCGAGCGGCGCCGACGCCGACGTCTCGGGACGCGACGAAACGCGGCCGTTTCTGTACCCCCGGCCGCCCGGCTCGGCGCCCGGCGGCGCGCGTCGATTCGTCGTCGACGAAACAAAAACGGGTGCGTTTTCGTCGCGCGCGGCGACGCCCTCGTCGCGCCGCGCCGCCACGTCAGGCGGCGTCGGTTTGGGCGGCCTGGACGGCCGCGACGACTCGTACGTGCTCGGCCCCGACCACCGGCACACCGCGCTGGGTCTCCCCGCGAAGCTCCCCGCGACGCAGGCGCACTACCTGGTGGATTTCGGCCACGTCGCGCTCGGCGGCGCGTACCGAAAGCGTTTCCGCGTGCAGAACCTCGGTTTGGAGCACGCCGTGTTCGCGTTCGACAAAGCCGTTATGCACTCGGGAGGCTTCGACGTGTTCCCCGAGCAGATGCCCAAGCTGGCGGGCGCGCCTTTCCACGCGTACGTCGACTGCGACGTCATCTTCGACACGAACAAGGGCGTCGTCACAGGAGGCGAGGTGTGCCTGGACGTGCCTTTAACGATTAAAGGCGCGCCGCGCGTGGTGTTGAGGCTGACGGCTGTCGTGGACACGCCGCGCGTCGCGGCGTCGAGCGACGCGCTCGATTTCGGCGACGTCAAAGTCGGCCACCGGCTCACGAAGTACGTGCAGCTGCACAACGACGGGCACGTGCCGTGCGCGTGGTCCGTGGTGAAGCCCGCGAGACGCGTCGGAACCGGAAACGAAAAGGGCGAGCCGGAGCCGTTCCGGTTCGCGCCGAGCCGCGGCGTGCTTCAGCCGGGCGAACGAGTAAACGTCAAGGCGCACTTCGCGCCGCTCTCGGAGTCGGGAGACGAGCCGTTCGCGAGGCAACACGCCATCCGCGTCGAGCACAACCCCGAGCTTCGCTTCGTGAGCTGCCGCGGCGCCGGGCGACTCTCGGACGTGCGCTGCGACCACCCCGGAGGAGCCGGTCCGCTCGAGATGGGCGTCATCGTTCCGACGCCCGAGGGGGGCGAAGGCGACGACGCCGCCGACGCCGCCGACGCCGCCGACGCCGACGCGGCGGCGGACCCGCCGGCGCCGTCTCCGCCCCGCTCCGCGGAGCGCGAGGTGTGGCTCGTGAACGACACCGCCGTGGACGTCGAGGTGTTTGCCGTGGACTTCGACGCGCGTTTCGCCGCGGACGAGCTCGCGCTCCGGCACGCCGAGGGCCTGAAGGGCAGGCCCGAGGGTGCTAAGCTGTTCCTGCCCCCGCGCGCCGCCGGCGACGGCCTCTGGGCGCACATCCAGGAAGCCGAGGACGCGCGGCTCGCCGCCGAGGCGGCGGCGGCGGCGGAGGCTGAGGCGGAGGCGGCGTACCAGGCGCTCGTCGCGGAGGCGCTGGAGAAGGGCGAGGAGCCCCCTCCGCGCCCCGAGCCCGAGGTTGACGAAGCGGCGGCGGAGAACGCCGAGGGCGAAGACGCCGGCGACCCGCCGCCGCCGCCGCCCGAGTCGGACGGCTCGCGGAACGTGCTCGTGACGGGCGCGCCGTTCGCGATGGCGGCGGAGACGGCGACGCGCGCCGCCGAGAAGTACGGCGTCGCGCCGCTGGACGTCGACGCCGTCGTCCGCGAGGCGGCGGCGACCGCGGGGGAACTGGGCGACCTCGTGCGTTTGGAGCTCGGCGTGCCCGCGCCGGAGGCGGCGGAGGAGGCGAGCAACGACGCGGAGACGTCGCCGGCGACGGAGTCCGCCGCGGCGCCGGCGGATGCCGAGGAGCCGCTCGTCGAGGCTCCCGCGGACGTTTCGGACGAGGATGACTTTCCCGAGGAGCTCGAGTCGGACGCGCCGGAGGAGGGCACGCTCAAGATTTCCACGTTGGCGCGCGTTTTGTCCGCCGCGATGGAAACGCGCGACGAGTGGAAAGGCGGTTTCGTGATCGGCGGCTTGGCGTGGGAAACCGCGTCGCCCGCGACGCTCGTCAAGGCGTTGCGCCGCGCGCTCGGGATGCGCAAGGCGGCGCCGGCGCCGGCGCTTCCGCCCGCGGACGCCGATCCCGACGCGTGGGAGGCGCCCGCCGAGGAGGAGGGCGCGTTCGCGCTGCACTCCGCGAAACGACTCACCGTCATCTCGCTCGCCATCGAGGACGACGCCGCGGGCGCGCGCGAGAAGCGCGCCAAGGAGGAGGAGGCGAGAGCGCTCCGCGAGACGGCGGCGGAGGACGGGGAAGAGACGGAGACGACTCCCGAGGATCCCGAGCGTTCCGACGAGCGTTCCGAACCCGACTCGACGCCGTACGTCTACGAGCGCGCCGAGGACGCCGCGAAACACCGCGAGCTTCTCGAGACGCTCTGGCCCCTGTTAGGGTCGATGACGGCGTCCAATCAGCACGCGCTTCGCGTGACGGTGGACGCCGGCGCGGTTCCGGAGGACGCCGACGCTTTGCTCGACGCCGCCGTCGCCGCCGGCGCGCCCGAGCCGCCCAAGCCGCCGGATTGGATCCCGCCGGACGAGCTCTGCGAAATCGTCACCGCGCGCGCGGCGCGCGCCGACCGCGAGCCTGTCACGGCGTTCCAGATCCTCACGCCCGCCGTGCAGCCCGAGCGACCCGGCGGGGGAGGAGCGCGTGAAGCGTCGAAGGACGACGACGCCGCGGCGGCGGAGGAGAAGGAGGATGCGGGAAAAGACGACGCCGAAGGCGCCGAAGGCGGCGAAGGCGGCGACGACGGCGACGACGGCGAACCCTCCGGAACCGCCGCGGAGACCTCCGCGCCCCCCGAGATGCTCGAGCAGACCCGCTGGGTGATCCCCGCGGGCGGCGCGACGATGGTTCTCGTGCGTTTCGCCTCGGACGCCGCGGGCGACTTCGACAAAGAGCTCGCGTTCGAGTGCGTGAGCGGCGCGCGCGTCGAGACGCTTCGCGTGACGGGCCGGTGCGAGTACCCGCGCGTCGCGGACGATCCCATCGTCGCGTACGGCGCTGCGCGTGTCGTGAAGTCTCGGCCGGAGGAGCATTTGGTGCGCGGCGTATTCGTCAAGAGCTCGAGCACGTTCGAGTTCGGGCCGCTCGTCAACAACCTGCCGGAACCCGCCGAGGAGAACGACGAGGAGAACGACGAGGAGAACGAGGAGACCGCGGGGGAGACGGGCGAGACGGCGGAGACCGGCGACAGCGCGGAGGACGCCGCGGCTCCGAAGCTTCCCCCCGGGAACCCAAAGAAGAAGAAGAAGCCGGTGGACCCTCCCAACGTCGCTCGCGTGACCATGCTGAACCCCTCGGCGTTCCCGTGCGTGGTCAAGCTCGAGGCGCGCGCGCCGGACGACCCCGAGTCCGGCGAGCCGGGGGGCGAGCAGGACACCTTCGCGGTTTTTCCCGCCTCCATGACCCTCGCGCCAGGCGAGTCGCGCGAGGCGAAGGTGACCGCGTACCCGAAAGGCGACCTCCCCGAGGCGGCGGTGGCCGACGCGGATCTCGAGGAGACGCCGCAAGACTCACCGGAACTCGCGCGTTTGAAAAAGCTCGGCGTGAAGCGCGGGATCATCGCGGCGATCGTCGAGGGCAACCCCGAGCCGACGACGTTCGCCGTGTCGTGCGTCCCGGCGGCGCCGCGCGTCTCGGTGGACTTTTACCCGGAGAAGACGGCTCTGAAGAAGCGCGCCGCCGAGGCGCGAGCCGCCGCCGCCGCCGCCGCCGCCGTCGCCGCCGCCGCCGAGAAGAAGCGCGCGCGCGTCCTGGGCGTCGAGGCCAAGCGCGCTGCGGAGTCGGCCAAGACCAAGCCCCCCCGGCGCAAGAAAAAGGCGGACGGAGAGGCGGACGAAGAGACCTCCGCCGAAGAGACCTCCGCCGCCGCCGCCGAGGAGACCGCGCCCGAGGAGACTGAGGAGACTGAGGAAAACGGCGAGGAGGCTCCCGTCGAGACGACGTCGCCCGCCGAGGACGACGGCGCGGAGGAGGAGGAGCCTCCCGGCGAGCCCGGCGTGTTTTTCGGTCGCCGGCTCTGCGACGAGACGAAAGCCGAGAGGACGATCGTCGTGCGCAACGACTCGCTCGTCCCCGCTCGCTGGACGCTGGTCCCGCCGGAGGAGGCGCCTCCGGCGTGCCTCGCGGTGGACGCGTCCTCGGGCGTACTCGCGCCGGGCGAGGAGACCTCCGTTTTGTTCGCGTTCGGCTCGACCGAGCCGGAGGAGGTGTCGGCGCTCTTCACCCTGCGCGTCTTCGACGAGGGGGGCGCGTTCGCGGACGCGCCCACGCAGGTCACCGAGATCAAGGTGGAGGGCGAGACCTGGAAGATCGACGTCGACGTCGCCTTCCCGGACGCGCCCGCCGCGGCGGAGGCGGAGGGCGAAGGCGCCGAGGCGGAGGCCTCCGCGGAGGGCGAAGGCGAAGGCGCGCCGCCGCTCCGAGACGCCAAGACCCCGAAGAAGGAACGCGTCGATTTCGGGCTGATGAAGTCCACGGAGACGGCGACGCGCCGGATCGTCCTGACGAACAACGGTAAGTACGCCGCGCGGTTCGATTTCGAGCTGCGGCGTCTCGCCAAGGAGGTGTTTTCGGTCGAACCTTCGTCGGGCGAGCTCGAGCCGGGCGCCGCGGCGGAGTGCGCGGTGGTGTTTGACGTCTCTAAGACGTCCGACCCGAACGCTCGGCGCGCCAAGCTGGTGGACGCGCCGGATATCGTGTTGACTGTCGCCGAGCTCGAGCCCGCGGAGGAGCAGTCTGCGTCCGTGCTGGCCTTGGCCTCCGCGCGCACGAAGAAGGCGCGCGACGCGGCGAGTCTGCTGGAGAAGACCGAGGCTGCGCGACGCGCGCGGGAAAAGCGCGCCGCGTCGAAACGCGTCGTCGTCCACGCCTCCGTCGACGCTTCATTCGCCGAGTACGCGCTGACGCCGCGCCGCGGGGTGGATTTCGGCCCGCACCTGCCCGGCGCCGAATTCGAAGCGGTCGGCGCGCGGTTCTTCGACGTGACCAACCACGGCGCGTTCCCGTTCGAGGTGTTCGCGTTCGATTACGGCGGGCGCGAGGGAGACGGCGGCGGCGGCGGTGAGGTTGTTCTCGACGAGCGCGGCGTCCCGGCGCCGCCGCCGAAACCGGAGGGCGAGTCTCTGAGCCTCGGCGCGTTCGTCGTGTCTCCCGTGTCGGGAGTCGTCGAGCCCGGGTCAAAGCTGTCGTTCGAGGTTCGGTTCGCCCCCTCGGACGACCGCGCTTTTTCCGAGCTGCTCGGTCTGCACGTCGAAAACCGCGACCCGCGCGACCAGCCTTTGGGGATCCCGTACAAGCTGCACGGCGAGAGCGTCGCGCCGGGTGTCGACGCGGGCGACGCCGCCGTCGCCGGCGTCTTCGAGGAGCACGAGGTGATTGAACGCGATTTAGACGCCTACCTGGAGGGCAAAACCTTCCTCCCAAGCGGCCCAAACCGCGCCGTCTCCGCGGTGTACTCCAGGCGGGACGGCGCGTTCGGCTTCGGCGCGGTGACCGCGGAGATGGAGGCTTCTTTAGTCGGAAGCGAGACGCAAGAAGCGGAGGCGGCGAAGACGGAGGGAGACGATTCGCTCGACGCGGAAACGAAAGACGCGGACAAAGACGGAGACTCCTCCGCCGCGCCGCAGTCGTCGCCGCCGCCGCTCCCCGCGCGCGCGGTGACTGCCAACTTCAAAATCTCCAACCCAAAACGCGTGCGGTGCGTCGTGGACGTCGCGTTGACCCCGCTTTCGGAAAACGAGAGCGACACTGCTTTCCCCATGGCGTTGCTTCCCGGGTCCGAGACGCTCGTCATCGAACCGCGAACGCACGCGTTTGTCTCCGTCGTCTTCGCGCCGCGCGCGCTTCAAAAATACGCCGCGGCGTTGGCGGCGACGGTTCGCGACGGCGCCGGCGACAAAAGCTCTTCGGTCAAGTTCGAGGTCAGAGGCGAGGGCGCGCTGCCGCACGTCGCCGTCGCGTCGCCCGCGTTTGTCGACCCGGAGACGGGCGCGCCGACCGTCCGGTTCACGCGCACGGCGGTGGGTTCGAAAAAGGAGAAGAAGATCGTGTTGCGCAACGACGGCGCGCTCGTGTCGTACGCGCGCGTCGACGTCTCCAGTAGCGGTGGACGTCGCCGTTTCTCCGCGTCTCCCTTCGTCGTCGTCGGCGCCGGCGTGACGCACGAGATCA
>ENA-OUOG01003018-OUOG01003018.1-marine-metagenome-genome-assembly--contig:-NODE-3018-length-16419-cov-5.440032_pt1 | contig 16419 bp, 11 predicted proteins | sample MGYA00248635_ERZ508505 | MGnify/ENA primary metagenome ERZ508505 (study PRJEB26176, sample SAMN06267871) | marine metagenome | isolation source: Saanich Inlet, British Columbia, Canada | place: Pacific...
TAGGGTCTCTTCTTCCTCTATTTCTTCAGCAAAATGATACTTATCATTAGTTTCTTTAATATGGTTTTTGGTGGCCTCAGATTTCTCAGGAATAGCTAATACTTGTAAGTCTTCTAAATTGTCTTCTGAAGTGCTTTCGCCATAAATTTTCTCAATTAAACTTTGATTGTCTTCTTGCACATCTTTAACGTTACCGTTTTTCATTAACTCCATGGTAAGCTTCTTTAAATCATTTAAATCGGCTTTCATATCAAACAAAACTTTGTATAAAATTTCACGTTCGCTACTAAAGTCACTTTCAGACTTAGAGGTTTTTATTACTGCAGGAAGGTTGTTAGATGCTGAAGGTAAATAACCGTTTAAAGTAGTTGCAGAAATAGTTCTATTTTCTTCTAAAACCGAAACTTGTTCAGCAACATTTCTTAACTGTCTAATATTACCATTCCAACGGTATTTTATAAGATTTTGAATAGCCTCTTCTGTTAATTTTATAGTTGGCATTTTGTATTTTAGTGCAAAATCGCTGGCAAATTTTCTAAAGAGTAAATGTATATCTTCCTGTCGCTCACGAAGAGGAGGAAGGTTTATTTCTACAGTGCTTAATCTGTAGTATAAATCTTCACGAAACTTTTCTTTTTTAATAGCTTCGAACATGTTAACGTTTGTAGCAGCAACAATACGTACATTAGTTTTTTGTACTTTACTTGAACCTACTTTTATAAACTCACCATTTTCAAGTACACGTAATAAACGTACTTGTGTAGTTAATGGCAACTCTCCAACTTCATCTAAAAAAATAGTACCACCATCAGCAACTTCAAAATAACCAGATCGTGTAGCTGTAGCACCTGTAAAAGCCCCTTTTTCGTGGCCAAAAAGCTCGCTATCTATAGTGCCTTCTGGTATTGCACCACAGTTTACAGCAATATATTTACTGTGTTTTCTATGAGAGAGTTGGTGAATAATTTTTGGAATACTTTCTTTACCAACACCACTTTCTCCTGTAACCAATACAGAGATGTCTGTTGGCGATACTTGGATTGCTTTTTCAATAGCACGATTTAATGTGGCACTATTTCCTATAATCCCGAAACGTTGTTTTGTTGCTTGAATAGATTCCATATTCTTTTTTACTAAACTTTAATTTACGTAGTTAAAACGTTCATTAATTACAAATGAGAATCCTCCATCGAAACTGTAAGAAATATCTCTTGTAGAAATTCTATTACCAGCATCGTATTGTAAAATAAAATTATAAGTATCACCATCTATAGTTGTACTGCTCCAGTTTTTTGTGGCATGAAATTGCGCAATAGGAGAGCCAATTTCATCATCATATTCGTCGCTTAAAAAACTTAGTAAGTATTGCTCGTCGTAAACTACTTTTAGCGGATTGTTGAAAGTATCGTAACCAAATGAGATTGTACTGTTGTTTTCTCCTGAAAGCACACTATTGGATACATTACCATCGCTATTGTAAGTTAATTCTTCGGCTTGTATACTTATAGAACTATCAAAAGATTCTTTTTTAATTAACCTTCCAGAATTATCTAAAGTAAAAACGGTTTCTATTGTAGATCCTACTTCTGTTCTTGTAATTTCATTTCCGCTAAATATAAAATTATAGATATATTCTTCATCAAAAGTAGGGTCTTCTAAGTCATAATAATTATAGGTTATTTGCGAAATATCATTACCAGAATAGGTAACATAATATTCGTTTGTTACAGTGCCAGAAGGTGTTGTGCTAATATCGCTAATAATTTGTCCTAGACCATTTCTAGTAATCGTTTGGTTTTCTGTAGCTGGAGGACTTCCTGCAACCGTTAACAAAATATTGCTAGAAGTAATTATGTTGTTGGTAATAGTAATATCGCTATTTGTTATGGTTTGAATTGGGACTCCAAAAAAAGTAAAACTAATATCTGTATCTAATTCGTAAACTGATAAAGCAAGATCTGTACTACCGCTTCCTGGATCTGTAGGATCGTTTGGGTCTGTAGGAATATTAGGATTGTTTAAAATACTAAAATCGCTATCTAAAGGTTCGTTTTCACAGCCAGTAAATAAGGCTAAGGTGAATACTATTGCAATTAATTTTTTCATAAGTATGTGTTTAATTATTTTTTTGAATACCCAACAGCTTTGCCTATTAGTGTCGCTTTTGTGCAATCTGTTACTTTTACTTTTACAAAATCACCAATATTGTAATTTTCCTTAGGGAAAACGGCAACAATACTGTGTTGGCTTCTTCCAGACCATTGGTCTTTAGATTTTTTAGATTCTTTTTCTATTAATATTTCTATAGTTTTTCCTAAAAACTCTCGTGTTCTAAACTCACTGTGTTTTAATTGAAGCGCAATAATCTCGCTTAATCTTCTACTTTTTATTGTTTCTGGAATATTATCTTCAAATTTTCGTTCAGCAAGCGTTCCTGGTCTTTCAGAATACGAGTACATGTAGCCAAAGTTGTATTTTACAGACTCTAATAGACTTAGTGTGTCTTGGTGATCGTCTTCGGTTTCAGTAGGGAAACCAGCAATCATATCTTGGCTTATTGCACAATCAGGAATAATTTGGCGAATATTATCTATTAATGTAAAATACTCCTCGCGAGTATGCAATCTGTTCATTGCTTTTAAAATTCGGTTACTTCCGCTTTGAACAGGCAGGTGAATATGGTTGCATATATTATCATATTTAGACATTGTTTTTATGACGTCTAAACTCATATCTTGAGGATTAGAAGTAGAAAAACGAATACGCATATTAGGTTGCGCTTCGGCACATATTTGAAGTAATTTCGAAAAGTCTACAGCTGTAGCTTTTTGCATTTCTGTAGCTTTTACAAAATCTTTTTTTAATCCTCCACCATACCAAAGGTAGCTATCTACATTTTGGCCAAGTAATGTAATTTCTTTATAGCCTTTGTTCCACAAATCGTTTACTTCCTCTATAATACTTTGCGGATCTCTGCTACGTTCTCTGCCACGTGTAAAAGGGACAACGCAAAAGGTGCACATATTATCACAACCACGTGTAATAGATACTAATGCAGTTACTCCATTACTATTTAATCGTACAGGAGAAATATCTCCATAAGTTTCGTCTTTAGATAATACAACGTTTATAGCATCATGTCCATCTTCTACTTCTGTTAGAAGATTTGGTAAATCTTTGTATGCATCTGGGCCAACAACAAGATCAACTATTTTTTCTTCCTCTAGGAACTTGCTTTTTAAGCGTTCTGCCATACAGCCTAAAACACCAACTTTCATTTTAGGGTTTATGCGTTTTACAGCATTATATTTTTCTAGACGTTTTCTAACGGTTTGTTCGGCTTTATCTCTAATGGAACACGTATTAACCAATACTAAATCTGCCTCTTCTAAATTAGTAGTAGTATTGTAGCCTTGCTGGTCTAAAATAGAGGCCACAATTTCACTGTCGCTAAAATTCATAGCACAACCATAGCTTTCAATAAATAGCTTTTTTGAATTGTTTTCTTTTTGCTCTAAAATTAAAGCAGCTCCTTGTTTGCTTTCGTCTATTGTTTCTTCCATAAATTTTTTGAAAACACCATAGGTCAAGTTTTGTGCCTTTTCTTTAAAAGGTAGACGCAAAGATAGATTAATTTATAGAATATGACAATCTGACAGTGTGTTAATTTTTTAATAAGAATTTTAATTCTAAAGCAAATTATATAAAAAACATTTGATTAATTTAAATTTGAAGTAAAAATAAATTCTTATTAAAATATATAAAATTACATAGTTTGTAAGGCTTAATTTATAGTTGTTTGAAGCTTAAATTTAGATTGATTTGCTTATAAATTAGGTTCATATATTTTTTTTGATATACATTTGTAACCTCAAAAATCCTAAGAATGGCGAAGAATTTAGTAATAGTTGAGTCACCTGCAAAAGCAAAAACAATCGAAAAATTTCTTGGAAAAGACTTTAAAGTAGAATCAAGTTATGGGCACATTTCTGATTTGCCTTCCAAAGAATTAGGAGTTGATGTTGATGGTGATTTCGATCCAAAATATCAAGTATCCTCAGATAAAAAAGCAATTGTAAAAAAATTAAAAGAGTTAGCTAAAAAAGCAGAAATGGTATGGTTAGCTAGTGATGAGGATCGCGAAGGAGAAGCTATTGCTTGGCACTTAGCAGAATCTCTAGATTTAGATAAAGAAAAAACAAAACGTATCGTTTTTCATGAGATTACTAAGTCTGCAATACAAAAAGCTGTAGAAAACCCAAGACAAATAGACTACGATTTGGTAGATGCACAACAAGCAAGACGTGTATTAGATAGGATTGTAGGTTACGAGTTATCTCCTGTATTGTGGAGAAAAGTAAAAGGAGGATTGTCTGCAGGACGAGTACAATCAGTATCAGTACGACTTATTGTAGAACGCGAACGAGAAATTCAAGATTTTAAAGCGCAAGCATCTTATAGAGTAGATGCAGAATTTTCTAATGAAGAAGGACAGTCGTTTAAAGCAAAATTACCAAAGTCTATTACTACAAAAGCTGAAGCTCTTAAGTTTTTAGAAAAAAATGCTAATACTACATTTAAGGTTTCAGATTTAGAAAAAAAACCTGCAAAAAAATCACCTTCAGCACCATTTACAACGTCTACATTACAACAAGAAGCATCGCGTAAATTGTATTTTTCAGTAAGTAAAACCATGACTATGGCACAACGCCTTTACGAAGCTGGTTTAATTACTTACATGAGAACTGATAGTGTAAATTTATCTAACGAAGCTAAGCAAGGCGCAGCAAAAGAGATTGTTGATGCTTATGGTAAAGAATATGCTAAAGAACGAAATTATAAAGGAAAATCTAAAGGAGCACAAGAAGCACACGAAGCAATTAGACCTACAAATTTTTCTGTACATTCAGCAGGATTAGATTACGATCAAACAAGATTATACGAGTTAATCTGGAAACGTGCTATTGCATCACAAATGAGCGAGGCTAAACTAGAACGTACTAATGTGAAAATAAATGCAGCATCACACAAACAAACCTTTACTGCAAATGGAGAAGTGATTACATTCGATGGATTTTTAAAAGTCTATTTAGAAGGTACAGACGACGAAGATTTAGAACAACAAGAAGGGATGTTGCCAGCTATGAAGGTTGGTGAAATATTGTTAAATAATAGTATTACTGCAACAGAGCGCTACACAAGAGCGCCTTATAGGTTTACAGAAGCCTCATTAGTAAAAAAATTAGAAGAGCTAGGTATTGGTCGTCCATCTACTTATGCACCTACGATATCTACAATTCAAAATAGAAATTATGTAGAAAAAGGAACTATTGATGGTGTAGAACGTGAGTACACACAGCTAGTTTTAAATAAAGGACAAGTAAAAGATAATTTGCTTACGGAAAAAGTTGGTAGTGATAAAGGAAAATTAGTGCCAACAGATATTGGTATTATTGTAACAGACTTTTTGGTTAATCATTTTGAGACTATTTTAGATTATAGTTTTACTGCAAATGTAGAAGATCAGTTTGATGATATTGCAGATGGTAAAGCAGACTGGAAAGAAGTTATGAAAACGTTTTACAAAGATTTTCATCCTAAGGTTGTAGATGTTCAAGAAAATGCAGAAAGAGAATCAGGCGAACGTATTTTAGGTGAAGATCCCAAAACTGGAAAACGTGTGAGTGTGCGTTTAGGTAAATTTGGACCAATGGTGCAAATGGGCGAAGCAGATGATGATGAAAAACCAACGTATGCAAGTTTAAGTCCAGATCAACAATTGGCAAGTATAACATTTGAAGAAGCTATGGATTTATTTCAGCTTCCAAAAAACTTAGGTAAATATCAAGAACAAGAAGTCGAAGTTAACAATGGACGTTTTGGACCGTATGTTAAATTTGGAGATGTTTTTGTTTCACTACCTAAAGGTACCGATCCTTTATCAGTAGAGTTGGATGATGCTATTGTTTTAATACAAGAAAAGCAAAAAGCAGATGCTCCTATATATACCTACAAGGATATGCCTGTGCAAAAAGGGAAAGGACGTTTTGGACCATTTATTAAATGGAATAATATGTTCATAAATGTTAATAAAAAATACGATTGGGACAATTTATCAGATGACGATATTGTTGAATTAATTGAAACTAAAATTCAAAAAGAGATAGATAAAGTTATTCATAATTGGGAAGAAGAAGGTATTCGTGTAGAAAAAGCACGTTGGGGAAGATTTAATATTTTACAAGGAAAAGTAAAAATAGAATTGCCAAAAACAACAGAGGCCGAAGCTTTAACATTAGAACAAGTAAAAGGAATTATTGAAAAAAATGCACCAAAAAAGAAAACTAGAAAAAAATCAGCTCCTAAAAAGAAAACAGCCGCAAAAAAATAAATAATACTTTATGAACTTTAATTTTTTATCTCCAGTTTCAGATGTGGTTCTAGCTCACAACGAGTTGTTATCAATGCAAACGCTTGGAAGAAAATTGAAAGTACATTCAGCTCAAAACGGTATTCCTGATCTAGAAGGAGTTTCAGTTGCGCTTATTGGTGTATTAGAAAACAGAAACGACATTAATTATATAGGCGAAGAGTTTCAGCTTAACGAAATTAGAAAATCTTTTTATGCACTGTTTCCTGGAAGTTGGAATACTAAAATAGCAGATTTAGGAGATATAAATAGAGGAGAAGCAGTAGAAGACACTTATTTTGCACTAAAGACAACGGTTTCAATATTAATTCAAAAAAAAGTCATTCCTATTGTTCTTGGAGGTAGTCAAGATTTAACCTACGCTATCTATCGTGCTTACGATAATTTAATGCCTATGGTAAATATCGTAAATGTAGATTCTCGTTTCGATTTAGGAGACTCAACTAAGGCCATAAAAAATAATAGTTTTGTTGGTAAAATAATTCTAGATCAACCCTATAACTTGTTTAATTATGTGGCTTTAGGGTATCAAACTTATTTTAACTCACAAGAAGAAATAGACCTAATGGAGCGCTTGTATTTTGAAGCTTATAGATTAGGCGAGATTTCTAACGATATTACGCTTGCTGAGCCAGTGATGCGAGATGCAAATATTGTAAGTTTAGATTTAGGAGCTGTAAAAGCCTCAGAAGTAAGCTTAAAACAACGGTTGTCTCCAAACGGATTAGATGGTAAAGAAATATGCGCCATTGCACGTTATGCAGGAATAAGTAACAAGGTTTCAACATTTGGGATATTTGAATATAAACCATCTTATGACGATGAGGTTACATCAATGTTGATAGCTCAAATGCTCTGGTATTTTATTGAAGGTGTTAACTGTCGCGTCAAAGATGACGATTTTTTAGATGACAATAATCATCAAAAATTCACTACTTTAGCAGACGCAGAAGAATTAGTATTCTATAAAAGTACACAAACAGGACGTTGGTGGATAGAAATACCTTTTTTAGCAAATGTTAATAATAAATTAAAAAAGCATACGTTATTACCTTGCACGCACAAAGATTATTTAGAAGCTTGCAATGGTAAAATACCAAACAGATGGTATAAAGCGTATCAAAAAAACAGCGTATAAGTATAGGGCATTATAAAAATTAACATTTCGTTAATCGTTTAAAAGCAATTTTACTACGATGAAATGTGTTTTTTTTCTTATAAAAAGTTGCTTTTTAGAAAATATATAAATATGTTTACGCTCTTGAAAATTTAGGAGTATATAATTAACCTCGAGTTTATAATGAATATGAAGAAGTTTGTATTATTAACAGTAGTTTTAGCATTTTTAACCGGTTGTGGTTCTAAAGATAGAGGCCAACTAGTTGGTGTTAAAGGAAAAAAATGGCATCCCGAAAAACCTTTTGGTATGACTTTAGTTCCAGGAGGAGCATTCATTATGGGTAAAGCTGATGATGATTTGGCTGGTATTCAAGATGCACCTGCAAAGACAGTTACAGTTAGAGCTTTCTATATGGATGAGACAGAAATCACAAATAGTGAATACCGTCAATTTGTAGAATGGGTTAGGGATTCAACAATAAGAACAAAATTAGCAATATTAGCTGATGAGGTTGGTGAAACTCCTGGTACTGGTGGTATTGGTGAATTTGCATTTAAAGATGCAGATCCAGCAAATTTAACGCCATACGAACAATACATGATTGATAATTATAGTGGTCTTGGTGAAACAGGCTACGAAGGAAGAAAACTAAACCGTGAGGTAGATTTGTTTTTTGACACTGCAGAATATCCAGACGAATACTATGTAGAAGTTATGGATACTATGTATTTGCCAATCGAAGAATCATACAATGGACAACGTACTTGGGATGTGTCTAAATTCAAGTTTCAATACTCTTACATGGACATTGAAAAAGCTGCAAAAAATAAAAATTTACGTCGTAAAGATGTTATAATTAAAGAAGAAGTAGAAATTTATCCAGATACTACTGCATGGATTAGAGACTTTGCTTATTCTTATAACGAACCTATGCACAACGATTATTTCTGGCATGATGCTTATGGAGATTACCCAGTTGTAGGTGTATCTTGGAAACAAGCAAAAGCATTCTGTCAATGGAGAACATTACTACACAATTCTTATCGAAAAGAAAAGAAAAGACACTATGTGAATTCTTATCGTTTACCATCTGAAGCAGAATGGGAATATGCTGCAAGAGGTGGATTACAAGCTGCTACTTTTCCTTGGGGAGGACCATATGCTAAAAACGACAGAGGTTGTTTTATGGCAAACTTTAAGCCGTTACGTGGTGATTATGCAGCAGACCAAGCATTATATACTGTAGAAGCAGATGCTTTTGAAGAAAACGATTTTGGTTTATACAATATGGCTGGAAATGTTTCAGAATGGGTGAATGCGTCATACGACCCTTCATCTTACGAATACGCATCAACAATTAACCCAAGTGTAAACGAAGCTAGTAATCAACGTAAAGTTGTTAGAGGTGGTTCTTGGAAAGATGTAGCATACTTTTTACAAGTAAGTTCAAGAGATTATGAATATGCAGATTCTGCAAGAAGTTACATTGGTTTTAGAACTGTACAAGATTATATGGGAACTGAAGTTACTGCAAATTCAATAGGGAAATAATACACTTAAATTAAAATAAAAATAAACCTTACTTAAATAAATAAACTACTTAAAATTAAAACTTAGAAATTATGGCACAAAAAGGTAAAATCACAGTAACTAATATGATTTATGGATTAGGAGCAGCAATTGTAATTGTTGGAGCTCTTTTTAAAATTCAGCACTGGCCATATGGTTCAGAAATCTTAACATTAGGTATGATTGTGGAAGCTTTAGTATTTACATATTCGGCATTCGAAAGACAACAATCAGATTTAGATTGGTCTTTAGTATATCCTGAATTAGCAGGTGGAATGACTACAAAAAAAGGAAAAAAAGAAGAGCCTAAAGACGCTGAAGGTTTATTATCTAAAAAATTAGATAGTTTGTTAAAAGACGCTAAAATTGATGGTGAATTGATGGCAAGCTTAGGAAATAGTATCAAAAATTTCGAAGGCGCTGCAAAAGGAATCTCTCCAACTGTAGATGCAATGAATGCACAAAAAAAGTATGGAGAAGAAATGTCTCTTGCTGCTGCACAAATGGAATCTTTAAATAGCTTATACAAAGTACAAATGGAGTCTGCAAGTCGTCAAGCGACCATTAACGAAGAAGCTGTTGAAAACGCAACTAAATTAAAAGAACAAATGCAATCTTTAGCATCTAACTTATCTTCATTAAATGGAGTATATGGTGGTATGTTATCTGCAATGAACAAAAACTAATTAGTTTTATATAACTAAATTATTAACAAATAAAAACTAATTAAACATGGCAGGAGGAAAAGCATCTGCAAGGCAGAAAATGATTAACTTGATGTATTTAGTATTCATCGCAATGATGGCAATGAATATGTCTAAAGAAGTACTTTCAGCATTTGGCTTAATGGACGCTAAATTTGCTGAATCTAATGTAGTAGCTACTGAAAAAAATGGCGCCTTATTAGCAGATTTAGAAACTAAAGCAGAAGAAAAGAAAGAAGAGTTTGCAGTGCCTTTTAACAAAGCAACACTAGTAAATACAGCTTCAGATAAATTTTATAAATACATTGGGACTTTAAAAGAAGACTTATTAAGAGAAGGTGGCTACTCAATTGATCCTGAGACAGGTAAATTACCATTTGAAGCTATGGATAAAACAGATATCCTTGATGAAATGTGGTTTACTGGTGATCGTATGACAAAAAAAGGTCAAGAAGTAGTTGCTACTATTGAAGCATACAAGAAAGAAATTAAAGATATTCTTGGTGGTGATGTAAAATATATGAAAGCTATAGAGCGTTTTGATAGACGTTTTAGTACAGCTGAAGTTGAGACAAAAGAAGGAATCAAAAAAAGTTGGTTAGATTACAATTTTCAAGGATTTCCTGCGATTGCATCTTATACTAAATTAACTGCTATGCAGAATGATGTAAAGATGACAGAGGCAAATATGTTTAACCTATTTTTGGGTAACAGTTTAGATGAAGCTGTATCTTTAAAGAAATATCAAGCTATTGTATTAGCAGATAAGTCAGCATTCTTTGCTGGAGAAAAGTTCCAAGGAAAAGTAGTTTTAGGTAAGTATGCTAATGTAACTCCAACTAAATTAACGGTCAATGGTAAAGAAGTTAATATTTCAGAAGCCATAGATTCTACAGGTGCTGCTAAATTAGATTTTACTGTTGGTAATGTCGGTGAGCAAGAAATTAAAGGAACATTTACTTTTTTAGAAGATGGTAAGCCACTTGATATTCCTATTGTAGGAAACTATGTAGTAGTGCCACGACCAAATTCTGCCACTATTTCTGCAGATAAAATGAATGTAGTTTATAGAGGTGTAACAAACCCAATGACTATATCTTTTGCTGGTGTACCAGATAACAAAGTCTCTGCATCAGGTTCAGGATTAAGCAAAGGTTCAGGAACAGGTAAATACAATATGGTACCTACAACTGGCAAAGAAGTAACTATTAGCGTAAGTGCTACACTTGACGATGGTTCTAAGGCCTCAGATAAGAAGACCTTCAGAATTAAGGATATTCCAGAGCCTGCTGGAAAATTAGCAGGTATGTCTAATGGTAAATTACCAAAAGCTAACGTTGCTGCTGGTACTATTATGGCTGTGTTAGAAGATTTTGATTTCGATTTGCCATTAACTGTTACTGGATTTAAAGTTAAAGTTCCTGGACAACCTAGTATTACAGTTAGCGGTAATAAAATGAGTGGTCAAGCAAAAGCTGCAATTAACAAAGCAAGAAGAGGTGACGATGTTACAATTTTTCAAATTAAGTCAAGATCTAGTGGTCCAGCTATTAAACCAGCTTCGCCAATAGTTATCGAGCTAGCTAACTAATTTGCTGTAAATTAATACAAACAAAAAGAAAAAAAAATGAATTATAAATCTTTATTAGCAATCGTTTGTGGAGTCCTAATTTCTTCTAGCGCATTTGCTCAAGCTAACATTTTAAATGCCAAATCTCCAGGAGAGATAGGAGTTAAAACGGAAGAACAAAAAGCTTTAGATAACGATAAACCATTAGAATATGGCTATGTTGACGATAGAGATATTATGTTCGCAAAAATGACTTGGGAAAAAGTGGTTTTAGATGAACGTGTTAATTTTCCCTTATACTATCCTGTAGATACTAATAACATTGGAGCAAACAGGCGTTCTTTATACGATGTTTTAATCAGAGCAATTAAAGATGGTGATATTAAGGACGTGTATTACGATTCTTATTTCACAGGAACTAGAACGACTAAAGAGTTAAAAGATATAACAACTAAAATAGATACTTTAAATATAGGATACGATCAATTAAACGCAGAAGGTCGTATTGATCCTGGGTATATAACTAAAACTGAGATTTCTTCTTATAACATTAGTGCATACCTTATTAAAGGTCTATGGTATTTCGATAAGCGTCAAGGCGAATTAAAATATCGTTTATTGGGTATTGCACCAGCAGCACCAGATGTTAACTTTTTAGATTCTGATGATGAAGCCAATAAAGAACCAAATCCATTATTTTGGGTGTTCTTTCCTGATGCTAGAGAAGTATTGCATGAAGCAAAATCTTTTAACGAGAAAAATAGTTCAGTTCCTTTTTCTTTTGATCATATTTTAAACGCTAGACGTTTTAATGGTATTATTTATAAGGAAGAAAATGTATTTGGAGATCGAAAGATCGAAGAGTATATTCCAGAAAACGCATTAATGCAACTTTTAGAATCTGAAAGAATTAAAGAAAAAATAAGAAACTTCGAGTTAAATATGTGGTCATATTAACACGATAACTTAATAAATTTTTAAAACGCTCACTTACTTAAGTGAGCGTTTTTTGTTGTCATTCTCTGCGAAGCGAAGAATCTCTTGTTTTTCAATTTAGTTAGACTTCTTTTTATAACTAAAATGGTATAAACCATTATCTTTGTTTTATGCAAGTAGATTATATAATAGTAGGTTGTGGTTTAGCAGGTATTTCTTTCTGCGAACAATTAATAAGTAATAATAAATCGTTTATTGTAATAGACGATAATTCTCAACAATCTTCTACAGTTGCTGGTGGCTTATATAACCCAGTAACGCTAAAACGTTTTACTCCTGTTTGGCAAAGTAAAGCTCAACTTGCTTTAGCTTTGCCAATGCTAACCATATTAGAAGAACGCCTAAATATAAAACTAGATTTCAAAGTACCTGTAAGACGACGTTTTACATCGTTAGAAGAACAAAACAATTGGTTTTCAAGATCAGACAGAGAAGGGCTTTCAGATTACATGTCTTTAGAAATTCATAAAAATAGCAATCCATTTATAATTGCAGAATTTGGTTTTGGAGAAGTATTAGAGACTGGAAGAGTAGATACTAAATTACTAATTTCAGAATATAGAAAACACCTGAAAAACAAAAACATATTAATAAATGAGACTATAGATTATAATCTTATTCAAGAAGAAGAACATAAGATTTTATACAAAAATATAGTTTCAAAGCATATTGTTTTTGCAGAAGGTTATGGTCTTAAAAACAATCCGTTTTTTAACACTTTGCCACTAGAAGGCAGTAAAGGCGAATTGGTTACTATTAAAGCTCCTAAACTAAAACTAAATTTTGTTTTAAAGTCTAGTGTTTTTATTATTCCTCTTGGAAATGATATTTATAGAATAGGATCTACTTACCATAAAAATGATAAAACTAATGCCATAACAGTTCAAGCGAAAGAGGAGTTATTGAATAAGCTAAAAGCCTTTATTACATGCGATTTTGAAGTTATTGACCAAATGGCAGGAATAAGGCCTACAGTAAAAGATAGAAAACCTTTAGTTGGTTTGCACAAAACGTATAATAATATGTCGGTTTTAAATGGTTTGGGAACGCGAGGTGTAATGATAGGTCCTTATGTTGCTAAACAATTATTTAATCATATTGAAAATAGCACACCATTAGATAACGAAATAAACATAGCTAGATTCGATGAGTAAAAACGTTATTTTTTAGCCAAAGATTTATCGTAATTCATAAAAAGATTTATCCAGATATTTCTAGACAACCTAACAATTATAGGATAAAATAGTACTTGAGAAGCAACAATAGCAACAATAGCAACATTTATAGAACTTTCTAATAGCACAAAACTTATTACAAAAGTAGCAACCGCAAATGCAATACCTACACCATAACTAACATACATAGAACCATAAAAGAAAGAAGGTTCAATTTTATACTTAGTCTTACAGTTACTACAATTTTCATGCATACTGAAGAGTTCAGTAACATCATAAGGATTTTTATTTGTGTACATAGATTCCTCATGGCATTTTGGACAAACACCAGTAATTATTCCGTATAATTTAGATCCTTTGTTAAACATAATATTTGTGTACTTTTGTCGTCATAAATTTATAATACAAAATTAAACTATCTTAATTAAAGTTAAGTAACATAAGTCACAAATCAATGCTAAACATTCATAATTTATCGATATCATTTCAAGGAGAATACCTTTTTGAAGACATTACATTTAAATTAGGAAATGGAGACAGAGTTGGACTTATTGGTAAAAATGGAGCTGGAAAATCTACCATGCTAAAAATTTTGGCAAAAGAGTTAGAACCAGATTCTGGACAAATTGCAGGAGATAAAGAATTAAAAATTGGCTTTTTAAAGCAGGATATCGATTTTGTTTTAGGTCGAACGGTTTTAGAAGAATCATATCAAGCTTTTACAGAAATTAAAGCTTTAGAAGCAAAATTAGAATTCATTAACTCACAATTAGTAGAGCGTACAGATTACGAAAGCGAAGCCTATCATGACTTAATGGTCGAGGTAAACGATACTCAACACCAATACGAAATTATTGGAGGATACAACTACCAAGGTGAAACCGAAAAAATTCTTCAAGGTTTAGGTTTTAAACGTGAAGATTTCGAGAAACTTACAGATACTTTTTCTGGTGGTTGGCGTATGCGTATAGAGTTGGCTAAATTATTACTTCAAAATAACGATGTTTTATTATTAGATGAGCCTACAAACCACTTAGATATAGAATCTATTATATGGCTTGAAGGTTTCCTAAAAAATTATGCAGGAGCTGTAGCTATAGTATCTCACGATAAAATGTTTTTAGACAATGTTACCAATCGCACCATAGAAATCTCTTTAGGACGTATTTACGATTATCCTAAACCATACACGCAATATTTAGTTCTAAGAAATGAAATAAAAACACAGCAACTAGCCTCACAAAAAAACCAGCAAAAACAAATTGAGCAAACTGAAAAGCTTATAGAAAAATTTAGAGCGAAAGCCTCTAAGGCAACTATGGCACAATCGCTTATTAAAAAGTTAAATAAAATTGATCGTATAGAAGTAGATGAAGATGATAATAGTGTTATGACTCTAAACTTTCCAGTGTTTATTACACCAGGAAAAGTAGTAGTCGAAGCAGAAAGTATTTCTAAAAACTATGGAGACAATCAAGTATTAACTAATGTGAATTTAATGATAGAACGTGATGCAAAAACGGCATTTGTTGGTCAAAACGGTCAAGGAAAATCTACATTAGCAAAAATATTAGTTGGAGATATTAAACATGAAGGCAAACTTAAATTAGGACATAATGTGCAAATAGGTTACTTCGCACAAAATCAAGCCGAATACCTAGATGGTAGTAAAACCGTTTTAGATACCATGATTGATGCTGCAAATGAAACCAATAGAAGTAAAGTTCGCGATATTTTAGGTTCGTTTTTATTTCGAGGAGAAGAAGCCGAAAAATATGTAAGAGTACTTTCTGGAGGCGAACGTAACCGTTTAGCATTAGCAAAGCTAATGCTACAGCCATTTAATGTACTTATTATGGATGAGCCAACAAATCATTTAGACATCAAGTCTAAAAATGTATTAAAAGATGCACTTCAACGTTTTGAAGGTACTTTAATTTTAGTCTCACACGATAGAGATTTTTTACAAGGTTTAACCTCTACGGTTTACGAATTTAAAGACGAAAAAATAAAGAAGTATTTAGGAGATATCGATTATTATCTTGATAAGCGTCAAGTCGATAATTTACGTGAAGTAGAAAAACGTACAGTTGTTAAAGAAACGCCTAAAGAAAAAAACAAACAATCTTACGAAGAACAGAAAAAAGTAAAATCACTTCATAATAAACTAAGCAATACAGAGTCTAAAATCAATCAGCTTGAAAAAGAAATTAAAGAGATAGATGTCGAGTTGGCTGTTAACTATGAAGAAACAGTAGCAAAAACTAATTTTTTCGAGCACTATCAGGCAAAAAAAGATAGGTTAGAAAAACTCATGGAAAACTGGGAGCACATTACGCTTCAGTTGGAGGAATTTAACTAATTTTTTTAGGTTTTTTTTAACGTTTAAGGTTTAAACTAAAGTCTAATTTTGTTGTCTTACTTTCAAAACCAAATTAATGCGCAAAATTATACTATCCATTATTGGCATCTTGATCCATCTAATATGGAGTTGTTAAATGATTTTTTTAAACAGAGATTAAATGTTCCACCCGAATACGAATTAGATCCTAAAAAGTTGATTTTATTAAATGAATTCGATATTTTTTGTCGTAAAAAATAATCAAGTTAAAAACTATAAAATATCAACTGCTGTTGAAAATAATTCTCGATTGCATATGTTGAATCCGTGATTTTGATAAATGTATTACATTAAATATGGTTACTGTAATTAGTGGGGGTATTGTCCTCCTTGTTAATCAAGGTCTATTTTTTTAAAAAAATCTACGAAAAATTATTACATTTTTTGTTTTATATACTGTTTTGTTAATTCAGCAGCTACAGCTCGACACCATATCTCTTGAGGGTGGTTCTCA
>ENA-OUOG01003019-OUOG01003019.1-marine-metagenome-genome-assembly--contig:-NODE-3019-length-16415-cov-6.874464_pt1 | contig 16415 bp, 13 predicted proteins | sample MGYA00248635_ERZ508505 | MGnify/ENA primary metagenome ERZ508505 (study PRJEB26176, sample SAMN06267871) | marine metagenome | isolation source: Saanich Inlet, British Columbia, Canada | place: Pacific...
CTGAAATAAAATCAGCCGTCAACGGCACAGCGTTCTTTATAAAAGAACATCATCATTTTTCATGAAATGGGGCTAGCCGAAAGTTATCAAGATCACACCAGCGAAAGCAAAAATCGATGCAAAAATCGTGCTTTGGCTTACGTGACGATCCAACCGAAAAACAAAAATTGAGAGATAGCTCGCGATAAATATCTCTAATGATGCGATCATCACAACAACAATCACTGTCTCATAAACAATTGCAGCAAAGAAGAAAATCTGCCCCAGCGACACGGCGATGCTTGCCATAATCATCCAACGATCAAGATCTGAGAATATGCCAGTTAGCTGGCCGCGCAAGGATTTAGCAAAAAGGCCGGCCAGCAAAAACGCCGCAAGACCTGTTAACGCACTAACGAGGGTGCCAAAGGCCGGATAGGGCAATTCAAAAATGCCAAATTTACGAAAAATATAAGCACAGCCATAGGCCAGAGCCGACAGAACACCAAAGGAGTAATCCCAAACCGGCGGGGGCGTATCATCACCAGCACGCTGATTTTTTGCGCTTTCTCGCATCATTAAAAAAAAAGCAAATAACAGCACCGCCATGCCAGCAGCACCGAGCGTGGTGATCATTTCATCTAGAATTAGAAACGCCAGCACGGAAGAAAAAAATGGGTTCATCCGCTTGACCGTGGATGATCTTACCACGCCGAGCCGACGCACTGACGTATAGAGAAAACTGCGCCCAACAACCATCGACAGAACACCGGCGAGCGCATAAAAGCCAACGCCCTTCCACCATGTTGCATTGGCAACCACCTGCATATCATGGCTTTCGAGGACCAGCCAAATAACAGTAGCAAACACCGCCGTGACAAGCACTGAAAATACTACACCACGGCTGTCCCGACGGCCAGATGAGCGCGCAATCAAAACATTCGCAAAAGCAAAACTGAAGGCAGAGGCAAGCGCCAATCCCTGCCCAAGCAGCGCCTCACTCACAGCCAGACTCCCTTAATGGAAGCCTGCAATGAACAAACAGCTCCAAGCCAAAGGGCCTGACAATACTAGGACGGATCACAATTTGTCATCTAGTCTGCTGGTGGCTGCCAGACATCCTCGAACCCTTCGGCAGGCTCCAACTGGTCAAACCAGTCTAGGCCAATGGCCTTCATCACGCGGCTATTCACCACAATGACCCGCGCCTCGACATCGGAAGTGTTGAAGCGTTTGTGCGCAACATATGGCGGCACGTAAATAAAATCACCTGGCCCCCACTCAAAAGTTTTTGGGGTGGTATCCCATTCCCAAACAAACTTCTCGTCACATTCGAAATTCACGTCGTAATGATGATCATAACCATGGCCTTCAATCACAAAGGCAATTTCTTCCGATAGATGGCGGCTAGTTCCAGTTGCTTTGCCGGCAGCAATAAACTGCATATAGATGTCAATACAGCATTCTTTCGTGTTCATCCGCTCATTGATCACATGTTTGATCAATCCATCGGCCGAACGCTCCATTGGCATCTGGTCGTGTTTGACAACATTCAGCCGGTCCTGATATTCACGGCGAAATTCCTGACTGGCTTCAAGCGCCTGCTTGTAGAAATCAACTTCAGGGCCCTCAGATTTGGCCCGTTGGCGCTCGATTGCATCTGCAAATGTAATTGGATCCATAATTTCCTCACCCTATCATCACTGGGGCTTCGTTATATTATTGCTGTGCACGCTATTGCTGGCAATTGTCTTTTTCAGACCTAAGTCTTTAGAGATTTTCCGGTGGGCTAAATCCTTCATAACCCTCCACCGGCTCTGTTGGAGGATAATGCACCATCTTTTGGAAGATCATATGCATGAACAGGAACAGCGGTTTAGCTTTCAGAACTAGAACATAGGTCTCATCGTCTGAGTCTGACAAATGCTGGTGAACACAGGCATTCTCGACAATCAGCGCGTCCCCAGCTTCCCAATCCAACCGGCGGCCATCATGAATATCATGGCCTTTGCCTTTCAGCACAAAAAATACTGCTGAATTCATGTGGCCATGGGTTTGCCCATAGCCGTGCGGTGCATACACATCGACATGCGCCTCGATAGATTGCGCAATCTTGTTGGCTTGCGGGTTAATGACCTTTTTACCAAAGCTTTGCGGTCCGCCCTTCCAGTTCAGATCACTGGTTTTATAAATCCGCGGCTGGCTGTAGAGCTCTTCCTTGAGCTCACCATATGTGCCCTCAAGCGCGCGAACAAAGGTACGTTTTTTCGCCCAGCGTTCCCAAACAACTTCATTCTTGCCATCAAATTCGGTGGTCTCTGCCATCTTGAACTCCCGTTAAACAGTAGTATAGAATAGGCTGCTGACTCATTCCTGTCAACAGGACGTAGTTCCGCATAAAGGAACGATTTAAGTTTCTCATAGACATTATTTTTCTGGATTAACGGCTACCTCTTCCAAATCCTGACCAAGGTAACTTGCGGAGTTGCCATAAAGTAGCATCTTAACCTTTTCCGGCCCAAGCGTTTTCACAAGCTGGTCAACTTGACCGAATAAGGGCAGGGTGATGCCGCTTTGCTGCGCCAGGTCAAGCGCCACGTCCATGTCCTTTTCATGCCATGTAAAATTCGTCGAGTCCCAGCGTTCCAGTGTGGTGTTACGAGCCGGACATTGCAGCAGAATTTCACGCATATGTTGGGCATTAATGCCATGACTTTTTGCCATAAACAAAACTTCATAATTCGCCACGCAAGCAGCCCAATGCATCATGTTATTGCAGGCTTTGGCAACTTGTCCGCTGCCAATAGTACCAACATGAAGAACATCACGGCTATAGGCCATCATCACCGGTTTTAGCTGTTCGACAACCGCCACATCGCCGCCGCACAAGGACAACAGATTGCCATCAACCGCACCTTTTTTGCCGAAACAGACCGGCGCATCGACAAAACCAATACCGGCCGCTTTTGCCGCCTTGGCAAGCGGTGCCATCGTGTCTGGATGACAGGTCGCCAAGACGGCTATTGCCGCGCCATCACTAAGCCCAACCGCCAGCAATTGCGTGACGACATCAATTGTCTGTGAGTCCGTTGCAACAGCAATAAAAAACACATCGGCGCTACCAGCCAGTTCGGCGATATCAGACACTGCAACTGCGCGCGGATCAATCGCGGCAAGTGCAACTGGGTCCAAATCAAACGTGGCCACATCATGACCCGCCGTTACAAGGTGCCGGATAATCTCACGGCCCATAACTCCAGTCCCAACACAACCAACTCTCATCTCCAACACTCCTCTGGCCATCGGGCTCCCAGTCAATGAAACATGGTTAAAACCATCATAAAAATCCATCCTGGCGACCTAACAGGCCAAGTTTATCACATGGTGATCCCGGAGGGACTCGAACCCCCTACCTACAGATTAGGAATCTGTCGCTCTATCCTGATGAGCTACGGGACCACAAATCACTTATGCCCGAATTCATAGCGGAATGCCAGCCTGCCAAGGCGGCGTTTTCTGCGGCTTTTTCATGCCATTTTTTCATCTAATTACAGTCAGACATTTTCCCTTCATTGACAAACGCAGCGCTAGGGCGCATAAGTCCGCCAAAGATGTGGCGCGCTAGGGGCGATGCTACCTTCGCGAAAAGCCATGCGCTAGAAAACAAACCAATGTCAGATATGAATCAAGACTCTGCCGAAATTTCGGCACAAACACCGGCTGTCAACTTTGATAGTTTTGGATTACCCGAACTAATGCTGGCCACTTTGGCCCGCGAAGGGCTTGTATCCCCAACCCCCATTCAGGAAATGTCGATCCCGCTTTTGCTGGAAGGACGCGATCTAATCGGCCTTGCCCAAACCGGCACCGGCAAAACCGCTGCCTTTTTGCTGCCTTTGATGACGCATCTTGGCTATAGCGCCGCCGTTCGCGCCGGCCAGCCGCCAAAGGCACTGATCCTTGCGCCAACGCGCGAATTGGCAAATCAGATTGAGCAGAATGTCAGCAAATTATCGGCCGATCTGAATATCCGTCATCTGGCCGTTTTTGGCGGGGCGCGCTATGACGCACAAATTCGCGGATTACGCCGCGGTGTCGATATTGTTGTTGCCACGCCTGGCCGTCTTGAAGATCTGATGGATCGCGGCGCGTTTGACCCAAGCGGAATCACCCATTTCGTTCTTGATGAAGCCGATCATATGCTTGATCTTGGCTTTTATCCACCAATCAAGCGCATTGCTGGCAGCCTGCCACGCAACCGCCAGACGATGCTGTTTTCGGCAACCATGCCGCCCGAGATTGAAACGCTTGCCAAGCAGTTTCTAACCGATCCGGCACAGGTAAAAGCACCGCAAACCGGCATCACTGCCGACAAGGTAACCCAGCGCGTAACCTTGATGGCCGAAGGCGATAAACGCGACCGGCTTTGTGATATTTTGAATGAACAGGATACCGGCCAAAGCTTGATCTTTGTCCGCACCAAACGGCGTGCCGATGCATTGGCAAAATTCATGGAGGTTCGCGGCTTTGCTGTTGATGCGCTTCATGGTGATATGCGCCAGACCCTGCGCCAGAAGGTGCTTCGCAATTTCCGCAGCGGCCAGTTGCGTGCCTTGATTGCAACCGATGTTGCGGCGCGCGGTATCGATGTTGCGGGTTTGAGCCATGTGATCAATTTTGATCTGACCGACACGCCTGAATCCTATGTTCACCGTATTGGCCGCACCGGCCGAGCCGGTCTTGGTGGTTTGGCAATTTCATTTTGTGCGCCCGATGAACGAAACAAGCTTGGCGCGATTATTGCCGCCGTTGGCCCGCGGGTTGAGCTGTTTGAACTTGATGGCACGCCGGTAACTGATTTCAAAGGTGGCGGTGGCGCATCACGCGGTCGTCGTCGCCCACCACAGGGCGCGCGTGGCCGCAGTGACCGTGACCGGAATGACCGTGACCGTTCAGGCCGTGATGGCCGGCGTGATGATCGGCGTGATGATCGTCCGGCGGGTGGTCGTGGACGCCCCGAGCGGCGTGATGATCGGCCAGCAGGTGGTCGTGGACGCCCAGCAGGCAAACCCGCCGATAATGATCGCCGTCAAGCGCGGCCAGCCGGTGGCGGCCGTCCTGAAGGTGGCAGTCGCCCAAACCGTGATGCCCGTCCGAACCGTGATGCCCGTTCAAACCGTGATGATCGCCCAAGCCGCGATGATCGTCCAAATCGTGATAGTTTTGCAAAACGTGATGATCGCCCAAACCGTGAAGGTGACTTTAAAGGACGCGATAATCACGCTCGTCCAGCGCGCAGCGGCAAGCCATCATTCGGTGACAAGCCAGCTCGTAGCGGCAAAGTATCATTCGGTGACAAGCCAGCCCGCAGTGGCAAGCCAGCATTTGGTGATAAGCCAGCCCGCGGCGGTAAGCCGTCATTTGGCAGCAAGCCCGCCTTTAACAAACGTCCAAATTTTGGTGATAAGCCAGCGGCGCAAAAGCCATCATCCGATCGAGGCGATGGTGGCGCAAAACGCGCATCACCTGCCCCGAAAAAGCGCGTTGGCGCAGCGCGGCCAGGCCGCAATGCCACCCCACAGGGCGGCCAGGGCACGTTGAAACGCCGCCGTTAATTCGGCCTGGGCGATCGACAAAAATAATTTGGCGCGGGGTCGGCTTACCCAATCCTGCGCCAGAAATGCCGTTGAACAGCAAAAACAATCGCTGATCCGGCCCCCATCGCCAGCAGCGCGTAAAACCACGCGCCCATCATGCTAGCGCCGCCCGCCTGATCAAGAACATAGCCAACAACCGGCGCGCCAAGCGCTCCGCCACCAAACCCAATCATGGAATGAACCGCCAGCAATGCGCCGCGATCATAAGCGTCGCCAGCCTCAACCGTCCCGGTGGTCAAGGCACCTGAGTCAAGCATGATAAATCCGTTATAGATCCATAAACCGGCAACCGCGATCCAAACCGGCCCATCAAGGCTAAAGGCAACAATGACGCTGACTAGTGCCGTTGCGCCGCCAATCAACGCAATCACCCGATGCCGCCCAAAAGCAAGGCATAGCCGCGCCCCAAGCAGTGAGGCAAGCATGCCTGTCACCGTAATCAGGCTGACGATTGTTGTGACCGCCCCGATCCCCATACTGCCATCGGCGCGGCTGGCCAAAAACACCAAAAGCGCGAAACTCCATGTCCGAAAGGCAAATAATTCATAAGTATGGGTGCCATAAGCAAGAATATAGCCAAGCGCGACCGGTTTTCGAAAGGCGGGTCGCAAATCCAAGGGATGGCGTTTCGTCTTCGTGGCTGGCAAGGGCGCGACTGGACGGGGCTGAACCAAAAACAGAACCAGCATTGCACCAAGCATTGCGCCCCCCGCCCCAAGATAGGCCGCCAGCCGCCAATCGGCATAGGCAAGCAAAACGCCCATCAAACCGAATGAACTGCCTGTGCCGATCCCAAAACAGGCGGTATACCACGGCACCGATCGAACCCGCGCGGCATCATCTAAACGTGCATTTAAAATTTGCAATCCGGGCATATAGGTGCCAGCAAGACCCGCCCCGACCAAGGCCCAGCAAGATGCCGCCGACCAGAAATCATGCGCCAATTGCGCAAAGCCAAGACAGCCAAAAACCCCAAAAGCACATCCACCCAAAAAGATCAGCTTTGCATCAATGCGATCTGTCAAACCAACCAAAATGGGCGTTGCCAGCAAATAGCCAAAAAAATAGGCACCACTGACCAAGCCAATATCGGTATTGCTAAGACCCCATTCGCGGCCAAGGCTTGTCAAAAATACCGGCCAAAGGGCAAAGCTTAGCAAGGCCAAAATACCTGCAAGGCTCACAAGACTTAAAAGATGTGTCGGACGATCACCAGATATCATTTATCACCAACCGGTAAGCCAAGATTAAATCATGCCGTTACTGCCTTGCCAAGCTTTCTGGTCAAGCCGTCTGGCCATCATGGCGCGAGACAAAAAAAGCACCGCATGTTGCCATGCGATGCTTTTATAAGCTTATTTGGCTGGCTTAGCCACCAAGGAACAACCGGCCAACATCTGGATTTTCCAACAAGTCATTACCCATATCGGCAATGGCTGTTTCGCCTGAAACCAGAACATAACCAATATCCGCAAAGGCGAGGCCCTTCTTGGCATTCTGCTCAACCATGATAATGGTTTTGCCATCTTTTTTCTGCAGATCATCCAGAATCTCGAAGACCATATCGATAAAGCGTGGCTCAAGACCAATTGACGGCTCGTCAACCAGCAGAACCTGAGGCTGCATCACCAATGCCCGTGAAATTTCGAGAAGGCGACGCTCACCACCTGACAGAACGCCAGCAGGCTTGTCACGCCGATCAGCAAGACGGCTATATTTATCAAACACCATTTCGGCTGCTGCTTTCGCCTCGGCCGGACGGTCTTTCAAAAAGCCACCCATCAACAGATTTTCTTCAACCGTCATTTGCGGGAATACTGACTTATCCTGAAGGATATATGCAATGCCTGCCTCTGACAGTTTTTGTGATGGTGTCAAACCTGTTACATCTTTTCCATCAATAACGATTGATCCGGAAAAAATATTGGTAAAGCCAAAGATCGAATGAAGCACGGTTGATTTACCGGCACCGTTCGGCCCAATCAAACACAAAGACTGGCCACGACCAATGCGAAGGCTGAATTCATGCAAAATTTCCATTTTGCCATAGCCTGCCCGGAGGTTGTTAATGCTCAGATAATTGTCTTTATTGGCCAGCTTTTCCAATTCAGCAACTGTTGGTGCATTGGCCGCAATCGAGGCAGCTTCGCGCGCTACCTGATCAACCGACATCACCACATCAACTGAACCACCACCATAACCGCTGACGTTCTTCTTTCCTTTTTTGACGACTTTGGCTGGTGCCTTTTTAGCGACAGCTTTTTTCACTGGCGCTTTTTTCACAGCAGCTTTTTTCACAGCAGCTTTTTTCACCGGGACTTTTTTCACAGCGGCTTTTTTAGGCGCAGCAGCTTTAGATGCTGGCTTTTTTGCTGTTGCCTTTTTTGCCGCAGCAGCTCTCGCTGCGGTCTTTTTTACCGGTTCTTTGGCCATTAGTGCCCTCCAAGATACGCGTCAATAACGCGTGGATCATTCTGCAAATCTTCTGGTTTGCCGCTTGCCAACATCTTGCCGTTTGACAGGCAATAGATATTCGAAGCTAGATTCATGATTACCCGCATATTGTGCTCGATAACGCACAAGGTGATACCAAGCTCTTCATTGGCCCGTCTTAACCGATCGATCAAACCATTGATCAAAGTTGGGTTAATTCCCGCAGTTGGCTCATCAAGAAGAAGAACCTTTGGGTCATTCATCAATGCCATCGCAAATTCCAACAGCTTTTGCTGGCCAAAGGACAAATCGCCCGAGATCAGATTACGCTTGGAATAGAGACCAACAAATTCAAGCAAATGCTCGGCACGATCGCGGATTTCACCACGACGGCTTGCAAACATTGAACCGCTTGACCCCTTGCGATGAGATACCGAGATCTGCATGTTATCAACACAATCCATCTTGCCGTAAATACGGGTCTGCTGAAATGTTCGTAACATGCCAAGTCGGGCGATGTCACCAACGCGAAGCTCTGAAATTTCCGTATCGTCAAACTTGATCGAACCAGTATCGATAGGGTGATAACCTACAATCGAGTTGAACAATGTGGTTTTACCACAGCCGTTCGGCCCGATAATGCCAGTGATTGAGCCACGCTCTACTGTCATTGAAATGTCAACGTTCGCCTTCACCCCTCCATAGGATTTGGAAACATTATTAACTGCAATAATTGGATCAGCCATTTATGCCTCCTCTTTCGCTTGAATGTTTGACTGGTCAACAATTATACCGAATTTTTCTGGGTATTTTGTTTGCAACCAGCCCATTATGCCCTGTTGGAAGTAAACAATGTTTACAATAAGGATCAAGCCAAGAACAACCCATTGCAAGCCTAGCAAATATGTCCACGTTGCTTCTTTGACAATATGGAACAAAATTGCGCCAAGGACTGGACCCCACAACGTTCCTTTGCCGCCAAGAAGCGACATAGCGACCATGAAGATCCCGAATGTGGCAACTGGGAACGCCACCTCAAGAGGCTCGATATATCCCACCATGTTGCCAAAAACAGCACCTGTGCAGCCCATGAAAAACGCAGCGATTGCCCAACCAACCTGCTTGTAACGCAAAGTCGGAATTCCCATCGCTTCAGCTTTATCTTCATCATCCCTGATCGCATTGGCAGCAAGCCCAAATTGGGTTTTAAACAGCCACCGAATTACAAAATGCGCAAGAACGGCAAGGGCAAACAAAAGCACGTAGAAGAACAAGGATCGATATTCAATTGGTAGCGGCAGAAATGGCATTGCAATTCCCGCACCAGCGCCAATGACCTCAATCGTACCAGCTATTTCGCGAGCAGCTACAGCAACGCCAAGCGTTCCAATCGCAAAATAAGGCCCTCTCAATCCGAACACACAAAAACCCAATAAGAGAGCGACACCCGCACATGCTATACCAGCGACTACGACCCCCAAGGCTAGTCCAGTGTAGTACTGAGCCTCGGTAAAAACAGGTTTAATCGCGCCATAAGATGCGGTGAACTCTCCTAAATCGTAAAACATCGAGACTTGAATGGCCGCTGATACATACATACCAACACCAAAAAAGGTAATGTTCCCGAGCGAATTGTAACCCATTTGACCGCCAGTGATATCCCACGTTGTGGCCATAAGCACCATCATCCAAAGAACAGCCATTTGCATGACGTAATCAGGAAAGGCTATGGGGCCAAGAATACCAAATATGGCCAAACCTATATAAATTAACTTTTCATTCATTTTACCGAACCACCTGTCTTTGACGCCGTAGTTGAATTTGACGCCACAATAGAACACCAATCAGAACAAAAACCGCGGAAGCGACTTGCCATTCTGCACCAGCAATAATTCCCGCATACTGCTCAACCCATCCGAGAACAAAACTCATCCCGATCACGCCAGGCAAATTACCCAGCCCAGCGGCAGTCACAATCGCAAACGTCCGAAGTGAGTAAACAATACCGTAAAAAGGCTGCAACACCCAAATCATTGAAACAAGGACGCCAGCAATGCCACAGATGGCTGAGTTCAAGGCAAAAGTAAGCATGTAAACTTTATCGGTATCAATACCAAGAACTCGAGCAGCACGTGCATCTTGTGCTGTCGCCCTAATGGCCTGGCCCGTGCGAGACTTCGTCATAAAAATCACAATCGCCGCAGCAAAGCATCCAGCTAATAGAAGTGATACAATTTTGACCAATGGAACCGTTACAAAGTCATCAAACATCGTCATGATGTGCATGTGGGAGTCAACGGTCTGCACCTCCGGGCCGTAAATGAGGTTCATAACTTGTTGCATGAACAGCGACAGGCCAAATGTCGCAAGCAATGAAACAAACATGTCATTATCAATCACCCGCCGGATGACCAATTTATATACCACCACCCCATAAACATACATAATAACCGCAATCACCGGCAATGCGAGGATGGGATGAAACCCGAGGTTATTCGCCGTAAAGGCGAGATAACCACCCATAATGACAAAGTCACCTTGGGCTAGATTTTTCACATTCATTACGCCCCAAACAAGGGCAAGCCCATATGCGGCAAGTGCGAAAACGGCGCCAATGAAAATACCATCCAATATCATTTGGACATTCATCACCGGCGCGTAGACAAATAGGAGTTGCAAATTATCGAGCATGATTTGCCCTCATTACTAAGAATTGACAAGAAAGAAGTGTTTAATGTTTTGAGTACGTACCACAGACACACAAGAAAAGGAAACCCTTCGAAAGGGTTTCCCGCATTTTATATTGTAGTGAGAGGTTACTAGTATGCAACCTTCCGTGGCACTGTCATGTCGCCGTTACTCACGATGTTCTTATAGCTGCCGTCAGCCTGAATCTGGCGGTAGAACATTGGCTTTGCGATGTTGTTGCCAGCTTCTGAAAACTTAACCGGGCCATAAAACGTATTCATGTCAGTCGCGGAAAGCGCGTCACGAACCTTGTCACGGTCAAAACTATTTGCACGCTCAAACGCATCCTTGAACACGAGAACAGCGGCAGATGCCTGTGCTGTCTGGTAAGGAATGCCTGTGTTGTACTCAGGATATGCGACTTTGAAGTCTTTGTCATATTTCTGAGCATCGCCAAAAATCGGCTCACTGTTGGGCAGGTTTGTAAGCCACTGTGTTGGACAAAGCAGACCGTTAGCAGATTTTGGAAACTTCACATGAACCTTTGCAGCTTCACAGTGAGTGATCGCAATGTACGGAGCCTGGATTTTCATTTCTTCAATCTGACGAGCTGCAGTGGCAGCACCCTTTGAATGGCCGGAGACCAGCAGAATGTCTGGCTTCAGCGCCTTGAACTTGGTCAAGGTTGCTGACATGTCTGACAAATCGGCAGGCAATTTGTCATCAATCACGATTTTCATGTTGTATTTTTTTGCAACATCAAGAACACCGGCACGAACATCCAGTGAGAAGCCGTCATTTTCAAATGCCATACCGATACGCAGATCCGAAGGGGCTTTATACCCAGCCTTTGTCCGCTCCGCGATAAGATCAAGAACCGGCGCAAGGTAGTACTCAGATGTCGACAGTACCGCAAACATGTACTTGTAACCTTGAGTGAACAAAGAACGGGATGCGCCCTCAGCCTCAACCATTGGTACCTTGTACTTCTCTGTTACAGGGGCAACAGCTTTTGTCATTGTTGTACTGTATGGTCCAAGCATAAACTCCACGCCATCCTGCTTAACCAGACGCTCGGTCAGCTGCGACGCACGTGACGGTGTTGACTCATCATCATAATAGACAACTTTCATTTTGTAGCTTTTGCCACCAACCTTAACACCGCCAGTGTCATTGATACGCTTAACCGCAAAATCATAACCTTTTTGCGTGTGAAAACCGTTAGTCGAATATTTGCCAGTCAATGAGAGTGACGACCCAATGATGATCGTATCTCCCTCAACTTTGGCCATTGCACCACCGGCAAAACCAGCAACGCCAACGGCAAGGGCAGCACCCAACGCTATCGGTAACTTGTTATACATTCTTAATTCCTCCCAGAATTGAACATTAGAGCTCGGCCTCAATTTGCTCGATTTTGATCAAGACGCCAAGTAAGAGCTGTTTATTAAAGTGAAAAATTATACGGGACGCAACACAAACCGGCCTTCAATCTGCATTAATCTCTAAAACTGCGGCATTTAAATGTAAAAAATCTTGTATTTTGGCGGATGACTCGTCTTGCATTTCATTATCAGAGCCCAAACGAGATTAGACAGGCTCGATTCGACAGGCTCGATTAGACAGGAACATCACCTTTCAAGGTTATGCGATGCAATAACCGGCGATATCCATGATAATCATTCAATGGGTAATGCTGAACGCACCGATTATCCCAAAAAGCGACATCACCAACCTGCCAACGCAACCGGCATTGAAATTCGGGCGAAATCTGATGTGTGAACAGATAATCCAAAAGCCCGCGGCTTTCCTCTTCGCTCCAGCCATCAAACGCAACCGTATGCGCCGCATTGACAAATAGCGCCTTGCGACCCGTTTCGGGATGCGTTCGCACCACTGGATGGATGCCAACCAACGCGTCAGGATCAACGCCGCTTCCCGAATCCTTTAACCGTTCGCTCCGGGTTGAGGCAACGCGCTTTTTACCAGCGGCATTTACCGCGCATAGCCCATCAAGAACCGCACGCAATGAATCCGACAATTGGTCATAGGCATCATATTGGCTGGCAAACAGCGTATCACCGCCAAGCGGTGGCAATTCCTTGGCATAAAGCAATGTCGCCATTGGCGGACATTTTTGATAGGTCGTATCAGAATGCCAGATGCCGCCGAAATTGACCTTCTCATTTTCTTTTTTCAGCACCTCGGTAATCATCGGAAACCCGTCAAGGCCGGTCAGGAACGGATAGATATCAGGCTCGCCAATGGCGCTGGCAAAAGCCAGCTGCTGTGCCGGTGTAATATCCTGTCCGCGAATCACGATCATCTGATATTCAAGCCAGACAGCGCGCAATTCGGCAATCAGCCCGTCATCATGTGCGGCGCTCAGATCAACATTTGTTACCTCGGCGCCCATTGCAGGCGCTAGCGCTGTTACCTTCATCAAAAAAACCTCGTCCCTAAATGATGCGCCCTTTGAGCCTAAATTTGCCCTTGAGCTTACTTATATATATCAGGTCGCAATGATTGAACTGGCCGGACGCCACATTACCGATAAATTATCTTCGCCAAGATTTAGGAAAAAGCAAGCCTGATTGACTGGATCTAAATTTAGCCACAACTGGTACCAAAGTCAGCTTGGCTTCGCCGGAAAATGATAGTACAACCGTCGCCTAAAGTTTCCGGTCGGCGTCAGACACGATCTTGAGGCAAGATACGACAGGCCGAAAGACCAACATCTGACGACATACCATTTTAACAATAACTTGATTCAACGACAGGGTGACACTCATGAAGATGACAACCGAAGAAGCGTTTGTAAAAGTATTGCAAATGCATGGCATTGAAAATGCTTTTGGCATTATTGGCTCGGCAATGATGCCAATTTCTGACCTATTCCCGCAGGCTGGTATTACCTTCTGGGACGCCGCGCATGAATGTAATGCAGGTATGATGGCTGACGGCTTTACCCGCGCCACCGGCAAAATGTCGATGATGGTTGCGCAGAACGGCCCTGGCATCACCAATTTCGTAACGCCGGTCAAAACCGCTTATTGGAACCATACGCCATTGCTTTTGGTCACCCCACAAGCGGCCAATAAGACACTTGGCCAAGGTGGTTTTCAGGAAGTTGAACAAATGGCTTTGTTCAAGGACATGGTTGCCTATCAAGAAGAAGTGCGCGACCCAACACGGATTGCCGAAACATTAAACCGCGTGATTCTTCAGGCAAAGCGTGCATCAGCACCAGCCCAAATCAATATCCCACGCGATTTCTGGACACAGGTCATTGATATTGAATTGCCGGCGATTGTTGATTTTGAGCGCCCGTCAGGCGGCGAAGATGCTATCAGCCAGGCCGCAGCTTTGCTATCAGACGCCAAATTCCCCGTTCTGTTGAATGGTGCTGGCGTTGTCATTGGCGGTGCGATTGATGCGTCAATGAAACTGGCCGAGCGTCTTGACGCGCCTGTTTGCTGTGGCTATCAGCATAATGACGCATTTCCGGGTTCACATCCGCTATTTGCGGGCCCACTTGGCTATAACGGATCAAAAGCCGGTATGGAACTGATTGCCAAGGCCGATGTTGTTCTGGCTTTGGGCACACGCCTGAACCCATTTTCAACACTTCCCGGTTACGGCATTGATTACTGGCCAAAAGATGCCAAGATCATTCAGGTCGATATCAACCCTGATCGCATTGGCCTGACCAAGCCGGTTTCTGTTGGCATCGTTGGCGACGCCAAGAAGGTTGCCATCAGCATTCTTGACAAGCTGGCAAGCGCCGCTGGCGATAGCGGCCGCAGCAGCCGCAAAGAACTGATTGCCACAACCAAATCAGCATGGGCGCAAGAACTAACCTCGCTTGATCATGAAGATGATGATCCGGGAACAACATGGAACGAACGTGCGCGTGACCGTGAGCCAAAGAAAATGTCGCCACGCATGGCATGGCGGGCCATCCAGTCTGCGCTGCCAAAAGATGCAATCATTTCATCTGACATTGGCAATAATTGCGCGATTGGTAACGCCTATCCGACATTTGAAGAAGGCCGCAAATATCTGGCACCGGGTCTGTTCGGGCCTTGTGGTTATGGCCTGCCGTCAATTATGGGGGCAAAAATTGGCCGCCGTGATGTTCCGGTTGTTGGCTTTGCTGGCGATGGTGCCTTTGGCATTTCAATGAATGAAATGTCGGCAATTGGCCGTGAAGAATGGCCAGCCATCACCATGGTTATTTTCCGCAACTATCAGTGGGGTGCGGAAAAGCGCAACACAACCTTGTGGTTTGACGATAACTTTGTTGGCACCGAGCTTGATCAGCAAGTCTCATATGCTGGTGTTGCCAAGGCATGTGGTGTTGAGGGCGTTGCCGTTTCAACAATGGATGAGCTTCGCGATGCATTGGCCAAAGCGGTTGACGCGCAGATGAAGGATGGCGTGACCACCTTTATCGAAGTGCTGTTGAACCAAGAGCTTGGCGAGCCATTCCGTCGTGACGCGATGAAAAAGCCCGTTTCAGTTGCTGGCATCAGCCAAGCCGATATGCGGCCACAGCAAGGCGCATAATATCGCGCTTTCGATATGGCAAAGGCCAAAATACAAGCATGAAAAAGGGGCTGCCAATGGCAGCCCCTTAATTTTTGCAAAAGGCACAAGGCATGACCTGCGCCGCTTGGATGCAGGTCAAAACCCCTTATCTGACCAGCTCATTATCTGACCCGCCCGTTATGTGGACAGATCGTTGGCTCGCTAGACAGTTAGGATCGTACAGCCTGTTGTGGCACGGCCGGTTAGCGCGTCATGCGCTTTGGCCACATCTTCCAAGGCAAAACGCTGATTGATCGAAACATTGATTGTGCCATCGGTAACGGCCTTGAATAGTTTTGCCGATGCCGCATCAAGCCATGACCGATCGCCAACAAAATGAAATAATGTTGGACGGCTCAGATAATAAGACCCTTTTGAAAGATCGGTGATTTTGAAATCGGCATATGGCCCTGATGATTGGCCAAAGGCGATGATCGTGCCGCGCCGTTTGGTCGATGTGATGGTTCGCGCCATTGTGTCATTGCCAACCGAATCATATGCCACAGTCACGCCTTCACCATTGGTCAGGCGCATCACTTCGGCTTCGAAATCGGTACTGGTATAATCAATCACATGATCAAACCCATTGGCCTTGGCAAGGGCGCATTTTTCGGCACCGCCAGCCGTTCCAATTGTGGTGGCACCAAGCGCCTTTAGCCATTGGCCGGCAATCAGACCAACACCGCCAGCCGCAGCGTGAAACAGCACTGTATCACCCGGCTTAACCGCATAGCTGTCATGGATAAGATAGGCAACGGTCAAGCCTTTCAGCATGATCGATGCGGCCAAATCACTTGGCACATTATCCGGCAATTTGACAACATAAGCGGCGTCAATCACCCGGTGGGTGGCATAGGCGCCATTGGCAAGCGTATAGCCAACCCGGTCGCCGACAGCCAGACCTTTGACATCACTGCCAACCGCTTCGATGATGCCAGCACCTTCAGACCCGAGAATGAGATCACCATCAACCGGCCATGGATAGGCACCATTGCGGATATAGATATCAAGAAAATTAATGCCAACCGCGTCATGTTTGATCAACACTTCACCCGCTGCGGGGGTTAA
>ENA-OUOG01003020-OUOG01003020.1-marine-metagenome-genome-assembly--contig:-NODE-3020-length-16412-cov-4.757943_pt1 | contig 16412 bp, 15 predicted proteins | sample MGYA00248635_ERZ508505 | MGnify/ENA primary metagenome ERZ508505 (study PRJEB26176, sample SAMN06267871) | marine metagenome | isolation source: Saanich Inlet, British Columbia, Canada | place: Pacific...
AGCTTCCGGCGTGACCGAAATAAAATATATTCACGACTACAAAAATGACGACCTCGTCCCTTATTTCCTCGAACAGAAAAAGGTCTCTTTACACAAAATATAATTTCTTTTTCAGATAAAAAATCTTTTGTTATGATACAACACTTAAGTTTGTTTTCCCGAAAAAAGAAAAAAGAATGAGCGAAAGAGACCTTTTTTTAGAAAATGCGTTTTTAACACTTCCTTACGAGCTAAAAGATATTATTATTTCTTATATTCAACCTGAACAAAAGGTCTCCTTTTTTTACAAGTCCCATAAACAATCCTTGTGGTCCCATATGGAATACGTGAAAAGGAAAATGTACCGAATTGTTTATGGCAACCGCAATGGAATGGTATTAGCCAAACTTATGATTGATGTCCTACCTTCCCACACCTACCACATGGGACAATACTTTTTACGACGCGGATACAACTACATTGACCCTGATTACATCTATAATTGGAACGATTGCTATACCGATTACAGTATGTTTATTATGGATATGGTTGAAGAAATTGAAGAAATGGAATACTCCATACGAGGACTACAAAAAGAAGACACCACTACGTGGGAAATAAACGTGTTTAACACACCCATTGGAAACCATCAAACAAACCTTATCGCTTTGTCCCACATATACCATATTTTAGGTTTATGGGAATAAGCAAAATTGAATTGGTTTTCTATATGTATTCATAGCATAACCCCATTCGTATTCGAAATAACCAACCAAACTATGAACCACACCAACGAAACCCCTTTGTATGAAGTCAATATTGACTTTGATGAAGCATCACGTGCTTGGAGAGCCAATAAAAAACATATAGGTGGCTGCCACTATCTATATGTTTGTGGAACCATTTGCAAAAACGGCAATCCTTGTCAAAACACCGTTCAAAATGGCGATTTGTGCTACCTTCATAAGAAAAGAGGACAAAAAAGAAAGAAAAACAGTGCCCTATAAACCACTCAAAAGAAAAATCTATGTATAGTTCAGCTTTATAACTATTCAATGGACTGGACTACACATCTATATATGTATACACACTCGATGACAAAACGAAGAACAAAACACATTAGCCGCGATTGCTACTTATATGATAAATGGAATATTGATTATTCTTTTTATTGGTATCAGAAACTAATGGCATTCATCCACGGTCAAAACCATTCTTATAAACATCAGGTGTTGTTCCATTTTTTATCTTCCAATGCAAATATTACGTGGGAAGTCGTCCAATCTATGCCATCCGAACCTTGGAACTACGCATTGCTAAGCGAGAACCCCAACATTACCTGGGATATAGTCCAGGAAAACCCCACGAAAAACTGGGACTACAATATGCTAAGTAAAAATCCGAACATTACATGGGACATCGTTGAAGCAAACCCCGACAAAAAATGGTCATATTATTATTTAAGCCGGAACCCATCCATCACGTGGGACATTGTGAAAAACAATTTAGATAAACCTTGGAGCTTTTACTGCCTTAGTGTGAACCCCAATATCACTTGGGACATTGTACAAGAAAACCCCGAACACAATTGGAGCTACTATTACTTGGGCGAAAACGCCAACATCACATGGGACATCATCGAAGCAAACCCACATATTGAGTGGTCTGAACTAACATTAAGCCGAAACCCCAATGTTACCGACGAAATTGTGGAAAACAATCCATCCATTCGCTGGAATTTTAACCATTTAAGTGATAATCCCAACATTTCCATCGAAATGGTATTACGCAACTTCAAGCGAAGATGGAACTTCTGGGATATAAGTAAAAACCCCAGTATTCTATGGGAAGATATTCACAGTAATCCTTTTTTACCTTGGGCTAACCACTGTGTCAGTCGTAATCCAAACATTACTTGGAATACGATTCAAAACAACCCCGAACACCAATGGGACTTATGGGGGTTATGCGTCAATTCATTTACAAAAGACAAGGGAGCTTTTTTCATCGAAAAAGAACGCGACTATTTTCGTGATTGGTACAAAAACTGCGTTTTTATTGAAGAATTTATGCGTGTTCGATTTCATCCAGACAATTTGAATCATTTTGAAGACTGGGGTCATTCAGAACATTGATAACATTCACATCTTGCTGCATCATTTGGTATTTCTCTATTTCACGATGCGAATTTTCAATAAATACATTATCATCTACCTTCTTTATTTTTTGCTCCTTTGCCCTTAATAATGCGACAACAACCGAATACAATTGTTGTGGCGTAGCACGCAATACATACAACTCATTCAGTTTCATATTATACAATTTAAACTGCTTTTTAGACTCCTTTGGATGGCTCTTGTATTTCATATGCCACATCCACGCATACACTGCCAACTGAATAAAATGTTCAATACTGGTTTCCGACGTACATTTCAACTCATATACCGATTGGTCTGTAATTAAATCCGCACGCCCACGCAGTAATATCTTCTTGGGAAGCAACAACTCATTTCGTAGCTCATTATTGATTTCATTATGAACTACATCATCATCTTCCTCAATTATATTCACCTCCGTTTGCGGGCAATTTTCCATTTCATCTTTCAAGATATTTTGGAAATTCACTTTGCATTCGTCGATGATGGATGAATCTAACCAGTCATATCGGTCGATTTGACGTAATCGCGACACCAAACGGTCTTCTATGCTTTTCAACAAATTACACGTTAACAAATAATCCTGAATAGTCTCCAACTCTTTCGGGATTTCTTGCCGCTTTTCCAAATAAATCGTCTTTTTATTACGCTTGTTTCCATCATCATTCAATAGAAAATCAATATATACCAATAACTGACTGGATTGCGATACATATTCTGGATGGTCTTTCAAATAAGAATCGATACAATATGCCGGTATTGCATTCCCATTTATATCACTTACTTCCTCAAAAAAACCATCTCTTGCTTCCATTATAGTAGGGATTTCCAATGGCTCGGTATTCAACTCTTGTTTTTCATATACGGACTCCAATAAAGGAGTCAAAAAGTCCAACACTTCTTCCGGAATAAACCTTGTTAACTCTGTTACCGGCTCGCGCTTCGCTCTCCCATTGTTTTTGATTTCATTCTCTTCTTCATCCGTCAAAGGGGGAATATTCCGTGCGTGCCCCCTGAACTTTATATACTCCTTCGTCTTCATCTGGTAATGATTTTGCTTCAAAAAAGGAAGCGGACGTTTATACGCAAAATAACTATTGTCATATTCCTCAAACAAATATAACCGCTCTGAACCTCGGGTTGCCCCCACATAAATTGTATTGGGACACACCGTCTTATTACTTACCCGATTATAAAAAATAAAATAACTATTATCACAACCCAACAAAAATACCAACTTGCGACCACGCCCTTTCACACTGTGAAATGTCGAAAATACTACCTTGCGATTCGCTACCCGCTCATCTATCTGGTCTGATTCTTGATTCGGTATATAACACGGCACATTCATATCATTTACCAGCAAATTCTCTATTTCTGACACTGCCTTGTTTTTACCCTTTATCGACGCCGCCAAAATAAAAATATCCCCCGGAGAATACCCATTGTCCAATGCATTCTTGATTTCATATTGGATTATGTTATTTATATTGTACGGAGAATGACATACGTAATCCACTGGCTTCCCTTCACGAACCGCCTCCATCCTGTCTTCCCCCAATAACGTCTTATTTACAAACTCCGCCATCGGTTTCGTTATACGATACGATATATGCATCTCCGCACGACGAAACGGTGCTGTCAAAAAAGGTAAAGGCTCCCAAATAGATGCCGCTTTTGTTAAAAAACGCTCGTCAGACCCCTTGAAATCATACAAACTTTGCTTTTTATCACCCAAAATAAGCATCTGTATTGGACGCCCATAATCCGTTATGAATTTTACCATTAACTGATAATATAATGGCGTCATATCCTGCACCTCGTCTATCACTAACATTTCAAACTCCTGAATTGGCTTCATTGGCACCTCATTATTATGAAGCGCCTTCCTGATTTCTTTATCTGTATACCCCGAACGCAAATAATACTTTTTTGCCAAACTATGAAACGTATGCACCTGAATGTTTTGAATATCATTCTCCGCCGCGTTATCTTGAACATCCTTCCGCAATGCCTTGTTATACGTCACTTGGAGGATTTTCATATTCGGTTGCTTCGATGCACACCCCAGAACTGTCGTCGTTTTCCCTGTTCCAGCAACCGCTTCCACTATCACATTGTATTTTTCTAAAAGTAATTCATATATATGTTGTTGCTCGTGATTGAATTCATGCATGGTATAATTTAAACTATTATATCATGATAAAATACGTTTATACTCTTTCTCATTAGCTTTTCCAACTAACTTCTTCTCACAATTACTCCACTATTAAGTCTCCATCCAATCTCTTCTTATATATCATCTCCGCTGTTATTGGCTCCGAATCACCTGTATTATTCATCTGATTCGCCATCTGTTCATACGTCAACATACGAATTACATACACTACATCCCTGATTTGCACCTTCTCCCAAGACCCCCGTTGTTTTCCTAATGACAACACGATTTTTTTTATATCTTGCACATCATCTACATTGCGAATATCCTCGTATTTTGGTCGTCCCGTTTCAGTTGTACTTGTATGAATCACATGCAATACATCCTCGCAAAATGCGTGTAATAATGTTTCATCCATTTGCGACTCTATAATATTCGCTGTTTTGGGTGTATCTACTGGAATAACGATTGATGATGATGTTGATAATGATGGTGGTACTTCATTCTCTTCCTCCACTACCACCTGTTTCGGTTCATCTTCTATGGCCTCTTCCTCTTCTACTACCGCTTCCTCCTCTACTAATTTTTCCTCCGCAGATGTTGATTGATTACTCGACTCCATCGAAATATCACTCACATTATCCGTCTGAACAGGCATTGTATCTAATGTTATCTGCAAAGGGTCAACATAACTTTTACTATCTCTCTTTTCGGATACCTCTTTTTGGTGCGGTTCTTGGGATTCTTCTACAACAACAGTCGTTGCTTGTACTACCTTTTTTGAAAAACAAGAACCCATCTACGTTATTATGTATGCCATACATGATAACATTGTATTTATATTGTTGCTGTCTAATGTTTTATTTGATTCCCAGTAATATTGATTTCATGAATGGGTTTCTTTGCTAAACGTACCATCTTTTTACGTGTTTTGTTATCCAGGAAACGCCAGATATAAGGCATCTTTTTATGTAATTCATCTGCATATACACTATTCTTATCCGTTTTCAACATCTTCACTGTTTTATTTTTTGTATGTCCGCACCAATTCTTCGATATTTCTTTCTTGGTAACACAGTAAGATGGCTTACACCCACGAATACATTTACCACAAGGCACCTTATTACACTGTTTTTTTGATTTCCTTTTTGTCATTTTCTTTGCGGTTTTATTTCTTGGCATTCCTACGTATATACATTATGATGGTATATTTCCTTTTCACAACAATTTACTGTTTCCTGGATGAACCCATATAAATGCAATCCTCTATTTATCCATATACATATGAACATCTATTATGGCACATACGACAAAGCATTTGATGTCACTGATGCGTGCAAGTTATTATTAAAAGATAAAAATACCATTACTATTCCACGCGGAGACGGCGAACGCGCCAAACTATTTGGCGACCCCAACCCCGGATTTCTTAAAAGAATCATTGTCAAACATAACGGGAAAACATCCGAATATAACGAAACCATTGCCGTGACAATTACTTTACCTGAAAATATTGCCGAAAATGAAGTCGAAAATAGATTAAAACACATTCATTCCAATCTGAAAATGTGCCACGGAAACTTCTATAACGAGCTACCAGAACAAAAAATGGCAGTTCGCTATTTAACTGGAAACGAAAAAGTCTTGGAATTAGGTGCTAACGTTGGTCGCAATTCTCTCATTATCGGCTCCATTGTAAATCAAAACCATTTCGTTACTCTTGAATGTGATGAATTAACCGTAAAACAACTAACCGAAAATAGAGACGTCAATAATATGCACTTTCATATCGAACACGCTGCGCTTTCTAATAGAACACTTATCCAGAAAGGTTGGGATACCAAACCAAGTGAAGTATTAGAAGATGGTTATCAATGGGTCAATACCATTACCTTAGATGCATTAAGAAACAAGTATAATATCGATTTTGATACATTGGTATTGGACTGCGAAGGTGCCTTTTATTATATTCTTACCGATATGCCCGATATACTGAATAATATTAATCTTATTATAATGGAAAATGATTATCACGATATTACCCATAAAAATTACATTGATACCGTGTTGAAACAAAACGGGTTTCACGTAGAATACAGTGAAGCAGGGGGATGGGGGCCTTGTTCAGAACGATTCTTTGAAGTATGGAAACGATAAACATAATTTTGTTAGCATTTTGTTAGCATTTATTGCTACTTTTATTTACTATAATCACGGGAGGGTATAGTAAATCTATTACCTATTATGGTGTCAAATTATGGGAATTCAATGAAAACAATTCACTATTTTTGTTAGCATTTTTTGTTAGCATTTTTAGCAAAATGATTAGTCGCAATATTTCAATGTTTTTGTAACCAAAAGTATTAGAAAGTCCAAAAGTATTATTACTGAAAATATATTAACATATGTATGTTATAAGACCATTATGGTGTGAATAATGACATTTGTTGTCTCTCATAATGCCCATTATTCTAATACTTTTTTGATACTTTGGCAACAGAAAAGTAGCAAAAAGTAGCAAAAGTATTATTACTGAAAATATATTATCAGGTATTTTATGACTCCATTATCGTGTGTATTTTCAATTTATTAATAATAGTCAATTCCGTTTTTCCCTAATACTTTGTTGCCATTTTGGCAACATTTTGGCAACAAAAAGTATTAGAAAAAGTAGCACACGCTATTTTGTAACCAAAAGTATTAGAAAGTCCAAAAGTATTATTACTGAAAATATACTAACATATGTATGTTATAACACTGTTATGGTGTGAATAATAGCATTAGTAGTCATTAACAATGCCCATTTTTCTAATACTTTTTTGATACTTTGTTGATACTTTTGGCAACAGAAAGTATCAAAAAGTAGCAAAAGTATTATTACTGAAAATATATTATCGGGTATTTTTATGACTCCATTATCGTGTGTATTTTTAGTTTATTAGTAATAGTCAATTCCGTTTTTTCCCTAATACTTTGTTGCCATTTTGGCAACAAATGGCAACAGAAAAGTATTAGAAAAAGGTCACACCGTATAAATTTGTATTAGATTCATAGGTTACCCCCCTAAATCCACGAAATACGAAGGGTGCTTTATGGATTTTGGCGATTCTGGGGGGTGACCCGATTTTTTTTGACGACAGAATTTTTTGACCCCCTTAAAATGGCATATTCTGTAAAAAAAATACAAGAATTGCCAAAAATAGATGGTAAAATTGCGATTTTTGACCCCCTTAAATCAATGAATCTTGAACCAACTTTTATGAATTTATGGGATTCTGGGGGGTTATCAAAAACGGGATTTGAGTGGGAAAATTTTTCCATTTTTTACCCCCTTAAAATGGCATATTCTGTAAAAAAATCACAAGATTCTTTGATTTCGTATAGTAAAATGTGGGTTTTTTCGGGTTTTTTTGAAAAATCATGTCAAAACCTTTTCAGCTGAAACAAAAAGTGGACATTTTAAAAATGTCCATTTTTTTTTTTTTGAAAATACTTTTGTCACAAAATTTTTGCAAAATTGGCTTCACAGCATAATGCTGTCATTTCCGTTTTTTGTAAAAAATTTTGACAGCATAACTTTTTTTCCCGATTTTGATTAGCTACTTTCATAATACTTTTTGTGTTGCCAAAAATGGCAACAAAAAGTATTAGAAAAAAGTAGCAAAAAAAAGTTATTACATAATACGATATACAGTAATGTTTTTTTTGATATTGAAAAAAAATTGACACTGAACATCAAAATGGCAACATTTGGGCAACATTTTGGCTAAAAGTATTAATAAAATTAGATACATAAATATAATATTTTTTAAACCATAATAGTAATAAAAATATGTATTATAATATATGTATGCTAATAAACGAAGCTACCAAAAAAAATACTTTTAGAATAATTTAGCTACTTTCTATCAATTCACAATTAAAATTATATAAAGAAATAATATATTCAAATACATATGTCTCAAACACGTTATTGTTCTGTATGTGATTATAAAACGACTAAAAAATCAAATTATTTAAAGCATATGAATAGTGCGAAACATGCTATAAAAACAAGTGCAAAGAACCAAGAAGTATGTCAAGAATACAGTTGTCAAGCGTGTAACTATACAACCAATTATAAGGTTAATTACACGAAACATTTGAAAACATCAAAACACAAAAAAAAAATACGGGAAGAAGCACAAGAGGAAGACGACGATGAAGACGACGATGAAGACGACGATGAAGATGACACACACGTAAACGAGTATTTTTGTAATTTTTGTCACAAAAAGTACACACATAGGTCAAGTTGTTGGAAACATCAACAGACATGTAAGAAAATCATAGGAACAGGAACACAAATAGTAGACCCGTCAATAGTAATGGAATTGTTAAAGACGAATATGGAATTCAGACAAATGTTTATGACCCAGTCGCAGCAAATATCAACCATATTAGATAGTGTATCGAATGGTACAATTGCAAACAACTCCCACAATACAAATAATAGTAATAATCGGTTTAATATCAATATATTCTTGAACGAGCAATGCAAAGATGCTATGAATATAGAGGATTTTGTAGAGTCTATTGACTTTACATTAGATGATTTGGAAGAAACAGGAAAACACGGTTATGTAAAAGGAATATCGCGAATTATAACAAACAAATTGAAATCAATGGATATGTTTTCTCGACCTCTTCATTGTACGGATGCAAAGCGGGAAACATTATATATAAAAGAAGAAAACAACTGGAAAAAGGATGACGAACAACATACAATGTTTCGAAACGTCATTGCAGAAGTTGCTGAAAAGAACGAAGGAATGATAGAAGAATGGAAAGAGACCCATCCGTTATGCACCATTGCTGGAACAAAGGAAACAGACCAAATAATGGATATTTATTATAATACAATGACCGGAAGTAACGAAGAAAATGATAAGTTCAATAAGAAAATCATAAAGAATGTATTGAAAGAAGTAATGATTACAAAAGACATTGTTGTATAGTATGCTCTAACGACTGACAAACGACATAAACACAATTATGAGAATATAATAATGGAACCCAATCCAAAGTTTTATTGCAGTAAATGCGATTTTAAATGTGTCAAAAAAACAGACTATACCCGGCATCTGAATACAAAGAAGCATCAAAAGAAGTGTGAGGAACCACTAATCGATTGTAGCATCTGTGGCAAAATTTTCAGCAGTCGTACAACTTTATGGAGACATAAAAAAGCGTGTGCGGATACAGAGATAACAACTCCGCCTGACCAAATGACTTCTGAACTAACAAATACAAATACAAATGAAGAATTACTAAAATCAGTAAACAAGATGGTAGCAAGTTTTTCTGATTTACATAACGTTATGGTGAGCAACGCAAATTTATTTGGTAATATGATAGATAACGTGAAACAACTTCTGGATGAGAACAAGTCAAATGACTAACCAATAATAACACACCGAATATGTGGGTGTTATTATTCTGTATTCATATTATTCGTCTTTCTTGTCGCACAAGTCATCAACCACTTTTTGTAACACACTATGGCGGGCATCGCAAATGGCTTTTTTGGGTAATAGTTCCATGCGGCGTTGCATAGCATCAAAATGAGTAAGGATATCTTCGGTAGCCTGAATAATCATTTCAAATGGTCTCCACGTGACACAATCATAAATGTCCAATGTATCGCCATATAAAGAAATGTCCGAAACGATGAGTTTATTGGCGAAAATCATACGGTCGCAACGAATGTGCTGAAAAATGAAGAAGCAGCTGAAGTGGTGAATGTTAATGATGACTTTACATTTCTTGATAAGTTCGTCGCGTTCCTTATCCCATCCCATAATGTTAATGGATTTCCATTGTTTTTCTTGTTGTACGAGTTCCCACATTTTGTTTCGGCGATATTTAAACATAGAGTTAACGGATTCGTGTGGTTCAACATACGCATTAATGATACCTACGTCATATTCGTATTCGTGGTCGGGGTTATAGATTTGGCAAAAATCCTTCAAGTGAAATTGGTAAGGAATATGAAAAATTTCGTGTGGATACTTGGGACAATGTTCTTTAACGTAATCTTCCATAAGTTTAACGTTCGATGGACTGTAATCAGCGACTTTTGCGCCGGCTTCAATGAAAGCAACAATGTGTTGAAATCGGTTTTGTTCGGTAAGATTTTCTACATTCAAGAAAACAAACCGAGGATTTTGAATTAACTCGGACGGTTGTTTATCTGCGGGTAGCCACATTTGGGTGAAAACATAAATAAAGTCGTTTTGTAAAAACGCGGGAATACTGAACTGGGAAAGTTCGATACATATATCGAATAAGTCCAAACTTTGAATATAGTCATCCAATACTTTTTTGTCTTCTTTGTATACAAGGACGAACTTGCGACCATGTTTTTTTAGTGTGGAAATGTCCATATAAAATATTACATAGAATAGATGAGTAATGTTTAAATTGTTGTTGTAGTGTAAAAAATATATATAAAGTATATATGGTGAATTACCAATCTGCATTATATAGAATCAATCGTAACAAGAAAATAGGAACAAAGGTATGTTTTGAAGGGTATGATAATGAATTATTACCGAAAGAATTGGATATAAAAACGTTAAGCAAATTGTTGAGTAAAATGCAAAAGATATGTTTTCAAGACAATAAAGTGAAAGAAAACGAGAAAAGAATAAAAGATTTGCTTTTAATGAAGGAAGAAAGGACGATTGCGGTAGTATTATCACTGGGATATGAAGAAAATAGCAGAGGATTTATGGATATAGTGGATGGAAGTAGTGCAACGATTCAATTGAGTAATCAAGGGTTTATGCGATACCAGCAACCTTGGATTAATGAAGTATGCAGGTCGAATTTGAAAAAGGCTTCTGGAAAACCCACGAACAATGTGATGGATATGATAGATATTTTTATCTCCAAGTACAAGATGCCAACTTCTAAAAAAACAGATGGTGCGTATTTATACATTGAAAAGAATCCAGAACATGGTAGTGGTGATTTCTTATTGAACTATTATACAAAGTATGACTATAAGAAGATGGATAATGAAGATGAGGACTATTATTATATGGGAAAGAAATATAACCGAACAATGAAGAAGGAACGTAGGAAGAGGTGTAAAAATAAAACAAGTCGTTTGAAATAGGAGTAAGGTGCGTATAGATAATGTGTAAACATACATTATCTTACTGGGATTTATTGGATTTTTTATGGGATTTCTTCTTGAATGTGCGTTTCGTACGCTTGGTATGTTGTTTGTTTTTGCGAATGGTTCTCTTTTTCTTTTTCTCATTATGTTTTCGGGTTTTTCTTTGTTTGGGTTTTTTTAACATACCTCCGTGTTTTCCTGTTGATGCCGTTGTTTCATTAATTACGGGAACATATATGTGCAGTTGTGTATCGCCTTCGTTTATTTTCTGTTGGTGTCTGTTACATAAAATACATTTTGCTATATCCTCAAAACAGTAGTTTGATTCATCATTACTATCGTCCTTTTCCCCACTGTTTGAGCTACCAGTATCTATTGTGGCATATTGGGGTAGTGCAGAACCATCTTTATCCACATATTTTTCATTCACATAATTTTTAAATCCTTGGTTGGGGTCTGATATATATATTACGGGATTACAATCAGGAAAAGGGTTCTCATCACCACCATCACCATCATCCTTGTCTCCTGTCGCACTCTTGGCATGCTTCACCGCGGTTTGGAAATCATTAACCAATGTATTATAGTTGTCATAATAAAACAACATACGATTATATTCTTCTTGCAGGTATTGTTCGTAGGATACATTCGGTTGACTGAACTCTTCTGTGTCTGTTTTCTGCGTATCACCATCATCTGCTTGTTGTTGTACTGTAAGGTATACTGGCTGTCCTAGCAACCTACCAGCCTCATGCATACACTCCATAAATGAGAGTTTTGGATTCATATATAATAACATAACTGCAGCATTGAGTAAATTTAACGTGTGTCCGGCTAACTGTCGTTGTTGTTGTTGTTGTTGTTGTTGTCCTGCTGCTGCTTGTTGTAGCTGTTGTAGCTGGTTTTTTGCTGCTGCTGTTGCTTCTTGCAGCTGTTGTAGCGGGTATTGTAGCGGGTGTAGTTGTAGCGGGTGTAGTTGTAGCGAGTGTAGTTGCAGCTGGTATTGCAGCTGGTATTGCAGCTGGGATTGTAGCTGTTCTGCGCTGTACAGCTGGGATTGTAGCTGTTTTGCAAGGTACAGCTGGTCTGCTGTTGTTGCTTGTTGCAGCTGGTTTGTTGCTTGTTTCAGCTGTTTTATTGCTTGTTTCAGCTGTTCTTCTGCTTCTGCTGCTTCTGCTTCTGCTGCTTCTGCTTCTGCTGTTAGAACTGCTGTTAGATCTGATCGGGGGTAGGATTGCACGGAAGTACCATACCGTTTATTGTTTGGTGATATATTTTCGGTTGTTCCACTATAGGGTCTTTTCACACCCTTGGAGGGACCGTCCATACCCCCAAACATTTTTCCTGATGAAGCAGACTGTTTTGGTGGAGGATTATGTTTAAAAAAACTGGCTATGGTATTAACCCATTTACTCGTTTGCTGCATCTCACTTTTCTTTTCATTATTAAGAAGACTATAATGGTCATTAATTGCATTACATAATAAATTACTATGTCCCCTGATTGAAGTCGTACACTTTTCCTTGTAATCACGAACCTTATCTGCGTCGTATGCATTCTCTTTATACTTGTCATAAATAGTCCTCTCTGTTTCGGGTTTAATTGCTTCTTTGAACCGTGCTTTAAGCATAGGACAATATTCAGAACCATAAACAGCATCATCGTTTGCAATATATTCAACAATCTTCTTGATACTGACCTCGTCGGGAGTCCATACCCCATTTTCAAACTTTATAGTAATATCGTCATTTTTAAACCGATTACAATGAACGTGAGATGGTTGATATGCATAAACCATAAGGTCTTGTCCCTGGAAAGCCAGTAATCCAGTTAACATACCGACAACAATACCTGCAACGTGTTCACAATCGCCGCAACTTGTGGTTTCGAACGCACCATGATAGTAATATACAGGTTGATTGCATAACCAACATTGACCACAATATCCGTAACGAGTAGGATTAACATTCAGTTCAAATGATTTGATTCCGTACTTATTGTCATTGTCAGGAATGATATTGTCTGCGTGAGCACCGTATTCGTGGATTAACATTCGTCTAATGGTGGCTTTATTCGTAGGTACAGCCAGCCCAATATCTTTGTAGTGTTTTTGAATAAAGGAAGTTCTTTCTGTCCCTGTATATTTTTTAATGATAGGAAATTGGTCAAGAGCCTCTCCCATGTCTTTGTTTTTAGATATTTTTTTTTTATCACGAGTATTCTTGGTAGTTCTGACACCACGACCCTTATAATTTATCATATTATCACCCTTTTTCGCCCGGGTTTTTGCCACTAAACATTCTCTATCTGGGTTATTCAGTTTAGTAAGTACTGTTCTAATCTCGCGTTTCCCAATTATCTCTTGTATATAGTCTGTAACATCGTGAATGTCATCACCCTTAAATATCATGTGAATACATTCGTATATATCATCTTTGAAAAGTTCTCTTCCGGGGTCGCCTGTCTGATTATTATCTGGCTTACAGGCTGCGTCAATTATTTTATTGTTGGTCTCAAAGTCATCGAAGTATGCCGGACGTTTTCTTTCCCTTGTTGCTTTTGGATCACTAGCTTCTTTACTCATAAATAAAGTATATAATACATCCAGATAATAATAATAATACCTAAAATGTATTAGCGGCTGTTTATAATGTTTTGAATTATACCAATATAAGAAGATTTTTTTCAGTTTATTATATATCCATAAATGGATAACAATGATGAAATAATAGCGAAATTGGTGAAAGATGTTGAACAAATGAAACAAGAAATACGTGAATTGAAAGAAAAATGGGAACCAAAGAACGGAATTCAAGAGGAAACTTCAAAAGAAATGGATGAAAAGAAGTTAAAACGCAGGGAATATAACCGACGGTATTACATTAAGAAAAAGAATAATTGAATAAGAAAATTGAACTAAATACACCTATTTATAATATAGTAACTTCATATGAAAAAGCAAACAAAAGGGTTAACCCGGAATACCATCGATAAGTAATCAAAGCCATAGGTAGTAATTATGTGTGACGATGTTTTGTCAAGTTCAACTGATGGAATTGGTAAACTATCTATATAGTCATTAAGTAGTAAAGGGGTTTCTTTTTCAGTCGTGATAGTAGTAGTATTTTTTTGATTCACAGTGTAATTACATTGTGAATCAATTTCAATTTTAGTTAAAAATATGAAAAATATGTTTCAATGAACCATATTTTTTCTGTTGCTATATTAAATATCCGTATTTACTTGAATAACTTGATTCTCTGAAGGGTAATTTTTACGGCATCCTCTCTGATGCGCACTTAATGCTTTTTTACTGGTAGCTGAATATACATTGCAAATGTCGCACACGTATTCGGTTTTTTTCGCCGATGAATAGTCTTTGCTGGCAAGGTATTTATCCAGCGAAGGGAAATTCATATGTTCGATTTGATACACTAATTTCTTTTGAATATCCTTCGCGGAAAGAATAAGCGCTTCCTTTTGATTAAGAAACGATTGAAATTCCTGGTTGATTCCATCGAGTTCGTCCTGGGTAATCGTGTTTTCTTGTTTATTTTGGGAAATTAATTTCAACTTCTGGTCAAGATTATCAATAATATCGAAAGCAACCTTGATTTTTTCCTTGTTGTAATTCACGTTATGGACATATACGAGAACGTTACCTTTATGAACGTCGATAGTATAATTTCCCTTTGAAGTAATACCAGACGATTGACTCAAAAAAATACCGTGGCATTTTGTTTCTTCTACATCTCTGATGAATTTCTTTACTTCTTCCAAATTAACGTTCCGTTCGTAGACCTTGTTTTCTATGATAACGGAGGGACTATTAAGTCTTCTCACAAAGAAATCTCCTGATGCTTTTATATTCGCCGTATTCTTGATTTCACCACTTGGGAACAAGTTATTAAGTACGCTTTCAATAGCCATTTCCGATGCAGCACCTTTGTTGGATGAGTTTTGGAACCGCTTGAGGTAATCACCAAGGTCATTGAATATGGAATCATTCTTTGCATTTGACGTAAGGGTTGCTTCTTTGATGGAATTAAGGTCATTCTGTAATCTTGCTTCCGATGAAGATACCAAGTTAGAAATGGTATTATTGAACGTGTTGTATTTACTATCAAATGCGGAAATGAAATTATTGAAGCCATCATTGCTATTGATTGTCTTCGTTTCGTTGATGATTTCTTGCTGAAATTGCTTTAGGGTCTCTTCGAGTTGCTTTGAGTGTGTTGTTTCTGTAGATAAACTTGTTTCTCTGATAAGGTTATTTGTTTTTTCAATAAGGAACAGATTATTTCTCTCAATTAGAGACCCCAATTTGTCAGAATGTTCAGTATTTTCAATACTCATAAGCGATTTTACTTCATCAATGTACTCTTTTTTAATATCTAACATCTTCACAATCATACTATTCGTAATATCAGAGTTCATTTGGTTTATTCTTGCTTCTATATTGCAAATACTGTTAGTAAGGTCTCGCATTTTATGTTGGTTGTCATTAACACTACTCAATATTTGACTATTGATAGTAGAATTAATCGCAGAAGAGCTATCATCGAGCAATTTTTCAATTATTTCGTGAAAAAGAATACTCATGGTCTCGAAATTTAAGTGAGGATTATTTTTATAAAAATCGTAAATTTTCGCATTGTTAATCGTAAGAGATTTTTCTGACATATGTTTTTCAAACTGATTTCTTTTTTAAGTTATTTTTAATAGAATTTACTTTTGTGATGATTAAGCTAGCTTCAGGGTGTTTTTCAACAGAAAAAAAATCATCGGATTTCAAATGCCCTTCCAATTTTTGTTTCCATTCCCCACTTAAATCGGTATTTGTAAGACTATGCATATCAACTTCAAATTGACCTGAAATATTAGCGTTGTTTTCAATTTTTAAATTTACTTTTTTGAATTTTAATGTTCCTGAATGTGATTGATTTGTAATTTT
>ENA-OUOG01003024-OUOG01003024.1-marine-metagenome-genome-assembly--contig:-NODE-3024-length-16406-cov-6.099577_pt1 | contig 16406 bp, 7 predicted proteins | sample MGYA00248635_ERZ508505 | MGnify/ENA primary metagenome ERZ508505 (study PRJEB26176, sample SAMN06267871) | marine metagenome | isolation source: Saanich Inlet, British Columbia, Canada | place: Pacific...
GTTCGGGGCACCGTTTCCGAAGTATGTGCAGTCGCTCGTGCACCCGTGCAGCACGGCCTCGTACATCGCCACGCTGACGTTCAGTCCCGCGCACTCGTACACCTGCAGCTCGCAATTATCGACACCCGCCGCGTGCCCGCCGTCTATTTGAACCACGCCTCCCTTTCCGCCCGTGGTGCTGGCTCCCGATCCCGCTACTACGTTTACGCTTCCGCCCGGCGCGTTCGCCGCGTTCGCGAGGCCGGCAGTTACCGTCACGTTCCCGCCCGACCCGACGTCGCCCTGATCCACGAAAACCGTGACGTTCCCCGCGCGACCGTTCGTCGCCCTTCCGGTGCCTAACGTCAGGTCTCCCGCGTCTCCGTTGTTCGCCGGACCGGCGAACACGCTCATGGACCCGCCCGTCGAATCAGTGCTCGTTCCCGCGACAACGGAGACGTTTCCCGCCGCCGCGCCGAATCCGCGCGCGCCGCGAATCGAAAGCGCGCCCGCGGTTTCGTTGGACACCGGGTCCTGTCTGTTCATCACGTACTCGCTCGGCGCTGCCACGCCGAGCGCGGTCTGGCCCTTGATGGCCACTCTGTCCGTCTCCTCGTCGCCTAGCGTGACGTCCTGCGCCACCGAGAGCGTGGACTCGAAGTTTCCGGCGCCCGTCACCGTCATGGCGTTTTCAAGTAAGAAGGCGCCGTCCTCGTTTTGCTCGTCGGCGTCGGCGTCCATCAGCCGGAACCCGCGGCACGGGTGTTTCCCGGTGAACATCTTGGTGTTCGCGCGCAGCTTGAACGTCGCCGTGGTCGCGCCGTACACGCCGACGTAGTACGTTCCAGCCTCGGGGCTGGGAATCTCGATCACGTCCGCCGCATCAGTCGCCTCGGACTTGAACGCGTACAGCGACGTCGTCGGCCGCGGCTCGCGCGACACGTACACGTCGGGATTGCCGTTGGACGCCGTGAGCGTGAACGTCAGCGCCTGCGCCGCCTCTACGCACGCCAGCTGGAGCTTGTAGTACTTGTAGTTGCCCTGGCCGATCATACCCGAGCGCGCCACGCCTTTCTCCAGGAGCGTGCCTGCGAGCGCGACGAAAGGGAGGGAACGCGAGGGAAGGGAAGAGGAGAAGAGGAAAACGAGTTGTTAGCGCGCGAGTCGTCGTCGATCGGTCGCGCGACGACGGGCGGGAGACGCGGAACGGGGTCGGGTTCGCCGCGCGCGACGTCCGCCGACGCTCGCGATCGACCGGCGACGTCCAGACTCGAAACCTCGCCTTTCGAGCGCGAGGCGCGCCGAACGCGCCGCGCTCGCGAAACGTTCGGCGCGGAGCGAGCCAAGGCAACAACGGATCCGGGACGTACCCGCGCGCGCGGTGCCCACGAGCGCGCCCGCGAACGTGAGCACCCTCATGCACGTTCGCGCGATTCCTCTAGTCGCGCGGCGTGGGGTGCGGGGCGCGCCGCCGTCGCGTCGGCGGCGTGGGGTGCCGCCCCCATGGGGCGCGACGTCCTCCATCGCTGTCGGGAACAACCGGCACCCGCCAATCGCGTAGTCGTTCCCGCCGCTGGCGCTCGTAGTGCGCGAGCGGGTTTCGGCCTGCGTGGCCGCTAGTTCTAAGGTCGGCGTCGAGTGTTTACGGATCCGGCTGTCTTCGCGGGAACCTCTCGGCCGCACGTCTCGTTTAAAAAGCTCGAGGGGAGTGCGTGTATCGACGCCGAGTGCGCGAGGGGCTTCCAGCGCCTCTCGCATTGCGCGCACCTCGGGCTTGCGCGCGCTTTCGGATCGAACTGTCGTTGTTCTTCGAGAGCGCATTTTTTTTCGAGCAGTCGAGTGCAGATCCCGCCTTTTTCAATGCGGGCGATGCGGAAACCCGTATATATCTATTAGTCTTCAATGTTTGATAATTACCAAGGTATGTCGTTTTTCTTTAGACTAAATGCCCGCACCGTGTGTTATTTTCATCTGGCGCAGAAGAAAAAAATCATCGTCCCTTGGTGACGTGCGTCGACCGCCCCCCACGCGCACTCGTCCGCTCGCGACCGGCGCAGATCCGGTGGGGAGGACACGTCTAGCGCGGGGCGCGACTTCTGGGCTCGAAGGAGACGTCGTGGGCTGGACCCCGCGGGCTGAGCGGGAAACAAAATGCCGCACGGTAGGTATAGGGCAAACGGATGCGAGAGGCAATCTTAAAAAACCTGCCCCTGCGACGCGCGATCCCGACCGTCGTGGAACCACGCTGACCCCAGTGCCCGCCTTCCCCTCTCGAATATCGACTCTGACGCAGGTGGCGGACGCGAGGAGGGGCGCAATGAAGACGCCAAGGGCGGCGCCGAGGCGCACGCGCGATACAAGCAGTATCAATACAAAGAGGTGCGCCCGCGCTCGCGAACGAACGCCGCGAACGCCCGCCGCCAAGATCTTTTCGTCGCGCCCTCCCCTCTCGTCCGTCGCTCACCCGCGCGTCCGTCCCTCCCCCTTCTCTCGTCGTCGTCCCGCAGAACGCGAGCTTGGTGCTCACATCAGACCGCTCGGAGCGCGTCACCGGCGAGCCCAGCGGCGCGCCGGAGACGCTGTGGGGCCGCATCGAGCCGGGAACGTTCGGCGACCGCGCGCACGTCAGTCGGCCGGCCGAGCTCGATGAGCGCATGAAGAAGTCCAAGGAGAAACGCAAAAACGCCGCGGGCGGGATGGACCAGGACGACCTCGACGCGTACGCGGCGAAGCGCAAGCGCCGGGGCGCGGAGCGGGCGAGCGTGCTCGACGCGGAGGCGGACGGATCGTACCGGCCGAAGACGCGCGAGACGCGCGCGGCGTACGAGGCTTTGCTCGGGATGATCCAGGCGCAGTTCGGCGACCAGCCGCGGGACGTGCTCCGCGGCGCCGCGGAGGAGGTGCTGCAGGTGCTCAAGGACGACACGTCCAACGACCCGAAGCGGAAGAGCGACGTCGAGAAGCTCATGGGCCCGACGAGCGACGAGAGCTTCGCGCGGATGGTGGCGGTTGGGAAGCTGGTGACAGATTTCAAGCCGGGCGGCGCCGGCGACGACGCCGACGACGCCGCCGGCGACGCGCTCGACGACGACATAGGCGTCGCCGTGGAGTTCGAGGAGGAGGACGAGGAGACGGACAACGAGGTGGACGAGGTGCTGGAGGCGAGCGATGTGGAGGAGGAGGAGGAGGGGGGGGAAGAGGCTGAAACCGCGGGCGCCGGCGTGGGGGTGGCCGGCGCGGCGGGCGCCGGCGGCGCCGGCGCGGAGGCTCCGGACGACGCGGTCCCCGCCTCCGAGATCGACGCGTACTGGCTGCAGCGCCAGATCGCCTCCGCGTTCGGGTACACGGACGCAGAGGCGAGCGAGTCCAGCAAGACCGCGGAGGAGGTGCTGGCGGCGCTCGGGAACGAAAGGGACGATGAGCGCGCCTGCGAGAACCAGCTCGTGCTTATGCTGGACTACGACAAGTTCGACCTCATCAAGAAGCTACTCAAGTCGCGCGCGCGGGTGGTGTGGTGCACCAGACTCGCGCGCGCGCAGAACGACGAGGAAAAGGCGGTGGTGATGGAGCAGATGGCCGCGCGGCCGGAGGCGGCGAAGGTGCTGGACGCGATGCGCCAGACGGGCGAGCGCGCCTCGGCGCGCGCGCGGCAGAGCGCGATGGAGGCGAAGATCCGCGAAGAGGCGCGGCGGCTCCGCGGCGAAGTGGCCGCGGACGTCGCGGACGCGGCCGCCGGTCATGAGGCTGCCGCGGCTGGGCGCAAGATGCTCGAGCTAGACGCGCTGGCGTTCGCGCAGGGAAGCCACTTCATGTCCAACAAGCGCTGCGAGCTTCCGGCGGGGTCGTACCGCAGCGCGAAGAAGGGGTACGAGGAGGTGCACATCCCCGCGCTGAAACCCAAAGCCTTCGCGGACGCCGAGAAGCTGCGCCCCATCGAGGAGCTGCCTTCCTGGGCGCACCCCGCGTTCGCGGGGATGAAGGCCCTGAACCGCGTGCAGAGCCAGGTGTACGAGACGGCGATGCTGTCGCCGGAGAACATGCTGCTGTGCGCGCCCACCGGCGCGGGCAAGACGAACGTCGCGATGCTCACGATTCTGCACGAGATCGGCTCGCACCGGCGACCGGACGGCTCCCTGAACACGAACGCGTTCAAGATCGTGTACGTCGCGCCCATGAAGGCGCTCGTCGCGGAGATGGTGGGCAACCTCGGCGCGAGGCTCAAGCCGTACGGCGTGAACGTGCGCGAGCTCACCGGCGACGTGTCGTTGTCGCGCGCGCAAATCGACGACACGCAGGTCATCGTCACCACCCCCGAGAAGTGGGACATCATCACGCGCAAGTCCGGCGACCGCACGTACACGCAGCTCGTGCGTCTGCTGATCATCGACGAGATCCACCTGCTGCACGACACGCGCGGGCCCGTGTTGGAGTCCATCGTGGCGCGCACGGTGCGGCAGGTGGAGCAGACGCGTGAGATGGTGCGGCTGGTGGGCCTCTCGGCGACGCTGCCCAACTTCGAGGACGTCGCGTCGTTTCTGCGCGTGAACCCCGCGAAGGGGCTGTTCGTGTTCGACAACTCGTTCCGCCCGTGCCCGCTGCAGCAGCAGTTCATCGGCGTGACCGTGAAGAAGCCGCTGCAGAGGTTCCAGCTCATGAACGACATCTGCTACGAGAAGGTGATGGAGAACGCGGGCAAGTCGCAGACCATCATCTTCGTGCACAGCCGGAAGGAAACCGCGAAAACCGCGAAGGCGATGCGGGACACCGCGCTGCAGAACGACCAGCTCGCCAAGTTTCTGCGCGAAGACAGCGCGAGCCGCGAGATTTTAGTGTCCGAGGCGGAGCAGTGCCGTTCCGCGGACCTTAGAGACGTGCTGCCGTACGGGTTCGCCATCCACCACGCCGGGATGAGCCGCGCGGACCGCACGCTCGTCGAGGAGCTCTTCGCGGACGGGCACGTGCAGGTGCTGGTGAGCACGGCGACGTTGGCGTGGGGCGTGAACCTGCCCGCGCACACCGTGATCATCAAGGGAACGCAGATGTATAACCCCGAAAAAGGGGGCTGGGACGAGTTGAGTTTCCAGGACGTGATGCAGATGATGGGCCGCGCCGGCCGGCCGCAGTTTGACACCTTCGGCGAGGGCATCATCATCACGCAGCACAGCGAGCTGCAGTACTACCTGTCGCTGCTCAACCAGCAGCTGCCGATCGAGTCGCAGTTCGTCGCTAACCTCGCGGACGCGCTCAACGCGGAGGTTGTTCTCGGGACGGTGACGAGCGCGCGCGAAGCCGTGTCGTGGCTGGGGTACACCTACCTCTACGTGCGCATGCTGCGCAACCCCAACCTGTACGGCGTCGGGGTGGACGCGCTGGAGGAGGACCCCGCGCTGGAAAAGCGTCGCGCCGATCTGGTGCACACCGCCGCCGCGCGTTTAGATAAAGCCGGACTGTGCCGGTACGACCGCCGGAGCGGCGCTTTGCAGGCGACGGATTTGGGGAAGATCGCGAGCCACTACTACATCTCGCACGGCACGGTGCAGGCGTTCAACGAGCACTTGAAACCGTCCATGGGCGACATCGAGCTGTGCCGGCTGTTCTCGCTGGCGGAGGAGTTCAAGTACATCTCCGTGCGCGAGGAGGAGAAGCTGGAGCTCGCGAAGCTCGCCGAGCGCGTGCCGATCCCGGTCAAGGAGAGCATCGAGGAGCCGACGGCGAAGATCAACATCCTGCTCCAGGCGTACATCAGCGGGATGAAGCTCGAGGGGTTCGCGCTGATGTCGGACATGGTGTACGTCACTCAGAGCGCCGGGCGCATCCTGCGGTGTATCTTCGAGATTGTGCTCAAGCGGGGGTGGGCGGCGCTCGCGGATAAGGCGCTGGCGCTGTGCAAGATGGCGGCGCGGCGCACGTGGGGCTCGCAGACGCCGCTGCGCCAGTTCAAGGGCATCCCCGCGGACATCCTGGCCAAGGTGGAACGCAAGGACCTGGCGTGGGAGAGGTACTACGACTTGACCAGCCAGGAGATTGGCGAGCTGATTCGTTTCCCCAAGATGGGCAAGGCGATTCACAAGTTCGTGCACCAGTTCCCGCGCGTCGAGCTGAGCGCGCACGTGCAGCCCATCACGCGGTCGACGCTCAAGGTTGACCTTACGCTGACCCCCGACTTCCAGTGGGACGAGAAGGCGCACGGGTACGCGCAGGGGTTCTGGATCATCGTCGAGGATAACGACGGCGAGCACATCCTGCATCACGAGTTTTTCCTGCTGAGAATGGTGAACGCCGAGGAGGACCACGCGGTTTCCTTCACCGTCGCCCTGCTCGACCCGCCGCCGCCGCAGTACTTCGTGAAGCTCGTGTCCGACAGCTGGCTGGGCTCGGAGACCGCCATCCCGGTCAGCTTCAAGCACCTGCTCCTGCCGGAGAAGCTCCCGCCCCCTACGGAGCTCCTGGACCTGCAGCCCCTGCCGGTGTCCGCGCTCAAGGAGGGCGGCTTCGACCAACTCTTCCCCGACTTTGAGCGCTTCAACCCGGTACAGACGCAGACGTTTCAGTGCCTGTACAACACCGACGACAACGCGCTGGTGGCTGCGCCCACCGGCAGCGGCAAGACCGCGTGCGCGGAGTTCGCCATCCTGCGCATGCTCAGGAAACAAAAAGAAAGCCCCGAGACGGCGCAGAAGTGCGTGTACATGGCGCCCTCGCCGGAGGTTGCGCGCGAGCGCGAGCGCGACTGGCGCGCGCGCTTCGGCGGCGCGCTGGGCGTCTCGGTGACGTCTCTCACGGGTGAGACTTCTGTGGATCTGAAGCTTCTGGCGGAGGGAACGATCGTGATCGCGACTGCAAAACAGTGGGACGTGCTTTCGCGCCGGTGGAAGCAGCGCAAGAACGTGCAGGCGGTGACGCTGTTCATCGCGGACGAGCTGCACCTGATCGGCGGCGCCGACGGTCCGACGACGGAAATCGCGACGAGCCGGATGCGCTACGTCGGCTCGCAGCTCGAGCGCGGCGCGCGCGTCGTCGGGCTGTGCGTTTCGCTCGCGAACGCGCGGGACATCGGCGAGTGGATCGGTGCTCCCGCGAGCGCCATCTTCAACTTCCCACCGGGCGCCAGGCCCGTGCCGCTGGACATACACATCCAGGGCGTGGACATCACAAACTTTGACGCGCGCATGAGCGCCATGGCGCGGCCGACGTACGGCGCCGTGACGCGGCACGCGCCGGACGGCGCGCCCGCCATCGTGTTCGTGCCCACGCGGAAGCACGCCAAGCTCCTGTCGCTTGATTTGCTCACGTTCGCCGCCGCGGACGGCAACCCGCACAGGTTCCTCAACTGCGACCCCGGAGACGTAGCGCCGCACCTCGAGCGCGTCAAAGACCCGGCTGCGGCGCACGCGTTGGGTTTCGGCGTCGCGCTTTTGCACGAGAGCATGGACGTTTCCGAGCGCGAGACGGTGGAGCGCGTGTTCGCGTCCGGCGCCGCCTCGGTGCTCGTGGCGACCGCGCCTTTAGCGTGGGGTTTAAGCGTGACCTGCCGGCTTGTGGTGATCGCGGGCACGCAGTACTTCGACGCGGGCGGCGCCGGGTCCGCGGACTACCCGGTGACCGACTTGTTGGCGATGTGCGGTCGCGCGTCGCGGCCGCTGGTGGACGCGCACGGCACGGCGGTGCTCCTGTGCCACGCGCCGCGCAAGGCGTACTACAAGAAGTTTTTGTACGAGCCGTTCCCGGTGGAGTCGCACCTGGACCACTTCCTGCACGACCATTTGTCCGCGGAGATCGTGACGCGCGTCGTCGAGAACAAGCAGGACGCGGTGGACTACCTCACGTGGACCTTTTACTACCGGCGCCTGAACAAAAACCCCAACTACTACAACCTCACGGGCGCGACGCACCGGCACCTCTCGGACGCGCTCTCCGAGCTGGTGGAGACGACGCTGGCGGATCTGGAGGCGAGCAAGTGCGTCGCGGTGGAGGACGACATGGACGTCTCTCCGCTCAACCTGGGCATGATCGGGGCCTACTACTCCATCACGTACACCACCATCGAGCTCTTCGCCGCGTCCCTGACGGCGAAGACCAAGCTCAAGGGGCTGCTGGAGATTGTCGCCGGCGCGACGGAGTTTGAGAAGCACGCCGCTCGGCCGGGCGAGGCGAGCGCGCTGCGGCACGTGCTGAACCACTCGCCCGTGACGCTGGAGAGCCGGCGCACGACGGACCCGCACGTCAAGACCGCCGCGCTGCTGCAGGCGCACTTCGGGCGCATGCAGCTCAACGGCGACCTGACCAACGACCTGGCGTCGATCCTGCCCGACGCCGCGCGGCTGCTGCAGGCCATCGTCGACGTCATCTCGAGCAGCGGATGGCTGGCGCCCGCGCTGGCGGCGATGGAGCTCTCGCAGATGGTGACGCAGGGCATGTGGGACAAGGACAGCGCGCTGCTGCAGCTCCCGCACGTGGACAAAGAGTGCGCGGCGCGGTGTGCGGAGGCGGGCGTCGAGTCCGTGTACGATATCGTGGACATGGAGGATGACAAACGAGCGGCGCTCCTGCAGATGTCGGACGCGCAGATGTCGGAGGTGGCGGTCGCGTGCAACCGCTACCCGAACGTCGAGGTGCGGTACTCGGTGGCGGGCGCGGAAACGATCGAGACGGGGGACACGGTGGAGCTTGTCGTGGAGCTCGAGCGGGAGATGGACGACGGCGATCTCGGCCCTGTGCTCGCGCCGAGGTTCCCGAAGAAGAAGGAGGAGAGCTGGTGGCTGGTGGTGGGCGACGCGAACAAAGGGACGCTCGCCGCCATCAAGCGCGTGACGCTGGGCCGCAAGAGCAAGGTGCGGTTGGAGTTTGCCGCGCCCGAGGAAGCCGGGAAGGCGGAGTACACGCTGTTCTTCATGTGCGACTCGTACCTGGGGTGCGACCAGGAGTACGGCATCGAGTTCGACGTCAAGGAGGGCGACGGCGGCGGCGATAGCGACATGGAGGAGGACGAGTGAGTAGTATATCTCATAGAACAGACATTCGAACGCGCGCGAAAAACTCTCGTCCAAACTCAGGTCGCATTGTTGCCAAACTCAGTACGCGTGGTCTCTGCGTTGGGTGCGATTTCTCCTGTCACTCTTTCGTGCGCCCTCGAGGCGGGACCGTCGCGCGGTCGGGCGCGCGGGGGCGCTCGCGCGGGATCGAACGAGCCCATGGGGTGTCTTTCGAGCAAGGAAGTCAAGGATGCTAGCGTGGCGAGGTCGAACCTCGCGCCCGCGGGCGACCACGGGTCTTTGGTCGACGACGAGGCTCGGGAAAAGTCATCCGCGTCCTTCGCCGCGCCCTCCTCGGCGTGGGAAGAGTCCAGGCCCGTGCCTCAGGCGCGCCGTTTCCTGGACGACGGACCCAGCACTTCCTCCGGCCCGCCGCCCGCGTGGCGACGAAGCGCGGCGTCCGTCTCCGGCGGCGGCCTGGGCGACGCGCCGCTCGACTCGGACGACGAGCTCGAAGCGCAGATGCGGGCCCCCCCTGTGGCGCGCGCCGAAGCCGCCGCCGCGGCGGACGCCGAGGCGGACGCGGAGGCGGCGCGGCGAGAGAAGAAGGCCAAGAAGAAACGAGACAAGCACCGAGTGACCGACCTGGAGGCTCACGACTTGGAGGGGGAGGACCCGGAGACGAAAACGGAGATGCTGCGGCGCCGCGCGTCGCGGCGCGCGGCGGAGACGGAGTCGGCGGCGATGCGGAGGGTCTTCGGCGACGTCGACGACTTCAGTGACGGCGACTTCTCGCCCGACGGCTCGCCGAGGAAAGGCGAGTTTAGCGCGCCACCCCTCGGCGGGCCCCTCGGCGGGCCCCTCGGCGGGCCGCTCATCACGGGCGCGGCGGTGCGGCGCGCGGGGCGCTCCGCGGGCGCGCTTGCGCCGCTCGGCGGCGCTTTGAAACCCCTGAAACCGCCGGGAGGGTCGGCGCCGTCGCTCGACGCGTTCCTGGCGCCGGACGCGTCGTTCGCGCCGGAACCGCTCGGGACCGAGGACGGTCCGCGCGTTCCCGAACCGGCGCCTCCGGAAGAGGCGCCCGCCACGCCGCCCGAGCCGCCCGAGCCGCCCGAGCCGCCCGAGCCTGACGATTTCGTGTGGCGGGACGACGAGCGCGAAGAAGACGCGGCGCCGGCGGAGGCGGCGACGGACGACTTCGTTTGGCGCGACGACGCGGCGCCGGCGGGTGACCTCGAGGGTCGCGGGGGGGAGATAGGCGACCCTGAGACGACGACGACGACGCCTGCTGAGCCTGATCCTCCCGGTGGAGCCGGCGAGGACGCGTACGCGGACGATTTCGAGGCTGACGAAGTGGACGCCGCGGCTGCGCCGGCGCCGGCGCCCGACCCGCCGCCGGTTGCGGAGCGCAAACCGGAGCCCGCGCCGGATTCGGAATCTCCGCTGAACGAGACGTTCGACGCCGGCGACGTGTACGCGGCAGATTTGGGCATTCCCTCGGTCTTCGCGGGCGACGCGGACGCGGGCGTCGATTCTTCGCCGCCGGACCCTCCTGCGGCGGATGACGGGTGGGCGGATGGCGGGTTCGACGACGGGCTGGAAGCCGCGGGCGAGGCGGACGCGGACTACGACGTCGCCGGACTCGCGGAGGACGACGACGACGTGTTTTGATCGCGGCGAGCCCCGGTAACGGTAGTCTCTAGTCGTATTCATGGTCCTTCACGTGTCTATGTAGTAGCTAGCTGGCTAGTGATAAGAGACTCAAAGTCGTGTGGTAGTCTACGTAGTACCACGAGGAGGGGCGCCCGCGATTCAGCGGGTGCCCGCATTCGTCTTCGCCGTCGCCGCCGCGTCGGCGTGGTACGCCTCGGCGATGGCGCGCTGCGCGGCGATTTCCGCCACTCGCGCGTGGTCCGCCGCCGCTTTCGCGGCTTCCGCGGCTTCGCGTTCCACCGCTGCCGCTCGTTCCGCGGCGGCGGCGGTGGCCGCCGCCTGTTTCGCCGCCTCGTCCGAGATCTTCAGCAAGTCCAACACGTTTTCGTGCGCGCCCAAGCCGTCCCCGGGCGTCAGGTCGACGACGCCGCCGATATCCGTCGCCGACTTCACCCGGCGCTCCCTCGCCTCGCGCTTCTCGATCCACCCGGGCACCGACGTGCGCGTGTCCTCGATGATGATGGGGAAAATCTCGCCGTTCTTCGGCACGACCCACGGCTTCTCGATGTCCAGCTCCCGCAGCGCGAGCTTGATCCAGTCGGAGTGCGTCACCGCGATGACCACGTTCTCCTCCACGTTATCGTACACCGAGGAAAACCACGTTCGCACGCGCTCCACGAGCGCGTACTCCGATTCCTCCTTGCTCCCCAGCGCCAGGTCATCCTCCGCCAGCAACCCGAGCATCTCCGGCCCGCTACACTCCTGCCAACCCCTGTTCGCCACCTCCGTCAGGCCGCAGGACGCGCCCACGTACTTGTACTGCTTCACGTGGTGCGCGATGGGCTCGCCGGTCTCGTCATCCTTGGGCCGGTCCGCGTAGTCCAAGTCCGCGTCCTGCACGGAAACCTCGACGTTCAGGAACGAAGGCGTCGCGACGTTGATTTCGAACACGCCGTAGTCCCCAAACTTCTCCAGCAGGCCGTCGTGCACGCAGCACCTTCCTTCGTGCCCGGTCAGGCCCTTGCTGGGTTCCCAGCACATGCCCCCGGGCCCGCGCGCGCCGCCCTGCCCCGAGAGCGCCGCGGTGCCGTTTTTCGCCGCCTCCGCGGCAGCGGCAGCCTCGGCGGCTATCACCGATGCGGGCACGAAGCTCACCGGCCTCCTCAGCTCGAAAGGCACCCTCGCGTCTATTCTCTCCCGCAGCAGCTCGCTGACGGTGACCTTGTCTCCGGCCACACGCAGCCCCGTCTGGCTGGTCAGCATCCGGAGCGTCGTCTCCATGCACCGCGCGAGCGGCGACGAGAACACCTTTGCCTTTTTGTGAATCGCCGCGCCCAAGCCGTCTCGAAACACGTCGCGGACGTACTTCAACGTGTCGCTCCTCCCCAGGTCCGTGAGGTCGGGATCGACCAGGTCCCCGGGAGTCTTGAAATCGCACGGGATGTCCTCCCCGTCGTGCGCGTGGTGCTGCAGCTTGCCCCACTCGTTGTGCGTCGCCTTGCCGTGCCGGATGAACAGGAACAGCTTGCGCCGGCCGCTCTTCCCGATGCCGCTGTTCAGCGTGGCCATGATCTGCGACCAGTCCACCGAGGCGCCGTACTTGGGCAGCTGCTGCAGCAGCGGCCTGTCGTCCTGCGTCTCCTCGAACAGGCTCTGCGTCCACCCTTCGTACGCGAACATGCCCTCCATCGCGGTGAACGGTTTGGGTTCCTTCTCCTCCGGGGGCACCAACTCCACGCCCGTCACCACCGGGTCGCCCACCACCCGCTCCGCGGGCGTCAAGACCTGCTCCAGGCCCAGCGAGGCGCGAGCCGAGGGGGAAGACGCGCCGACGACGCCGGCGGCGACCAACAGACCGGCGACCAAACACGCTGTCGCCCTGGTCACCCACGTCCGAGTCGCCCTCGAGTCGTCCGCGACGCCCTCTCCGAGCGCGTGAAGCAGGGGCACATCCTCGTCGTCTGGCTTGAAGGCCCGCATGACGGTGTCGACTCGCGTCGACCCCGCGCGGAAAGGCAGCTTGTCGCCGACACGCAGAACGAGCACGCTCCACTCAGCCGCGCGAACCGACCACGATACCCAAGCGCCGACGCCTCCCCGCGCGCCGCTTGTGGCGACCGAGGCCGAGAACGTGCGCGCAAATGAAAAAGCTGGTGTTACTGGTGTTACTTTTATTTTACGTTTTTTTCTGACTGATCATGCTGGACGTTTGGACTATTTTTCGGAGGTGTTCGTCACAAAAAGACGAGAAATCCTTTTGAGTTCCGACTTGGCAGCTTGGCGTCTTCGAACAAAATCGCGCCGCTCGGGGAGCGCCGGGGGATGGAGCGCGTGACGCACCGAACCCCGACGCATTTCTCCCTCGCACGCGTATTACGGTACGTGCCATCTCGTCGGTTCACGGTGAGTGTTGATACATTACACGCCGGGCGCGTCGAGGTCCGCCGTCGTTCACTCACGGCGCCGCGGCTTCGGCGTTTTCCGCCTTGAGCTTGCGCAAAAAGTCCAGCGCGAACGCGGGCGCGTCCTCCGGCTTCGCCTCGATCATCGCCGCGGAGAGCTTGTAGCATATGGTCTGGAAATCCATCCTCGCCGCGAACGCCTGCGTTTTCTCTTCCAAATCGACGCCCAGGCCGTGCAACTCCTCCCCCCACCCGCGCCCCGAATCGCCGCGCGCCACCTCGCCGCTCTCGATTTCCTTTTCCAAGTACTCCGTCATGTACGCCAGAGGATCGGCGGGGAACCGTGAGATGGCGCTGAGCATCATGCGTTCCATCATGTCAGTGCAGTCTTTCCTGTTCCCGAAGTCCTCGCACGCGCGCCGCAGACGCAGATCGTCCGCCTCTTTCAAGCGCTCGGCGCCGTTGCCGTCCGCGGCGATCGTCCTCGCGTGGTCCCACCGCAATTCGCGAACGGGGGCGCCATCCGCGGCGTCTCCGTCCGCGGCGACGGCGCCGACAGCCATCTCGCGCGCGCCCGCGGTGCCGAGGGAGAGCTCGGGGAAGATCCGCGCCGGAAAAGCGACCCCACTCCGGCTCAACAGGCGGCCTGACGCGCCTCGAGGAGTGGGGGCGACCCGGGAAGCCCAAAACGGGTTCGCCCATTTTTGGCCGGCCCGGGACGTGCGGTTCGCCGGGAAATCAAACTCGACCGGGCGGAGAAAATCGATTGTCATGGGCACGAACGAGATCCTTCCTCCCGCACATCCCAGCAGCGCGAGGCGTGGCGGTGGGTGTCGCTCGAAGTCGCCGGCGCCGGCGTAGCTTCGTTCTCTGCGTCTCGGGGCGAGGACACGCACGATGGGCAAGGTACGCGCGCAAAACGGGACATCTCGACCGCACTCCTCGTCCGAAGGGATCTTCCACCGCCTCCTCTCGTCCCCGCGCTCCCCGTAGGGTTTCCCTCCCCCGCTCACCCGTCCGTCCCCCGATTCCAAACGCGCGCAGACTCTGGCCCCCGGCGACGCGCACCGCCGCGAGCAGCGCAAGAAGGAGGTGGCGAGGAACAAGGCGAAGCGCAAGGCGGCGCGCGAGGAGGCGCTTGAAAAAGCGAGCGTGGAAACGCTCGAGGGGGAACTCGCGAAGATCGAGGAGCTCAAACGCGCGGGCCTCGCGACCAACGAGAAGGTTCAGCGGATAAAGGTCCTGGAGGATGCGATCGGGCGACATAAAGCGCAGCGCGAGGCGGATGCCGCGAGGGGCGCCCCCGCCCCCGCCCCCGTGCCCAAGGTGAAGAACATCGGAGCGCTCCGCGCGCCGAGTTCCGGGCTCGAGCTCGCGTCGACGGCGGCGGCGCGCGCGGACTCGGGGCTCGGCGAGCGGCGCGTCCAGGACTCGGTGTACTACCACCCCACGCTAAACCCCACGGGCAAACCGCCTCCCGGGAAGCCGCAGAAGTACAAGGCTGCGTCGCAGATCCGCGCGGAGATGGAGGACGCCGCTGCGGGGGAGGACGAGGACGACGAGGACGACGGCTGGGGGGTTGTCGGCGAGCCGCGGGTCGGCTCGGGCGCGGAGGCGGGCGCATCGGGAGGGGGGCTCGACGTGTGGATCGACGGGGTCGGACCTCCGCCGCTACACCCGCCGCAGCCGCTCGCGCCGCCCCCGGGACCGCCCCCCGGGGCGGCCCCGGGACCGCCGCCGGGACCGCCGCCCGGTCCCCCGCCGGGGCCGCCTCCAGGCGCGCCTCCCTGTCCCCCCCCCGGGCCTCCGCCCGGGCCTCCGCCGGGTGCGCCACCCCCCGTGCCGCCTCCCCCGGGACCTCCTCCAGGCATCGTCGGCGACGACGAGATGCCTCCCGTGCCGCCTCCGCCACCGCCGGCGGTGCCTGTCATGGCCGCGGGGATGGCCGCGGGGCTCTTCGCCGGGGCGGGGCGAGCGCCGGTCGGCGCGTCCGCCTATCGCGCGCTCGCGTTCAGCCCGCACCTGCGCGCCGTGACCGCCGCGCCGCCCCTGCGCGCGCCCCCGAGCGCGCAGGGGGTGCTGGGCGGCGTGCCCGCGCGCCGCGCTGCGCCCGACCGGTCGGCTGCGGCGGCGGCGCACACCAAGGCGGCGGCGCCCACGGCGCGCACGCTGGCTCCCGCGCAGCACGACCCGGGGCTCAAGGCGTTGGTCCCGGCGTCGGTGCGCATCCAGCGCGAGAAGCAGGCGCCGCCTCCAACGAAGCGGGCGCGCACAGTCGGCGCGGTTGGCGCCGAGGCGGGCGGAGGGGCACATCCCGCGCGCCCGGGGGCGCCGCGCGCGAACCCCGCGGCGCCGCGCGCGGACGACGCTTCGTATTTGGAATTTCTGGACGCCGCTCGCGACCTGGGGGCGTTTGATTGAGGCGGAGCGCGTCGCGGCGGCGCGCGCCGGAAGACGCGTTCCGAGTCCGGGGGCGGGGGCGGGGCGCTCGAGGTGGTGCGCGACGATCCTCGCGAGCGGTTTGGATAGCACGAGCGCGTTCGCGCTCGCTTTTCAGGATACACAAATAGACTGTCGTCGCGCGTGTCATCGCTCGTTCATCCGGCGCGCGTCGCGCCCCGCGTCACGCGTCCGGCGCGCACTCGACGTGCGCGGCGTCGGCGAGAAGCGCGCCGTCGCTGGCGACGACCAGGCTCGCGATGTCCTCGTTCTCGTGCGTCCCGCGCAGTTCGACGAGGCGTCGCACGATGTCCGCCTCCGACGCGGCGACCAGCGACGGCTCGCCGAACACCACGCGCACCGCCTCGCTCATCTCCACGTTGAGCGTCGCCGCGACTCGGTCCAACGCGTCTGCGAATTCGCCCGCGGAGAGCTCGTGCCCGCAGAGCGCTCTGCGGGAACTCTCCAGGAACCTGCTGTGCATTTTCGCGATGTGGTCGTTCATCGTGGCGAATCGGCCGTGCATGTACGGGCCACCGGGGACGCCGTGGAAGGGCGCGTCGTACGCTGCGAGCCAGCACGCTTCTTTGGATTTCTCCCAGGAGGTGCGCTCGTCGGGAAAGCGCACTTCCGACCAAAGCGTCTCCACATCCTGGTAGATGGCGCGGGGAGGCGTTCGAGACGCATCACGCCGCACGCCTCGCGTCGCGGCGCATCGGCCTACCCGACGAGGGACGATGAGCGCCCCTCGGCTCCACTGGTGCGCGCACGACGCCATCGCTCGGGCACCGAAAAAGTGGGGGCCGAGGAAGTTTGCCACGTCGGATGAACCTAAACTCTGTGTCGCGAGATTTCGTTTCGCGCGAAGGTCACGTCAAGGTGTGAAGGTGCGCGGTTTTGGAAAACCGGAAAACGCCAAACGCGCCGCGCAACGCGGCGCGGTGTCCATCCGATGCTCCAC
>ENA-OUOG01003026-OUOG01003026.1-marine-metagenome-genome-assembly--contig:-NODE-3026-length-16402-cov-11.759387_pt1 | contig 16402 bp, 13 predicted proteins | sample MGYA00248635_ERZ508505 | MGnify/ENA primary metagenome ERZ508505 (study PRJEB26176, sample SAMN06267871) | marine metagenome | isolation source: Saanich Inlet, British Columbia, Canada | place: Pacific...
AAGCCTAGTGGGGCAAGCCCTGCCAGTTTGGCGATCTCATCAACCCAAGCGCCGGATGCATTCACAATGAGCTTTGCTTGATAGCTGCCGACGGGCGTTTCAAGGACCCATCCCGCGCCATTGTGCGCAATAGATTTCACGGGAGCGCCGAGTTTGATCTCGCCGCCATGGGCGCGCAGCTCACGCGCAAAATCCTGTACCATGCGGTCGGTATCAATATCCCACGCGGCGGCGTGATAGGAGGCGTGAGCGAGTTTTTCGGGGTTGAGGATTGGCAGCATTTGAAGAGCTTCAGTAGGGCTGATGACTTCAAGGCCGAGTGTCTCACTGTCTTTTTGGAAGGCGTCAAATTCGTCAACGCGTGCAGTGATCATGAGGCCGCGTGGGCTTAGATATCCGCCGTTTGCTGTATGAAAATAGTCACTGCTCGCTTTGCTGAGCGCGACCGTCGTGGGCAAGCCATAGTTGCTCTCATATAGCGCGGCAGAGCGGCCAGAGGCATGATAGGCGAGCGCTGTTTCCGCCTCGAGCAACAGCACTTTGGCGTGAGGGGCGAGGCGCGCGGCGACTGATGTGCCCGCGATTCCACCGCCGATAACGATAATGTCGTGCATTCGATATGCTCCTGTTACGCGACACTTCTGGCACAAGCTGTGGCACAAAAAAAGCCCCGCTGTGAGGCGGGGCTTTCTGATTTCAACCTAGTGAGGCTTACTGTGGAATTTCGCCTTCGATGCCTTCAACGTAGAAGTTCATACCTGCAAGCGTTCCATCGTCAGCTGTTTCACCTTCGGCGAGCCAAGCAGAACCGTCCTGTTTGTTGATCGGACCAGTGAACGCGTGGTAGCTGCCATCTGCGAGAGCGGCTTTCATGGCAAGCGCTTCGGCTTTTACATTGGCTGGTACTTTGTCTGTGATTTCACCAATGCCAACCATGCCAGCGCCGATGCCGTCCCATGTGCTCTTTGTTTCCCACGTTCCGTCCATCACGGCTTTTGTGCGCGCGATGTAGTAGGGCGCCCAATCATCGATGATTGATGAAACGCGTGGGCCATCTTTAAACTCGGCCATGTCAGACGCTTGACCGAAGCCAACAACATTGCCAGCTGCGGCTGCGGCTGCGAGTGGGGCTGTTGAGTCGGTGTGTTGCAGGATCACATCTGCGCCTTGTTCGATCAGAACTTTGGCAGCATCCGCTTCTTTGGCTGGGTCAAACCATGTGTAGGCCCAAACAATTTTGAACTCCACGTCAGGGTTTACCTTGCGCGCGTGAATGAAGGCTGAGTTGATGCCGCGGATAACTTCGGGGATCGGGAACGAACCGATATAGCCGATGATGTTGCTTTCCGTCATGTTTCCAGCGATGTGGCCCTGAATTGCACGACCTTCGTAGAAGCGTGCAGAGTAAACAGAGACGTTTTCGGCTGTTTTGTAGCCTGTGGCGTGCTCAAATTTCACGTCAGGGAATTTCTTTGCGACATTGATCGTTGGATCCATGTAGCCAAAAGACGTTGTGAAAATCAGATCGGCGCCTTGCAGGGCCATCTGTGTCATCACACGCTCGGCGTCTGCGCCCTCTGGGACGCTTTCAACGAAAACGGTTTCGACTTTATCGCCGAACTCCGCTTCGACAGCGAGGCGGCCTTTGTTGTGCTCATAGGTCCAGCCGCCGTCGCCGACGGGGCCAACATAGACAAAGCCGACTTTGGTTTTGTCTTCAGCGAAGGCACTTGTGGCCATGCCGAGCGCCACGGCAGCTGTGGCGAGAAGGTGAGTAAGTTTCATAGTCTGTGGTCTCCCAGGTTGGATTCTGTGGTTAACTTAAAGCATTAGCTCGAGGCGTGGAAGATGCGACCGAGTGAAGCCGGTGCGCGTGATTTGTCAGCGGACATAATCACAAGCACAAGGATTGTGATGATATAAGGTGACATCGACAAGTATTCGACAGGAATTGCGACGCCTGCTGCCTGTAAATTAAGCTGTAAAACGGTCACGCCGCCGAAAAGCCAAGCACCGAGCAAAACGCGCCATGGCTTCCAGCTGGCAAATACGACTAACGCGAGGGCGATCCAGCCTGCGCCCGCTGTCATACCTTCTGTCCATTGTGGAACACGAATGAGGCTGATGTAGGCACCGCCAAGGCCGGCACAGGCTCCGCCGAACATGATTGCCAGCACGCGAATGCGCACGACTTTGTAGCCAAGTGCATGTGCGGCGTCGTGGTTCTCTCCCACAGCGCGCAGCACAAGGCCGACGCGGGTGTACTTGAGTGTAGCCCAGACGGCGGCAACAAGAGCGATACCGAGATAAACGATAACATCATGGCTGAAGAGCACTGTGCCCAAGAAAGGCAAATCCGAAAGGATCGGTATGTCGAGCTTGGGAGTCGATGGGGGCTTGAGGCCGACATAGTCCTGCCCCAAGAGTGAGGATAGGCCGAGGCCAAAGAGCGTCAATGCGAGACCCGATGCGACCTGATTGGCCAAGGCATATTGCGTGAGAAGTGCGAAGAGAAATGACAGTGCTGCACCACCGATGGCTGCGAATATGAAGCCCAAGGCTGGTGAGCCTGTGATGATTGTTGCCATGAAGCCGCAGATCGCTCCAGTGATCATCATCCCTTCAACGCCTAGGTTAAGTACGCCCGCGCGCTCGACAACGAGCTCGCCTATGCCAGCCAGCAAGATGGGTGTAGCGGCCACGAGCAGTGATGCGATCAGAAGGGCGGGATTGATTGCAGACAGGTCCATTACACCGCCTCCGTCTTTACGCGTTTGATGCTATAATTTGTGAGCAAATCGACGGCGAGTAGGAAAAAGAGCAGCATGCCTTGGAACAGCTGAATTGCGGCTGCCGGGAGCCCGAGATTTGCTTGGGCAATTTCACCACCGATATATGTGAGAGCCATAAGAAGGCCTGCAAAAAGGATGCCGACAGGATGTAGGCGCCCCAGGAAGGCGACAATGATCGCTGTAAAGCCGTAGCCTGTGTTAAAATCAATGCTGATCTGGCCCGCAGGCCCCGAGACTTCGAACATGCCTGCAAGCCCAGCCAGCGCACCTGACATGCCGAGGCAAAAGAGGATCAGGCGCGTCGGATTGACCGAGGAAAACTTTGCTGCACGCGGCGCTTCCCCTGTCAGGCGGATAGAAAAACCCAGCATGTGACGATTGAGCAGGATATAGGCGAAAATGACTGCGATAAACGCTGTCAGGACACCCCAGTGCATGCCCGAACCTGTGATGATTTCGTCGTTGAAGGCGCTTGGGTAGTCTTTCAAGTTGCGCGAGCCTGGGAAGCCGTGGCCGTCTGGGTTCTTGAGTAAGCCCAGTGACATCGAGGCAAGAAGCTGCTCGGCGACATAGACGAGCATCAATGAAACAAGAATTTCATTGGTTTGAAACTTTACTTTTAAGAGCGCAGGAATCATTGCCCAAGCCCAGCCACCAAAGGCACCTGTGGCTATCATTAGTGGGAAGATATACCAAGCCTCCATTGGGTAAAACGCAAGGCCCACGCCTGCACCACAGATGGCTCCAATGATATACTGGCCTTCTGCGCCAATGTTCCAAATCCCCGCTCGAAAGCCCAGTGAAAGGCCGATTGCGATCAGGATCAGGGGACCACCTTTGACGAGAAGCTGGGGGCGATAATAAAATGCAAACTCACCAAAGAGTGGATCCCAGAAGATGGTTCGTATGGCCTCAAAAGGGTTTTTCCCAAGAGCCATAAAGAGTAGGCCGCCTGCGATCATCGTAGCGATGATGGCGAGTATTGGGGTTAGGTAAGCAAAAGCCTTGGACGGCTGCGGGCGTTTTTCGAGTTTAAACATGGGCCACCTCCATTCCGTGGGCCCCGCCCATCATGAGGCCGATTTCATCGATGGTCAGGCCTTGGGTCGGGCGGGTTTCTGTGAGGCGGCCCTCGTTGAGGGCAGCAAAATTATCGGCGACTTCCATCAGTTCGTCGAGGTCTTGGCTGATGACAATGACGGCCGTGCCGCCGGCTGCCAGATCAAGGATCGCTTGGCGGATACTCGCAGCGGCGGAGGCATCAACGCCCCATGTGGGCTGGTTGACGATCAGCACATCGGGGTCTTGCAAGACCTCACGTCCTATCACAAATTTCTGCAGATTGCCGCCAGAAAGCGAGCGTGCAGCATTGTCTGGGCCAGGGGTGCGGACATCAAATTTTTCGATGATTTCCTCAGCAAAACTGCGCGCTTTGGCCCACTTCAGGAAGCCACGACTTGACAGTCCGCGGCGAGTGTTGCCTGTGAGGAGGGCGTTTTCTGTGAGGCTCATGTTGGGAGCGGCGGCATGGCCTAGGCGTTCTTCTGGGGCGGTAAGAAGCCCGCGCATGCGGCGGGCATTGGGGGCCAATTGCCCGACGGGTTCGCCCTTGAGCTTAACAGCGTCATGGGCTGTCCGCATCTCTCCTGACAGTGCCAGCAGGAGTTCGTCTTGACCGTTGCCAGCCACACCGCCAATGCCGAGCACTTCTCCTGATCGCAGACGCAGGTGAATGTTGCGCAATGGCGTCCCGAAGGCGCTGGGCGAGGGCATGGAAAGCCCTGATATATCAAGGACTACATCGCCAAGTGTAGCGCCTGCGCTTTTTGGGGTCTGGAGTTCTGTTCCGACCATGAGCTCGGCCATGTCGCGGGCGCTGGTTTCGGCGGGGATGCAGGTTCCGACATTTTTGCCAAGGCGCAGGATTGTGGCGGCGTCGCAGAGGGCGCGAATTTCTTCGAGTTTGTGAGAGATATAAAGGATCGCCACGCCTTCGGCTGTGAGTTTGCGCAGGGTCTCAAACAGGATTTCAACCTCCTGCGGCGTGAGAACCGAGGTGGGCTCGTCCATGATCAAGAGCTTAGGATCTTGTAGCAAACAGCGAATGATTTCAACGCGTTGCCGCTCTCCTGCGGAGAGGTCTCCGACGGTTTTATAGGGGTCAAGCGGGAGGCCGTAGTCTTCTGAGACGGTGCGGATTTTCTCGGCCAGATCACGCATTGCTGGTGGTTGCTCCATTCCGAGCGCAATGTTTTCGGCGACATTCAAGGCGTCAAAGAGCGAGAAATGTTGGAACACCATGGCCACGCCTGAGGCGCGGGCGGCGCGGGGTTCGGGGGGTGCGAAGGGCGCGCCATTCATCAGCATTGTGCCGCTGTCGGGCTTTACGAGGCCGTAGATCATTTTGACGAGTGTCGACTTGCCAGCGCCATTTTCTCCAAGCAAAGCATGCACTTCGCCGTATTTTATCTCAAAAGAAACACTGTCGTTTGCAACGACACCGGGGTAGGCCTTGGTGAGGCCCTCTATCTTTAGCAATGTCCCTGTCACGCAGTTCTCCTTTCCGGGTGGCCCCATCGGATGCGCTTTATTTGTTGCGGGTCATCAAATGCTGAAAGCCTGTTTCATGCAAGATTCGAATGGCCGCCGTCTTGGTAAGCTCTTTCAATGATTTGGCGAAAGTCGAAAAGTTAATTCGTTAATACGGGAGAAATAACAGGGGGTGATATGCGTGCACAACCCGTGCACAACCCGTACACCGCCTGTTTGTTAATTTTTTGGGCGAAAAATGTATAACGCGGCGTTCGGTGGGCCGTCCTGAGAGGGGGTCTGCGGGCATTGCCGCCTTTATGTTAGCTCTGGCGGAGCATGGAAATTATCGCGCCACGCCACGAGGCACAAGACGGGCGTTTCAAACGTCTCCATCGCATGGGGTTGGTTGCTTGTATGGAACGAGGTGTCCCCTTCGAGAAGCTCCTCTTCGGGGCAGCCCTTGCGCCTGAAGGCGGCAGACCCTGATACAACCATATACATCTCTTCGGCGGGGTGGTTGTGCCATGGGTAATAGAGATGCGGCGGCATGTAGACCATCCAGAGACGTATGGAGTTTGATGTGAAGGGAGCATCATCGCCTATGATACAGTAACATCCGAAGCGAGCCATGAAGTCATCACTGATATCAGTGCCTTTGTAGGTGTCGCGCCAATGAACGACTTCGCTTGCGTTGCGGATGGCTTGTTGAAGGTCGTGATACCGTTCTGATCGAAGACCTGTGTCATTTAAGAAGACGTCACAACAGTGTTCATGCAGCGGCGCGACGGCCTGTGGTTTGATGTCATCAGGAAAGGGCGCAAAATTGGTCATATCGGCGTTGCCGCAATAGGCTGCTTGCACCGTACGAAGCAAATTCTGGGTGATGTTTTCGTGTTCCATAGGTTCACGTTTGAGCAGTGGTCGGCGGTGGTCTTGTAGGGAAGCGACATCGATGTCGGGCATTTGACATGTTGAACGTCGCAACCGAAGGTTTGGTTGGGCTCTGGTCTGCGCGGCTTGGGGTTGGCCCCCGCACTCCCGGGATATTTAGAGAAAGAGGAAACGAGGGCGACAGGCAAACTGTGATGTGGAGTGCGTCTTGTGCTTTTCAGTCTGGCGCGGGGCAGCTAGGGTCTCGCCATGAGCAATACACCCCGATTCATCCATCTGCGCGTCCATACCGAATACTCTCTTTTGGAGGGGGCGGTGCGGCTGAAGAAGCTGCCGCAGCTTTGCACGGACATGGGGATGCCCGCTGTGGCGGTGACGGACACGAACAATATGTTCTGTGCGCTTGAATTCTCGGAAGCGGCCAAGGGCGCGGGCCTTCAGCCTATCATCGGCTGTCAGGTTGATCTGGGGTATCACAAGCTTGAGCCCGGTGAGCGGCCACGCCCGCCAGCGCCTGTTGTTTTGCTCGCCCAGAGCGAGGCGGGCTATGAACATCTGATGAAGCTCAACTCCTGTCTTTATATCGACAAGGGCGGCGAGCTGCCGCAAGTGACGCTGGCGGAGTTGCGCGCGCATTCTGGCGATCTGATTTGTTTGACCGGCGGACCAGACGGCCCTGTGGGGCGGCTTTTGCGCGCGGGGCAAGACCCTGCGGCGCAGGCGCTGATGGATGCGTTGGCGGATATGTTTGGCGACAGGCTCTATGTTGAGCTTCAGCGCCATCCGTCTGAAGACGGTAGCACGCCAGAGGCCGAACGCCTGACAGAGCGCGGCTTTGTCGAGATGGCGTATGCTATGAACCTTCCGCTTGTGGCGACCAATGATGTCTATTTCCCGAAGTCGAGCATGTATGAGGCGCATGATGCTCTGATCTGTATTGCTGATGGGGCCTATGTGGACCAACAGGACGACCGCCGCCGCCTCACGGCGCAGCATTATATGAAATCACCCCGAGAGATGGCTGTCTTGTTTGCCGACTTGCCAGAGGCGCTCGACAACACCATCGAGATTGCCAAGCGCTGCGCCTTTAAGGCCTATAAGCGTGATCCGATCTTGCCGAAATTTGCCGATGACGAGGTTGTCGAACTGCGCCGTCAGGCGAATGCGGGCTTGCAGGCGCGGCTGGCTGTTATTCCGCATGCTGTGTCTGTTGAGGACTATCAGAAGCGGCTCGACTTCGAGCTCGATATTATTGAGGGCATGGGGTTTCCGGGCTATTTTCTGATCGTTGCGGACTTCATCAAGTGGGCCAAGGACAATAACATCCCTGTCGGGCCTGGCCGAGGCTCGGGCGCGGGCAGTCTTGTGGCTTATGCGCTGACGGTGACGGACCTTGACCCCTTGCGCTACTCGCTGCTGTTTGAGCGGTTCTTGAACCCTGAACGGGTCAGCATGCCCGACTTTGACATCGACTTTTGCATGGATCGCCGTGAAGAGGTGATCCGCTATGTGCAGGAGAAATATGGCCGCGATAAAGTTGGCCAGATTATTACGTTTGGTGCGCTGCTCTCCAAGGCCGCTGTGCGCGATATTGGCCGCGTGTTGCAGATGCCTTATGGGCAGGTCGACCGGCTTAGCAAGATGATCCCTGTGGAAGGGGTGAAGCCTGTCAGTATCGAGAAGGCTTTGGCCGACGAGCCGCGCCTGCGCGAAGAGGCGAAGAACGAAGAAGTTGTCGCGCGCTTGCTTGACTACGGGCAGCAGGTTGAGGGGCTTTTGCGCAATGCTTCGACCCATGCGGCGGGTGTTGTTATTGGCGACCGTCCTTTGGACGCGCTTGTGCCGCTGTATCAGGATCCGCGCTCGGACATGCCTGCGACGCAGTTTAACATGAAGTGGGTGGAGCAGGCGGGGCTTGTGAAGTTTGACTTCTTGGGCCTGAAGACCCTTACAGTGATCCAGAACGCTGTGGACCTTATCCATGCTGAGGGGCGCGATTTGCACCAAGCAGCGGATGGCACGCAGCTTTATCAGCCACCTGCGGGGGCCGAGAATGATATTGGTGCGATCCCGCTGGATGACGCCAAATCATACGAGCTCTATGCGCGGGCCAAGACTGTGGCTGTGTTTCAGGTGGAAAGTTCGGGGATGATGGATGCGCTCAAGCGCATGAAGCCCACATGTATCGAGGATATTGTTGCGCTTGTTGCGCTCTACCGCCCTGGCCCGATGGAGAACATCCCGACTTACTGCGAGGTGAAGAACGGGCTGAAAGAGCGGGAGTCTGTGCATCCGTCGATTGACCATATTCTTGAAGAGACGCAGGGGATTATTGTTTACCAAGAGCAGGTTATGCAGATTGCTCAGGTTATGGCGGGGTATAGCCTCGGCGGCGCGGATTTGCTGCGCCGTGCGATGGGTAAAAAGATCGCTGAAGAAATGGCCAAAGAACGCCCCAAGTTTGAAAAGGGGGCGATGGAGAATGGTGTCGACAAGAAGAAGGCCTCCGAGGTTTTTGACTTGCTCGAAAAATTTGCCAACTACGGTTTTAACAAATCGCATGCGGCGGCCTATGCTGTGGTCAGCTACCAGACCGCTTGGCTGAAGGCGAACCACGCTGTCGAGTTTATGGCTGGCGTGATGAACTGCGATATCCATCTGACTGATAAGCTGGCTGTCTATTTTGAAGAGGTGCGCAAGGGGCTCGAGCTGAAGTGGGAGCCGCCCTGTGTGAACCGTTCGGGGGCGACATTTACGGTTAAAGACCAAGTGCTGCATTATGCGCTGGGGGGGCTGAAGAACGTTGGTGTGGAGGCGATGAAGCTGATCACCGAGGCGCGCGGCGATGCGCCTTTTGTGACGCTGTTTGACTTTGCACGACGGGTGGACCTCAAGCGTGTGGGCAAGCGCCCCTTGGAGATGCTGGCGCGGGCGGGGGCCTTTGATGTGCTCGATCGCAACCGCCGCCGTGTGTTTGACAGCCTTGAAGGCTTGATGGCTTATTCGGCGGCTGTGAACGAGCAGAAGAACTCCAACCAAGTGAGCCTGTTTGGCGAGGCGGGTGACGATCTGCCGGAACCTCGGCTTTCGCCTGTGCAGGACTGGCTGCCTGCGGAGCGGCTGGGCGAGGAGTTTAAGGCGGTGGGCTTTTACCTCTCCGGCCATCCGCTTGACGACTACATGGCGCCGCTCAAGCGCAAGCAGGTTATCACGCTGGAAGAGGTGGAGGCACGCGCGCAGGGCGGGCCGTTCCTCGCCAAGATGGCGGGTGTGATTGCTGGGCGCCAAGAGCGCAAATCGGCGCGGGGGAACCGCTTTGCCTTTGTGCAGCTTTCGGACGTGAGCGGGGCCTATGAAGTCACCGTCTTCAGCGACACGCTGGAAAAGGCGCGCGAGTATCTCGAAGTGGGTGCGAAAGTCGTTGTGACTTGCGAGGCCACGATGGAGAGCGACCAGCTCAAGCTTTTGGCGCGCAGCTTTGCGCCGATTGATGCGGTGGTGGCGGATGCGGGGCAGACGGGGCTTAAAATCTTTGTGGAAGATCAGGGCGCGATCAGTGCGGTGGCCGAAGTGCTGGCGAATGCGGCCAAGGCGGCGCAGGGCGCGGCGAAAGGGCCGCTGCATTTCTGCCTGATGGATCCGAGCCTACCTGGCGAAGTCGAGCTGACGGCGGGACGCGATTTTCCGATTTCGCCGCAGATCAAGGGCGCGATCAAGAGCTTGTCGGGGGTTGTCGAAGTTCAGGATATCTGAGGCCAGCAGGAAACCGCGGAATATTTACCAAGATTTATCCGTGCTGGACCGATGGTTACCAAATGGTTAAGACGCGTGAAAGGGAGAGGGTAAGCTTCATGACGCGTTGGTTTTTATGTTTGTTTTTGGTTGCTGTGACTGCTGGCTGTTCTGACCCTTTGAGCAAAATGACGCGGCTGGCAGATGTGGAGCTTCAGGAAAGCTCTGATGTGGCGTCTGCTGTGGCTGTGCCGAGCGCTGCGCAAGATGAACGTCCGCTTTTTGAACGTCTGTTTAGCACACCAGAAGACCCTGTTGCCGATGCGGTTGATGAGGCGGTTAAGAGCCTTGAGGGCGAGGCGGAGCTGAATGCTGAGCTTGCCCCAGCCTTGCCGCTGGCCGAAGGGGAGGCGCTTGCTGATGACACGCCGGGCGAAACACCAGATGAAACAGATGTCGCCGCTATAAGCGAAGACGCGCAGCCACGCTCGCTTTTTAGCTTTTTGAAGCCGAAACAAGCCGAAAAATCGCACCCGGAAAATGCGGTGGAAGAATTGGCCGAAGCGGAGAAGCTTGCGCCGGAAGCCGAGGTTGTGGAGGCGTCTTTTACACCAGAGACTGAGGCGCGCGAACCGCGCAGAGGCGGGGGGCTGTTCAGCCGGAAGAAAGCCGCTGTGCTGACAGGACCAGATGCGCAAGAGATTGCGCCAGGAACACCGCTGGCCTTTGGCGAGATTGCGCGGGTTTGTGCCTTGCCCAAAGCGGAGATGGGCCAACACGTAGAGACGGCGGGAAAGTACCGCCTTTATGACAGTGCAGTGGGTAGCACGGAACAACGCCCCTTTTTCATTACAGGATTTGACGACGGCTGCCCTCGTCAAGTGACGGGTGCGCTGGCGCTTTTTGCGAGTGCACAAAGCCACGAAATGATGCGCTACGGCGCGCCATGGAAGGGCAAGCCGTACTCAGAGACCGACAAAGCTTATGAGGCTGCCAAGAAAGACATTTGCGGCGTGGGCAAAGGCAAGCCTTGTGGCGCGAAGATGGGCCAGCTGGAAAAGACCACAGCCTTTATCACGGTCTATGACCGCTTTGTGGATGCGCTCAGCTGGCGCAACGTGCTTTTACACGATGGTGCTGTCCTTGCAATGGAGTGAGGGCTCTGCTCTCAAGGCTCCATCACGATGGTTTAATATGGTTTAGTAATGAGGTGGGCGTTCGTCGCCGCCGAAGATATGTGCGCCTTCGGAACGGTTGCGGCTGGCCTCTGCGTCCAGCAGGATTTGGACCTGCCGCGTGAGCAAGGCGATCTCTGTGTCTTGGCGCGCGATCACTGACGAAAGCTCGTCTGTTGTGCGCTCAAGGTGCGCGATTTTTTCTTCAAGAGATTCCATGGCGTTTCTTTAGCGGGTTTCTGATCTGCATCATAGCCCCGCTTTCAGGAGGCTGACAGACTTGGGTTGTTGAATTGGTTTGGAGGTATTGAGATGCGCAAGTTTATGATCGCTTTATTGGGGGCCAGTGCTTTGGTGGGCGCGGCTGAGGCCTATGACGGGGAGCAATTTGTGGTCTGCAAGCTTAACCCGCAGGGTGATAACTTTCTGGCGCTGCGGAGTTGTGGCTCTACCAGTTGCAATATGATCCGCAAACTGGGGCCAGATACCTTTGTGATCACCATGGAGCCCTATGCGACAAACGGTTGGCGCCAGGTGATTGTGCAGCAAAATTCGCAGGATTGGTCTTATGCAGGGGTAAGCGGCTGGGTTTATGGCAAATATATTTGCCGTGTCGATCTAAGCGAATAAGGCTCTGTTCTTGCTCCTTGGGGCGTGATCCTTTAGAGCCTGCTCACGAGAATTAGACCGTTTCAGGCAAGGACACCCCGATGGCCAAGGAAAAGAAAGCCCCACGCCCCAAGGCGCAGACGCCCAAGGGCTTCCGCGACTATTTTGGCGAGGATGTGAGCCAGCGCGCAGAGATGCTGCGCGTGATCACAGGGGTGTATCACCACTACGGGTTTGACGCGCTGGAGAGTGCCGCTGTTGAGACGGTGGAGGCGCTGGGCAAGTTCCTTCCCGATGTGGACCGCCCAAATGAAGGCGTCTTTGCTTGGCAGGAGTTTGACGAGGACGATAAGGGCGACTGGCTGGCCTTGCGCTATGATCTGACTGCGCCTTTGGCACGGGTCTATGCGCAGCACCGCAACGAGCTTCCGACGCCTTACCGCCGCTATGCTATGGGCCCTGTCTGGCGCAACGAGAAGCCAGGGCCAGGGCGCTACCGCCAGTTTTACCAGTGTGATGCGGATACGGTTGGCACGGCCTCTGTGGCTGCCGATGCGGAGATCTGTGCGATGCTCAGTGATACGCTGGAGAAGGTCGGAATTGCGCGCGGCGATTATATTGTGCGGGTGAACAACCGTAAGGTTCTGAACGGTGTGCTGGAGGCGATGGGCGTGTCTGATGCGGGGCAGCAAGCAGACGTGCTGCGCACCATCGACAAGTTTGACAAAGTTGGCGAGGCGGGTGTGCGCCAGCTTCTGGGCAAGGGGCGTTTGGACGCGTCTGGCGCTTATATTGATGGCGTGGGCTTGAGTGATGCACAGGCCGAGCCTGTGGTTCAATTCCTGATCGCGAAGGGCGCGAGCAACGCAGCGACGCTTGAAAACCTGCGCGGTGCTGTTGGCGACAGTGCGATTGGAGCGGAAGGCATTGGTGAGCTCGCCGAGATTGCGGGGCTTCTTGAGGCGCAGGGCTATGGCGCGGACCGCATCGTGATTGACCCCAGCGTTGTGCGCGGCCTTGGCTACTACACTGGCCCTGTTTACGAGGCCGAGCTGACCTTTGAAATCCTGGATGAAAAGGGCCGCAAGCGGCAGTTTGGCTCTGTTGCGGGCGGCGGACGGTATGACGATCTTGTAAAGCGCTTTACGGGGCAGGCTGTGCCCGCCACGGGCGTTTCGATTGGTGTGGACCGCTTGCTTGCGGCGCTGCGCGAGAAGGGGCGGATCGGCGGCAAAGCGGCTGGGCCTGTTGTTGTGACGGTCATGGATAAGGCGCGGATGGCGGAGTATCAGGGCATGGTGGCCGAGCTGCGCCAAGCGGGGATCAGAGCCGAGGTTTATCTGGGCAACCCCAAGAGCTTTGGCAACCAGCTGAAGTATGCGGACAAGCGCGAGAGCCCTGTGGCGATCATCGCGGGCTCTGACGAGCAGGAGCGCGGTGTGGTGCAGATCAAAGATCTGATTTTGGGCGCGAAAATTGCCGAGAATGCCACCCATGAGGAGTGGAAAGAGCGGCCCAGCCAGTTTGAAGTGCCAAGGGCCGAGCTTGTGAGCAAGGTCCGCGAAATTCTGAACGGGCAGGACTGAGTATGCCAGAGGGAATGGCCAAACGGACAGAGGCGGCGCGGGTGCGCGCTATGTTTGAAGCGGCGGGCGCGTTGCCTGTGGAGGCCGCGGTGCTCCAGCCAGCGGAGCTGCTGCTCGATCTCTACGGTGAAGACATCCGTGCGCGGGCTTATGTGACGTCCGACGCTTTGCGCGGGGAGCAGATGCTGCGGCCCGATTTTACCGTACCTGTTGTGCAGATGCATATGCAGCACGGTGCGGAGCCAGCGCGCTATACTTATTCGGGCGAAGTGTTTCGCCGTCAGGAAGACGACGGAAACCGCGCCAATGAATATCTGCAAGTCGGGTATGAAATCTTTGAACGGGATGCGCCACATGAGGCGGATGCGGAAGTCTTTGCGCTGATTTCTTCTGTTTTGCGCGGCTTGCCTGTGCGCGCAGCGACGGGGGACATCGGAATCCTCATGGCGGCGGTTGAAGGGCTGAGCACGACCGAGCGGCGCAAGGCCGCGCTGCGGCGGCATATCTGGCGGCCACGGCGATTTCGCGCCTTGATGGAGCGTTTCTCGGGGCGGGCAGATGTTCCTGCGAGCCGAGTGGCTTTGCTGGCGGCGGAAGATGCTTTTGCGGAGGCTGGCCACGCGATCGGGCTGCGCACGCGGCACGAAGTGGAAGCCCGGATTGCCGCTTTGCGCGAGGATGAGGCGGCTGGGCCGCTCTCGCAAGGCGATGTTGAGCTGATGGAAGCTATTCTGGCCGTGCAGGAGACGCTGCCCAATGCGGTCGAGCAGCTGAGCGATATTGCGGTGGATATGCCAGCGATTGCGGATGCTGTTGATGGTCTGGCCAAGCGCACACGCGCTCTTGCCGCGCGCGGTGTCGATGTTGCGCAGCTTTCGTTTGAGGCCAGTTATGGCCGCGCGTCTATGGAGTATTACGACGGTTTTGTTTTTGGCTTTTATGCCGAGGCGCGGGCCGATTTGCCGCCTGTCGCGAGTGGTGGGCGCTATGATGCGCTCACGCGCCAGCTTGGGCAGGGCGCTGAAATTCCTGCTGTTGGGGGTGTTGTCCGCCCCGGCCTGATGCTGGGTCTGAAGGAGGGCACGCTATGAGCCTTAAGCTGGGTGTGCCGTCCAAAGGACGGTTGATGGAAAAGACGTTTGACTGGTTTGCCGAGCGCGGCGTGCGGCTTGCGCTGGCGGGCGGCGAGCGGGAATATGCGGGCCGTGTTGATGGGATCGACGGGATCGAGCTTGTGCTCCTTTCGGCGGGTGAAATCCCGCGTGAGTTGGCGGCCGGGCGAATTCACCTCGGTGTCACAGGAACAGACCTGATCCGCGAGAAACTCGGCCAATGGGAGCAGCGTGTCGAGGAGCTGGCAGAGCTTGGCTTTGGTCATGCTGACCTGATCATCGCCGTGCCGCAGGCTTGGGTAGATGTGGACACGATGGATGACCTTGACGCTGCCGCCGCTGCGTTCCGCGCGGAGCACGGTTTTCGTCTTCGGATTGCGACGAAGTATCACCGCCTTGTGCGCGAGTATCTGCGCGACTGTGGTGTGGCGGATTATCAGCTTGTCGACAGCCAAGGGGCGACCGAAGGCACTGTGAAGAACGAGACAGCGGAAGCCGTGGCAGATATCACCTCGACGGGAGATACGCTGCGCGCGAACCATCTGAAAATCTTGAGTGACGGGCTGATTTTGCGCAGCTCGGCCACGCTTTATCGCGCGCGCAATGCGGAGGTGACTGGCGAAGAGCGCGCCGCGCTGGCGGCGCTTCAGGAGCGTTTAGGCCTCTGAGGGGCGCGGCAGATCTTTGAGCGTTTCTTCGGGGGCCTCGGCCTCAAGTATGTCTTCTGCCTTGTCCTTGAGCATGTTCTTCAATGTCTCTGTGGCCTTGCGGCTGTAGTTGCGCTGAACAAGTGGATTTGGCGTGCGCGCGAGGCCAGCGGCGTTTGGCAGGGCGACGAAACCGTCCCGAACCATACGGCTCTGTAGGGTTGCGGCGACGTCTTTGGCTATGCCGAGATCGCGGGCGATGTTGCGCGCCGAACTTGCGCCTCTGAGGCGTGCGTTGAAGACTGCCAAGCCATACATAAATTCGTTTGCCACAGGGGCGGCGGCTACGGGAGCGGCGGCCAAAGGCATGGCAGGAAGCAGGGGCATGAGCCCTGCTGCGGAGGCGGTTCTGAGAAAACTACGTCTATCCATATTGGATATATGGGGGTTAACCCGCCAATTGCGAGTCATTCGCAATAATTTTTTGTGAGGGGGCTGGTCAGGCGGCAGATGGTCCGCCGCCTGATTGCAAGCTTTAGCTTTCGCCGAAGCCCTTTGGGATTGGTAGCGGCGCAAGCGTTTTTGCGCGCTTCTGCAAGCTGCGGCCGATCACAACGCGGCTGATCTCGGTTGTGCCATCGACGATTCGGAGCATTTGGGCCAGACGCGAGAGACGGTCGAGGCCATAGGGCTGCAAAAGGCCCATGCCGCCGAGAACCTGTGTGCACGTGTTGGCTGCTTTGACCGCAGCGTCGGGCACAAAACGCTTGGCGTGGGCTGCCATGAGCGGGCCTTCTGGGGTCCCTAGTGCGTTGGCGGCGGCGCGGTAGAGCAGCTTTGAAGCTTCGAGATCGGTTGCGACTTCGCCGAGCATCCATTGGATACCGTCGAGATCGAGGTTCTTGCCGCCGAACATTTTGCGGTTGGAGGAATAGGCCAGAGCTGTGTCGAGAGCGGACTGCATCAGGCCGCAGCAGCCCGAGGCAATAGAAACGCGGGCAATATCGATCGCCATGAGCGAGCCTTGAAGGCCTTGGCCGATGGGCAGGATAATATTGTCTTCGCTGACGACCACGTCCTTCATATACATTTCTGACATTGGCAGGAAATTGTAGGACGGCGTCTCGTAAAGCGGGCCGAAAGTCAGGCCGGGGGTGTCCGCGGGGATCGCGATCATGGCCATGTCTTTGTGGCCGGGCTCGTCAGTTGTTTTGACGACAGTGAAGTAGATATCAGCTTCGCCGGCGAGGCTGACCCACGCTTTGGCCCCGTTTATTGTCCATGTGCCATTGTCGTTGATCACGGCGCGGGAATACATATTGGTTG